>Ga0126381_100001732_pt1 | contig 23346 bp, 30 predicted proteins | sample PanSoiMetPlot_28_FD_96465 | JGI IMG/M metagenome (GOLD analysis project Ga0126381, IMG submission 96465) | Tropical forest soil microbial communities from Panama - MetaG Plot_28 | ecosystem: Environmental > Terrestrial > Soil > Tropical forest > Bulk soil | place: Panama | collected 2016-02-17 | reverse complement strand
GCCCTGACCCATGGCCCCATAGAGCGAATTGCCCGAGCCATAATAGCCGGGCGCGGTACCCATGAGCGAAGCACCGGTCGCCGCCGTCTGGGCACCAGCACCGACCGCACCGCCGCCAGCACCGACCGCGCCGCCATAGGCAGACTGTGCCTGACCGGGAAGACCACGCCCCACGTTGATGGCGTTGGCAATGAGCGACTGGCCAGTTGCTTCGGTCTGCAGCTTGGCCTGATTTGCCGCCGCTGCCTGCGATGCTGCCTGCTGCGTCCGCACGTTCGCGTCCAGCGCCGCGTAGCGTGTCGAAGACGGGTCCACGCCAAACGATTCGAGGTTCGCCGCTGCGGCCTGCCGCTGCTGGTCGAACTGGGTACCAACGTCAGACGATGCCGCACCCATCATCTGCTGGGTGCGCTCGGGCGAAGCATAACCCTGCGCGTACTGCACAGCCTGATCTTCAAGCGGCTGATAGACCGTCTGGTACCGCTGCTGCGCCTGCTGCGCGGCTGCTTGCTGCGCCTGCTGCGCGGCAATGTCGGCGTTTATGACCTGCTGGTTCTGCGCGGCCTGCTGGTTATAGACGTTCTGGCCCCACTGAAACTGCTGCTGGGCCAGCCCATACTGCTGATCCTGCGCGGCTTTCGCGGCCTGAAATTCCTGATTGGAGAGATCGTATTGCTGCTGCGCCTGCTGGTTCTGAACGCCATATTGCTGTGAAGCGAGATCATACTGCTTCTGCGCCATGGCTTCCTGCGCGGCTTCCGCCTGCGCGGAAACCTGCGTCTGGGCCATGGATGCTTGCATAATGGGGGTGTAGTCGGGCGGTGGCGGTGCCTTCGGCTTACCCATTAGTGACCCCCTTCAGCGGTGGCTTGAGCCACGAACATTCTTCCTTGGTCATGCTCAAAACATGACACCCCCCATCAGGGAAGACCCCCTCAAGGAAGAACTCCTTTTTCAACCCCAATTTGAGATTCATGGCAAGTGCTTTCGTATTGTGTTCCGGCACCTGACCGAACAGCTTGCGGCATTGGCAGTGGTTGAAGACGTAATTACCGACATTAAACAGCAGGTCCCGACTTACCCACTTGGGTAAGAAACCAGCCATATGAACCTGAATGGAACCGCCCGGACCTGTGTATTCGCGGAAAATAAAGCCACCACGAATCGTTTCGCCGTCCACAGTGGCGAGGCAGCGATCAATCTCGGGATCGTAGAGCGTCTTGCAAGCGGCAGCGATGGGCACCCCGTAATGCGCCCCGAAAACGATTCTGCCCGTCCTCATGCAATGGGTACCCACACCTGCGTAGGCTTGTCCCAGATTTTCACAAGGTAATTGTTGCCGGTGTCGATCCAGATATCCCCATCGAGAAGCTGCTGGACCATGATGGTGGAGTTCACTGCACCGGGCGCGAGCGACTGCTTGAACACCCGCGCGATAGTGTAAGGCGCACCGGGACGCTGTTTGGTCAGCATTTCGACCACGTTCTTGATCTGCAGTAGGCACGCGGTCTGGGACTGGTCGTCGGTGCCGGGTTCAGGGATGGTGGGCCAAGTCAGTGCCATCAGACACCTGCCAGTGCTTTGACGCTGGTGGCAACCTGAAGACTTTGCACCCGCACCCTCGCCTCAATCTCGAACTGAACAAAATCCGCCTTGTAGCCAGCAGGCAGCAGCATGATCTCATTGTCGGTCCAGATTTCGCGCGTCATCATCAGATTGCCGTCGCCATAGAAGCGGATCAGCCCGTATTGGCCCGCTCCAAGTATCTGCGGATTGTTGGTATTCCTGACCGTGTTATGCACGAAAGTCGGATCGTTGATGGTGCTGTCGAAGGAAATTTTCATCGCCTTCAGATTTGATTTTTCGGTCATCTGAAACTCTTTCGAGCGCCAGAGATAAGAGCCGGTGATGCCCGCGCTGGTCATGTCCAACCAGCCGACCACGCCATTCTGTATCAAAAAGATTTCACCGGACCAAAAATCCGTGAGGACATTGTCCACATTCACCGACTGTTGAAGCTCGGTCCACGCTACGCGCGGGTCGCCGAGATTGATAAGCGCCCCCTGCGTTGCCCCGGTCGTGTTCGCCATGGAGAACGCATTATTGTTGAAGGCCCCCGGATAGAAGCCGCCATAAAGCGAAGACCCGAACGTGTAATAGCTCGCCGCCAGTTTGGCAGAACGCAGGGACGCAGGGATCAGATAGTCGTTGTAGCGGTCCTTGGTTGCCAACGGCAGTGAGGCGTTCTGCACCATGCCATAAGCAGCCAGACAAATGCCGTTGGGCGACGGGTAGAACACGCCGGTCGCTGTGGAAACAATTCCGCCCCGCGACATGCAGGGTTCGAACGTGGCGATCTTGGAGAGCGCCATGTTGGACGGATTGATGCCGGTAGCTGAATAGGGGAAGCCCTGCGTCAGAATGACAAGCGTCTGACCGACCACCCCCAGACCGACCACGTTCGCATCAACACCGATGGTGTAGGCGCTGGGCCATGCGTGCGGGCGATATGGCTCGCAGAACCAGACTTCGTTGGCATTAAGCCGCCAGCCAGCCATCATGCCGTTGGGCAGCGAGACAAAGCCAATCATATCAGTCGGCGGCGGGTACCATGTCTGGCTCGGCAGGATCGGGTTACCCGTCACGGTAACATCGGTCAAAACGTCATTGTAGCTCGCCGTGCCAAGTGCGACTTGGGCGACAAAATAATAAGTCGAGCCACCGCTGGCATTGGTGACCGTGCGGTAGATGTTGATGTTCGTCAGGTTGCGGTTGGTCGTGGCGCTGCCCGGCGCGGCAGGAATGACCACATTCCATGTGCCATTGATGAAGCCGGTCGTCAGGGTTGACGGGCTCGGCGGTCCTTCTTCGCCATAAGCACTGACCCATGTGTAGGCATAGGCACGCGCATAGGTCGAACCGGAACCACCAATAACCGACACAGTCGGCGCGGAAATCGGTGCCGGGATACCAAGCGTGTAACTCGGATTTCCCGCCGTGATGCGCGCCTGCGTGTTGTAGCCGGGCGATTGCGTCGGCGAACAGAAATAGTACCGATGAAAGCTGTCGTTGGTAAGCTGCGACTTCAATACGTTCGTGTCTGGGTCCGCAAACTCCCACCAATATGAATTGCTCATATGGTCTTTGTCAGGCGGACCCAGCGGCACACGAAAGACGTATTTCCAGCCGGGGTTGACCATGGTGTGAACCGGCTTCGTTTGCCGGATGCCATAGACTTCCCCGGAGTCCAAGAAGGTGTTCTGCGCGAGCGCAGCATTCTGCTCTGGCAAGAGCGTGTCGCCCTGTGCCGGGATCATGCCGCCGAACGCAGTGACCTTCAGAGCGACCATTACAGGGCCTTGTTCGCCTCCGCAGCAGCAGCAACCTGTTGTTCTTCAGACTGGTCTTTGGCCCGCTTCGCCGCCAGCATAGCTTCGCGTTCCTGATGGTACTTCACGCGCGCAGCGCCCACATCCATTTCCTCACCAATCGACGGAGGCATGTAATCAGGCTTTTTCGTTTCCGCCACGGCATCGGGCACCCGGTCAGGATCGGCAGGGCCGGGCTGCAGTGAGATCGCACCGGGCGTGGTGTCGGTCGCGGGAGCGGTGGCAACGCCAGTGTTCATGTCCTCAGTGAAAGACGAAGCAACACCGGGGGTCTGCTGGTTACCCTGCTGGGTAACATCGGGGGCAGACGCGGCCTGCTGGGCGGGGTAGCCGGGATAACCGGGATATTGACCTTGGTCAGACATTTTCTCTCCTATCGAATTTGCAGATGGTGGGTCACGAACGCCACCACTGTCGTCCCAACGAATAGCACGAGTGAGCCGCAGGCGCTAATGATCCATCGCCCGATGGTCCGAATGTGCTTGTCTTTCACGTCCAGCACGGCGTCAGTCGTCTTAAGCTGCGCCAAAGCCTCGGTTATGGCGGTAAAAGACTGAGTGTCGTCCAACTTGTGCTGGGCGAAATCTTTCCTGATGCTCTCAAAACCCTGCTCGGTCGCCTGCCGCAAGGCTCGTTGCTCGGCTTCCAACCTGCCGAGGGTACGCTGTATCTCCAACATGATCTGATCGCTCACCACAACTTCCACCACGGTTGAGGCTGAATAGCCGCCTGTGCAGTCTTAAGAAGTGATTCGCAGTTCGAAATAATCGTGATCGTGTCGCGGGTCCGGCTGTTCGCCTTGTCCAGTTGACCGGTCTGAGCGGTTCCAAACGCCATCAGGGCACCCACAGTGTTCTCAATCGGCAGGCTGGCGCTGGGGATAGACCCAGCCTTCCAGTCATCAGGGATCAGGGCGCTGCAGCTTGCTGCATTCAGGAAGACGGGCTGCGGACTCATACATGCAGATACCGTCACGGAAAGTCCCAAAAAGAGCAGGATCAACGGTATTTTTGGCAGCAGGATAAGTGTTAAAATTCTGTACCAGCTTTTGTGTCTGGGCATCGGTCTGCTCGCTTTTATGCTGGTTGGCACTGATTTGATTGACCGCATCGCCACCAGCCGTGGCCTGTGCGGCGTTAAGCTTCTGTTGTGCAACCGGGACCGCCATGGCCGCTTTGGCGATCTGGTGCTGATGCAGCATCACCCAGCAGGCAATGCCGGTGGTGATCCCGCAGACAATGGCGATCACAACCAAGTGCTTGACGATCCACGTTTCCACGTCGATGGGGTTCAGGTCGATGTTCATTGGGCGTCCTTACCCTGCGCGGTAACTTTTATGTTGGTCACTTTTTCGATGGTGCGACCGCCCACATAGGCGCTGAGAATCGCTGCCATGGACGGCAGGGCGACGGGGGCGGTGTCCTTATTGAGACAGGCGAGCGCGGTGGCGGTGCCCCCGGCGTACATGACATAGGGACGCGCGAACGAAGTACAGACTTCGTTGATCTTGTCCCAGTTAAGGCCCCCCAGCCAGCGCAACATCAGATGACCTGCAATATCCTGTCGTTAGCTTTGGCGATCCGGCAGCGAAGCAGATGAGGCACGATCACGCAGCCATGGCTGGCGTCGTGGTTCTCGTTGTCGCCATGGATGCGGAAAGCGTCCCGGCCAAAGACGTTCGTGCCGGGAAGCGGATAGAGCCGCATGACCACCGGCCCCAGATGCCCCGGATCGTCATACGCCACGCCGATTTTATACTTGCCGCGAGGGATAGGCCCCCGCCCGACTTCCTGCTCATGTGCCGGGTCGTTGCGGCACTCGGGTACCCCAGAATAAACAGTGTCCCCACCTTCCAGTGGGTTGCCGTTCTCTGTGATGCGACCAGCCTTCACATCAAAGATGAACATGGTGGTCCTTTAAAGGGCCTTGGTGAACTGTTCCTTCTTAGTTTGATTCGCGGGCGAAATACTAGGCGTTGATGAGTTTCGCCACTTTCAGGTTGTTATAGACCACATAGCAAAGCAACAGGACGTTAGCTGCCAGCGTCAGGTCGATAAGACCCTGATGCGCGAGTGCGCCTTTCTGCAGGGCGTTCCAGATGATCCCGAATGAAAACAGGAAGCGGACGATGATCCACTTGCCACCCAGCGCCGCCATGAAAAAGCGCATGACCGGATTGGCTTCCCGGTTACCCGGCAGGGTAAGTGCTTTCAGGGTGGTCCAGACGTCCCCATAGGTCAGGACAATAATCAGAAGACTGAGAACGATAGCGATGTAATGCAGCATGAACCCCCTCTTAAGTCAGTGAAATGATGTTGAGCGCAGCCAAGGCAGCGTCGGAATAGGGTATGACGACGCCATTGGCATCATAGACAGTCGCGCCCTCCTGCCACTCGGCAACAAACCGCGCGCAATCGGCGTTCGCCATGTTCAACGGCAAGTAAGAGCCAGCCCCCTCGGTATCGAATTGGATACTGGTAACTGACGGCGGGGGCGTTGGCCCCGCTCCTGTTATCGGTGCCATAGGTAGAGACATGATAAATTTGTAGGTTCTCATTTAAAGCTCCGCATCTGCAAACACGCGCGCCACGCCAACGGCGGCATTGAAATTGACCGGGATATTGGTCGGGAACGGCGTGTTGCCACCCGGCTGATTGAAAACAAGCTGGATCAGATTTGGGCTCCCGCTGCTCGCGTTGTAACTCATAGACAACGCCGTTGAACCTTGACTGCCCTGATAATTCTGGATCGCGTAATAGCCGTAGCTGTCGGGAAGCCTGACCGATGGCGTTGTCCGCATCGACGGGTATAGCGGCAATGGGATGATGGCTTGCCAGCCAGTATTCATGTAGCCCGTCGCCATCTGAACAACGCTGCTGCTGTTGCCGGTCTGACCGAAGACTTGGAAGTACCGCTGACACTTTGCCAAAGTCGCCGCATAGCCATCGCTCTGAAACTGCGTAGCCGTGGACCCGAGTTCGACTTTGACTTGGCCGATATACCAGTTTGCACCCGCATTGTTGCGACCAATTTTGACGCCACCGGTCAAACCGAATTTGGCACCGCCGCCAACCCATGTGCTTGACGCCACGTCTGACGTGCCGGTGTTGCAGCCGAGGTCAAAGAACAATCGAACACCGGGGACATTGCCAGCAGAGCTACCGGTACCCCAATTTGCGCCGCCAACATCGCCGGGAATGGTGATGGTCTTAAATTCCCAAGTGTTCGCATTGTTGATGGTGTAGCTGGCGATATAATAACGGGTAGTCGCGTTGTCACGCAGGCCGAGACCATAAGTCCCCGCCACCGAACCATTGACCCAGAAGCTAATCGTGATCGGCTTGGCTGCTGGCGTACCCCACATAGCCGCCAAGAGATCGCACAATTCAATGGTGTACTGGACACCGATGTAATCGTTCGGATCGGTGGATAGCCCCGCCGTGGCGACGTTGACATAACAAACGCGCGAAACTGGCGAACCAGCAGCATAATTCTGCACGGTTAGCTGATTAGCCGTGCCAGTGACACGACAATAAGTCAGCCAACGGTCCATGGTGTAGAGGCCGCTGTTGGAATTGTTCACCGAGACCGGGACGTAATTATTTCTCTGGTCAACCAGAAAATCGCCATTGATAATCATGTTGGCGTTGGGCGTCAGGGTCGCAATCGGAACTTCCCCGGCAGGGCCAGCAACGCCGGACGAGTTACCCAGCAGGGTACCTGCCCCCATCTGGATATTGTGATTGTCGTTCCAGTTCGACGGCTGGATCATCGTCGGATCGGTACCATCCGCCTTGGCCGAAACGAAGTTGTGCTTAACCGTCAGGGTCATGTGCGCGCCTTCTGTGCGGTCATCTGGGCAGTCTCCTGCGGGAACTGCCAGACGTTCGCGTTATAGAGGTTCTGGTGCCTGAACTCGGTCTTTCCGCGCGAGATTGCGCCACGGAAAATCGCCATGTGGTACGCCGCCAGCTTGGGGTTTGAATAAGGCTTGGCGGGCTGCATCAGCATTTCCGACATGGTGCCGGATAGAAGCCCCTTGTAATACTGCGGCAGCAGCCAAGCAGGGGCTTCAGGGAAGCCAGCCGTGCCGACTGACGTAGAGATCGGATCAGTGGGGCACAACGCAACGCGCGCCATCCACGTCGATCCTGTGTCCACTGGCATGCCAAACTGAAGCACACCGGGCTGCGGCATGCTCATCTTGCGCTGAAACTCGTTGCTGTCGATGACGTAAATTAGCCGGTTCGGGATGCCGCCAGTTACCGGCGTGGGTAACATAATCGTATCGCCCATGGCTGCGCCAGTCGGCACCGCGAACGGAATGTCCTCGTACCAGAGATTTGTGCGGTCGCAGAACTCGGTCAGGGCGTTGAAGAACGCCTGCTGGATCGCGCCGTCGAGTGCGCCGGGCATAGAGACCCGCGCATTGTCCATGAAGCGGTTGACGTCAGTCGCGGCGAAAGTCATGGGCCACCGCCATTCAACGTGGTGTTGAACTTGTTCATAAAGCCCGCAGCGCGCGGGTCTTCCGTGTCTTCTTGGTCGATGATGATGGCGCGTCCGACCATGTAATAGACGAACGCAAGCCGGTACTGCTGGTCGATCACAACAGTCGTGGTCGTCGGCTGGCCGCTGTACTGCGGGATCACACCGCCAGACAGAGGCAACCAGAGATCAGGCCGCTGACGCCGCGATTCGAGAATGCCTTCGTCCAGATAAAACGTGAGGTCCGCGTCGGAATACCGATACGGAGCCAGATTATCCAGCAGCATGGTACGGGCGCGGGTCAGGTAGTCGGAGACAACACTAAGCGCCATGATACTCCTTCAGCAGCAAAGCCGCTTTGTGAAGCACTTCTGGATTTTCCTTAGCCGCCGAAGATACTCACGCGCTTAAGCGCGACGTTCTTCAATCGACTTAAAAGGCATAACCCCCTCCACAGAATCACTATGGAGAGGGTTATACAGTAACTACCTTAATGCGTCACGATTGCTTCGGCGATTGCGGTCCCGTCCACGATCTTATAGCCGTAAGCCTGCAGTCCGCGCAGGATCGTGCCGAAGGTCATTTCGGAACGCAGGGTCTCAACCTTGGTGACCTGCGAAGCGAAGGTCAGGCCGTGAGCGTGACCGGCATAGATCGCGGTCTCGCCAGCAGCCAGACCACCGGCAACGCCAGCGGGCAGGAGGTTGGAGCAGTACAGCGTGAAGCGGTCAATCATGCCGAGGCGACCATTCCGCATGACCGAGACTTGGTCACCGGTCAGGTAAGCCTGACGGAGATCGGAGAACTTCAACTGGGCTGCGGCCCAAGCGGGAAGAACAACCCAACGGCCTTCCTCGGGGATATTCTGCTCGTCGAGCGCCTGACCCAGACGCAGGATGAGGTCGAGGATTTCCACCTGACCGGTGGTCGGCGAACGCGGCACCAGCATGATCGGGGTGCCAGAGACACCCAGATTGATGACACCGGAGATCGCGCCAGCGGTGGTACCGCGATTGGTCGCCGCCGCGCCATGCAGAATGCCGGTGAGGACGGACGAATCAATCGTGATCTTCAACTGCTGGGCGGCGTCGTCCGACCAGATGCTCAGGTTGTTCAGGTCCGACTGAACGTCCATCACATCGTCCAAGATCGTGTTGAAATACTTGCCCTGATTGATGAGCAGGTCGATCTTGTTACCAGACGGACGCTGAAGCGTCAGGTTCATGTCCGCTTGGTAGTTGTTGATGGTGATGGTCGGCTTCGTGCGGATATGCACGGTGTCGCCAGCGTTCTTGATCTCGCCTTCATAGTCAGTGTTGGAGATCGCGGCCAGCACGGTGCTGGCGTAGAACTTCTCCACCAGCTTTCCCGACCAGATTTCGGGAATGAAGCCAGTCGCCTGCAAGGTATTTGCGGTACCGCCAGACGGGTAAAGTGAACCACCAGATGCGACAGGAAATGCCATTGGAGAACCCCCTTAAGGAATTGGTTTATTTGATACGGCCCTCCCGCTCCGCAGCGAAGATCATCGCTTCTGCTTCTGCTTTTTCCTTGTCCCGACCGTTGTAACGGCCCTGACGGACTTCGGCATAAAACTGGGCAATTTGGGCGCGGGTAATTATCGGCTTGTTCGAGGGATTGCCCTGCGGGGTTGCCTCGACTTTCGCACGACCGGGAGCCGCGAAACTTTCCAAGCTGGGCCTGCCATTACCGGCAGGGGCAGGAGTTGGTCCGGGCAGTTCACCGATTTCGGCGAGGTAGCCTTTGAAGATAGACAGCACGCGAGGGGTGACGTTCCGATCCCATGCGTCTTTCAACAGTTCCCCACGATTAACACCAGAGAACGGGTCTGGCAAGCGCAACCACGCAAGAAAAGATGCGTCATGGTTCTGTTCGCGCCAGTTTGGAATAGCGGACGTCAGAGCAGCCTTCATGCTTTCCCGCTCATTCTGCGTCTGATGACCGACAACATTGCCCAACTGCTGCTTGAGCGTCTGGACTTCGCCGAGCAGATTTTGATTCTGTGCCTGCGCTACGCGCGCCACCACATCCATGAACTCGTCGCCATAAGCGGCGCGTTCTTCCGGCGTGATGAGTGATTCGGCGCGAAGCTCACGCGGCACCGGCTGGTTCTGCGGCGGCATCGGCGGCTGCGCGCTGACATGCGCCAGCATGTTCTCAAGTTCGCGGTTGCGGTTTTCCAGATTGGTGATCGTGCCCTGCTGCTGCCTGATGGTGTCATTCGCCTTGTTCAGACGACCTTCACGCGAGCGATAACGATTCTCCCAGCTTTCGTTGGGGTTGCCTTCGTCTGTGTCAGGAACGGTCTTACCCGGCTGGGTAAAAGGAGCCTGCTGGAAAGACTGCTCGACTTTCGGAGGCGTCGGAACAGGCTTGTCGGGCGGCGTCGGGGGGACGATGGCGGTGGGCTCGGGGTTCGTCAGGTTGGGTACCTGACCCTCGGCACCGAACTGCGCTTTGAACGCGGCATCGGAAGCGACTTGGGCGGCGCGCACAGCGCGCGGCATTTTCACATTCGGGTCGATGGGCAGTTTCGATTCACTGGCAGCAGACATGCACTTCCTCCATGCGAAAGGCGTTGGCCCCCAACGGGCGACGTACTTTCGGTGTTGGCCTCAAATAAAAATGGGGGGACGCAATGAAGCGGCCCCCCATCGACTGAAAATTTCTTAAAACGATTCGTTAGTTCGCGGCAACCGCCATGCCAGAGATCGTCACGGCTTCGCTGCCGGGAGTCACGTTGACAAAGCGGATTTTGTACTGGCGCGTGTTGACGGTGGCGATGGTCGTGGTGCCATCCAGCGTCACGCCCGAACCGGCGACCAGCGTCAGCAAACCAGTGTTGCGGTTGCGGATCGACAACGGGATCACATCGCCGACCGCGACGCCCTTCTTGCCAGCAACAAGCTGGGCGGCACTCGGCGTAGTATCAGACACGGCGGCTGCGCCGGAACGGTCCAGATTGCCCTGCAACATCTGCTGCACGGTCAAGGTCTGGCCAGCCGCATTCGCCAACGTGTTGAACTGCTCGGTCTGCGAGGGCATAGAGGCCAAGACGCCTGCTATATCGCTCGGATCAATATATTTGTAAGCCATCAAGAACCCCTTTGTTTAGCTGCTTCTTCCTTGGCGATGATCTTCATGGCGGTTTCCCGGCTGTCCAAGATCATCCTCAAAAGTACGGTACCCTGACGCGCCACGCCCTGTGCATAGGCCATATGCTCAGGCGGTGCCATCACTAACGCTTCGCGGCATTCCTCCACAAAAGGGGCATATGCCTCGACAAATTTCTTTCCCACTTCCGTCTGCACCATTTCAGCGCAGGCAATAACAAGTGTCTCTTTTGCAGTCCGCATGGTTATCCAGCCGGGTTACCCACACGGGTAAGAACATTGGTGGGCGTCAAGGTCGAAACGCCCTTGGAGTAGTCGTTGATGTTTTGCCGCGCCGGGTTCTGCCCAAATCCTTGGACAGCTTGGCGGGATGGCATCATCTCCGTCCCGGTAGCCAACTGTTTATGGCCCATGGACAGAGATGATCCACCCCCCGCAAGTCCCGGCAAACCGCGACTAGCCATTGGCGGCGCTCGAACGCCCCGGAACGGCTGCACTCGCAGTCTGCGGACCAAACATCTTCGTCTTGCCGCCCTCGGCGAACTTCGAATCACCCCTTTTGTCAGCGGTTGTCGGATCGCTGGTGCCCGGTTCGGCAGGGTTGGCGGCGTTGCCCTCGTGGTACATCTTGCCCGAACCGCCTGCGGCAAATCCCTTCGCGCCGCTGCCCTTCTGCGACGCAGACTGGCCGGGCTCCTGCGGAGTTGCAGACGTGTTCTGGATCATCTTGTTGCCGCCGCCTTCAAGGAAGCTGAACGACTTCGCACCTGACGGAGCCTTCTCGGATTTCTCCTTGTTGCCGTCAGGTCCCATCTTCCCCTTGCCGGGATAGGACTGGCGCTGCTTCTTGCCTTCCATGTCGTCGGAGCCAGAACCGGCTCCAAGCATCGGACCTTTACCAAGCATGTGTGAACTCCTTCAAAAACTCGGGTTGGGTTTGGGTGGCTTGATCTTCGGGGCCTGACCGGACAGACGCTTTGGCGGCGTAATTCTGATCTGGGTCAAGTTCTGCCGAGGCTTTGGGGCAGTCGGCAGAGAAGCAGCCTTGGCGACGTGTGGGATGCCGGGGAGTGGTGCCGGTGTCGAAATACCGGGACCAGTCACCGCCATGGTGCCAATTTTCGCCATGTCAGTTCTCCTTCTGTGAATAAGGGATATCGGGCAACGGAGCAACAAGAATTGCTTTAGGCTCCTGCTGCCTGAAGTAATCGTTCATCTGTTCAGGCGTGCGCGTCTTCATCATGTCAGGCGATGCTTTGAAAACGTAGCTTAAATGCTTCTCGTTATCCTCGGGGTTGCCACCGGGGTTACCCAGCGGGGTAACTCCTGATGCTGGCTGCGACCACTGTCCGCCCTGATTTTCCGGCGTGCTGTACTGGCTCTCTTGCGAAAACGTAGGATGATTCGGCTTCTTAAAGCGATCCGTCAGATGACCCGTCACCGCAGGCTGTTCGCCAGCGAGATAGGCACCATGAAGATCATAGTCGGACCCAGAACGATCCATGCCCTCGGGCAGCGTGTTCAACCATTTCTGGTAGCCCGCCGCCTGCGAAGGCATGAGCTTGCTGTTGTAGTGGTCAACATCAGTCAAGGGATGATCGGGGTCGCGCCGCACCATTACTGCGGTCCTCCCGCGATGCTCGTCACCGGTCCCTGCTGCCCATTAACAGCGGGGCCGGGCGGCGAACCACCTTGACCGGGCTGCGGCGGCTGACCGGGACCACCGGGTACGGCATGTCCGGGCGCTCCTTGCGCTTGCGCTGCGGCTTTCGCCTGCGCCTGCTGCGCCTGAATGTCCTGATCGCTCGGCACAATCTTGGCACCGTCGAGACCGATGGTGTTGGACACGGCGCGCAAAACCTCGGCGCGGCCAGCGGGTCCGATGATCTGCATGTCCACCGGGTTGCCAGTGATCTGCAGAAATTCGAGTTGCCGGGCTCGCTGTGTCTCTTTCTGAGTGGCCACAGACACGCCAAGCACTCGGACCTTTTCCTCGCCCGTCAGGAGCCCGGAAGTGTCGGTCAGTAAAATCATATCGAACAGCGCATTCAGGGCGGGCTCGTAGATATCCCGGTCCACATTTGCTGCGACAGTCTGCAGGATTTTCGAGGCGTTACCCATAAGCATGGCGAGACCAGAAGCGGTGCGTCCTGCACCGCCGCTGGCTCCCCCTTGAAGATATTTTGGGATCGCCGATAGATCGTCCGCCATCCCGACGAACGCTGTGTAAACGCCAAGTAGCTCTTGCGCTCGGCTGTCCGGCTGGAAGAAATCCACAGGCTTGTTGGAAGTGGAGGACTGACCCATGGGGTCGTTGGTGACGTGCCACCGCTTCCAAGGGAACAGGTTTTCTCCGTCTTCGCCCGAGGCGAGGCGGTCGTCGTTGACAACAACCTGTGGCCCCGACGCAATGCTGACATTGTTGACCAACGAACGAAGCGTCGCATTTCCGGCGTCCTGAATGTCCGAGAGGATATCGGGCAGCGCATTACCCACCGGGGTACCCGGCACCTTCTCGAATGACGTGACAAAATAATTGTGGCGCTTGCGCGGGCTCGCGCCAAGCTGGACCTTGATGATGTAGTTGCCGATCAGCCAGCACTGAACAAAATAATCGCGGCTGGGATCGGGGATTTGCTGCGGCGTCATACCATACTGCAGCAGCATCTTGCCCTGCACGTTGCCGGTATATTCGAGGCAGGTAATCAGGCCCGAACGATTAAGCGCGGGGTTTTCACGGCTCTCCAAGGCCGCACGTTCGCTGTCCGTGGAGTCCCAGTTCTCGTTGACCCCACCCTGCCCGTAGAGGTCCAGAACGGCTTGAATGTTGGCGATGTTGTAGCCGGGCAGGTCCAGCAAATCATTCAGGTCGGCGCGGGTGAACTTCTGCCTCTCAATGATCTCGGCGTCTTCGATATCGGCGACACCGGGCGTCCACCAGATATCGAACGGCGATATCCGGTTCCAGAAAAGTTTGGGCACGTTGGACGTCACCGCCATGCCCTTGCTCCACGTCACGGTTGGAACGATTCGCACGGTCGGCCCCTTGATGACGGCGAAGGGGAACAGGGGCAGGTCCACCAAGAACTCGGACATGGCTTTATAAAAGCCACCTTCCTTGAGGATTTGGTCGATCTTATCTTCGGCGATGGCGGCTTGGTCGGCGGCTTTCTTTTTGGCGGCGTCACGCGCAGCGACCGTCATCTGGGTGACGCGGTCGCGTATCTGGGTGACGTTGGGCGGCTGTCCCGCCTGCACCATCGTCTGAATTTCACCTTGGATTAACTGCTGAACGGCCTGCTGTATCTCAGGCGGAATTTCGGGGTCATCGGGTGGCTCGATGCCCCACGCCCGGTCGGGCGACAGGTACACGTCGCGCAGAAGCGCGGACGCGCCGCGACACTTCACGGCAATGATTCGCGCATAAATTTCGGACCCGCCGAACTGGCGGATTTGCGAAAGTTTCTGCGCGTCGTACTGACCGTTGAAGGCGCGGAGGGCTTGCAGAAGACGCTCGGACCAGCCAGCCGTGGTGTTGCGGTGGTTCTTCATCATGTCCCACTGGCGGCGCACATAGGCCGCAAGCGAAGACAAATCCTGATTGCCCTGCCTTGCTTGGTCTTCCTGTTGGGCTTTGGTGACGGCTTGCTGCGCCAGTTCTCTGTCCAGCGTCGCAGGCGGGACTACGCGCAAAAGTGTATTTGCGGGAACGGCAGCAGCCATCAAAGCCCCAAAGTGTTGACCAGCCGATAAACGGATGACACAACAGAGGGATGAACGCAACTGTTCCAGTTACCCCTGTGGGTAATGATACCATGTTCCTCACCCTCGCGCGTGAGATCGCCATGGACATTCATCCCCTCGAAACGATTCTGCGGAACCACGAGATCACGCAAGCCCGCTGGAACGAGATCAAGGACAATCCCCGCTTCATCTATTTGCTGCAGACGCAGATGGAGGAATGGAACAGGGCGATGAACACCGCAGAGCGGGTGCGAATCAAAGCACTGGCCTGCATCGAAGAAGCCATGCCTGAATTTTATGCCCGCATGCACGACACCAACGAGAACTTACCGGCCAAGGTAAAAGCACTGGAAGTGTTCGGGCAGCTTGCAGGAATGGGCAAATCAACTGTAGCCACCAATGGTGGCGCGGAAAAATTCAGCGTCACGATCAACCTTGGCGCGGATCAGGTCTTGAAGGTTTCGGCCCCGGCACCGGCTCCCGCTGTCTTAGACCAGTAGGCCCATGAGCCACACCGACTATACAGCACCGCCGACATGCGCGGCGTTTATGAAGTCCGAATCATTTTTCAGGGGCATCGCAGGCCCGGTGGGTTCAGGGAAAACCACCGCTTGCTTGTGGGAACTGTTTCGCCGTGCCGTTGAGCAGCACCCAGCAGAAGATGGCCTGCGATACACCCGCTTCGCCATCGTAAGACAAACGCTGACCCAGTTGAAGGGCACCGTCCTTAAAGACATTCTAAGCTGGCTGAAGGAGGTCGCGGAATTTAAGGTAAGTGAATCAACGGTTTATCTTAATTTCGGCGACGTCCGCAGCGAGTGGGTCCCAATACCGCTCGAAAACCCCGAGGATCAGAAGCGCCTGCTGTCCAGCCAGTTGACCGGGGCGTGGATGAGCGAGTGCATCGAAATGGATGTGGACCTTGTCCCATCCATCGCTGGCCGGTGCGGTCGTTACCCTTCGGGTAAGCTCGGCAACCCAACTTGGTACGGCATCATCGCCGACACCAACTTTCCCGCCGAGGGGTCGGACTGGCATAAATACATGGAGATCGAACCCCCCTCGGACTGGACTTGGTTCAAGCAACCGGGCGGTCTGACACTTGAGGCTGAGAATCTCCCCTATCTGGTCCAGACTGAGGAAACCATCAAGCTCGCGGTGAATGACCCGCGCCGCATCGCGCAGGGTCGCAAATACTACGAGCGGCTCGCTACCTCGAAAAGTCCTGACTGGGTCCGGCGCTACGTTCATGCTCAGTATGGCGATGACCCGACCGGCACCGCTGTCTTTCGTGAAACCTTCAAAATGAGTTGGCATGTCGTTGACGCTATTGAGCCGGTTGTAGGGCACCCCCTCATCATAGGCCAAGACTTTGGCCGTGATCCATGGAGCATCATCACGCAACTCGACCACAAGGGTCGCCTTCTCGTTCTCGGTGAAGTACCCGCTGATGACGTGGGCCTGCTGCTTCACCTGAACATGGGCCTCCGACCCGCGCTCATGTCAACGCGCTATTTCGGACGCCCGTTCGTCATCATAGGCGACCCGGCAGGCATCCAGCGTTCGAGCATCTATGAGGAAACAACTTTCGACGTATGTAAGCGCGCGGGCTTCATGGCATACCCCGGCGCAACCAACGATATCGAGCCGCGAATCCGCGCCGTCGAAGGCTACCTTCTCGGAAGCCGCGACGGAGGGCCTGCCATACTTTTTGATCGCCGCTATTGTCCCAAGCTCATTCGGGCGATGGCGGGCGGCTACCGCTATGGCAAGACCAAAGCCGGTGTCCGCAAGCCGACGCCAGACAAGACAGGAGCGGGAGCGGAATACACACATCCTGTTGACGCCCTCCAATACGCAGCCGGTGCGGCGCACGGCGGCATGCAGAACATGATTATGTCGAAGCTGCACAGGCCGATTACCGCCCGCAAACCCGTCCCAACGGGCGGGTGGACCTGACCCCGGCACTGCCGTCAACAGGGGGTCAATGGATTAGCCGGGGTCAGTGCATCATTGCCAGTGACGGCTCAGATCGGGTGCTGGGACTTGGGGGAACCGTTACCGCCTGAACCACCACCGCCACTTCCTTCGCAGACCGGCCAGCCCTTCGATTACCGAACGCCCCACGAAGTATTCAATTTCAGACCATTTAATCACTTACCCACGCGGGTAATCATACCGCTCCTTCACGCGCGCCGCGCTTGCGGACAAACAACAGTCCAAGCCCGACAAGACCGGCACCAAAGAGACTGAGAGACATGGGCTCGGGCACCGGGATGACGGTGCAGGTCGGACCCTGCAGAGCGCAGAGCCCGCTGATGCGCGGCTGCTTGAAGTCGTTGAAGCCGATGTGGCCGTTGGGATCAAGCTGCTCGCCCAAGATGCGAATGTCGGTGATGACTTCGCCGTTGATGGCGGTCAGGGTGAAGAAGTTCTGACCGTTGCCCAGCGTGTAATCAAAACTGGCACCCATCTGGTCGATGACATTGATATCGAAAGTGCCTTCGCCGAAGTCCAGATTGCCGATAAAATCCGTGGCTCCGAAACCCGGCGCAAGCCTGATCTCCAAATCCTCAAGCTGCAGACCGTTTGCTCCCCCACCGGCGAAGGTCCCGCACCCGCCGCCCACCGAACAGGTGATATCGGCCTGACCGATACCGCTGTCACTGATCGCACCTTCGGTCTGCAACGAACCGAATCCGTTCGGAATGCTGAACAGGATGGGCACATTCGACTGGTTGGTGAAGCCGTTGAACAGCGGCAGGTTGGTGTACTTCTGCTGAAAGAGGATGTTTTCCTCGCTGGCGGTGGGATGGTTGCCAGTCTGGAACATGAAATCGGCATGCGCGCTCATGGTCAGGGCGAGCAGGGCAATGCCGGATAGCAATACCTTCCTCATTGAAAATCCTTCTTTGGTTGGAGAGCCCCGCGCGACCCAGAAACCAAAGCACGATCCGTGCCAGTGGTTAACCCGTTGAACAGGTTAGCCAGCCGAATCACATTTGTAAAATCGGATTACAGACTGTGTGAAAAAAGACCTGACAGTTTATCGGCTGCGCTACTTTCGGGACGGACGTCCCGGTGGCCTACGGCCACATAAGTCGCTTCGCCCTGTCAGGTCAAGTTCAACCACAGGAGAGGAAACAAGAAGGTGATAAGCTGCTTCGGGGGCATTGAACAGGAGATCGCCATGCTCGTCACGATCTTAATGATTCTCGCCTTGATCTGCTTTCTCATCGCGGCCACCGGCCACGCATGGCCCCCGCTGCAGACCGGCTGGCTTGGGCTGGCGTTCTGGGTGCTGGCGCAACTGATCGGCGCTTCTATAAAATAACTAAGTGCAGCGAATCGACACGCCCACGCGGCGTGGAGGGCAGCGCAGTCAATATAGAGCGCGACCTCCCGCCGTCACTTGTTGCATCACCATCTGTTGCATCACCATCAGGGGGCAACCATGTCGAGGGCGGGTGCCGCAGTGGCCGTGAATGGATACCGCACGTTTAAGGCGGGACCGATCTCGGCACAGTGGAGCCGGGTTTACAAAGCCCGTTGCTCTGCCGCACAGAACGGGGATTACCTACAAGGGTAATGGCCAGCTTTCAATTAAAATGTGCGCGTTAAAATTTATCAAAATTAAAGCGTGGTGCCACCGGGCAATTTTTTTCGGCGTGGGCGGTAGGCTCTCCTATTAGCTATCTGTTCCTTGGGGGTGGCCCACCGCCAATTATCCGGGGTGTAGTCACCTTGGTTGTTCACCCTGTCAAAACTTAAACCTTCAGGGGCGTCGCCCACGTCCCGGTAGTAGGCATAAAAATCATGCCACTCATCGCAGACTGATATTCCGCGTGCGCCATAAAGCCCAAATTTAGGGTGCTTCTGATCGTAACATCGACGCATCATATTTTGCCATCGGAAATAGGCTTTCCGGGTAGCCTGTCTAAATTTCTGGTGGGCGGTTCTTTCTGGGGTAACCCGCCACTTCATCCCCTTAACTGCGACCATAATCATATTCTATGTGGACCCAATTAGATTTTCAAGGTTCTATATTTCTGACCTCCCTAATAGGGGCCGTGCCACCCCCCACCCCGGCTGTCCAGCATACCCCCCGGCCTACCCCATGGGGTAAGTTCCTAATTCCGTATGCTGTAAGCCCCTCAAATATATGGGCAAAACGGTGACTGCGAAAGCGGCGATTTCCCGCTACCGTGCCTGCTGCCCACAGGGAATAGGTCCGTGTGGGGGCGGTTTACCATCCGGGATTGGCAGGGAAAAGCCAAGAGACAGTCCGGGGGACAAAGCTAGGATCGCGGCTCGATTTGTGAGTTCGCGGGGTGTCGAGTGCCGGGACCGTCCGGTATGATCCCGCGCTATCGGGTGACGTGAGAGAATGACTGGCCGGGAGCCTAATCAGGGCACGGTGGCAGGACCCCGCTCCCCTTGGGATCGCACGCGGAAAAGATGCAAAGCCTTCAACATGTTAGCAAGGCAGGGTTACCCGTGAGGGTAGGCGCGAACTATGACAAGCGCCCAAAGCAGTAACCCTATGACCCGGCTGACGGTAGGATGGTCCCCCTAATGTACGGTGCAAGTAGCGTGCCGCGATAATGCGCTGCCCGAACCGTAAGCTCTGGCAAGGATCAGCCATGTGGCCCGTTAGTCAACGGAAGGAAGGCTGCTCTAACTTTGGCTATGTCTTAGCTCGGCATGGCCAAGGATGATAAAATAAGATTAGGCGCTTGGCGCGGCTGTTATAGGCTGCACCAAGCGCCTCTCTCTTTAAAGTTCCATTTCAGTTTCTGTCAGCGGAAGTTGTATCTGTACGGCAGAACAACCAAAGAATTTTAAGTGGCTGTTTTATATAGATATTGTTCTTTATTCTTTATTCTTTATTCTTTAAATAGAGAAATACATAGCTTCGTACCCCTCGTACCCCTCGTACCCCCCCAAAGAGGGGTACGAATGTAATGGCTACTAGTCGTGTCCTTTTTTTCCGTAAAGAATTAAAGAATTAGAAAAACCTAGCCTATTCAACAACTTAACACTTTCTAATTCTTCATTTCCGTATAATCTTGCGCGTTAGGTGTACGAAATTGTTATAATGTTGCACGTTAAGTGTACGAACTTGCAACATTATAACAATAGCCTATGGCATTGTTATAAAGTTACCCAATCGGGTAGCTAAACCGGCCAGCATGGACTTACCCATGTTGGTAAGTCATGCTGGTAAATCTTAAAAGGATCACCACTATGACGACGTTAACTCAGGACAACACCACCAATCAGTCCATGACCAAGGACAGCATCTTGAAGCGGATGCAGGGTCTTGGCCGTGACTTTGGCAAGGGCATGAACTCACGCCCGGCAATGGCTGCGCTTGCGGTCGAAGCCGGTAACCGTGGCTTCGCCGGTCCAAAAGATGCCGATGAATACTACGGCTCTTTCGCCAAGGGTATCGCTGCCGAGAAAGGCATTGAATGGAAGGCGACTGCCTCCCATGAAGTGCAGGTCTCCAAGACGCGCCAGTTCATCAAGCTGGGTGCGCTCAAGGACGTGGACGGGGTGAAGATATTCAATCGCGCCTCGGACGTGATTACCCGCTTGGGTAACAACCCGGAGAACCCGATGAAGCTCTCTGCCTATGACGCCATGGTGAAGGTTGCTCGTGAACAGGTTGCGAGGCCGGACCAAGAGTATTCTTCCGACGAGATCGAAACGATGCTGTCGAAGCAGCCGGAAGAAAAGGACGAGATCGAAAAGGTCATCGACCTTTACAAGCGCATGTCTTCCCTGTCCGACAAGCTGCACAAGGACAACAGCAAGCTGGACCTGACCAATCTGCAGGATGCCATTCTCTCGGTGGCCGAGCAGATCAGGACGATGGACGGCAAGGTGCCTGCCATCACCAAGGACGACAAGGCGCTCGCTGCCGCCGAGGAAGTCTTGGCCCGTCGCGCCAAGGCTGCTGCGGATGCCGCCGCCGAGAAGGCGCTCGCCGATGCCTGCGCCGCGTCGAAGGCGGAAGAGGAAGCCGAGTTGCTCTCCGACGCAGCCGAGTAACGACCCCGTGTGCAAAGCGTAAGCATTGAGCGTCATGGTTGATCGCAGGTTGCGAGATCGTGGCGCGCAATGCTTACCTGTGTGCATGACAAGTGTGCATGATGTTTTTATGCACGAACAACTATCATCAATCGCGCGGACAAGTCCGCGTGCAGCCTAGTCAATCGTAGCGTGCATACCATGCCATCGTCTGTCTGGACCACCGTGGGGACACTACTCACGTTCTCTTGTGCCGGAAGGCCATGGCTGTTCGCTCCACGTTACCTTGACGGGTAAAAGTGGGTGCACCGTCACTGTGTTGCAGATGCACCGGTCTTAACACCGGGAACGCTGGCGACCATTGGCGGCGCATCTACTTGTGCCCGTTGCTTTCCCACCAACCATGAAGCGACTGTTTCGTGCAGGATCGTCTTCGTGCCGGTAGCTCGGCCATTCCCCCCCGGTGAGTAGCATCACCACGAGCGGCAACGGGCACAACCAGCTACCTGTGAAGGTAAGACGCCTCTGCCTCCGAGCCGCGTGGACGTTCGGGTGCCACTCCGCATAGGGCGATGCGTCAGATGAGAAAGGACAAAGTGTCATGTAGTTCGCATGCCTGCCGGGACGAGCCTGTGACGATGGCGATAAGTGTCGGCAGCGATGTGAACTAGCCTACCCGCGTGGGTAACCGAGCCCATGCAACTACAGTAACGCCGGAACGCTCTGTCTGTGTGCGTGGAGTTGTCTGCCACTAACAGGCGATATGGTTCGGCGCGCAATCTTCGATGCCGGTCAAACACCATGCAACGGTTCAGCTACCGGAAGTGGCCACAGCGCCCATGTAGAAGATACTGTGAGGTTGCAACCCGTTGCATGGGTTCAGTTATTCACGCGGGGTATCAGGTGTGTGCAGCTATCATCACGCACGCGCCGCACCAGCTTTTTCGACCACCAACTTACCCAGAGAGGTAACTGACATGCTTTTGCAATCGCTGACATTGGGTGGCGTTGCTGCCATCACGCTTGGTTCTGTGATCTGCGTGGCAATCATCGGCGAGTATCGCGCCTCGCAGCGTGCTAATGCACAGTGGCGTGAACGTCTGAAAGAGCATTTGGCCAAGTCCAAGGATGATTGGTCAGTGCCGCCCGATGTGTATGACGTGCCCAAACGCTACACCGACTGGTCCAAGCGCATCACCGCTGCCGAGGAGCGTCAACTGCACGATGACGGCTTCGACCTTGATACGCTGTTCGCCAAGCTGAACTGCAAGACCTGCAACGGGTCCGGCATGATCCAGAGCGACAGATACAAGGACATTGGTCTGAAGATCGACCTGTGTCCGCATTGCTACCCGGAAAGGTAAGCCATGAAGCGTGCGCTGCACTTCGTCGGCTTCGTGCCGTACTCACAGCATTTCTGGAATGCGGTGCGGGTGTTCGGGCTTCCTGATTTCCTGCATCGCGTGTATGACGGCAGATGCGTCGCCGAGTATATGCCCGGTGACGTGATGCTGTTCGCAAAGGGATGCGGCGGGCGTACTGTGCAGCTTTATTCTTACGACGATTCCGAGTTCAACTGACTACCCAGAAAGGTAAGACCGCCATGCTGAACATTTATCTCGCCGGGTACTTCACCATCGGCTGCATCTTCGCCTGCCTCGTGGCCATGGAGAAAGAACTATACAAGGAGCCGCCGAACGTGCGGGTTATGATCCTTGTGTTCACGGCCTTCATGTGGCCGTGGCTGGCGTGCCGGTTCGTTCAGGGCTGGGCACGTGCGATCTATCGCGCGTTCGTCTTTGCCTGCAAGAAATAGAATGTCCACACACGGAGCGAGCAACGTGTGTGCATGAGCCGCAGAGTTGACTCGTAAGACCGAGCGGCTAGACCTGTGCGTGAAATGCCAAAAGTAACGCCATGTCGGACAGAGCGTGTATGAACCTGCGGGTAAACCATGCACGCTCTATTTATTACCCGGAAGGGTAGCGTAACCTGACGAGCCGTGGAGCCCGACTAAGCATGCTGCAGCATGAGGGCAGTGAAGCGGGTGGTCAGTCAGCCTGTGCCTGCTGTGATGTATTGAGGATATCCAAGAAGTACGAAACAGCGGACCATGCGTGAGTGCCTATGCCCACCGAGCCTATCCCTTGATTGCGGGTAGCCGGTCGCTAACGGGCTATGTCAGGGCGGACCTGTGCAAACCTGACGTGTGAGCCACGTCCGCCCGCTCATCTTCAATTATCAACCAAGGTAAGGATCACCACCATGAAAAGACGATACCAGCAAAATGCGGACGAGCTTTATAAGTATGTTCACAAGCTGACGGGCGACTATCGCACCGTCACGTCTGCCAACTACGGCGAGCTTGTTGCGTCGCTGGGCATACGGCTGACGCAGATGATGAACCAGACATGGAAGCATGTGCCTGATCGCGTGGCGCAGGTTAACATGAGCATGATCGAACTGCTGCAGGACTATCCGGGCAGGTTGAATGACGGCGTGATGGATTATCACGGCGACCTGATGAACCGTTCGCGGCTGCTCTACAACTCCCT
>Ga0126381_100001731_pt1 | contig 23349 bp, 17 predicted proteins | sample PanSoiMetPlot_28_FD_96465 | JGI IMG/M metagenome (GOLD analysis project Ga0126381, IMG submission 96465) | Tropical forest soil microbial communities from Panama - MetaG Plot_28 | ecosystem: Environmental > Terrestrial > Soil > Tropical forest > Bulk soil | place: Panama | collected 2016-02-17 | reverse complement strand
AGTGCCAGTGTGGCCGTGTGCCCTCTCAGGCCGGCTACCGATCTTTGCCTTGGTAGGCTTTTACCCTGCCAACTAGCTAATCGGCCGCGGACTCCTCTCTCAGCGCATTGCTGCTTTCCTCTCCCGAGATTATGCGGTATTAGCCCCGGTTTCCCAGGGTTATTCCCCACTAAGAGGTAGATGATCCACGTGTTACTCACCCGTACGCCACTGTACTCATGGATTGCTCCACTTTCTCGTGCGACTTGCATGTGTTAGGCGCGCCGCCAGCGTTGATTCTGAGCCGGGATCAAACTCTCATTTGAACATGTAGAGTTTAAAATCGTTCCGGTTTACTCAGAGTACTGACGAGTTCTTCCTTACTGCATCCAACCAGACTGTCAAAGATCTGCGCGACTACCATCCGGTCTCGCTTTAGACACCGGAGGCAACCGCAGGCCTCGAAACTTGCTCCAGCCTCGACCGCCGACGCGAATTCGCGCGACTGGCCTCAGCCGGGAAACTTTAAAACTTTAAAAAGAGCCAAACAGGAAGGCCGTATTCCGCTTCGACCGGTGGCCCGGTGGAAGTTTTGTTACCATTCCTTGCAGAGGATCTTAATCTTTTATACCATTCGCAGCGCTTTTTGGCAAGCTTTGCCTAAGCATGCTTTGGCTCAGACCCTCGAATCGGTGACATTGGTCAGAATAACAAACGCGGACGGGTCGAAGCAAGCGTTTTGTCAAAAATCTTTCACCAAATCGTCAGACAAATCCCTGATTGTTTACTAAAATACTGAAAAGAAATGCGTTTAAAATCGCCAACTTCTCCCTCGCCCCACCACGCTTACAATAAAACCAATGCTTTTGCTCGTCGCCGCGCTGGTTGCCGTATCCCCGGCCGCCCCCGCGGATTTCACTCTGGACCAGATTCTTTCGCGCGTCGCCGAAGAGGCGGAGATGCTGCAGGAGAAGATCACCAACACGATCTCCCAGGAAACCTTCGAGCAGCGCGCGGTCATGCCGCCCTCGCGCTTCCGGCCCCGTGCCGGCGCCGCTGCCCAAAACGAGAAGACCCGCCTGCAAACGCGTCAGATCGTCTCCGAATATAGTGTCGGCACGTTCCAACAAACCGCGTCTCGCGACCTCCACGAGTTCCGCCAGGTGGTCTCTGTCGACGGGCGCCCCGTTCAATCGGCGGAAGACGCGCGCCATGCCCTCTCACTCGGCGTGCGTTCGGAAGACGACCGCATCCGCAAGCGCATGCTGGAAAATTTCGCCAGATACGGCCTGGTGGACATCGCCACCGATTATGGCCTCATCCTGCTCGAGTTCACCAAACGCGGCCTTACCAATCTCACCATCTCCGTCGGGGCGACCGCCAACATCGGCGCCGATACCGCTCTCGCCCTGCCCTGGAGGCAGAAGACCGACGCCGGCGGACAGCTCGAATTCACCGGCAGGCGCACCGTGCGCCAGCCGCTACAGGGCGTCCTCTGGGTGCGCGCCTCCGACGGCCTACCCCTTCGCGTGGAAGCCTGGGCCGCATACCCGGACAATCAACACATCGTCTCCGACCGCGCCACCGTGGATTATGTCCAGTCCGCCCATGGATTCCTCACGCCCGTTTCCGTCGTGCACCGACACCTTATCGACGGCCATCTCATCACCGAGAACCTGTATCGCTATCAGCCGTTCAAAAAGTTCAGCTCCGACGCCGAAATCAAATTCACGGAGCTGCCGGAATCGCCGGTCAAGAAATAATGCGCATTCTCTATCTGCATGGCTTTGCTTCTGGACCGTCCTCCAGCAAGGCGCGATACTTCCGCGCCCGCTGGGAAGCCCTCGGCGCGCACGTCGAGATTCCCGACCTCGCCGCCGGCGATTTCGAGCATCTCACCATCTCCGGCCAGCTCGCCGTCATCGATTCCATTAGGCATTCCGAACCGCAAGTCCTCGCCGGTTCCAGCATGGGCGGATATCTCGCCGCACTCTACGCCGCACGCCATCCCGAGATCGCCCGCCTGCTGCTGCTCGCCCCCGCCTTCGCCTTCGCGCGCCGCTGGCCCGAACGTCTGGGAGCTGCAGCCATGGAACGTTGGCGCGCCACCCGCACGATCGATGTCTTTCATTACGCCGCGAACGGCACGCGCCCTCTTTCCTATCGCCTGATGGAAGATGCGGCTGCCTACGAAGACTTCCCCGATTTCCGCCAGCCCGCCCTCATCTTTCACGGCGCCCAAGACGACGTCGTGCCGCCCGCACTCTCCCAAGCTTTCGCCGCGTCCCACCCCAACGTCACTCTCGAGATCGTCGACTCCGGCCACGAGCTGTTGAACGTGCTCGATGAGATTGCACCGGAGATAGATAGCTTTCTCATGTCCTAGGTTAAGGTTGACAGTTGACAGTTCCCAGTCCGCAGTTCTCAGTTCCGAGCCGTTCGCTGGCAACTGTTCACTCCTCACTCCTCACTACCGTCACCTTCACGAACCCTTCCTCCTCCGTCGGCGGCTTCAGCTTCGCCGCCAGCCGCTCCATTGCCTCTTCCGGCACCACCCGGCGCCTTGCTGCATTGCGCGCGCGGCACACTTCCAGCGGCACCTCGAAAAAAACCGCTTCCATTTCGCCGTGGAACGCACGGCCGATCGCGATGTAGGGCCGCCGCTCCTCGGGCGTCAGATTGGTGGCATCGATATAAGTGACTTCGCGGCCCAGCGCCAGCCGGTGGCGCAGCAAGTAACGCAGGGTAAGAAATACCCTATGGTTGCCGCTCTGGTCGGACTCGTTGTCGAGCAACAGCCCGCGGATCGCGTCGGACGAGAGAGCCTTTAAACCCTGCTTCTCAATCCAGGTGGATTTTCCGGAGCCCGGCAGCCCCACCAGCAGCACAATCCGCATGACCGACCAGCATACTACCCCGTCGGCTCGATCAGCCTACTTCCCTGCACTGCCGCCCGCTCCTTTATGCGCCATCAACTTTCGCGCCTGTTCCTCATCGGCGTTCGCGCCCGCGGCATCGCCCAGCGCGCGCCGCACGCTCGCGCGGTTCTTGTGCCAGATCTCCTGCCGCGGCGCCAGGCGCACCGCCTCGTCCAGATCGCTCAGCGCCCTCTTGTATTTGGTTTGGCTGGCATACAGTGCCCCGCGCGCTCCCCACGCAGGGCCTAGCTGCGGGTTCAGTTCGATCGCGCGGCTGAAGTCGCTCATTGCCGGATCCAACTGTTGGAGCCGTACCCGCGCGTTCCCGCGCAGCATATAAATCCGCGCGAGCTTGGGCAGAATATCGATGGCCCGCGAGTAATCCTGTACGGCGCCGGCAAAGTCGCCGCTGCGAAATCGCGCCAGCCCGCGGTTGGTGTACGCCGCCGCATACCGCGGCTTGATGGAAAGCGCTTTAGTATAGGCCGCAATCGCCCCGGCGTGGTCCCCCTGAGTCTCGAGCCCGTTCCCCTGTTTCCACGCCTCCACGGCCGGTCCCGCCGCATTTTCTTCCTCGGGTGCTGCCGGCTCCGGATCCGTTTCGGGCGAGGCGATAGGCGGCGGTCCTTCCGGCTGGGGTGGCGGCGATGGTGGTTTGGTGACGGCCGGCTTGGCACTTGCACGGTCCGCTTCGACCGGTCGGGCCGTCGTCTTCCGAGCCGTTTCCGTCTCCCGTGCCGGGGGTGCTTCGGCCGCGGACGGCAGAGCGCTCACCGCCTCTGATGACTTGACGGGTTGCGCCGGCTGTGGAGCGGCCCACGGCCTCCACACCACTACGCCTGCAGCCACGGCTAATACCACTACAGCAGCGATTGCCATCCACACGCGCGTATGCCCCTCGGCCGGCGGAGCCGCGGCAGCAGGGGCACTGGCAGCAGTAGCCGCCGTAACCGCAGTGGCTCCCGTAGCTCTGGCCGCGCTCGGCGCCGCCAGCTCACCGCTCGCCAGCCGCATCGTCAAAGTGGGCGCATCGCGGTCCGCTCCCGGCGCTGCCGCCGGACCGGCAAACGCCGCGTCCAGCGCCTTCACGAATTCGCCGCACGTCGCATACCGCTGCGCCGGTTGTTTCGCCAGTGCCCTGCGGATGACCGTATCCACCGCTTCCGGCAAGTTGGCGTTCATGCTGCGCATCGGCGGCGGTTCTTCATTCACGATCTTGTATGCCAGCGTCGCGAGCGATTGCGCGCCGAACATCGTGCCGCCGGTCAGCATCTCGTACGCCACCGCTCCCAGCGCGAACTGATCGCAGCGTCCATCGAGCGGCTCGCCCTTGATCTGTTCCGGTGCCATGTAGTGGATCGTTCCCATCACCATGCCCGTCGGCGTGTTGGTTCGCGTATCGGCGATGCGCGCGATGCCGAAATCCATGATCTTGGCGGTCCCCTGCGCATCGATCATCACGTTGCCCGGTTTGATGTCGCGGTGAATCACGCCGCGCTCATGCGTGTAGTCCAGCGCCGATGCCATTTCGCGCAGCACGCGCATTGTGGCCGCAGGCTCCGGCCGCCCGATGCGCCGCAGCCGCGACGCCAGGCTTTCGCCGTCGACATACTCCATCACCACGTACGCGCTGTTCGGCTCCTCGATCACGTCGAACACCGCTACGATATTTGGGTGAGAGAGCGCCGCAGCCGCCTGCGCATCCCGCAGCAACCGCCCGCGAAGGAACTCCCGCTGCTGCGGATCATCCACCGTGAGTTCCAGGGTCTTGATCGCCACCTGCCGGTTCAACCGCGGATCCTGCGCCAGGTACACCACCCCCATGGCCCCCCGCCCCACCTCGCGCACGATCCGGTAGCGCCCCAACTCCTCCACAGACATTGACATTAAAGGATTATGTGTCTGAACCCTACCCGCCGTATCATACGTTCGGTTGGGAGTGTACGAAAAAGTTCAATTCGAAGAAATGGCGCAGAGATCCGCAAAGATAGAATGAGAAAGGTTCGGGCCCAACCAAGTGCCGTCTGAACTTATAGCTCACTGCTCTTATTCGGTTTTTTTCGTCTTTGCGAGAGTCCCTGGCCGTGCCTACGGCTCCAGCAAGACCTGCACGCGGTTGCTCTCCTGGCCGTCCGCACTGATATACAGCGACGAAGTGCCCAGGTTCGTCACCGCCGGAAGCTGCACTTCGACGATGTACAGCCCGACGTACAGGCCGGCCAGCGAGGCGCGTGTGACTTGCAAAGCCGTGCCGTTGAGGAATGCCTTGACAGAAGCTTCCACCACCGGCGGACTCTCCAGTGGCGCCGGCACGCCGGCGGGCCAACTCGGCCGCACCTTGCCAAGGCCCGTGACCATAATCTGCATGCGGCCGTTGGAATGCGCTGCGTTGCGGCCGTCCAGTGGCAGTCCGGTGTCCGCGTCGAACAGCGCCGGCGTACCGTCCCGCCCCACCAGAATCGCTGGCGATACCGGCTGCACCGCCACGCCCAGCGTGCGGCTTCCCGACGGAGTGTCCAGCTCGAGAGAAACCTGTGGACCGGCCGCTTCGAACGGCACCTGAATCTGCGATTCGCCGTCCGCGGCCGCCAACACCGGGTAATTGAGGTTCGCGCCCCGCGCAGCGTTCACCCGCACACCCAACACACTCAACAGCGATCCGGGCGCGGCCGGGCGTACGCTGTAATCGGCCGCGCTGACAATCTGGGGCTGCAGCAACCGGTGAGGCGCCAGCGTCGCATACACGCCGTAGCTATCCAGCGCGATGTACAATTGCGCGCCGGCGGGATCCAGTTTGACGTCTTCGGCTGGCAGCACGCCGTCCGGACCGGCCAGGGCCGCCGTCAAGCTCACCCACTCCACCGGATTCTGCGTCGGGTTCTGCAAATCGGTGTGGCCATAAAACACGCCTTTATCGGTGGCCACGTAGACCGAGCCTGACGCGCGGTCGGCCACCACTGCGTGGGCTGGCGCGTTGGGCAGGCTGTTGCCGTCCAGCGGATCCCAGAACCCGCCGCCGTTTGTGGTGCGGAGCACGTGAGGACCGCTGCCGGCCAGCGCGGCCAGCGCGAAGTCGGGCGCAGCCGGGTCCACGAAAAAGCGTTCCACCCGTCCTCCGCCGCTCGTCGAGACAGGGCCTGGCACACCGTCTCGCAACATCCACAGGCGCCCATCCGCCGACCCGGCGTAGATCCGGTCCGCGGTCATTGCCACGGCGCTAATCTCGGTCTGGAACACAACCGAAAGCTGGTTCATCAGGGCGCGTTCGTTGTCGACCACAGGTTGCGCCGGTTGCCACACGGCCGCTCCCGGAGCGAGGTCCAGCGTTCCCGTGCCGTCCTGAATTCGCGTTCCGCCTGCCGGTCCCTGCATGGCCAGAATTCTGCGCACCTGGAGATTGGGCAGTCCCAGGTTCAGACCGCTCCAGGAAAGGCCGCCGTCCATGGAACGCCACACTCCGAAATCGTTGGCCAGCACGATCTGTTCCGGGTTGTCCGGCGCCACCGCCACGTCGTGGAACCCGCCGCCCACCACCGAGGTCGAGCGGAAAGCCGTGAGGTTCGCCCACGTGCGGCCACCGTCTTCGGATCCATACAGTTGATGGCCCAGGGCGTAAATTCTCATCGGATCCACCGCCGCATGGATGAACTTGGCGCCGGATTCCGGCATACGCATCGGCGAAACTCCGGCGGGAATGGGTGGCGGAGTCACGGCCGCCGACGAAATCTCCGTCCAGCGGGCAAAATCGGCTGTTTCAAAGAGACGGCCGGTCTCTGTCTGGGCAAACAGCAAACCGCCTTCGGGCGAAAACCACACGCGTCCTACGGGTCCGGTCGCCGGGCCCGCCAGGTTCCGGTTCACCGCTGCGCTGCCCACCTTGCGCCATTCCAATGTCATGGGCTGCGGCGTCGTTTGACCCCACAGGACGATGCCCGATATCGTCAGACAGGCGAGCCATCGTATACCGATTTCGGCTGTTCCCTTATGACACACGGTCGTGTCCCATTCTACCCCATTTCCGCTGTTGTACTTCTAAATAAATTACTGAATCCGCGCTATTTGTGAGCAAAAATTAATCCCGGACCCATAGGTGCATCGCAGGTTTAATGCTAGACTTGATAAGGCGTGTTGCGGGGTGAGAGTTTCAGATCCTCGCATCCCGGTTTGGACATGTTCATGCGCTCTCGTCAACGGCTCGCGTCCGGACTACTTTTAGTAGCCTGCGGGTTCGTGTTGCTCCCCAACTTGAGTGCGCAGCAGCCGCTCCCCAACTTGAGTGGGCAGCAGCCGCCCCGAGTTTGTCCCCGTCCTGCGGCCACTGTGGCAGTCCAGTCGGGCCAAGTCTCCTTTCTCAAAGATGGCTATCCAAATGTCCTGAATAAAGGTGACCAAATCTGCGTTCAGGAAACGGTCGTCACCGGGCCGGACAGCTATGCCCGCTTCCAACTGGACGACCACACCTTCATTGAACTCTACGAGAAGTCCAAGATGGTCTTCCACGGCAATTCGCCCAGCTGGCTCGACATGCTGTTCGTACAGATCGGCCGTCTGAAGATTTTCGAAGATCACACCAAGGGTGAGAACTCCAAGAAGGTAACCACGCCGACCGCAGTGATTTCCGTGCGCGGCACCGTCTACGACGTAGTCGTAGAAGACGACGATGGAACCACCTTCGTATCGGTTGACGAAGGCGCAGTCGAAGTTCGCAACCAGACCGCCATCGGCGATCGAGGCGTGGTGCTGAATTCCGGCGACTCCGTCCGCGTGTTCCGCGGCCAAGCTTTGGGACCACAGCACCGGGCGAATAACGACATCTTCCGCCAAGCTCTTAAGATCGCGCAGAACGCGGTGTACCAGGCCGTCTATGGCCGCGGCAGCACGGGCGCGATTCCCGGCCCCGGCGGCACCGCGGGCCGTGGCCCGAATGCCGACAAAGGCGGCAACACCCCCGGCGCCGGCACCGGCAGCGGTACCACCAACGGCGCCCCAGCTCCTCCCGGCAGCGGCGGACACTAGACAGGCTGTGAACCGTGACCCATGAGAAAAGGCTCTCATGCCTTATGTCGGATAGTGTGCGCGCACTCGCAAGCGGGTTTTAGCTTACAGCTCATGGCTCAAAGCTCGCATGCTAGATTGAAAGAGCCATGCGACCGCGAGTCTTCGCGTTTCTATGTGCCGCTGCTTTGTACGGCCAAACACAATCTGCCACCGGCGGCCCCAACGCCTCGCAGACTGCACCCGGGCTCGAGACCGCCTGGGAGATCGCTCCGGTGCTGGAAGAGATCTCGGCGCATGCCGCCCGCTTGCTTCCTGAACTCGATCGCGTGGACGCCCGTTCCTGGGTAGAAAAGGGAGCATCGGAAACTTACCTCGAGCAGCTTCAATCCGCCAAAGATCAGGCGAAGGCCCTCGCCGCTGGTTCCAAAGCGCTAGCCCGCAATCCGGAGAAGCTCTCCGCGGGGCTTGTGGTGCTCTTTCGCGTCCAGGGGCTGGAAGCAATCCTCGGTTCTCTTGAGGAAGGATTGCGACATTACCAGGGAGCCGCCGAAGCGCAACGACTGGCCGAGTTGGGCGCCGAGAATGGCGCCAACCGCGACCGTTTCCAGCGTTATCTTGTCAACCTGGCCGCTGACGAAGAACAGCGGGTCGCGGTTATGGATAAGGAAGCGCAGAGGTGCCGCAGCACCGTGACCAGCCAGACTCCGTCGCGGACGGGAAAGAAACAATAGGTTCTTATGCCATTCATGTGCAGCATTTGCGGTGAGGAAGCCGGGCGCATCTGTGCGCGCTGTACCAAGGACGTTTGCGGCAACCACCTTTGCGAGAAGTGCCTGCGGTGCAGCGACTGCTGCGAATGCGAGCTAACGCTGGCGGAAACGCCGCAAAGTATTCCGCAGACATCCGCCCGCGCCGTTTTCCGCGCCGTGACGGGAAGCCCAAAACCCGAGCCCGAGCCGCTTCCCGAACCAGGTCCCGAGCCGGATCCGTTTCCTATCGAAGAGCCTCCAACGCAAGGGGCTGATCCTCGCGAAGAAGCGGAGTCCTAACCCGCAGCGGCCAGCCTTCTCATCCCCGGATACTGCATGGGTGCACGGCGATTTCGGCCGGTGTGCGGTAGTCGGCCGCGCAGTGCAGCCTTCTTAACCAATCGGCAATCTTGGCCGAGCGAAACAGATCTTCCGGCGCCCGCTTCAAATCGCCGGCTGGCTGCGCTGATTTGTGGCGCCGCCTGAGCCCGCGGCAAGTCCCAGAACGCCCCGCTGTAAGAGGTCCGTATAGCCCGCGGCGCAGACCGAAGCGGCGCTTCAATCCAGACGGTCAGCGGCCGCCGCCAACTCTGCCGCCACCGATTCCAGTTTCTCTTCGAGATTCATAGGCCCGCGTTCCGCAGCCCCGTCACCTACATTTGCTGGAAGTAGCTCTGCATATAACTGAACGGCTGTTCCAGACTAGCGATAGCCGCGTCGGCGGCCGACATCTGTTGCATCAGGTTGGTTTGAAGCCGGTTGATTTTGTCCTGTTCGCGCTGATGTCATTGTTCTCGCCCGTGATCTGGGTGGATAGCGAATTCAAGTCTTGCGGGATCGGCCCGTTGATCGGATCTTCGACGCTGGCGATTCATGGCCATCTGGAGAAACGCGCCGCCAGTGGTCGATCCCAGGACGCTGTCGAGTTGCGCGATATTCCCGTTGGGGGCGGTGGCAATGGCGAGGGGTTGGAGGACAGTACCCCGTTCTGTTCGAAGAAGAAGCCGAGCGAAGTCAGCGATGAGATACCGCTGTTCCCGCTGCTGTAGCCGATTATGTTTTACAGAATCGGCGGAGACGCCACAGGCGATTAGCGTGGACGGAATAGCGGTTGGTTAGCTCCTAGCTCTTTGGGAGATTTCGTCGAGGAGGGCGGAGAGGCGGAGGGCGGCGTCGGTGGATCCGCCGAAACGAAGGGCGTTGTAGCTTCGGGTGAATTCGCCGACCGCGGATCCCAAGGGGCCGCGCGGAAGCGAGGCGGCGAATTCGGCGGGGGTGAACCAGGCGGGGCGGTGATAGCCTCTCCGAGCCACAATGTCGAGCATCCGGCGGTAGAGCACAGTGGCATCCGCCATGCCCGCCTGGCCTCTGCGCGCGCGCGAAACCCGCAGCCGCATCCGCAACAGACGCAGCAAGGGAGGCCCCGCCAGCCACAGCCACACCGCCAATGCAAGCGCCACCACCAGCCGGGGACCGAAGCGGCGCAGCCAGGCCGCGGCGTGTACATCCAGATCCGATTGGGCGCCGTAAAGGGAGTCGAACCACCCGAGCCCGAAACGGCGCGCGCCGCGCTCGACGCGCTCGGCGAGCGTGCCCTGATGCATCGGATCATAACTCACCACCCACTCCTTCCAGAAGGTGTCGGCGGCATCGAGGTACAGACCCATGCGCGCGGCCAGACCAAAGCCGTGCAGGCTCGGGTCGGGCGGAGTGGGGTCGAAAGTGCTCCAGCCGTGGCCAGGGATCCAGGCCTCGACCCAGCTATGCGCATCGGAGGCGCGCACCAGCCAAAGATCGGTGATGGGGTTGTAGACGCCGCTCTGAAAACCGGTGGCGAGGCGGGCGGGAACGCCAAGGGTCCGCAGCATGACGGTCATGGCAGAAGCAAAGTACTCGCAATGACCCTTGCGGCGCGTAAACAGGAAATTCGCCAGCGGATCGGCGGGCTCTTTGCGCGGAAGCTCGAGGGTGTATCCGAATCCGGTGCGCAGGCGCCGCTCGACGGTGCGCGCCCGATCGAGATCGCCAGACGCGCCGGCAGTCCAGTTGCGCGCCAGTACGGCGATGCGCGCATCGAGCGACGAAGGCAACTCCAGGTTAAGGCGGCGCGCTTCTCCGTCGAGGACCGGCACAGGCCACGGCGCGGCAGCGGTCTCGGGGGGATCTTCCAGCAGGCTGTAGGCTTCGTACTGAAACCCTTCGGGCGGCCGCCGTTTCATACGCAGGCTGCCGCTGGAATCGCGCACTAGCTCGCCTTCGCGAATGTCGATGGCCTGCGGCTCTCCGGCGAAGAAGAGGGCGTCGGTTTCGACTTCATCCAGCTCCACGTCGTAGCTGACGTGGCGCCCTTCGCGCCTCTCCCCGGTGGCCGTCAGGATGACGTGTTCCGGGCCGGCGCCTTTGCCTACCGAAGCGACGCCGAGCACCTGCTCGGAGCGCCGCGGGTTGCTCCAGTTCCGGCCGTCAAATGCGGTCAGGGCGTTGCCGCGCCACTTGACGGTGCCGAGCTTCTCCGAGCTGAAGACGCGTATGTGCATGACGGGGCGCGAGCTGGTCTTGATTTCGCCGATGTCCCCCAGGGTGACCTTGTTGGAAAAGCCCACGAGATAGATGGGGCGTCCGAAGTGCGAACGGGCTGCATCGGCGGTGCGCGGAAGCAGGAAGAACAGGCCGGCGGTCAGTACCAGAATGCCGAAGGCGGCTGCCACGGCCAAGACCGCCAGCCGCGGATAGAAGCGGCGCAGGCGCGCACGGGCGGTGACCCGCGAACGCTCCATGGAACGGCGGATTTCCGCGCTGGTGAGGGCCGCCATGGCGAGCAGCAGGGAGAACGCGAGGAACACGAAGAAGCTCGAATCGGCGGAGAGGACGGCCGCCGCCACCAGTTGAAGAAACGCGATGGCGGCCAAATAAAGGTAGTCGCGCTTCGTGGCGGCGCTGAGAATCTTCACCACCGCGAGAAAAAACGCCAGGTGCACGGTGGCGTTGAGCAGTCCGTGCCAGAATAGCCAGTCGAGCGCATAGAAGGCCGCATAGGCCAGGGCGGCCACCGTGGCTTCTCGCTCCGAGAGCGTCCAGCGCACGACGCCGCCGACTATCAGGCCGCGCAGCAGCAACCCTACGGTCATCATGGCAACGGTAGGCTTGTCGAGGTAGCCGGTAGCCGCCAGCGCGCAGAAACCCGTAGCCATCAGTCCCAGCAGCGAGAACTGGAAAAAGCGTTCGATCGACTGAGCCGCCGCGATGTTCTGACGGGTCATTGTTTCCATTGTGACGGAAAATCTCATGGCGGTTGTCAGCCATCAGCTACCAGCCGTCAGCTTCAGCCAAAGCCCAGGGCGTCGTGCTGACAGCGGACTGCTGAAAGCTTCGCCTGACTGGTCTAAGATTGGAAATTGCAATTCGCAACCAAACCTCTTCTTCTCATTTCCCTGGGCTTGGGGGTTTTGTGCGCCCAGAATCAGTATGAGGTGCAGGTTTACGGTTCCGAGCTGGTGAGTCCCGGCGCCACGACCGTGGGCGGCACGGCAATTTCACCGTCAACGGCTTCAAAGGGGTGGTGGATGACGTGGCGCCGGACAACCACGCCGAGCACGAGACGGCCAAGATTACCCATGGGTGAAACGAGTGGTTCGAGACCGGCTTTTATATCTTCACCAGCCGTCAGCCGGACGGGACCTGGTATTACATGGGGTCGCACACCCGGCCGCGCTTTGCAGGCCGGAGAATACCACGCCGGCAGGCATCAGCATTTCGAACGAGATCGGCTAGCCGCTCCGATCTTTTTCGCTGGACGCGTGGACGCGGGAGATCAGGCCGATCGTCGATAAGAAATTGGGGAAGTGGTTCGGGTCGTTCCATCCGACGTGCGACAAGCCGCTGCACGGCCCGGAAGCGCACCGGGGCTGGGCGTTTTCGCCCAAACATCAAGTGGGGCTACGATATCAGCAAGCGCGTCGCGTTCGGCGCGGAGGATTACGGCCCTTACGGATCGGTGACGGGGTTCGGTCCGCTGCGCGAGCGGTTTCATCAGCTCATTCCGGCGGTAGACGTGGAATTCGGCAAGAACTGGGAGTTCAACTTCGGCGTGAGCATGGGATTCACAAAGAACAACGAGCGGTTGATGATCAAGGCGATCCTGGGCTACCGGTTCAACTTCAAAGGAACTAGCTGAAAACTTCATTGAACCGGGGGCCGGATTCCCTCGACATAGGGGTGAATGGACACGGCCAGCCGAGCGCGGGACGGGTGGATGGCTCTCCGATGCCAGGCGGGCGACAAAGATGCCTTCGAGGATCTGGTCGCCACGATGGAACGCCCGCTGCTCTATTACGCTTCCAAACTACTCGGGAATGAGGAGCGCGCGCTGGATGCGCTCCAGGATATGTGGATGCGCGTCTTTCGCGGCATCCGGCACTTGAAAGACCCCGGCTCCGTAAGGCCCTGGCTTTACCGCGTAACCTACGGGCAAGTCATCGACCGCATAAGGCGAGACAGTTCCCGCCGGCGCGCCGAGGACCTGCACACCGAAGGCTACACGGAAACAGCCGAGCCCGACTTCGAAAATGCGGACGCGGCCGCAATACACGCGGCGCTGGACGCCATCGACCTCGCGCATCGCGAGGTGCTGGTGCTGCACTTCCTCGAAGACTTTTCGGTGGCCGAAATCGCCGGAGTGATCGGTTGCCCCGAAGGGACCGTGAAATCCCGTATCCATCACGCCAAGAAAGCAATGAAGGAGATCTTACAAAGAGGTGGTTATGGCAAATGATATGAGAGACCGACTGCTGGCGCGGCTGCCGCAGCCGGAGAACGCCGCTGAATATCGCAGCGAAGTAACGGCGCTGCTGGAGAAGAACGAAAAGACGCTGCGGAAGCAAGCGTGGTATTCGGGAGCCATCTGGATCTACGTGGCGTTGTTCGGGACGGCGATGTTCATAGGCATCACGTACAAGCCGCAGAAGGCGGCTGAAATGGGGACCTTCACCTTGTTCTTTGTGATCGCCGGCGCGGTCGAACTGCTGAAGTACTTCATCAACCGCAACCGGGTGGAACTTCTGAAGGAGATCAAGCAGGTGCAGTTGCAGGTTCTCGAGTTGCAGGCGGCGATGCGGAAGTAGGCGAAGCCGGCCTTCGGCCGGGCGGGAAGAGGGCGTCCCGCGACAGGCCAGGGGGGTCTGCCCCTACCTACTTGCCGAAGAAGCTTCGTACCGGCGGCGGCGGGGCGGTGCCTCTCACGGCGCGCCAGATGTCGTCGTTCAGTTCGTGATCGTCGTTTTCGTCGGCTTCGTCGAAGGCCATCTCTTTGGCGGGCGCGGCGGCAGCCGCTCTTGGGGGATTGCGGTCCGTGAGAGAGATGCGCGGCTTCTCGGCAATATAGGGCGTGGGGTCGGCGGTCTTCTGGAAGAGCGAGGTCATGGGGCGAGCGCCGGCATCGAAGTGGGTCATGGGATTCAGCCCGAGGATGAACTCCATGGTGCGCAGCATGGACGTGGTGTTGTACATCGAGCTGTCGACGGCGTGGCGTTTGACGTAAGCCGAGATCACGTAGGCGGGAGAGCGGTGAGAGTCGACGTGATCGGGGCCGTTCTGGGCATCGTCTTCCAGGATGAAGATAGCGGTGCTCGTCCAGAACTTGGATTTGGAAACGGCTTCGGCGATCATGCCGACGGCGTAGTCGTTATCGGCCACGGCGGAGAGAGGAGCGATCTTGCCGGCAGCAGAGCCGTTGGTGTGGTCGTTGCCAAGACGCATGACGATGAGGCCAGGCATGTTGCCGGTCTTCTCGTATTCTCCGAGTTCGGCAACGAAGGTTTTGGCACGCTCGACGTCCGGGTAATCAAGGTCGAAACCAGGGTAGTCGGGATTGGTGAGCTTCGCGAGCACGGGGTCGCGGACGCCATCGATTTTCGGCCCGGGGCCGGGCATCAGGCCTTTCTTGTTGTTCACCATGTAGCCAAAGTTGCGGATGGAGACGCCTTTTGCGTTTGCGTTGGTCCAGATGTATCCGGCGGGCGGAAGCGCGGCGGGGTCTTGTTCCTCGAAGTCGTATTCCTTGCCGCGGCGGCTGTAGTTGTTAGGCCACATCTTGACGACGTAGTCGGGTGAGATGGCCGCGGTGGACCAGTTATGGCCGTCGGCGCTGACGTCGGCATTGACATAGAAGTTGTCGAGCAAGACGAACTCGCCGGCAATCTTGTGCAGGTTGGGAGTGATGTCGGCACCGAACAGAGTAAGCGAAGGGTCGCCGTTGCCCTGCTTCATGTCGCCCAGCACCTGGTCGTAGGTGCGGTTTTCCTTGACTATATATATGACGTGCTCGAGGGGAGGCAGGGGGCTGGTCTCATCGAGCTTGGAATCGTTGTAGGGCGAGTTGGCGAGTGCGGTCTTGGTCCAGGCCTGAAGCTGGTTGTGCGCGAAGGGCTCGATCCAGGAGGCGGTGCCGGTCTGCATGAATCCGACGTACTGGTCGCCGGGGATTCCGACGTGGATGGCTTCGCCGTGCTGGGTGGGCGGCAGCGCTTTGGGATTCGCATAGGAGCGCAGACCTTTGCCGTTGAGGATCACGAGCGTTCCCGAAGGCAGCACCCGCGCGGCGGTGGGATACCAGCCGGTGGGGATAAAGCCGGCTACGTCGCTCTTCTGGCCAGAAACATCGATCACCGCAGCAGCGTTGGCGTCGGAGCAGGCTGCATACAAGAACTTGCTGTCGGGGCTGAGGGCCAGGCCCGAGGGCGTCATGCCCATAGGGTGGCGGGGCGTCATGGCGACGTTGATGGTCTCGATGACCTTGAGATCTTTCACATCAGTGACGGCGACGGTATAAACATTGTTGGTGTTCGCCGCGGCCACAAACAGCCGGGCTGCCCACGTGGCGTCGCCTTCGGCGGTGTTTTCGCTCGCACCGGCGCGCCAGACCATATCGGTGGGGTGGGCGCCAATGGGGATGCGGGCGAGTTGGCTTCCGTTAGTGGCATCGTAGTGGCCGAGGGTGCCATCGGCCCAGTGGGTGACGAAGAAAGACTTGCCGTCGGGATGGAAGAGGATGCGGTAGGGGCGGCGGCCGGTTTTGTAGTTGGCGGTGACCATGCCCGACTGGGGATTGATGACGATTATGGAATCGTGCGTGATATCGGCGGCGTAAAGCAGATGGCCTTCGGGATCGAAAGTGACGTCGCCGACGAAGTCGCGCGGAGTGCGGCGTTCTTCGAACACTTTGAAGGCGCGGCCGGTTGTCAGCGTGCCATCGGCGAAGGCAAACTCGAAGACCGCGCCCTGCGCGGCGCCTCCGACGTAGACGTGATCGCCCTTCTTATTAAATGTGAGGCCGAGAAAAGCATCGGGAACCTTGACGGTGCTGAGCACGGCGCCGGACGCGGCGTTGAGCACGGTGATGGAAGGCGGGCGATAGCCGCAATTCAGAACGAGAAGGTACTTTTTGTCAGGCGAGAGCGCCGTGGCCATGGGCAGGGTGTCGAGCGGCACCTGCTTGCCGACCGCATGCACCACCCATCCGCTGTTGAGCAGAAACCCGCCGTCCGCCAACGGACCGACGCGCTCCGGCGGCGCGGGCTGAGAACCGACCAGGACGGCCAGTGAGAGCAGCAGAACGGCCAAAAGGATCGGGACGAAGGCGCGGAAGTGGGATTTCATAGAATCCTCTATTGTACCGGGACGGGGTGGCCGGGCTGTTTACCGGGAGATGACGCGCGGGGGGAGCGGAGGGAGCCATGCCGGATAAAGCGCGCCGAAAAACCCGAGAATCACCGCGCCGGAGACCGCATACGCAATCACGGCCGGGGTTATATTGACGACCGAACCCGAGACGCCAAGATCGGCCAGATCGTCGCCGGCAAATCCGTCGCGGGCAACTCATGGAGGTCCGGCGCGGCATACTGGGCTTCGTTTTCCAACAGTTCGCGCTGCTCCCGACTTTAAGCGTTACGGAAATGTCGAAGTGCCGCTCCCGTTCCTCGATCGGCGCGTGGACCCGGGAGCGCACCCTTCACAACCCGGAGACCGCCGGCCTGACGGATCGCAACGGCCACCTACCGCGCGAATCGTCTGGCGGACAGATGCAGCGAGTCGCCATCGCGCCAGCGCTAGTCGCAGATCCGAAGATCCTGGTCGCCGCCGAACCGACAGGGGGCCTGGATACGAAAACGGGAGGGGCCGTTATCGATCTATTCAAGCGGCTTGCCCACGAGCATTGCGATCCTTCTGACGACCCAGAATCCGGTGTTCGGCTGGGAAGCAGACCGGATCATCACGCTCTCAGATGGACAAATCGTTAAACAGGAAACCGGTTCGACGAAGCTCCGGTTGGAGACGGTCTCATGAGGGCCCGGTCTGTCACCCTTTTCACCTGGCTATAACATGAGCGCGTGTAACAAGTCCGCAACGGGAAAGCTCGCGTTCCTTATCTTCGGTCAAAGGTGGCACCGCACACTCTTCCCGGAGATAAACTTGGGCTGCATCGTCGGTTGACTCTGGCGCCCGCATGTAGTCAGGGTACAACCAGGGCTACGGTTCGCGGGGACCGGCAGCCCGGTTTGCGGGTCGCTCCGGATGTTGCCGGTACGGCGGCGGGCCGCCTTGACAGGCGAACCGCCTGTTCCCTAAAACCCCAACCGAAGTTAGAAGTCGTCGGAGCAGCCTCTGCTGCGAGTTACTCAGTCTGCTACTAATTGGCTGAGATTTCGCGGGGGCCGGCAAGTCTTGGGGTGCTGTTTCGGAATAGTTTGAAACGCTCCGCTCACTGACGTTCGCGGCTCCGGTGCAGGCAAACTAACGGTTGGTGGCAGCGTCTAAGGGGTAGAGTCTTCCATGGAAACGTTGATTGCCGACATCAAACAGGCCGTTCGCCGTCTGCGGCAAAGCCCGGGATTTCTGGCCGCGGCGGTCTCCGCACTCGCTTTGGGGATTGGAGCCAATACCGCCATTTTTTCCATCGTGAACACGGTACTGCTGAAGCCGCTGGCGTATCCGCAGCCGGAGCGGATCGTGGTCCTGATGAACAGTTCGCCGCAGGGCTCGGGACCGGCGGCCTCACCCACGAAGTATAACGTCTGGCGCCGGCAGACACGGGTTTTGGAAGATGTCGCGGCTTACGATACCGGCGGCCCCGGCCTTAATCTCGGCGGCACGGGACGGCCCGAGCAGGTCAAAGGCATTCACGTTTCGCGCGAGTTCTTTCCGCTCTTCGGCGCGAGCACGGTGATGGGGCGCACGTTTACTCCAGAGGAGGACCGGCCCGGCGGCGCGGCGGTCGTGGTGCTCTCGAACGGCCTCTGGCGGCGCCGCTTCGGCTCCGACCCCAACATCGTCGGCAAGACGCTTACTTTAGGCGGCGAGGCTTACACCGTGATCGGAGTGCTCGACCGGCGCTTCACCTTCGACACGCCCACCGACCTCTACCTGCCGTTCCAGGCCGACCCCAACAGCACCAACCAGGGCCACTTTTTCCGAGTTGCCGCCCGCTTGAAACCCAGAGTCACGCTCGACGCCGCTAATGCCGCAATGGCGCTCGCGGCGCAGGAATTCAAGCGCCGGTTTCCGAATGCTCTTGGGCCCAATGCCAGCTTTGCCGTGGAACCCATGCAGCGCCTGATGGTGCGCAATGTGCGGACCGCGCTTTACGTGCTTCTGGGCGTGGTGGCGTGCGTCCTGCTGATTGCCTGCGCGAATGTTGCAAACTTGCTGCTGGTACGGGCGAGCGGCCGCTCGCGAGAAATGGCGATCCGTGCGGCCATCGGCGCGGGACGAGGCCGCATCGTTCGGCAGCTTCTCACGGAGAGCATCCTGCTGGCGCTGATCGGCGGGGCTGCAGGGCTGGTGCTTGGGATTGTGGGCGTGCGCGGCCTGTTGGCCGTGAACCCGGGGAACATCCCGCGCATAGGACCCGATGGCGCCGCGGTTGGCGTCGATGTCTCCGTGCTAGGCTTCACCCTGCTCGTTTCGCTCGGCACTGGCGTCCTGTTCGGGCTTGCTCCCGCGCTCCACGCCTCGCGTGCCGACCTGAATTCTACTCTCAAGGAGAGCAGTTCCCGCACCGGTTCCGGTCTGCGGCAGAATAAGGTTCGCAGCCTGCTGGTGGTGTCCGAAATTGCGCTTTCCATTGTGCTGCTGATCGGCGCGGGCCTGCTGATCCGCAACTTCGGCGATCTCCGGCAGGTCGATCCTGGTTTCGACGCGCGCAATGTTCTGACGATGGACTCCGCGCTCACGGGCAGCCGCTACGATCACACCGCGGCTATCTGGGATATGACGCGGCAGGTAGTGGCTCGCGTGGATGCCATCCCCGGAGTGGAAACGGCGGCGGCCAGTTCCTACCTGCCGCTCGAAGGCGGGTTGGGACTCGGCTTTCAGATCGCTGGGCGTCCACTTACCAACGGCCCGGTGCATGGCGGCGCGGCGTGGAACTACGTTAGTCCCGGGTTTTTCGACGTCTTCAAGATTCCGCTGATCCGCGGCCGTGTGTTCACGGAGCGCGATGATGCAGCCGCCGCGCAAGTGGTCGTGATCAACCAGGCATTTGCGCGGCGTTTCTGGAAGAACGAGAGCCCGCTGGGCCAGCGGCTGATCATCGGGGTCGGTATGGGTCCCGATTTTGTACAACCGGCGCGGGAGATCATCGGGATCGTAGGCGACGCGCGCGACGGCGGCCTGAATGCCGACCCACAGCCGGCCACTTTCATTCCGCTCGCGCAGGTGAGCGACGCCTACATGAAGCTCAACAACCGCTTCATGCCTCTGACGTGGCTGGTGCGCACGCGAGTGGCGCCGTTCTCCGTGGCTGCGCCCATTCGGCAGGCTTTCGAAGAGGGCGCGAGCCTGCCGGTGGCCCACGTGCGCAGCATGGACCAGATTGTGGTGTCGTCCACGTCGCGCGACCGCTTCAATACGCTGATCCTCGGGATCTTCGCGTTCTTCGCCATCCTGCTAGCCTCGATCGGTCTCTACGGACTGATGGCGTACTCCGTCGAACAGCGCACGCTCGAATTCGGCATCCGTCTCGCGCTGGGCGCCAATTTCGGCGCGATCCGCAATATGGTGGTAGGGCAGGCAATGACCATGGCGGCGATCGGCATCGCGGTGGGACTGCTGGCGGCGTGGCTGCTGGTTCGCGTTCTCAGCAGCATGCTCTACACAGTGAAGGCCCACGATCCGGTGATCTTCGTTTCCGTGCCGGCACTGCTCGCGCTGGTGGCATTCCTCGCCAGCTATCTCCCGGCGCGCCGGGCACTGCGAGTGGACCCGGTGATTGCACTGCGGTACGAGTAAGGGGCGGGCGTCCCGGGCACCTTGGAGCCCCCGCGAGCTAACGCTCGCAGCTCCGATATGGGTGCGGGCGTGGCAATCAGCCCCGATTGGTCTAAGGAACCGTTCGCCGCGACGTGCAGCAACGGCGAGGCGAACGGTGGCATGCTCTGACCTACTGGCTCGATGTGCTCCCCACACCGATGAAACTGCCCGCCAGCGGCAGCGCAGCCGAGGGCGATACCGTAAACATTCCGAGTCCACCTGTGGCCGAGAGAACGCTGAATCCCGGCCCCTCGGGACTGCCGCTAGAGTAAGTCAGGCTCACAACGCAGCTCTGCGGGTCCATCGAGTAGGTTCCCCAAACGGGGGCTGCGTCGGTGCCCTTCCGTGTGATCGTGCCGCCGACGTTGTCCGAATACGTAATCGTGAAATTCCCAGAACCGTCTAGGGTCAGGACACCCACGTTGGAATACAGCGCGGACGGTACAGCAGCGGTGCTGCCGCTTGCGGCGGTACCCGGAGTGACTCCGCTGTATGAAAACGCGAAACTCTGTGGATTGTTGTAGTCGGAGCCGCAGAAGTTCGGCCCGTGTACCAGCATGCCGATGACGCCGGGACTTGTGGAATCCGTTTCCTGAATCACCACCTCGGCTCCGTTGACGGCGACGACGCCGAAGAATGTGTAAGTAGTAGAGCCTTGAGTAAGGCTGAGTGTCGCTGTGCAGTCCGGATTGACTGAAGAGCTCCCCGCAGGTATGAGGATTGCACTGGTAGTGCTTGTATTCGCAAGACGCTTAGAAGGCTGGCGGCCGGTGTGGGGGAAACGGCGCCGACGATGTTGCCATTACCATCGAAGTAGTAACGGCTCATACCCAGCAGCTTCGATTTCGAGTTGTTGAGAGCGGTGGAAGCGGCCGGCCCGGTGGTCGACCCAAATCCGGCATCGGTAGCCGACTCGGGAGTCGCCGTGGCATTCAGGTCTGTGACCACATTGGTGTCGCTGATGTTCATTTGTCCGGAATAAGAGCCCACTAACATGCCGTTATTACAGCTTAGATTCAGGCCATATGGGATCTGCCCGAAGGATGACAGCGGCAGTACGAAAGCTGCTCCCAACGCGATAGAGAAAGGACTGGTTAGCTTCGGTAGAAGAGTAGACATACGCATGGCGCACACCTTTCTTGTAAAGTTTTGGCAGCCTCAGATTTCACGTGGCGGCCTACAGGAGAGACCTGGGCACTCCACACGCACAAAGAATCAACCGAGATTCAATTCCACTAACCCGCAAGTGTGCGTCGAGTTTCTCTAGAATTGATTGACTTGTGAGTTACGCGTTTGCTGGCACGCCGTCCATTTTAAGATCAGCGCCCTTTTTACCGAGGCCAGAAAGGTCCAAGTGAAATGCTCAGTTCGCCGCTCGAATCGCCGTCCAAATCACGATTCCCGCCGACAGCGCGAGCATGCAAATCCCCATCACCAGATACATAGTGCTATAAGGTGCTTCCCGCACCAGCACCACCTCACTGGGCTTCTCCGGATTGAAGTACGCTACGACTGCGCCGCTTACCGGATAACGCGCCAGTTCGGTCTCCGCCCGCTTCTTCCGCACATAGCCCCGAGGGCCGAATCCGATGCGCTGCCCGGTATAGCGGGCGCCGTTGGCAACATACTCGTATGCCACTGCAAGCCTGTACTCCGCCGAATCCGTAGAATCCAGCGTCAGCACTTCGGATTTGACAATCGTAGCAGTAGCCGCAACCCAGTTCTCGCTTTCGCGCAATCGGCCCCGCTGGTAAATGCTATAACCGATCAGAGCAATTCCCACCACCACACAAATCACCAGGTAGCCAGTCGCGGCAAATGTCACGTCGTCAACCTCCGTCGGATCAGTATACCCTGTGGACTGCGGTTTGCACGCTCGAATAAATAACGAGCTGGAGGCCGTCTTACACTGGTCCTTTAGAAAGGACCTCATGAAACCCGCCACCTTTGTCGCCCTCGCGCTGCTGCCGCTCGTGCATCCCGCCGCCGCCCTCGACCGCCCTGGCACCATTTTCAAGATCTTTCAGTTCCCGCCCGACCGAATCCCCCGAATCGACGGCAATCTCGACGATTGGAGCATGGTCCCGGACGACTACGCGATCGGCATGGACCAGCTCGTCGATGACACTCACCCCGGTCGCAAACCCGATCCCAAAGACCTCGACGTCAAAGTCAAAGTCGGCTGGGTCAAGGGCCTCAACCGCCTCTACTTCCTCTACGAGGCATACGACAACTATTGGGATTTCTCCCGCCCCGGCCTCCACAATGACACCTTCGAGCTGGTAGTTGATGGCGATCTCTCCGGCGGCCCTCTGATCCCGCGCTTCCAGCCCGCTAAGGAACTTAGCGAGCGCGACGCGCACTTCTCCATGCACGGAGTGCAGGCGCAAAACTACCACATCATGACGCCCGCCGTTGGGAAGGATTGGGCGCTCGCCTGGGGCTGCAATTCATACGTGAAGAACCTGCCCTACGCCAACGCGGCGTACAACTACCAGTTCAAGCCCGGAGAACCCGGCAAGCTCATTCTGGAGTTTTGGATCACGCCCTTCGACTATGCGGGCTGCGAAGGACCGCAGCGCGCGGTGGAATCGGTGCTCACCGAGAACAAGCTGATCGGCATGGCGTGGGCCATCCTGGATTACGACGACGCAGCCAGCGAAACCCACTCCTTCTGGAACCTCTCCCGCCAGCACACGATGTATGGCAAGGCCGATGAGCTGGTGGCCTTCCGGCTGATGCCGCTCGAGCCGCAGTTCCGCAGATTCGACGCCGACTGGTCGTTCCGGGTCGTTGATATGGACCGCCGCGTCGTCGCCTTCCGCGACGAAACCACGGGCCGCAGCACCTCCTGGAAGTGGGATTTTGGCGACGGCACGTCATCCGCCGAGCGCAACCCCATCCACCAGTACCAGAAGGGCGGCGACTATGACGTGGTGCTGGAAGTCGACGGCCCCGAAGGCACGTCGCGCCGCGAGAAAATCTGGGACGTCTCCGTGCGTTGAACAACGGCCTGAAAACGGAAAAGGCCGGGCCCCTCCGCCCGGCCTTTTCATTTCCAAAAGAGAATCAGCATCCCCGGCGGCGACCCAAACGTCATCCCCCGGTCTTGTACCTAAGCGTTGGATGCACGCAGCCGAGGGCCCGATTCAAGAAAAATTGGCCTTACCCGAGCGCCTTCCAAAGCAGAAATACCAGCCCCGTCGCTAGCCCTATTGCCGCCTGGTACTCCTGATTCTTGCGATACAGTACCCATTGGAAAGGTATTGGTGGGACGGGCGATCCGCTTTGCGGATCCGTTCCGGACATCGCCGGTCCTATCCGGGGCCAGAGCGCGGGCACTACCTTGGCGTATTCTTCATACTCGGGAAAAATCTCGCGCAGGTGCTGCTCCTCCAGTT
>Ga0126381_100001730_pt1 | contig 23359 bp, 17 predicted proteins | sample PanSoiMetPlot_28_FD_96465 | JGI IMG/M metagenome (GOLD analysis project Ga0126381, IMG submission 96465) | Tropical forest soil microbial communities from Panama - MetaG Plot_28 | ecosystem: Environmental > Terrestrial > Soil > Tropical forest > Bulk soil | place: Panama | collected 2016-02-17 | reverse complement strand
GAATTCCCCGCGAAACTTGACGCCGTGGCGCGCGCCGAACTCGCGCGAAGAATCGAAGCCAACCCCGAACAGTATGTGGCGCAGGAACAGGTTGCTTTGTCGACGGCTCCCGTATGGTCGGAATCGGGTCTCGCCGCGCGCCACATCGTCTTGCGCGTGTTTGCGTCATGGAATGGCAGCGGCTACAGCGTTCTCCCGGGAGGACTGACACGCGTTTCTACCGAAGATCGATCGCTAGTCGTTTCGATGCAGCAAGGCGGCGGGAGCAAGGACACCTGGGTGCTGGCTGCGCCCGGCTCTACAGCCGAAACGCAGCCGTCCCACGCCGTGCAGGAACACGCCGATCCTCCACGATCGAGCGGTGAACTCCCAAGCCGCGTAGCAGACAATCTGTTCTGGCTTGGGCGCTACGCGGAACGTGTGGAGTCCACCGTCCGTCTCATTCGCACGATGCTGCCGGGCTTGTCGGGCGAGGAAGACTTCGGACGCTCCGCCTCACTTTCAACTATTGGCTCTATCCTGATCGGACTGAATCTATTGCCGCCCGAGTTTGCTACCGCTTCGATTGGTCAACAACGCTTCCAGTTGCAGCAGACCCTGAGCCGCATCATTTACGATCCCACCCGTTCTTCAGGCATCGGCTGGAATCTGAAACAAATCCGCCGCGTGACCTGGCCCTTGAAAGAGCGGCTCTCACAGGACACCTGGCGAGTGCTGCAGCAATTGGAGACCGATTTTTCCGCCACTCCGCCGGCGAATCCAGAGATCCGGTTGATGGCCGCGATGAATCTGCTTGATCATGCCATCGTCACGCTTTCCGCGTTCGCCGGATTGCTGATGGAAAACACGACGCGTGGTTATGGATGGTACTTCATGGACATCGGCCGTCGCCTGGAGCGTTCGCTACTGCTCTTGGATTTGCTGCGCTCGGGAATCGCTGAGGCGCCCTTCAATATTGAGCCGTTTCTTGAGTTGCTTCTTATGGTGGCCGATAGCTCCATCACCTATCGCAACCGCTACCTGACAAAGCTTCGCGTCGAATCCGTTTTGGAGTTGTTGCTGACCGATGAGTCGAATCCTCGTTCGGTAGCGTTCCAGTTGCGGCGCCTGGAGCACAACATTCAAAGGCTTCCGGGCACCTCTTCGGATGGACCTGAGCCGGAAGAACTACAGGTCGCGCGGCGAGTCTTATATATGATGCGGGCCGCGAAGCTTGAAGATCTTGCCGAGCGGGACGCGAATGGCGATATGGAAGCATTCGAGCGCTTCGTACGCGATCTGAAAGCGAGTTTGTGGGATATCTCGGACGAGTTGACGGCTCGCTATCTGAGCCATTTGACTCCGTCCCGACTCATGGCGTCGATGTAGAACAATGATTTGACCGATGATTTACCAGGCCACTCACATCACGCGGTATCTATACGAGCAGCCGGTGTCGCAATGCCTGAGCGAAGCACACCTTCGGCCGCGATCCTTCCCGGGACAGAAGCTTCACACCTCGCGCATCCGAGTGCAACCTGAGCCTACAGTGTTCGAGCAGCGCAAGGATTACTTCGGGAACGACGTGAATACATTCGCGGTTCTTCGCTCGCACGACCAACTGACCACCACCGCCATGAGCGTCGTCGAAGTGGATCCGGTCCCTCTGCCGTCACAACCCGATCTCCCTTGGGAGGAAGTTCGTGATACTCTCACGGCCCAGGCGGATGACGCGTCGCTCGAAGCACTCGAATTCACGTTTCCATCCCATTACGTTCCTGTGGGAAGCGAATTCCTCAGATTCGTTCAACCGATTTTCAGGCCCGGCATGCCGCTGCTCGAAGCGGCTCACGATCTTTCGCACTACATTCATCAGACGTTTAAATACGCCCCGAAATCGACGTCCATCGACATGCCGCTTGGGAATATTCTTCGCGGCCGAAAGGGAGTGTGTCAGGACTTCGCCCACGTGATGATCGCCGCGATGCGCTCATTGCGCTTATCCGCGCGCTACGTGAGCGGCTATCTGCGCAGCGGCGCGAACTTTCAGGGCGCTGAAGCCTCGCATGCCTGGGTTTCCGTTTTCAGCCCGGGAAATGGGTGGGTGAGCTTCGATCCGACGAACGACGTAATTCCGTCGGACGGTCACGTAACGCTCGCATGGGGGCGGGATTACGGCGATGTCACGCCGCTAAAAGGGGTAACACTCGGTGGCGGTGGACAGACGGTGGAGGTAGAAGTCCAAGTCCGGCCGATCGACGGCCCCGTGGCCTGATTCATTCAGTCGAGATCACAGGCTCTTACAGGCTGCGGAAAAGGCTCGACAGGCTAAAGCCTGTCCCACCTGGCACTCCATACGCTGTTGGAGGCAAAGTGGACAGGCTTCAGCCTGTCGTCCAAACGCGTCTGCAACAGCCTTTTTCCGCAGCCTGTCTTAGCCTGTGATCTCTTAACATGCGCGACATACCGATGAAACGCAGCAGCTCCAAAATGGGTGCATGTGCGCGGGACTATGCCCCCGAAATAATTTAACTCCTTTAGATCCATCCGATAACGTTTATCTATTGGACGATTTTCACGTCCGACGTTATTCTGTGGGCGTCAGGGAGAGGTTTACCCACTGACCCGGTCTTAGGTGTTCCTGTTTTGCTCTCTCACCCTGCGGTGAGAGTTCCCCAGCAAAATTTAAACGGTGGTGCTCATCGAGGAGGACGTGTGTCTTTACATACACTTCGGAGAAATATTTTTTTCATTGCATTCCTGTTTGTCCCTGCCTTCGCGCAGGGAGTAAACAATCTCACTGTGTTCGACGGAGAGATTCGCGGGGAGGCGAGAGGAGCCACTGCTATCGAGCTCCTGGATTCGACCACGCAGGCGGTCGCCAGACAATCCATTGTTGATGCCAATGGGATGTTCGTACTTCGGGATGTGCCTCGCGGAACGTACCTGGTTCGCGTGACATCCACAGGAATGCCGGGCGGCTCAACACGTGTTGAGATTCCTATTTCCGTGGGTGAAACGGAGGAAAAGGAGAAAACAGCGCCTGCCGGAACTATATCTGTTGGGACCTTAGCAAGTCCGCCTTCGAAGAAGGCTTTGAAGATCTTGGAAAAAGCGCAGCACTATTCCGAACGGGGAGACTCGGCGAAAGCGATTGAAGTGCTGAAAAGCGGCGCGTTCGATGCCGCGGGCGCTCCTTACATTCACAGCCGCCTTGGGACGGAGTACTTAAAGACAGGCCAGTTCGCCCTCGCAGTTCCGGAACTTTTGGAAGCATCCAAGCTGCAGCCGAAGGAGTCCGCGCATCATTCGAACCTCGCTTATGCGTATCAGGCGATGAGGAATCTGGATGCGGCTGAGACAGAGGCGCGCCGAGCATTGGAACTCGATCACACGAACCCCAGGGCGCATTACCTGCTCGGAGCAGTTCTGCTTGAGCGTCCCGCAACCTTAGATGAGGCGGTGGAGAATCTCAAGCTGGCTCGGCGGGAGTTGCCTAACGCCAGGTTCCTGCTGGTGCAGGCTTATATGGCGAAGGGTCAGCACGACGCAGCGAATCGCGAGATGCGCGATTTTCTGCAAGTTGCCTCGGAGGCGCAGCGGGCTGCGGCAAGGAGCTGGTTGGATCGGCATCGATAAGACTTTAGGGAGGGCGGGTCTCTGACCCGCCCTCCCTTACATCATGCCAGTGCCTCGGCTCGCGCGAGGTAATTCCGCCAGCCGCCGTATTCCGTAATCTCAACAGCCCCTTGGATCGCGGAAGGCTCTGCCAGAAATCCCTTAACCGTGTCCCCGCTTTCGAGCACCAAATTCCCAATCGTCAGCGGAGCAGGCACGTTGACGGCGAATGCTCCGAAATGATCCTCAGGCATCGCATAAACTTCGACTTCGATGCCTGCTCCCTGAAACTGCTCATCGCGCACAAGGCCAGCTTTGGTTGGCTTCGTTCCTTCCAGCGCAAACAAACGATAGCCCGGAGCGGTCCGGGTGGCTTTCAGCAAACGCGCACGAGCTTCGATGATCTGCCAGTGCATCGGCTGATCTGTCAGATGCGCACCGACAACCGCGAGCGCGATGCAGCCAGGCGGCACTAAACCGGTCTGCAAAGGCTCTCCGGGCAGCATCACTTGAGACCGGTGGAAGCGGTCCGCCAAAACCAGCAGAGCTTCATCGGAGAATTGCGGACCAATGACAGATACCCCGAACGGGATCCCGTTCGAACGGAATCCGGCGGGAACCGCGACTGCTGCCAAATCCAGCAGATTCACGAAGCGCGTGTAAATCCCGAGGTCATGGTCCGTGCCGATGGGATCGTCGGCGACATCCGCATGGGTGTAGATGGTTCCCGTGGTGGGAACCACCATTACATCCATGCGGCTCCATTGGGCCTCCGACGCCCTGCGAAGCTCTTTCAGGCGGTAGCGCGCGTGGAACGAATCGACCGCCGAATACTGAGCGCCATTCATGATGGTTTCGTAGACCACGGGCTGCATGGACTCACCATGCGCGGGCAGGAATTCGCGAATGGCGGAGAGGCGCTCGGCATCCCAGGGTCCGCGGGCTAATAAATCCGCCGCCAAGCGGAAAATCGAGAAGTCGATCTCGACCTTCTCTCCTCCAAGCTCCTGAAGCCGCGCGACCGCCGCTTCGTAAAGTTCGGCAGCACCCGAATCGCCGAAGAACTCGAGCTGTTCCTCAAAAGGCACGCCGAACCGGAACGCTCCCGCTAACCAGGGCGCCGCGGTCCCTCCGCAGCGAGGCTCGCGCGAGAACGGATCGTCCGGATCAAAGCCCTTCGCGGCTTTCCAGACAGCATGGGCGTCGCCGCAGGTTCGGCTGAAAATCGAAACACAATCGAGCGTGCGGCACGCGGGGACAACACCCGATGTACTGAGGACGCCTCGAGTTGGCTTCAATCCTACAAGATCGTTAAAAGCGGCCGGAACCCTCCCTGCGCCCCCCGCATCGGAGCCAAGGGCGAACGCCACCAACCCTTTCGCCACCGCAATTGCGGCCCCGGAGCTTGACCCGCCTGATATATATTCGTCACCGAAAACACTTGAGCACGCCCCATACGGGGAGCGCACCCCTGTCAGACCGCTCGCAAATTGATCGAGATTTGTCTTGCCAATGGGAATCGCTCCCGCCTGTATCAATCGCCAAACCGTTGTAGCGGATTGTGACGCGGTATAGCTGTAATCCGGGCACCCTGCCGTCGTAGGTACGCCCTCGACGTCAATATTGTCAGAAATGGCGAACGGAATTCCGTAAAGGGGAAGGGAACTTGTCTTGGGAGACCGGCGCTCCAGGGCCCGCGCGCGAGCTAGCGCCGTTTCCCGCGGAACTAACGAAATCCAGACCGGCTGAAGCGGCTCTTTCTCAATTCTCCGGTAGATTTCTTCAATGATTTCAATGGGTTTCCGTCCCGAAGCGTACCCTTGCTGGAGCGCACTAATGGTCATGCGAAAAAGTCAGTATCGCAGTTAAAATTTTTTTAAACAAAGCAAAAGATTCGATCATCCCCATAACTGAAACCTTGCCCGACATCTCGAGTCTTATGGTTTTGCCGTTCGTGTGCGCGGACGAGGAAATGAGTTTTTTGTTGCATTCGGACTACGAGTAAATATGTGCTTTTCAAATGGGTTAAATAGAGCTTTTCTATTTGACCCCACTAACGAACGGGCGTACTCTGGGGGTGGAGAAGCCTCCCCGTTAAGAATTCTCTCTCGTCTGAGTAACTCCCCTGGCTTTTCGGGTATCAAACATTCGAATTTTTCCGATAAGTTAATACCCCATCGAATTTCTTCAGCAAGCAGATTGAGGAGGGGCTTATGGATCGCATCGTAATCATCGGAAGCGGCCGTACCGCGCGTCTTGTGGTTGAGCGTCTCCTCGTGCGAGCGCCGAGGGCGGCGCTCACGCTCTTTGCCCCGGACGCGCCCGAAAGCAGCTTCAACTGGCTACGTCCTGGAGAGGTCGAGCTGCGGCTCGAAGCTCCTGTATCGATTGATCGTTTTGCCCGAACGGTAACTTCAAGAGACGGCTACCGGACGGGATTCCAGCGCCTGGTTCTGGCGTGTTCCAGATCCACGCCTGAAATGGCTCGGGTTGCAAAACTTGCGGCTCGAGAGCGAATCCTGGTGAATTCGCATATGCAGACGTCCGATGGCTACATTTATGCTGTTGGCAAATGCGCGGAGTCGACAAGCGGCAGCATGGATTCCGTCGAAGATCAAGCCGACATCGTCGCTTCCCATATCTGCGCTTCCGGAATCTTCACGGAAGTCGAGTTCGCGCTGACGGTTTGAAGCCGCGGCCGACGACAGATTGACGCCCTATCTCGGAGAGCGACAGGCTGAAGCCTGTCCCGCGTAATGGACCAGCGGGGCAGACTTAGCTCTGCTGGGCAGGCGTCCCTACCTTGTTGGGTGGACAGGCTGAAGCCTGTCCCACGTAGAATAAGCCTTATGAGAATTTGGTTTGCTTTTCTATTGGCTTCTACGGTGATAGCGGTTCACGCGCAGGAGCCCAGTGAGGCTGCTGCTACGCACATCGCGGCTGCGAAGGCCGCGGCGGGAGACGATTTTCAGAATCTGTTCAATTTTCAGTGCTACGGTCCAGGTCCAGGCGGACAGCGTCCCGTGCCTGGAGCTCCGCCGCGCGCTACTCCTGCAGCCGGGGCGCCTCGAGCCGCCGCTCCCCGTCAACCGGGACCGCCCGATCGCTCGACCTGGCACGTGGAGCCCGTAAAGGTCTTCGATAATCTCTATTTCTTCGGGCAATCGGAATACGCGGTCTGGGCGATCACGACGTCTGAAGGCATCATCGTGCTTGACACGATTTTCGACTACGCTGTGGAAGACGAAGTCGCGGAGGGAATGAAGAAACTTGGGCTGGATCCTGCCAAAATCAAGTACGCGATCGTTACTCATCCTCATCCCGATCATGATGGCGGCGCTCGATTTCTTCAGGAACATTACGGAACACGCGTAATTATGTCGCCGGCGGATTGGGACGTTCTGGACAAGCGAACCAACGGCACGAAGCCGAAGCGCGACATGGAAGCGACCGATGGACAGAAGCTCACGCTGGGCGATACGACACTCACGATTTACATCACGCCCGGCCACACTCCTGGAACGCTCTCGGTTATTTTTCCCGTGAAGGACAACGGAACTCCGCACTTGGCAGCGCTTTGGGGAGGAGTCGGGTTGAACCAGGACAAGGCTTCCGTCGAGAAATACATTCAGTCCGCGCAGCGGTTCAGCGGGATCGTGAAGGAGGCTGGCGTCGATATCATTCTTGCGAACCACACGGATTGGGACCGTTCCAAGGTGAACTTGCCGATGCTTGCAAAGCGTACTCCGGGAATGGCCAACCCGTACATTGTTGGGAATGCGAAGGCCTTGAATTTTCTGAAGGTCGCACAGGAATGCGCAACGGCGCGGATTAACTAAGGACCGCTGGTTATTTCGACGTTATCCGCTCATAGGTGATACGCTATGCGGCATGCAACCCTCACCAGCGCCACCCCCTTACGTAGTTTTGCTTGAGAAACTCTTCACCGCCTGGGAATCCATGTCCATCGCTGCGGTCGCGAAGCTTGGCGTAGCGGACTGCCTCCAGTCGGGACCCAAAACAACCGCGCAAATCGCGGCGGCATTAAACCTTGATGAAGACTCGTTGTATCGAGTGATGCGGGCGATCGCGGGGTCAGGTATTTTCCATGAAGGAGACGATCGAACGTTCTCGCAAACGCCGATGTCCGCGCTACTCACGAGCGACGCGAATCCGAGCCTCCGCTATTGCTCGTCCATGGTGCTGGATGACTGGTACCACAAAGGATTCCAGGCAATCTGCAAGACAATGGAAAACGGGCGCACCGGAATGGAAAACGTTTTCGGGATGCCCTTGTTTGAGTTCTTGCAGAAGAATCCGGGCGAAGCGGAAAACTTTAACAAGGGAATGACGGACTTATCGTCGGGCGAAGCTCCGGCGGTAATCGCGTCCTATGATTTCTCGGGGTTTGAGCACATCGTAGATATCGCGGGCGGGATGGGGCTGCTGCTCGCCGCAATTCTCGACAGCGCGCCGAAACTGCGGGGGACGCTCTTCGATATGCCTTACGTCATTGAGCAAGCTCGCACTGCGCCGATTCTCGCGCCCTACGCGGACCGGTGCGCTTTTGCGGGCGGCGACTTCCTCCAAGAAGTACCCGCAGGCGCCGACGCGTATATCATGAAGCACATCATCCATGATTGGGATGCGGAACGTTCTACGAGGATTCTTTCGAACTGCCGCAGGGTAATGAAGCCAGGTGGGAAATTGCTGGTGGTGGACCGCGTTATCGGGCCGCCGAATCAACACGATGACAAGAAGTTTTTCGATATCGCGATGATGATGTGGCCGGGCGGCCGGGAGCGAAGCGAAGCCGAGTTCCGGACGCTGTTCCAATCGGCGGGATTCCGTGTGGACCGCATTATCTCCACGCCGGGTCCGCACTCCATAGTTGAAGGAACTCCGTTCTAGCGATACGCTAGTCCGTGGTATGAGCAGTCGCCACTACCACCTGGAGATATTTTGATGAATCGCATCAGTTTTACAAGAATTACCTTAATGGGGGCGCTGATTGGCGCGTCGGCCGCGTACGCAGAGATTTCGTGCACTCGCGATGGATTGAAAGCGGCTGCCGATCTCTATCTTGCCGCACAGACCAAAGGCGACATGTCAGGGCTGCCCCTTGCGAAGGGGCTCGGCTACGTGGAGAACTTCAAGCCGATGAACATCGATGAAGGGCTGATCAAGAAGGCGATGAAGATCGACCACTCGCGGACCCTTCTGGATACTTCGACGTGTCAGACCTATACCGAAGTGATGGTGGTAGATAAAGGCGCTCCTTATGCGCTCGGCACGAGGCTTCGTGTGAACCACGCACTGATCGCTGAAATCGAGATGATGTGGACGACCACCGGCTACTGGGGTTTCAATATCGATAACTACATGAAGTACACGTCCTCGGAAAATTGGGACGTGATTCCTTCGGCGAAGCGCGATACGCGTTCAACGCTCGAATCGGCGGCGGGCGCTTACCTGGACGCTTTCCTCGAAGGCAAGAAGGATCTGGTGCCGTGGGGGTATCCATGCAATCGCACGGAAGGCGGGATGCACACCGGTAAGGGCGCGCCGGAGGATTCCTGCGACGTGGGGGTTCCGAGCGGCGTGAACATCGCCAACCGGCACTACGTTGTGGACGAGACGATAGGGGCCGTGGTTGCATTCTGCACTTTCGGGGCGGGCGGTCCGAACGGCGGCAGTGGAGCTCCGGATACCCATCTTTTCCGGGTAGAGAACGGCAAGCTTCGCTATGTGCACACGATGACCCATCTGTTGCAGGCCGCGGGCCCTGGTCGCGGGCAGGGTAAGGGTGGTCCACCGCCGAACGTCGTTAGGAATTAGGCGCTGATCGAAGACTGTTGAGAATCCCCGCAGTTAAGCTGCGGGGATTTATTTTGGCGTGTACATGTCCGACATACGGAAGGACCGGTACAACGGAACGTTAGCCTGCGCGTTGTACTGGACCGTACCCGTAGCGTCCGACTCGATCGAAAACGCTTGTGGTCCCGACGGCGCCTGCACATATCCGAAATCAAAATGATAGTTTCCATTGCGCAGCTTCTGCGCGGAGCCGAGCGCGATCGCGAAGAGACCTGGATCGAGATTGACGACGACCGTGGCGGTTCGATTTGATTCGTCTAACTGAAGCACCTGCCCCCGGCTGGCGCCTTGAGCTTGAGTGACGACGCGCGTATTGCCGTTATCGAAGACGAGAAGCCGCGTAGGATCGTCGGGATCGAAGTCAGTATCGTGCTGGTGGGAGAACCAAGGAAAGCTGTCGGACGATACGAAATTGAAATCGCCATCCTTTCCGAGCTTCCAGATGACATGGCCGTCGCCCTCGCCGTTGTTGTAGGCGATCTTGATGACCCAATCCTGATGGCGGCTCGAATACAGCAAATTGCCGTCGAAGGTCTGTGCGATTGTGTTGCCGTGAGTCCAATCGTTTGCGTCATTGGCGAGCATAAACGGAGGGCAGGTCGCGTCGCGATTGCATTGCTCATTGAGCACAGCCCTGCGATGTGGATCCAGGTTGTCGAACGTATCCCAGGTCCAGACGACGTTCAGGTTCTGGTCAAGCACGATGATCATGTCGCCGATTACGTCAACGTCTCCGGGTCCTTGAACGTCCGTGAGAATCTGTTCGACGCTGGCCATGGCGGCGATCCGCCCATCGGGCAGTGTCCGCACTTCATGATGGAATGCCGAGATCTGGCGTTTGCCTAAGGCGGCGAGTTGTTCGTTCACTCGCGCGGCGTTGGTTTCAAGAATCGTAGTGCCCGTCAGATCGTACAGTCGGATGCTCTGCCTTGTGGCGTCATTCCCAAAATTTTCGGAGATCCCCCAGAACTTACCTCCTGCCTCCGGGCGGGTGGTGGTGTAGTCGCCGGGCGGAGCATACCAAACAACATTGCCGAGGAGGTCATGAGCAACAGGCATGGAGAACAGCGGCCCGTCCAGAAGAATTGGCTGCGTCGTTCCGCCATTGGGCGGAACGACAACGGCGTTCTGAGAAATGCCTTGCGGAAGGTCGCCCGTGGTGAACGGCACGTCGGGGCCGATCACAAAGTCTTTGCCGGTATCGAGCCTGTGATGCGCGGTGTAGTTCGTGTCGGCACGCAGCCCCGCGATGTAAAAGTTCATCGTCGCGCCGGGCTTGCAGTCTTTGAAGGGAGTGCTTTGCATCACCTGCTCCGGCCCCTGAAACTCGACGCGCATGCGCTGCCCCAGCGGGCAGGCCGAGGCGCTATAGAGGAACAGTAGAGAGTTGGTGGTCGGCGTGACGACGGGCGAGTTGCCGGGTGACGCAATCGCGGTCCATTGGATGATGACGCTGTTGTATGCGACGTCCGAGCCGTTTGGATTCCGCGCCGCTACTTCGATTTCGTAGTAGCCTTCCGAATCCGTAGTCCAATCGAGCGAACTGAAGATTCCGAAGTCGCGAATGATTCGGTGGTCACTTCCGATCTTACGGACGCGGTAACGGTACCAGAAGGGTCCGCCGCCCCCGTCGGGTGAGCTTCCGTCGGGATTCGTCACCAAGGCCAAAGCGGTAAAGTGAATCGAAGTTCCCACCGGAGCGGCAGGTGTCGAAGGCGTCAAAGAGACCGAAAGACCCGCCGTGCCGATCTGAGTGGATAACGCCACAACTCCCCACGCCCAAACCCAGCGGCGCAGGCCAACCTGAAAATACATTCTGATATTGTAGACCGGCCGAACGGTTGTGCAAGAGGCATCGACGGCTACTATCAGCGGCTCTAATACGGTGTATAAATATCGGACATACGGACTGAGCGATAGATTGGGACGTCAGCCTTCGCGCCATAGGCTACGTTCCCACTGGAATCGCTTTCCAGCGCGTAAGAGCGAACGGCGCTGGCTTCGACTACATAACCGAAATCGAAATTCATGTCCCCGTTCTGCAGCCGTTGCGCCGTCCCGAGCGCGATTGAATATAGGCCTGCATCGAGCACAAGTACGGGCGTCACGGCGCGATTCGCCTCATCGACCTGAAGAACCATCCCGCGGCTGTAACCTTGGTTGAGCAGAGTGACCCGGGTGTTCCCGTTATCGAACACATCGAGCATTGTAGGATCGCCGTCTTCAAAGTTTGCGTCGTGCTGGTGTGAAAACCACGGATAAGGATCCATAGAAAGGAACTGGAAGTCGCCGTCTTTGCCCATCTTCCAGATGATGTGGCCGTCACCTTCGCCGTTGTTGTAGGAGATTTTAATGAGCCAGTCCAGGTGGCGTGTGGAGTAGAGCAGTTGGCCGTCCGGAGTTTGTTGCACGCTGTTGCCGTGAGTCCAATCGTTCGCCGTCTTGGATAGGTAATGTGGAGGGCAGCTTGCGGCGTTGCCGCAAGTCTCGCCGAGTATCGCGGACTTATGCGGATCGAGATTGTCGAACGTATCCCAAGTCCAAACTACTTGAAGATTTTGATCGAAGACGATGATCATGTCACCGATCACGTCGACCGGGCCGGGACCCTGAACGTCCGTGAGTATTTGTTCGACACTCGCAAGCGCGAGGATTCGTCCATCGGGCAGCGTGCGAGCTTCATGATGAAAAGCGGAGATGGTGCGCTTGCCCATCGCCGTGAGTTGCTCATTGACGCGAGCCGCATTGGTTTCGAGAACCGCCTGGCCTGATAAATCGAATTTGCGAATCCGCTGCTGCTCGATAGAACCTTGCTGAACCTCGACCACGGACCACATGTATCCGCCCGATTCTGGCCGCGTAACCGTGTAGGGCGTCGCGGGGCCATACCAGATGATGTTGCCCACCAGGTCGAACGCGACGGCTGGTCCGTAGAGCTGGCTGGTGAGCAGCACGGGTTCTAACGTTGAGCTTTTCAGAATCGTAGGGACCGTCTCTCTGGCGAGTCCTGTAGGCACGCTTCCGGTTATGAAGGAGACGCTGGAACCGAAGAGGAACTGTGTTCCCGTGTCGATTCGATGGCGCGCGCTATAGAGTGTCTCTGGCAGCATGCCCCCCAGCAGAAAGTTCATCCCCGACCCCGGCTTGCATTCTTTATAGGGCGTGACGTGGGGAACCTGATCCGGACCTTGAAATTCAACTCGCATTCTTTGCCCCGAGGGACAAGGAGGTTCGCTGTAGAGAAATACCAGCGAATTCGCGGTTGGCGTCACGACGGGAACGTTTGTGGCTGCCGGGTTGACCTTTATGATTGCGTACGCGAGCGCAATTTCACCGGAGTCATTATCGCGGGCGGCGACTTCCATTTCGTACGACCCATCTTGATATGCGGGCCAATCCAGCGCGGCTGACGGGCCGAAATCGCGAATGACGTTGTAATCGCTTCCCAGCTTGCGCACGCGAAAGCGATACCACACCGACCCCGCCTCATCGGGCGGAACAGTGGCGTTAAAAGTAACTACAGTTCCTGCTTGTGGAACGGTTGCTGAAGGAATAAGAGTCGCGGACGAGGCGGCTGAAAGGTTCTGAATAAAAAAAGCTGCGAAAACGAAAAGAAAAAGCGACTGAACGGTCTGACGCCTCCCACGCATCGGATCGGTCCTCCTGAGCTTTAGCTCGTATTTATAAGAACGCGGCTTTACATATATAGTTGCGCCCAACTTCAAGCGCGTTTCAAATTCCGCTACATTTAATAACGTAAGCGTTGAATTTTGTCAAAAACCGCCAACCCAAACGGCAGATCTGATTGTTCGCACTTTGTAATCTATCTGTAACGCCGAGGATAGGCCGGTAGGTCATACTGTCCCGCACGGCCGCGCTCCTAGCGAATCGGATCGAGGTGAAAGATCCATTTGAACGCGCTTCCCATTCCTGATACTTTAGTCCGCGTTGGAGGTTGTATGTTCCAAAAACTCGCTGCGCTGACGATCGTCGTGTCCGCCTTCGCGCAGGCCCAGAAGCCGCGGCAGATTAATGACGCCTTGCTCAAGACAGGCAGCAAGACGGGCGACGAATGGGTCAGCTACAGCGTAAATTGGTCGGAGCAGCGCTACAGCCCGCTGAAGCAGATTGACGCATCGAACATCAGCCGATTGGGAGTCGCGTGGTCGTACGACATTCCTCTCGCCCCCGGCAGTCCGCAGGCTCATCAGGAAGGAACCCCGATTGTCTTCGACGGGAAACTCTACAGCATCACCCCATGGAGCATCGTCTATGCGGTGGACCTGCACACGGGAAAAGAAATCTGGCGCGCGGATCCGGAAGTGAACCAGCAGGTATGGCAGTCGCGCATCTGCTGCGGCGTGGTCAACCGCGGCATCGCGATGTACGAAGGCAAGATTATAGCCCCCGTGGTCGACGGAAGACTCCGAGCCCTGGACGCCGCGACCGGCCGAATTCTATGGGAAAGCCGAGTATCTCCCGCCACCATGCCCTACACCATCACGATGGCTCCGCGCGTGATCAAGGGCGGCAAGATCATTATCGGTGTCAGCGGCGGCGAATATGGAATTCGCGGATTCTTCTCGGCTTTCGACGTGAACACGGGCAGGCAGGCTTGGAAGTTCTACACGGTTCCTGGCGATCCCTCGAAACCGTTCGAGCAACCCGAGCTCGAAATGGCCGCAAAGACCTGGACCAACGACTGGTGGAAGATCGGCGGCGGCGCGGCCGTGTGGAACGGCATGGCTTATGATGCCGACCATGACATCGTCTATGTCGGCACTGGCCAGCCCGGCCCATGGACCGATTACCATCGTGGCCCAGGGGACAATCTCTTCTCCTGCAGCATCCTCGCTGTACGCGGTTCGACCGGCAAATTGGTTTGGTATTACCAGGAGGTGCCCGGCGACGATTGGGACTACGATTCGATCGCCGACCTGATGCTCGCCGATTTAACCATTAACGGTAAGAAGCGGCAAGTCATTATGCATTCCCCAAAGGATGCATTTTTCTACGTTCTGGACCGGCTGACCGGTGAGGTCATCTCCGCCGACCCGATCACCAAAGTGTCATGGGCAACGGGCATCGACGCAAAGGGGAAACCGATAGTGAATCCCGCTGCGCGTTACAAGACCGCCACGGTCAGCGTGAACCCCGGACCTTCCGGCGGGCACGTTTGGCCGCCATGGTCCTACAATCCGACGACAGGCCTGGTTTATATTCCTGGCACAGCGGGAACAGGATCCAACTATTCCGCCGCCGAAACCTACACGCCTAACCCAACCGAGATCGGGGCGGAAGGCCGCGGTCAAATGAACATGGGCACCGCGAGCTTCGGCGGCGGTGGCCGTGGCGCCAACGGAAAGGGTAAGGCGGCGCCCGCGCCCGCAACTCCCCCAGCGAACGCAGAAGCCGCCGCAGTTCAAGCGTTACAAGCTGCGCCCGCAAAGGCCGAACCGCTCGCGAAGATCGGACCCGACGGGCCCACGGGCAACGTACTCTACGCGTGGGATCCCATCGCAAGAAAAGAACGCTGGCGCGCCGCCGGCGCGGGAGCCGGCCCCTTCTCGGGAGGCAGCCTCTCGACAGCTGGAAACCTCGTGTTCTCGAGCGTGAACAATCGCTTGCTCGCGTTCCGCGCCGACACGGGCGACCAGGTGCTCGACCTCGACCTGCACATGGGACAGATGGGCCCGCCGATTTCTTTCACGATCGACGGCAAGCAGTACGTCAGCGTAGCCGGAGGACCTGAAGGATCTGCGGCATTCGGGCCGCCGCCAGCGGCGGACGCTCCGCGGCGTCCGGGACATTTGATCCTGCTCACGCTCGATGGAAAAGGTCCGATCCCAGGGGCGCCTGCAAAGGAGTAGCACCGAAATGGCAGCGCGCTTGAGGAGCTAGTGGGCGCGGAGGCGCGCCCTGCTTACTAAGGTTTGAAGCCCAACAGAAACGGATCGAAGTTGCCGGCGCCGTTTGAATGCGGGGCTTGGCCCGGCGGGAAGAGGTTGCCCGTCGCATAGCCCGTGACGTACACATTGCCTTGGTTGTCGAGCTCTACTCCGTAAGCGATTTGAGAACCGGGGCCGGTGATAAAGCTCGAATACGTAAGGGCCTGGTTGGGCAGCGCGTTTGGATCGATGACGGAGACGAAGCCGTTGAAGCCGGCATTTGGATCGCTGACCGTATTCAAAGCGCCATTGGTGACCGGGAAATCACGTGACAGGGTATATCCGCAAATGTATAACTTCCCCGCGGCGTCCACGCGCAAATCATAGGCGACATCACCATCGGAACCACCAAGGTATGTCGAGTATTTGAGTCCCAGGTATCCGGGCTTATTCAGATCAAAAATCGTCAGTGTGGCGTCGCCCGAACCATTGATTACGGGCTGGTACGCGGTCTGCGTCACAGGGTAATCGTCAGATAGACTGTATCCGGCGAGCGCGACTTGGTTGTTCGGCAGCAGCAGGATTTTCTTTGCTTCGTCGAATCCTGTTCCACCGACGTATGTGGAATAGAGAATCGTGTCGGAGCCAGGGTCGAGCTGGAAGAAGAACGCGTCGCCCGCCCCAAAGGGTCGCGTTCCGAAGGCGTTTGGAGTTGTAGGGTAATCGGTCGAGAACGTGTATCCGCTGACATAAGCTCTGCCAAGCGTATCGACCGCGATGGAACGCGGAATGTCGGCACCGCTCCCCCCGAAGAGCGTGCTGTAGAGCAGGGAATTGTTGCCGCTCTGGTTGGGGTCGAGCTTCGAGACGAAAATATCGCTTCCCCCTGCGCGCGCAGTACGCGCTGTGCCGCCGACTGGGAAGTTGTCCGCCTGCGTCCACCCGGTGACGAAGATCAATCCGGCGACTGTAGCGATCTGCGCCGATTGCTCCGCGCCCGTGCCGCCGAGGTACGTCGCATAGATCAATCCGGCGGACCCATTAACGGTCGTGTCGATCACGGCCACATAGGGATGCGGATTGTTCGAATCCAGCGTCGTTTGATAAGGCGTGTTCACCGTGCTTACGGGCAGCCCCACGGAATCCGTCATGCCCGTGAGATAGACGCGGCCTGTATCGTCCGCTGCGAGGCCGGTGAGGCTATTGGTACCAGGGCCGCCGTAATACGTTGTGTAGAGGAGCACCTGACCCGTAGGATCGAACGGGTCGAGCTTCATCACGAACGCAAGGCGCGAGCTCTCCGAGAAAACGAAGTTGTAAGAAATGGGACCAAACGGCAGATCGAAGGAGTAGGTCTGTCCGCCAATGTAAATGTTGCCCTTGGAATTGCGTGCGATGGCTGTTCCGATGTCGGAGCCCGTGCCGCCTAGATACGCCGAGTAAACGATCTGAGGGTCGATGGTGACAGGCGCCGTGCGATCGTATGAGCCGAGCTTCACGCCGATAGAGCCGTCTTTGTTTAGTACATAAGAAGCTTCTACCGCGACGCGCTCGCCCGAAGCCTTTTGTTGGTATACGACGGCAGGCAATTGGGTGGCGTGCTGGTTTCCAAAGGAGAGCTCGATCCGGCCGTGATCGATATTAACGGAATCCGCGCCGAGAAATCGCATTTTGATGCGTGTTGGGTCAGCTCCGGGCTGTAAGTTGAAGTCGTATTCGAGATGTCCCTCGGTGCCGTAATAAGCGATTCCGATAGAAGGATAGAGATTCTTTTGCTCCAGGCGGGTGAAAAGCGTGTTCGCACGATAGCCGTTCGTGAGGTAGTAATGCGCTTCGGCGTTTCTCTTACCTAAGCCTTCGAACTTGCCGTTCCTCGCGGCGCCTTCAAATTCGAGGCGAAGCGCATGATCTCCCGTAACGAGCGTAGCCTGATTTGCATTGATTCCGACGGCGTAACCGATCCCTCTCGTCACCCATCTGCCTTTCGCATCTTCCTCAAAAGTAAGAGGCAGCTTGCTCAGGAGGTCCTGAGGCGAGGTGGAGGATGATCCGGCTCGGACGAGCGAGCACAGGACAAACAGACCGGCCGTAAAGCGCATGGATTTTGGACGAAACTCCCGTGTTTTGTGTTTCCTTCCATTTAACCACACGCTCGGCTCGTTCGAACGTTGCAGAACGCCATGAAAACGGAGCTAACGGAGATGATTGTAACCATAAGGTGATCTCCGTACTATCACTGCGTTAAACGAGTGCTAAAGCGGCCCTTACTCCCGGACGATTGGAAGTGGATGGCCATGGATATATTCCGCGTATTTCGGCGCGCTGTCGCAGAAGCACAAGTTCATCTGGGGGAGTTGTATTTGCGAATCGGTAGCAGCTCGATGGCTCGCGAGGTGTTGGTTCAAGCGGTGCACGGACTGGAATTACTTCGGGATGTGCGGCTGGTGGAAGCCGTGGAACTGATGGCGATTGCGGAGGACGAGTTTGGGCGGCCAAGGGAGGCGGTGCGATGGCGAGAACGGGCGGCCAAGCTTTCGGCCCGTGTGATCGCTCCGGTTGTCTAAGAGATTAGGGATTCCTCAAACCGCCTGAGGCGAAACTTGCGCTGTTTTCTTGTGCAGAGAGCGGTATCTTCCCGGCGGATCCCCAAACTCGCGCTTAAAAGCCCGATTGAAGGCAGCCTCCGACTCATACCCAACGTCGGCCGCGATATCCGCGACTCCCCGTGACGTCTTCTCGAGCGATCGTGCTGCCACCTGCAGGCGCCAGCGGGTGAGATATGTCATCGGAGGCTCCGACAAATAGCGCGTGAATCGCTCCACCAGAGCCGAGCGAGAAATGCCGACCTCGTCCGCAAGGTTCGCAATGGTCCAGGGATGTGCGAGGCGGCTGTGCAACAGGCCCAGGCTCTTCCCTACGATGGAATCGCGCGATCCGGCGAGCCAGCCGGTCTGCTGCTCCGGCAAGTTCCCAACATAGCGCCGCAGCGTATCGACGAATAAGGCTTCCGAAAGCTTGGCGAGCATTGCCTCGCTCCCGACTCTCCCCGAGCCCGCCTCCTCCACTAAATGCAAAATCGAGCTTTCGAGCCAAGTCCCCGATCGGTCTGTCCGCAAATTCACTTTGAAGACAGACGGCAACCCGCTTAGAATCGGCCGGCAAAGGTACGGATCGCAAGTCATGTACCCACACACGAAACGGGAAGCCGTACCGCCTCCGCCCGCCTTCAGCGGGCTTAAATCCCGAGCCTTGATCTTGGCGGAAATTCCATAGTTCGGAAATGGAGGTGCGGCGCCTTTGTCGCTGGTCAGGTGATGCGGGTCAGCATTGGGAAATACCACCACATCGCCCGCCTGGAGTTCGACCGATGGCCCGTCCACCATCTGCACCAACGCCCGGCCGTCGATGAGGAAATGATAGATCAACACGTGCGACGCCCCGGGCGCCAATTCCTTCGCGACGGCGGTAGGTGGAGGCGTCGAATACCCCCAGGGCGCGGAGAACTCGGCGTTGAAGAACACCGCGCCATTCAGCTTTACTCCGCTCAAAATTTCCGAGAAAGCGTCCATTGGGTTTTTCGGACTCCCTGCAAACTATCTTGGCCCGAAAGCAAATCGATCCGCAGCCTCTGGCCGTTCGAGCAAAGGATGACGACGCTCGAACATGGATGTTTTTCCAAAGTAATTACAAGATTGTAGTGCGGAAGGCCTCGCGGCGAACAGAGCAGGCAAGGCCAGGAAAGGAAGAAACATCATGACTACGATGGATACGATGGAAATTCCAGTGAACGCCAACCAGGCGTTGTGGGAGAAGGGCGATTTCGCGCAAATCGCCGCATTCATGCGTCACTCGGGAGAAGCGGTGGTGAACACTTTGGGCGTCACACCGGATATGCGCGCATTGGACCTCGGCTGCGGCGACGGAACCACCGCCCTCCCGCTTGCACGCACAGGAGCCGAAGTCGTCGGGATCGACATTGCGCGAAATCTCGTGGAAACCGCAAGACGACGGGCGCTCAAAGCGGGCCTTTCGCGTCTGACATTTCAGGAGGGCGACGCATGCAATCTGGCGGGTGTTGCGGACCACTCATTTGACCTTACTCTTTCCATGTTCGGAGCCATGTTCGCGCCCAAACCCTTCGATGTCGCGAAAGAAATGGTCCGCGTGACGAAGCCGGGGGGCCGAATCGTCATGGGTAATTGGATCCCGAATGATCCTACGTTTGTATCCCAGCTTTTGAAGGTTAGCTCCGCCTTTACGCCTCCTCCTCCGGAAGGCTTCATCAGTCCGATGCTATGGGGTGTTGAGACGCACATTCTGGAACGGTTCGGCAAAGCCGGCATACCCATCGAAAAGATCTCTCTCTTGAAGGACACGTTCTACTTCGGCTCGCCTGACGCCACGCCGGAGAAGTTCATCGAACTCTTCCGCGACTATTACGGTCCAACGATGAACGCCTATGAAGCCGCGAGCAAAAATGGCAAAGACGTCGAACTTCACCGGCAGCTTGTGGAACTCGCGAATCGAGAAAACAAGAGCAACGAGATCGGCACGCTCATTCCTGCGACCTTTATGCGCATCACTGTCTACGTGTAGGGTCTACGTATAAGAGTTGCTTCCGGACTTCCAGGCCTGCGCAGGACGCCGCGCCAGGAGCCGCCTTCAACCCAACGCCGCGACCTCGCCCGAGGTTGCGCGACGTTGGGTTGACTGCCCCAGTGAAGCGCGTTTGCTACCGTCGCTTGGAATCCCGCGACGGAACGTAAGGAAAGTTGGTTTGCTCGATCCTGGCGACATCTTCACTCGACAACTCGTGCGCCGAATCAAGAAACTGACGCAGTCTCGACGCCCATCCATCGAAGGCCTCCGTCGCCGCGCGGTACTTTTCCTCGCGGGAAAAAGTCGTAGAGGCGATGGAGGCGCCGTCGCCCAGATTCTCACGGTCGACCGCCGCGGCCACCTGTTGACCTGTCTCCGAATCCACGAGTTCCATCTCCACCCCAACTTTGCCGATGTTGATGGCGTGATCCAAGCCGGTCTCTTTTTGATCTGTGGATGTCGCGCCGCCAACGTCGACTCCGACTAATGCGGTGCGGAGGCGCAGCACCAATGGCCCGGGGGTCTCGACGATCGGAAACGCGTCTTCAACGGCCCGGCTAATCGCATCCTGAAAGTACTCCACCAGCGACTCGCGGCCCTTATCCGGAAGCAGTTTCGCATCAGAATTGGTAGCAAGGTAGACTTCGGGTTTGTCCACGATAATTGCAACGTACTTGTGGACGTTCTTCACCGGATCGGTGGAGACGAAAGAGACCTCGTTTTCCATGTTCGCATTCGGTTTCAGATTCGCGTAGCTGCTCAGGAATCCCGAATACTCCTTGCCGGCCGGAATTCTCTTTACTGTGAGAACCTCAGGCGCTTGCGAGCAGGCGCAAAGCGAGAGGAGCACCGCCGCGGCAACCACGACCCGTGCGCCGAAGATGACCCGGGCACTGCCCAGCAAAGTGTTGCCCGCGGAAATCCGTTCGTTGTTCATGGCCTTATCCTTTCTTTTCCGAGGACTGAACTCGCAGCATGTTGAATACTTTGAAGGCTCCCCTGACACTGTTGCATTGAATCGTCGCGAGATCGGAGTCCGCCTGCCTGGTAACCGTTCCCAAAAGGAGGATCTGACCGTTCTTCACCACGATCTTTATGTCTGAGCCGTTGCCCCAGAAGTAGCGCGAGAGTTGGCGCTGTAACGCTGCCCTAGCCCCGGCGCGGATCTGCATATCCGTGGCGCCCAGTGGAAGCACGTCAATATTATTGACCACGCTTTCCACGCCCGGAATATCGCGGACCGCATTGTTGGCCGTGCTTCGGTTCGTCTGGCGGATGGTCCATCCCGTGAGAACCACATTTCCGCCCGATAGTGTAAAGGAGATGAAATCGAATTCGGTGATATAAGGCATCATCGCCAGTTCGTGGCGAATCTTCTCATAGAGCGCCGCATCCCGTTGTGTTGTGAATTTGCTCGGGTCCACCAGCCTCCGAGCCGGATCGTTCGCGGCGAGGGAATCAGCGGTAATGGGCGTCGCCGATTGAATTTTGATCGTGCCATTCTTTGGCTTGATCTCGCCCGTGATGCTGGCAAGCTGGCCGACAAGGGGTTGAATCGTCTTTTCCTTATTGGCGGTGAATACCATGTTGTTTGAGAGCCGCACCAGAACCGGCATGTCCCCGTCTTTGGACGTGCTCTTACTGCATTGCATCCTCTCTGGTGTAATCGGGCCGAGCATCAATCGGGCACAGATATCCGAGTCGACGTAGGCCGGGAAAGTAGAAACCTCGTCCGCGGCGGGCAGGCAATACGGAAGCAGAAGAGTTGCTGCCAGCAATAGGGTCCTTTTCATGAGTCATCCTTCCGCGCTTTTCGGCAGCGGTAGCGCGAAAATTCAGCTCCGGCAGCCCTGAGCGTTCAATGGCCCAGATGCACGCGGAGCGCCAATGAATTAGAGATTCTCAGGGGATTTCGATTCCCGGAACGAAGCACGGCGATATCGGCAGGCGTTATACTCGATCCCGAGGTTCTCCCATGACCCTGAATCCCTCCCGTCGTCGATTTCTGCAAGGAATGACCGCCGCCGCCCTGGCTGCTCCCGCGGTTTCCGCTGCACAGCCGGTATTGGGCATGATCTTCCCGCCCAAGAACAATCCCGTGCCGCCCGAAGCCGCCGAACTTTATCCCAAGGGCGTGACGTTCCTCGCCGACGACGTAGCGTTCAACGGCATGACCATTGAAAGCTATGAAGAGGCAGTACCGAGAATCGTCCCGGCCGCTCTTCGCCTGAAGGACCGCGGCGCGCAGGCCATCTCCATCATGGGGACCTCCCTCACATTCTTCAAAGGCGCGGCTTACAACCAGGAATTGATCGCCGGCGTCCACAAAGCAACCGGACTACCCGCGTCATCCATGTCCAGCGGAATCGTCGACGGCTTAAAGGTAGCGGGAGCCAAGCGGGTAGCCGTCGCCACCGCATATACCGACAGCGTGAACGCAACCCTTGAGCGATTTTTGAAGGAAAGTGGTTTCGAGATTGTCGCGATGAAAGGCCTGGGCCTTGTCCGCGCAACCGGAGCCGTCACTCAGGAGCAGCTCTATGACTTCAGCGCAGGCGTCTACGAAAAGGCTTCAAAGGCGGACACTCTGCTGATTTCCTGCGGAGGATTAAAGACCATCGACCTGCTTGTACCCCTGGAAGACAAATGCAAAGTGCCGGTAGTCTCCAGCACCCCGCACGCGCTGATGAACGCAGTACGCTTGGTTGGAATTAACCCCAGAGTCGCCGGCCACGGCAGCGTGCTTGCCAAAGCTTAGCGGCTTGGCGGGACGGCGGATCTCCAGATCCGCGCCGGGACTCCTGTCCCGGCTGCTGGAACATAAGAAACACGGAAGCCGGTCTGGAGTCCGGCTGCGGGACTGGAGTCCCGCCGTCCAGCGGCGCCCGAATGTGCGAATTACTCAGAATTGGTCTGGACTATTGTCCGGCCTGGATAACCCGCAACGTGACAAATATCTCGTGTGTCTGAGGCGTCGTTCCCGGTTGAGCCCGGTTGCCCGGCAGCTTCCACGTTGAATACCGTGTGAGCGCGGTTTGAACCAAATTGGGATCGCTCGCGCCCAACACCTCCGTGTCCGTCAACTGGCCGTCCGGTGAAAGTGTACCGTGCAAGCTGACCACCTGCGTCGTCGAGGTTGCCAGGCACGCCGACGGATCTTTTGCCCTCATGCAAGTCGTCGGAGGCATCATATCCGCGAAGGAAGTCGGACCGCTCATCACCTCGCCCGCGCCGATCGCGGTCAGTCCTGCATTTGAAAAGAGCGGGTCTTTCGCGTCGGGAGGATCCGCGATGCTTTCCGTCTTTGCTTCGACGATGATTTTGCCGGCTTGCTCAATTTCGAATCCAGTTGCCACGAAAAGGCCATGAAAATTCGGCGCCGATGGATAAAGGTAGTG
>Ga0126381_100001729_pt1 | contig 23362 bp, 26 predicted proteins | sample PanSoiMetPlot_28_FD_96465 | JGI IMG/M metagenome (GOLD analysis project Ga0126381, IMG submission 96465) | Tropical forest soil microbial communities from Panama - MetaG Plot_28 | ecosystem: Environmental > Terrestrial > Soil > Tropical forest > Bulk soil | place: Panama | collected 2016-02-17 | reverse complement strand
GGCATCGTGGATGCAGGAAGTCCTGGAGAAGATGGAGGCGTCGACGCGGGTGATCCCACTCTTGCACCATTATCCGGTGAGCACCGAACCCGAAGAGATGTGGGAGCACGGCAATGTGATGCTTGGGTTTGACGCCGAAGAGCGGCTGATCCGGAAGCTGCCGCACGATTTCGCCGCTAAAGTGATCTGGGGCTCGCGTTATCCTCACCACGATACGACAAGTGCTTGGGACGCCATTGAGATGCTCGCTGGTGCCAACGTCCCGGAGGCCCTGATAGCGCGAATGATGGGAACCAATGCCGCCCGCCAGTTTGGCATCGAGCTTGTCCACAGGGCGGGTGCGAAGAATGTTATAGACTGAACTGACATTTTGCAGGCTCTTTCCCCGCTCACGGAGAGAAAGCTGCGCTGAAAGCCGAGTGACATGCCCAAGATCACCTACATTGAGTACAATGGGACCGAGCACCAGGTAGAGGTGCCGATCGGCCTCTCGGTGATGCGCGGCGCGGTCAATAACGGCGTGCCCGGCATCGACGCCGATTGCGGAGGCGAATGCGCCTGCGCTACTTGCCACGTTTACGTCGACCCCGCATGGCTCGACAAGATCGGGACACCCGACCCGGGTTCGATGGAGGAAAGCATGTTGAGCTTTGCCGCGGTGGCAGAGCCCAACTCACGCCTCTCCTGCCAGATTACAATGCGCGATGAGCTCGATGGGCTCGTCGTCCGGATGCCGGAGGGCCAACATTGAGAGAACGGGAGCATCCGCGATGACCAGTCAGCTCCGCGACGTTTACTCGATCCCACTAGAGGCGATCGATGTCAGCGACCCGAAACTCTACCAGGACGACGTCTGGTATCCCTATTTCGAGCGGTTACGCCGTGAGGCTCCGGTGCATTGGTGCCGGGAGAGCCTCTATGGCCCCTATTGGTCGGTGTGCAAGTACAAAGACATCATGCAGGTCGAGGTCAGCCATCAGACCTACTCGTCCGAACTCGGCGGCATCGCTGTCGAGGACCAGCCGAAAGACCTGGAACGCCCCAACTTCATCCGCATGGATCCGCCCAAGCACGACGAGCAGCGCAAGGTGGTCAGCCCGATTGTGGCGCCGGCGAACCTCGCCGAGATGGAAGCGACAATCCGTGAGCGGACGATCCGGGTGCTCCAAGGCCTGCCGCGCAACGAGGCCTTCGACTGGGTCGAACGGGTATCGATCGAGCTGACGACGATGATGCTCACGACCCTGTTCGACTATCCCTGGGAAGACCGGCGCCAGCTGACCTACTGGTCCGACGTTGCGATCTGCAACGTCCGTGCGCCGGAATCGCCGGTGCATTCGGAACAGGAAAAGTTCGACGAATTGAAGAAGATGGCCGAGCGCATGGCCGAGCTTTACAACGAGCGCGCCAAACAGCCGCCGAAATTCGATCTCTTATCGATGCTCGCACATGGCCGGGCGACGCAAGACATGCCGCTGCGCGAATTCATGGGCAATCTGACCCTGCTGATCGTTGGCGGCAACGACACGACACGCAACTCGATGACCGGGGGCCTCTACGCGCTCGCCCAGCATCCGCACGAATATCAAAAATTGCGCGACAATCCGGCGCTGGTCGCGAGCCTCGTCCCCGAAATCATCCGCTATGTGACGCCGGTCATCCATATGCGGCGCACAGCGACGCAAGACGCTGAACTCGGTGGCCAGCACATTCGCGCTGGCGACAAGGTGGTCATGTGGTACGTCTCGGGCAACCGCGACCCCGATGCGATCGACGATCCCGACAATTTCATCATCGACCGGCTACGGCCGCGCCAGCACCTGTCGTTCGGCTTCGGCCTCCACCGCTGTGTCGGCAACCGGCTCGCGGAATTGCAGCTTCGCATCCTGTGGGAGGAACTGCTGCCGCGCCATCCCGTTATCGAGGTGTTGGCGCCACCGCGCCGCACCTACTCGAACTTCATCCACGGCATGCGCTCAATGCCGGTGCGCATCGCCGCTTGAGCCATCAGAGGAGCGTTGTCGGCGGAAAGGCGGGTTTGCGCTTCTCGCGATGCGAGGCGAGGCCTTCCTTCACTTCCGGGCCGGTGAAGCCGAGGAATTCGAGCGCCAATGACGTATCGAATGCCGGCCCCATCGCGCGCAGCCAATTGTTCAATGCGTATTTGGTCCAGCGGATCGCGCTCTGCGCCCCTTCGGCGAGACGAGTCGCGATCTCGACCGCTTTGGCGTCGAGCTCGGCATCCTCGACGGCGAGCGAGATCAGGCCAATGCGCTCGGCTTCCTCGCCGAGGACCTGGTCGCACAGCAGAAGATAATATTTGGCCTTGGCGAGCCCGCATAAGAGCGGCCACACGATCGCAGCGTGGTCGCCCGCGGCGACACCCAGCCGGGTATGACCGTCGATGATGCGGCAGTCCTTCGTCGCAATAGAAATGTCGGCCAGCAGACCGCAGACGAGCCCTGCCCCGACTGCGACCCCGCGCATTGCGCTGACCACCGGCTTGTTGCAGTTGATGATGTTGTAGACGATGTCGCGCGCCTCTTTCCACTGCCGGGCCCGCGATGCGAACTCGTCGATGTTCTCCTGGATGATCGCGAAATCACCGCCGGCCGAGAATACCTTGCCGGCGCCAGTCAGTATCACGGCATTGACGCTCGCATCCCGGTCAACGTCGCGCCAGATGTCGCCCAGCTCGGCGTGCAATGCCGCGTCGGTTGTGTTCATGCGGCCGTTCTCCATCGTAATGCGGAGAACCTTCGGATGCGGGCGATCGAATCTGAGTCTTGTGTAGCGGGCATAGGGGTCGGTCATCAGCATCTCACAAGGAATTAGGCAGGGCGCAGTGTCACCGGCAGGCTGGCTAGGGCACGCAGGGTGTTGTTGTATCGCCGCTTCGTCGGGCCGGTTATCTCGACAGAAACAACCTTGCGGGCGAGCGCCGACAGCACGCACTCGCCTTCGAGGCGGGCCAATAGTCGGCCGACGCACTGATGGATACCGCAGCCGAAGCCGACATGCCCGATGACGCGGCGGGTGATGTCGTACTCGTCTGCCCGCTCCCACTGGCGCGGGTCGCGATTGGCGGCGCCGAGGAACAGCAGCACCTTTTCGCTCTCATCGACGGACGCCCCGCCGATCTCGACCGGGCGGGTCGTCGTCCGGAAGAAGGTCTGCACCAGGCTCTCGTAGCGCACCGCCTCCTCAAAAGCCACGCGGGCCAGCGACTGTTCCGGAAAGCGAGCAAGGCAATAGACCGCAGCGCCAATGCCGCTGACCGTCGTGTCGACACCGGCCGTCAGCAAGGACCGCGCGACGATCGGCGCTTCCTCCTCGGTCAGCTCGCCCGTGTCGCGCGCCGCATGGTCGCCGCGCCGAACCCGCCGGGAGCAAATGCGTCGCGCTGCGTTGAGGATGCGTGAACCTCCTGGTAACCCGCCGCCGCCCACACGCCATACCGCGACAGCCGAACAACGGGGCCCGCCTCGCGCAACTCCTCGTGTGCCGCAAACGGGTTCTCGAAAAAGTCACTGGAGAAGGGATCGACGTCAGAGATCGGCGCTTTGAGCGGCGCGGCGCCGTCGGGTGGTGGCGAGACCATGAGTTCCTCGCACGGCAATGCGACACGTCATATCGCGAAGGTATCACAGCAAGCCGCCGCCGTGATCCCGAACATGCGAAATAGCGTCGTTGCCCATCGGCAGCCGGCCGCGCTAACGTCGGGGATAGGCAATCCGGCCACTCCAGGAGGGACACCTATGTCGACTTTGATCCTCGGCGGCACCGGCTTCATTGGCCGGCGTCTCGTACCACTGTTGGCCCAGCGCGGCGAGGAAGTCGTGTGCATGGACATCAACCCCGGCACCGCGTCTTACGATCACCTCGGAAAGCAGGTCCGGGTGGTGCGCGGCGACGTCACGCAGTTCGACGACGTCATGGCGGCGACCGTGGCAGCGAAACCCTCGCGGGTCGTCAATCTCGCTTATTTTCTGGGGAGCGAGCACGCCCCGCATGTCGCGACCAAGCTCAACATCATCGGTATGGACAATTGCTTTGAGGCGGCGCGGTTGTGCGGCGTCAATCGGGTCGTCTTCGCCAGCTCTCTGGCGGTTAGCGGCGAGCAGCATTTCTACGGCGACCGCGCCGTGACCGAGGACGATTTCCGGCATGGCCATGTCCAGTATGCGATGCACAAGATCTTCAACGAGTGGCAGGCGCAGGACTACCGCGAAAAATACGGCATGGAGATCACCGCGATCCGCCCTGCCAATGTGACCGGGCCAGACAAGATCGTCGGCTCGGTGGACCACGTCAAATGCATCACCTTCCCGGCGCGTGGCGAGGCGATCTCGTTCCCCTACAAAGACGCGATGCGTTCCCCGATCCATGTCGACGACATCGCCGAGGTGTTCGCCCGGGTATTGCTGACCGACAAGCCGCGCCACGCCGTCTACAATTCGGGTGGCACGCCGATCAGCCTCGGCGAGCTCGCCGATCTCGTGCGCGAATTCCTGCCCGATGCGCAGATCTCTTTCGAGCACGAGACCGGCGGCAAACAGACCTCCGGCAATTACCTGATCGACAACAGCCGGCTGATCCAGGAATTCGGGCTCCAGTACCTCCCTTACCGTCGGCGCGTGCTGCAGATCATCAATGAAACCCGTCGGGAGGCCGGTCTGCCGTCCGTCGCGGACCGGTAAGGCATGCTCCTCGGGAGCAAACATGCAGACGGTGGGGGTCGGATTTTATTTCGAAGATCTGCCGGTCGGCCGGCAGTTCAAGACGATCGGGCGCACCGTCACGGAGGCCGACATCACCAATTTCGTCAACTGCACCGGCATGGTCGAGGTGCTGTTTACAAACCTCGAATTTCTAGCAAACGAATCCGATATCAAGAAGCGGCTGGCGCCGGGGGCACTGGTCTATGCTTTTGCCGAGGGGTTGCTGGTCCAGTCGACGATGCAGCACACCGGTCTGGCCTTCCTGCAGATGGAGCTCAATGTCGAGAACCCGGTCTTTGCCGGCGACACGATCCACGCCGAATGCGAGGTCATCGAGGCGCGACGCAGCCGCAGCCGCCCCGACCGCGGTCTCGTGCGCACCCGCATCCGCGTCGTCAAACAGGACGGCACGGTCGCGCTGACCTATACGCCGTTGCGTATGCTTAAATGCCGAGAGTAAGCCTGCGGATGCGGTGGTTGTTGGTGTCGCCGATATAGATCGAGCCGTCCGCGGCGACCGCTACGCCATGCGGCCGGTCGAGTGCGGCGGCGCGGGCCGGACCGCCGTCGCCATCACCGCCTTGGCGGCCGCTGCCGGCGATCGCGTTGACCGTCCGGGTGCGGATATCGACTTGGCGGATCACGTGGTTTTCGGTGTCGACAATCAGCAGATTGCCCTCGCGGTCGATCGCCAGCTCCTTTGGCGCGTCGAAGACCGCCGCGAGTGCGGGACCGTTATCGCCGGCATAGCCCCTTCCCCCGGTTCCGGCGACAGTGGTGATCATGCCGCTGCGCGGATCGACGGCCCGCAACGTGCTGCCCTGCCGCTCGAGGATGTAGACGGTCCCGTCGGCTGCAACTTTTACGGCGCGAGCGCCGTAAACTCCGGCAGCCGCCGCCGGTCCGCCGTCGCCGCCGTGCTCGGCCTCGCCCGCGCCGGCAAAGGTCCAGATGAGCGCCGACGCGAGATCGACGACGCGGACGCGGTGGTCCGCGACATCGGCGATGAACAAGCGTTGCTGCGCCGGGTCGAGCGCAAGACCGTTCGGCTCGACCATTCCCGCTTGCGAGGCCGGTCCATCGTCGCCGCCGAAACCGGAAGAGCCGTTCCCGGCAAAAGTGGTGATTATCCCCGACGTGCCGTCGACCCGGCGAACGCAATGGTTATGCCGGTCGGCGACATAGATGTTCCCCGCATTGTCGACCGCGATGCCGTAGGGCTCGTTGAAGCGGGCCCGCGTCGCCAAACCGCCATCCCCGGAATAGCCGGCCTCGCCGCAGCCGGCGCAGGTCGTGATGATACCCGTGCGCAAGTCGACCCGCCGAATGCAGTGGTTGAACGTATCGGAAAAATAGAGGTTGCCGCCGCTATCGAACCCGACGTCGAACGGGCCGTTCAGCAGCGCCTGCGTCGCTGGCCCGCCATCGCCGGCGTAGCCCTTCTCACCGGTTCCCACTGCCGTCGAAATGATCCAGGACTGCTCAGGCATCGCCTCAACCCCCCACTCTGCGTCCGCCGATCTTAACATCGGAGACGGCTCTCTCAAGCTGAAGGAGAACCCGCTTCCACTATGCTCTTCCGGACCGCCGGCTCGCGAGGTAGAGTTGCGCATGCCTCCTCACCGCGTCTCGTTTCGCTGCGCTTTTGCCGTAGTCGCCTCGCTGTTGTCCGCTTTGGTCGTACTCGGGGCCGCTCCGCCCGACCATTCGGACAACGATTCGCTGGCCGGGCAATTGCTGATTGCGGCCCCGACGATTGGCGACCCGCGCTTTGCCCACACCGTCATTCTAATGGTTCGGCACGACAGGGAGGGGGCCTTCGGGATCGTCATAAACCGCCCGGTCGGCGAGCGCTCCGTCGCGGCTCTACTGGAGGCAACCGGCCATGACGATGCCGATGTCGCAGGCACGGTGCGCGTTTTCGCCGGTGGCCCGGTGCAGCCGGAGCTCGGATTTGTCGTGCACAGTGCCGAATATAAGCGCGCCGAGACCGTGGAAGTTGACGGCCGCGTCGCAATGACCGCGAGCCGGCAGGTTCTGCTCGACATCGGGCACAACCAGGGCCCCGAGAAGAGCATTTTTGCTCTCGGCTATGCCGGCTGGGGACCCGGCCAGCTCGAGGACGAGCTGGCGCGCAACGACTGGTTCACCACCCCCGAAGAGCCAAAGCTTGTCTTCGACGATGACCGCGACAAGCTGTGGGACGAGGCAATGGCGCGTCGCACCCGCGAACTCTAGCCGTCGCTCGCTCGCATCGACCCGAGCTGCGGGCCAATACCCGTTCGCTAATTCCAAGCGGTTGGACGCTGTCAGCAGCGCCGGCTGGCAGGACCGCTGAGCACTCAAATGAATTCTCCGGAGTGTGAATTGGCTCACATTTCATCGACCGACCCCTGACCTATTGTATGCCCGCGTAGTCGGATGTCCGACGCAAAGAGCTGATGTCCTTATCGGCGCGCGCAAAACAATGACAGAGGATGGCTGATATGAATGACGTCATGAGCGTGCAACTTGCGAGCCTGCAGAAGCAAGTCGATGCAAAATTTGAGAACGTGAAGGTCACGGATTTTGGCGACGGTCCAAAATTCCAGCATATCGCCAATACCATAGACGCGATGGCGATCGACTCCTACATCGGTACCGTCGCGTTCGCGGGTCAAAACTCGACAGGCGCCTACCAGGTGCAATTCAATACCAGCACCACGGGCTATTCGTCATCTTGGCCCCAGTGGGCTTTCGATCAGGCCAAATCGGCCCTGCTGTCGGGTAAACAGCTCTGGGTAATAGCGAACGGCTCGCCCTTCGGCTCGAACCTGCTGACGGTTCTCATCCTCGCGTAGGAGCTTGTAAAAAGTCGGCCTTGCGGCGGCTTATCGCAAAGCAGTCGAAACTTCTCGCCAAGCTCGCGCAATCGGGCCGATGGCGCTGCCAGCGATGATCGCTGCGAGGCCAGCTTATATTGCCAGCTTTATATTGAATGTATGGAGCGGGGGGCCTCCAATGCAAAAATCTTTATCGATGATCTGTGGATTGGGCATCGCGATATCGGTCGGCGCCGTAACAGCCGCGCAAGCCGTCGAACCCGAAAGGCAGCCTATTTACGCGAACATCGTAGGCGGTTTCCTCTGCGGCACGAGCACCGCCAATCAGTGCAAAGTCCCCGCTGGCCAGCGACTGATCATCGAATACGTGTCTGGCTATATTTTCGCGCCGGCATCGCCAACCCAGACGAAGAGCGTGACGATGGCCGTCACGGATCAAGGTCTCGGTTTGAACGGGGCTGGGTTTCATGTGTTTCCGGCAACCAAGATCAACACGGCCGGTACAACAGATGTATTCGCTTTTTCAGCACCGCTGAAGATGATGCTGCATCCAAACGCCACTTTTTATTTCTCAAATGTGGCCGGTATTTCGGTCTCGGGCTACCTGGTCAACTTCACCGGACCCTGATCGGGACGCATCACCGTGACGGCCTCAGCGGGGTGGCCAAGTCAGCCCAGCTTCTTGGTCATGTAGAACCGCGTATGGCCGGGCGGCTCACAATCAATCTGGGCAGCGACTTCCCAACCCTGCTTCCGGTAGAAGCCCGGCGCCTGAAAATGAAGTGTGGACAGCACCGCGCGGCTGCAGCCGCGTCGCCGCGCCTCTTCTTCTGCCATGGCAAGGATCCGGCTGCCAAGCCGGTCGCGCCGCAGCTCTTCCGGCAGAAAGAATCGCTCCACCGTCAAGAGCCCGAGATAGGTTCTGCCCAGCAGACCGCCGATAACTTTCTTTGTATCAGGATTACGGACGAAGATCGCAAGCGAGCGCGCGTCCGAATTTCCCGCTCGCGATTCATTGTAGCTGCGCAACCCGTCCGTGATCACGGCACGCTCGTCATCTTCCGGCGCGTCGGTCAGCGTGATCGCAGTCCCGCCATAGCTGGCCACCATGTTGTCCCCCTCTTCGGAGCGGATATCGAGTGATGGTTTGCAGATAGTCTGGCTCGTTGCAACCGAATGTGCGGCGCGCCTCGAACGCGACCTCATCGGAGCCACCGCCTGAAACGGTGGCGATGACGAATGAAACCGACTATGAACGTGGCGGCACTGGCCGGCAATTGCCGCCGGCGCCATGATCGCCTCGACATAAAAGGAGCCACCGATGCCCGCCACCGTCCGCAATGTCGCGCGCGAAAAACTCGAACAGGGTCAACTCTCGCTTGGCGTCGGGGTGCGCATCACGCGCAGCGTCGAAATTGCCAAGGCGATGGCCGTGGCCGGCTTCGACTGGCTGTTTCTCGACATGGAGCACGGCGTCATGTCGCTCGAAGCCTGCGCGCAGATCTCGACCGCCGCGCCCGATGCCGGCATTGCGCCGATCGCGCGAGTCCCCAATGGCGAATATGCGATCGCCACGCGGGCCCTCGACAATGGCGCGCTCGGTATTGTCATGCCGCATGTCGACAGCGCGGCTGAAGCCCGCGAGGTGGTCGACCGGTTGAAATATCCGCCGGTCGGTCATCGCTCGATGGGTGGCATCGGTCCGCATTATGGCCTGCGCTCGGCCAGCTCGGGAGAAGCGGCCGCTGCGCTCAATGCCGCCAATCTGACGATCGTCATGCTCGAGACGCCGACCGCAATCGCCAATGCCGAAGAGATTGCTGCCGTGCCCGGGATCGACGTGCTGCCGATCGGCACGAACGATTTGTGCGCTGAAATGGGCATCCACGGGGATTTCGGGAACGACCGGGTGGCAGACGCTTATCGGAGAATGATCTCGGCGGCGCGGAGCCACGGAAAGTTCCCGGGTATGGCAGGGGTCTACAACGAGACGATCATGCCGCGCTACATCGAGATGGGCGCCCGCTTCATCCTGGGCGGTCAGGACGCGGCGTTTATGGCGGCCGGCGCCGCTCAGCGCACCGGATTTCTGCGCAAGCTGTCCCCGGGTTGATAAAAATCGCCCTCTCCGGCGCGACGCTGCCCGGCACTGCCGGATCCGCGTGGGTCAGCGAAAATACGAGACATCAAAGCCTATCGGCTCGAAGCCGTTTTGGCGGAGCCCTTCGGCTAGTCACAGGCGTCGTACCAACACCGCGGAGGGTTGCTCATCGAGATCGTCAGTCGTCTTTGATCCAGATCCCGCAGCACTTCCAGTCGGGTCAGCTCCCCATCGCCATCAGCCGAACCGTCACCCCTCGCACCCCCCGGAAATCCCCCGGGAGTGTCATCTCTAATTGGCACACGGGTGAAATTTTGATCGGGCGCCTACAACGCAAAGCCGGATAACTGGCCTTATGGAGAATCACGCCATTGCAGAGTAGGGCAGGGGCCGGAGTTCAACCGAGGAGAAAGTCTAATTAAGCCACGCAGAACGCGCTTCCCATTCTGGGTGCAATTCAAGTATTCGCTGTCTAGTGCAATCTATAATTACGTCTCCAGCCCATCCCGCATTGGGCGGAATACCCTCATACGCATAGCGCATCGTAACAAATGCATCCCTACTAAGAGAAAGAGCAAAATTAAAATCAATATTGGGAGCAGTCCCGCTACTTTGTATATAGCGTTGACATAATTCACTCTTTACTTGCTGAGAATGAGCGCCCCAACATTTTTTAATTTTTACGCGGTGAGATTTTCCTATTAAATTGAACAATTTACTTAAATCATGAAGTCCACCAAAAGATTTTCTCCCATAACGTATAAGGCATTTGAAATACAATTCTAGAGCAAATGCTGCGCATGCCATGTATGCGATCTCGGGAGATCGTATGAGAGCTTTCGCTTCATAGGAGGTATAGGGACTCAATATACTATGATCGACATTTTTTAGGCGGATCGGGAGTCTTGCGACCGCTAGGAATTGCTCTGCAATCAGAAAAATACCTTCTGGCTTTTGTAACCTTCGGCGGTTTTGGTTTCGGTTGGGCATTGATGTTTAAGTCTCAAGACGGTTAGGCCATGCTGTCATTCACGCCTTCGCGGCGCTAGGGCGTCGCGCGTGGTGGCCTCAAGGTATAGCTCGGAGTGCGGCGCGCGTGACGCGGCGCATGGTGGCGATGCTGCGGTCGTAGCTGTCCGCCAATTCCTGCAACGTAGCGCCCTGCGCGCGCCGTCTGGTGGCCTCTTTCTGCTGTGCCGGTGCCCTTTCCTTGAGCCTTGGCGCGGCTCCGGCCTTCGGCGATGCGGGTGCGGATAAGATCGCGCTCGACATCGGCAAGTCCGCCGAGTACCGCCAGCATCAGCCGCCCGGTGCTGGTGCCGGTATCGGCCCATGGTTCCGCCAAGGAGCGAAATTGCGCCTTGGCGTCCACGATGCGTTTGACGATGCCGAACAGGTCAAAGGTGCTGCGCGCCAGCCGGTCAATCCGTGTGACCGTCACCACGTCGCCGGGGGCCAGCTTGCCGAGCATCCGGTTAAGCTCGCGCCGGTCCGCCCGCGCGCCGGTCACTTTCTCCCGATAGATGTTCCGGTTGCTGCATCCGGCAGCGCGCAACTGCTCAAGCTGCGCGTCGAGGGTCTGCCCGTAGGTGCTGACGCGGGCATAGCCGATAGGGCGTTTTTCGGGATGAGTTTCGACCATAACTTATGACAGGTCGTAAGCCTTTGAATTCATAAGCGCAAAGAATTTTGCCGAAAGTCTTGATTTGGGCAAATTCGGAGACCTCCGATAGCTGCGGCCGCTGGCGCAGTCTCGTCCAAGGAACGAAGTCCAGGCGCTAGTGAACATTTTTCACAAATAGCTAAGAATAGGTACAACGATGGTGTGCTTATACTCTATTCCAACGCCTTGATCGCCTCGTCCATTTCATCTTGCACGTCGGCGACCGCGCTTGCAGCGTTCTGGAACTGTTTCGCCTCCATTGTCGCGACTGCCCTATCTTGGTTTCTCGCCATACCTCTGATCGTGTTCATCGTGAGGTACAGGTCGCGATAGACCCGTATCACAGTTCGCGCCGTCTCTGGCTGCAGAATTCCGATGTCTTTAACCAGCGTTCGATACACGTAGGGCTGCTCGAGTGTAAATTGAAATGACTGCAAAGATCTGTCATTGGCATGTTGCTTGATATTCGTCAGCTCCTCACGGATTGACTGCAGTTCCTGGTGCAGCGCCGATTGCAGCGTCTGACGCGCCTGATCGAGTTCGTGCACTCTATTTTGTTCGGCCGAGTGGGCATTCCACCACAGGGTTATGATCACGCCAATGAAACCGAGGATGCCAACCAGCCCCGACTGGAAATCTTTGACGATGTTGTAAAACACGACCTTTCCCCGTTGCATGACGCCTTAGTTGCATACCGAACCGAGCTGTCGCCGCTTCCGGATTGTCGCTTAAGCGATTTTGGACATTCGGGCGTTGCGGGGGGCTCGATTTCATACGCCGGTCGCTCCAGTGCTCCGTCCGTAATGTCGCCTAATTCGCGTGGCATATTCGTGGCCCAGGGTAGCATCGGTGACGAATCGCCATCGACGCAAGAAGGTGCGGGTGCGCTTTGTAAAGACTGGTGGGTTGGCTGAACGTTCGAAGACCTCGGCTGGATCAGGTCTGGTAACGTAGGTCACCGTTGGTGGCCCGGCTTCAACTTTAAGGAGAGATTTTGCTGCAGATTTGCTGCTGATGCAGCAAACGGAAACAATGGATTCAAATCCGGGTTGCAGTGGCGCCGGCAGCCCACCGCGCCGGCTCGATATGCATCTCCGGCGATTGCAAACCGGCGTGAGTCGCGACCGTTCTCGGTTCGCATCAGGCGGCCGTTCGGGCTAAGGTGATGTGAGACTAGGGGTGCAGGAGCAAGCCGATGGCGGAGCATCATGAATTGCGGGCGAGCCCGGAGACGTGTCACTGGGGGTTTTTCGATGCCGGGCTGAAACCGGTATTCAGCGTCGCGTCGGGCGACACAGTGACGATGGATTGTGTTTCGGGCGGCCCCGATGTGCTCCCGCAAGAAGAGAAATTCGAGGTTCTGCCGGACCATTTGGCGATCCAAAGGGCGCTCGAGCCGCGATTGGGCGCCCATATCCTGACAGGGCCGATTGCCGTCGAGGGTGCCGAGCCCGGTGATGTGCTCGAAATTCAGATCCTGGCGATCGACCCCCGGCAAAACTGGGGTTACACGCGCATTCGCCCGCTTTCCGGGACTCTGCCGGAAGATTTCCCGATCCGCCGGATCTGGCACACTGCGATCGACCGCCAGCGCGGCATCGCGACCGTGCCTTGGGGAGCCGAGATCGAGCTCGCGCCGTTTTTCGGCGTCATGGGGGTGGCGCCGCCGCCGGTCTATGGTGCGGTGACCTCGATCGTGCCGCGCGAGTTCGGCGGCAACATGGATCTGAAGGAGCTGGTCGCCGGCACCACGTTATATCTGCCGGTATGGGCGCCCGGAGCCTTGTTTTCGGCGGGTGACGGTCACGGCGTACAGGGCGATGGCGAGGTCTGCGTGACGGCGCTCGAAACCGCGCTCTGCGGCACCTTTCGCCTGATCCTGCGCAAGGACCTGAAATTCGAGCTGCCGCGCGCCGAGACGCCAACCCACCATATCACCATGGGGTTCAACGAGGATCTCGACGACGCCGCGAAGACGGCATTGCGCGAGATGATCGCATTGGTCGGCGAACGCCTCGGCCTGTCGCCCGAGGACGCCTATATGTTCTGCAGCCTCGCCGTCGACATGCGGGTGACGCAATTGGTCGACGGCAACAAAGGCATCCACGCAATGCTGCCGAAGCGCTATGCGAGCCGCCCGAATTAGAAAGCAAGCGGCGGGTAGAGCAAGTTTCACTTCTTCTCCATCTTAGCCTCACTAGTTGTATGGAGGAGGTGGACATGTTGGACTTCGAGAAATGCTGGTCGGCGCTCGAGCGCCGCGATGCAGGTGCGGACGGCAAATTCTTTTACGGTGTCCGCACCACCGGGGTCTATTGCCGGCCGGGCTGCACATCGCGGCTGCCGCTGCGCAAGAACACGATGTTCTTCGAGACGACGGCAGCGGCCGAGGCCGCCGGGTTCCGGGCCTGCAAGCGCTGCCGGCCGACCGACGGCACCTCGGCTTCACGGCATGTTGCGGCGGTCGAGAGGGCGTGCACACTGTTGCGGAGCAGCGACGCCGTCCCGACCCTCGCCGAGCTTGCCGATGCCGCAGGCATCAGCCCCTTTCATTTCCACCGGGTATTCAAGCAGATCACCGGCGCGACGCCACGCGACTACGCGCGGACCCACCGGCTTGGCCGTCTCGCCGACAAGCTCGAGACCGGGCAGGCGGTCACCGAGGCAATCTATGCGTCGGGCTTCGGGTCGAGCTCACGCGCCTATGAAGCGGCGCCGGCCGGACTCGGCATGACCCCCGGCGCTCGGCGGCGCGGCGGCAGCGGCCAGACCATCCGCTTTGTGACGGTCGAGACCCCGCTCGGCTGGGCATTGGTCGCCGCAACCAAACGCGGCATTTGCATGACCGCCCTCGCCGACAATCGCGAGACCCTGGAAACCAGCCTGAGGCAACGCTTTCCGGCGGCCGAAATCATCGCCGACGAAAGCGGGCTCAGGGACTGGGCCGATCGGATCGTGCATTTTATCACGGCTCCCGATCGGAACCTCGACCTGCCGCTCGACATCCAGGGCACGGCGTTTCAGGCGCGGGTGTGGCGCGCATTGCAACGGATCCCGCTCGGCAAGACCGCGAGCTATACCGAGATCGCCACTAAGCTCGGGCAGCCGAAGGCGGTCCGCGCCGTCGCGCAGGCCTGCGCCGCGAACAAGCTCGCGCTGCTGGTGCCGTGCCACCGGGTGATCCGCAGCGACGGCGACCTTGGCGGCTATCGCTGGGGATTGGAACGCAAGCGCGCGCTGCTCGCGCGGGAGAGCGCCGCAGCGGCGCAGGAGCCGGCCGATGAGGCCGCAGCCTAAGCCGAAGGCCTCCGCCGATTCTGTCGCGGCGATCGACTGGGAGGAAATCGCCACGTCGCTCGACGAGCGCGGGTACGCGACTACTCCGCCGCTGCTGTCCGCGGCGGAGTGCCGCGATCTCGCCGCGCTCTACCCGAAAGAGGATGTCTTCCGCAGCCGCGTCGTCATGCAGCGCCATAATTTCGGCCGTGGCGAGTACAAATATCTGCGCTATCCGCTTCCCGAGCCTGTTCAGCAGCTGCGCGAGGCGATGTACCCGCACCTCGCGCCGATCGCCAATCGCTGGCGCGAGCGATTGCGCGAAGCGGGACGCCTGCCTCCATCGCTCGACGCCTATCTCGCGCTATGCCATAAGGCAGGACAACAGCGCCCGACCCCGCTCATCCTCAAATACGAGGCTGGCGACTATAATTGCCTGCACCAGGACCTCTACGGCGAACTGGTGTTTCCGTTGCAGCTGACGATATTGCTCAGCGCCCCGGAGCAGGACTTCACCGGCGGAGAGTTCCTGCTCGTCGAACAGCGACCGCGAGCGCAGTCACGGAGCGAAGTCGTACCGTTGCGTCAAGGGGAGGCAGTGATCTTCCCGGTGCATCATCGGCCCGTGCAAGGCACCCGCGGCTCCTATCGGGTGACAATGCGCCACGGCGTCAGCCGCCTGCACTCCGGCCAGCGCTACACGCTCGGCATCATCTTCCACGATGCGGCGTGAGGGGCTACGCCGGCCGCCATTCGACATTCTCGTCGAGCGGGATGACTGGGCGGGGAAGGCGCTTCCAGTCGAACCGTGTCAGCATCGGCGAGGTGAGGCCGGGAAGATCGACCTCGACGATTTGCTCCGGGCCGAAGAACTCGTCAAACCCGCCGCGGAAATGGCCGCGCGATTTGACGACGACCGAGCGCGCCCGGCCGATATCCAGGCCCATCATCTCGAAGAATATCGGATCGGCGCATTGTACGCGGTGCGAGATCACGACGACCGCCATGCCGCCGATCTGGAGGGCGGCGCAAGACCCGAGTTCGAGCCGCAGCCCGGCATAGATGCCACGGCGCCCGACGCAACGACCGTCCGTCAACGCCACCACTGTCGCCGGGGCGTTGTAGGGTTCCGAGAAGCGGGTCGTTTCCGAGCGGTTGAAGCGCGCTTCGAAATGCGCGCCGACGCCGCGGCGATGCGCTTCCGCGCCGAGCTCGGGATCATAAAAGACGCCGAGCAAAGCGCCGGCCACGCCCGCTTCGTGAAACGCCCGAAGCAGATAGGTCGTGTTGCCGCGCCCGCCGCCACCCGGATTGTCGGCGACATCGGCAAAGGCCAGCGCCGGCAGCGAGGGGTCGCGCCCGACCGCAAGCGCTTTCTCGACCGCCTGATCGAGAGAGGTCAGCTGTGGATAGAACCGCGCCCGATTGGCCCAGCCGAGTTCGGCGATCTCGTGCGCCAGTCTCTCGGCCGCCTCCCTGTCATGCCGCGCTGTCACCACCACGCTCAGGCCGTTCTTGGCGGTGTCAGCAAAGGCGAATCCGCCCATCACCGAGACATTCATGATGTCCGGCGTCATCCGCCTCTGGCCGTGATCGATCATCTCCGCGTAGGGGCCGGCGGCAGTCAGCATCGTCACGGTAGGCGGCACGATCGGCAGGCGGATAAAGGCGTGTTGTGGCCTGAGGCCCGCCAGTATCTCGCGGATCGCCGCGGCCGCCTCGGCGCCGCGCTCGCGCATGTCGAGATGGGGATTGGTCCGGTAGCCGATGAACGCGTCGATCGCGTCGACCATGCGCTCCGACACGTTGGCGTGCAGGTCCAATGTCGCCGCGACCGGCACATCGGGGCCGACGATCCGTCTGACCGTCTCGAACAGAACCCCGTCAGGGTCGTCCTCCTCCGTCGTCAGCCCGGCGCCGTGCGAGCAAATGTAGACACCGTCTACCGGCAGGGCGGCCCTGAGCCGGCGACTGATCGTATCCAGCAGCTCGCCAAAGAAGGCGTGCTCGACCGGCCCGTTTGGCTCGGTCATTGCCAGCGCGATCCCGACCGGCGTCCACGGGCCCGACGCGTCCATCGCGGCCACAAAGCCCGGCGTCTCCGGTAGCATCGTCGGGTTCGGCGAGCGCGCCTCCGAGATTATGGAATCACCTTCGAGGTAGGTGCGGGCGAGGAAGTGCGCCTTGGTGGCAGGCGGGGCGAACTTGTTGCACTCGATCGAAAAGCCGAGCAGTGCGACGCGGGGTGGCAAGCGGTCGGGCATGCCAGTTATCCACAGGAAGTTTCCGTCGCCCGCGATCCTAGGCTAGTCTTGCGCTTGTCGCCACGACCGCCGAAAGGACGGGGAAACATGCCGAAGATCGACGGGCAACGCGTTGTTGCGGATCTGAAGCGGCTTGCCGAATTTGGCCGCTACAAGACCGGCGTGCACCGCCCGACCTATTCGCCGGTCGATGTCGAGTCGCGGCATTGGCTCGCCCACAAATTCCACGAGGCTGGGCTCGAGACGGTGATCGACGGGATCGGCAATGTGATCGGCCGCAATCCCAGAGCGCAGCGCCGGCTATTGATCGGCTCGCACAGCGAAACCCAGCCCTATGGCGGCTGGCTCGATGGCTCGCTCGGCGTCATTTACGGGCTGGAACTCGCTCGCGGTTTCGCCGACGACCCGATTTGCGGCACTGACGTCGCCGCCTGGGCGGATGAGGAAGGCCATTACGGCAATTTTCTCGGCAGCCGTTCCTTTACCGATGCACTGAGCGAAGGCGAGATCGACCAGACGCACGGGCGTGACAGCGGCATCTCACTGCGCGAGGCGCTGGAGCAAGCCGGCTTTGCCGCAATGCCGCGCGAGCGGGTCGCCCCTTCCCGCTATATCGGCTATCTCGAAGCGCATATCGAGCAGGGTGACACGCTCGACACAGCCGGCTTGCGTATCGGTGTGGTCGAGACGATCGTCGGCATCTGGAATTACCGGGTCACGCTCGTTGGCGAACAGAACCATGCCGGCACAACGCGCATGGTGCGGCGCCGCGATGCCGGCGTGGCGATGGTACGGCTCGCAACGCGCATCCATGACCGGTTTCCGGAGATCGCCGCCCCGCGCACGGTTTGGACAATCGGCCGCATGCTGCTCAAGCCGAACGCGCCATCTGTGGTCCCCGGTCGCGCCGAGATGCAAGTTCAGTTCCGCGACGCCGACATCGACCGGCTCGCCGTGTTCGAGAAGGCGCTGCGTGAACTCGTACGTGAGGCCGACCAGGCGGGCCCTTGCGCGTGCGAAATCGCAACGATCGCTCGGACCGAGCCGCGTCCGATGGATCCGGGCTTTCAGGATCAGATCGAGGCGGCCGCGGAGCAGCGCGCGCCGGGCATGCACATGCGAATGCCGAGCGCCGCCGGGCACGACGCAGCGGTTCTGTCCTACCGCATGCCATCGGGAATGATGTTTGTCCCGAGCCTGCGCGGGATCAGTCATCACTGGTCCGAGGACACCAAGGAGGAGGACATCGTGCTTGGCGCGCAAGTATTCGCCGATGCTGCCGAGCGCATCCTGCGCGCGGCGAGGTGATTGGAATGCCGCTCATCCTCCAGGAAAATTTGCGCGGCTTGCTCTACGCGCCTTACTACGCTGCCATCACGCTGGGCGCATACCGCCAAGAGAAGGTCGCTATCGAGCTTGTCAGTGCACCGGCCCCGTCACAAGCGGCGGACGGGCTCCTTAACGGCACCGTCGATGTCGCCTGGGGCGGGCCGATGCGGGTCATGCAAACCTACGACCGGCGGCCCGATTGCGACTTGGTCTGCGTTGGCGAGGCGGTGACACGCGATCCGTTCTTTTTGATTGGCCGCGAGCCCCGTCCGGACTTCACATTCGCGGACCTCTACGACAAGCGCCTCGCAACAGTCAGCGAGGTGCCGACACCCTGGCTCTGTCTTCAGGAGGATCTGAGCCGCGCCGGCCTCGACCCGGATACATTACCGCGGGTGGCCGATCAGAGCATGGCCGACAACGTGGAGGCATTGCGCCGCGGAGAGTTGGATGTCGTGCAGCTCTTCCAACCCTTCGCCGAGAACCTGATTTGTGCCGGCAAAGGCCATGTCTGGTACGCTGCAGCGAGCCGCGGGCCGACATCCTACACGAGCTTCTACACGCGTCGCAGCACGCTCACTGGGCGCCGCGAGGAGTTGAAGAGCGTGGTGCGGGCCCTTTACCGGACACAGAAATGGCTTCGCGTGAGCCCACCCGAGGCCCTCGCCGAGGCCGTGCAATCCTTTTTCCCGGCGGTTTCGGCCGAACTGCTGCGGGCCGCGATCGCCCGCTATCTCGATCTCGGCATCTGGGGCGGCAACCCGATCCTGCCCCGCTCCGGCTACGAACGCCTGCGGGCCGGGCTGATTTCCGCCGGATTTGTCAGAAATGCCGCTCCATTCGAGCAGACGGTCGACAACAGCCTCGCCGAAGAAGCCGTCCGCGAGAACCCGCCGGCCTTGGACTAATAAGTCTGGAAGATCCGTTGAATTTGGGTCACGTCGGTGGTTGTCGTTAGTGCGAGCATCAGGAGGATGCGCGCCTTCTGAGCACTGAAGTCCTCGCCCGCGACGATGCCGCTTTCGCGCAACCGGCGGCGCGGGGCGACGCGGCCTGTGGCGCGGCTGCATTGCACGACAATAATTCCCGATTTCGCAGCGCTCTCGAAGGCGGAGCGCTGGTCGGGCGTCGGACTGCCCGGTGCGAACCCGGCCGAAACGATGCCACGCGCACCGGCCACGACCGCCGCATCGACGAGCGCCCCGTCGGCGCCGGCATAGGAATAGACGATGTCGACCCGTGGCAGCGCGGTCAAATCAAGAGCCGCGAACGGAGTATCGGGCATGTGGGCGCGCAGCGCCGCGCGGTAGAAATGCACACCATCGCCGTCGACATGGCCCAGCGCACCAAAATCGGCCGAGCGAAACGTCTGCAATCGGTAAGTCGAGGTTTTCACGACATCGCGTGCGGCATGGATCTCGTCGTTGAGGACGACCAGGACACCCTTGCCGTGCGCGTCGGGAGAGCCGGCTACACGCAACGCGTTGACCAGGTTCATCCCGGCATCGGTGCCGAGCGCGCTTGCCGGACGCTGCGCGCCGACGAGCACCACGGGTTGAGCGGTGGCGAGGGTCAGGTTCAAGAAAAAAGCGGTTTCCTCCAGCGTCGCGGTGCCGTGCGGAATGACGAATCCAGCGATTGCTGGCTCGTCGCGAGCGATGCGATGGATTAGCGACCTGATCTCGACCCAATCTCTAGGGCCGATGTCGGTACTGCCGACCTGACGAAAGGTCACGGGCACGGGATCGGCTACGAGCCGGGTTTCGGGAAAGCGCTCGAACAACGCCTCGCAGGTCAGCTTCTGTCCGAAATCGGGGTAGTCCAGCACATCGAGGCTCGATGCGCCGAGCGAGGAGATCGTTCCGCCGGTGCCGACCACGGCGATGAGCGGGAGCGTGGTCATCAGGGATGCTTGCTCTTCTCAGCTCGAGCGAGTGGCGTGGCTATGATCGGATTGGAGGCGGAACGATACAGCCCCATAGGTGCTGACGAAATACGGCACGATAAAGGTCAGCACGAGCTTTGCAATGTCGAGGTGCCGCCCGGCGACGAGAGCATCGCCTTGATTGATCAAATTGAGGATCGTGCCGACGATCAACGCCACCCAAAGCGAGCGTTGGGGGACACCTTCGGAGAGCGCGTAGGAACAAACAAGCTTACAGTTCACGACAACCAACGCTTGCGGCGTTTGTAGTGCTTGACGTCGCGGTAGGATTTGCGGGCACCAACTTCGTTGAGCCCCAGGTAGAACTCCTTGATGTCGGAATTCTCGCGTAAGGTCACGGCCGGGCCTTCGAGTACAATGCGCCCGTTCTCCATGACGTAGCCGTGATCGGCTATGTCTAGTGCAAGCGCCGCGTTCTGCTCGACGAGCAACACGGTCAGGTTCCGTTCGTCCCTGAGCCGCCGAACGATGCCAAAGATCTCCTCGACGAGCAGCGGCGCGAGGCCCAGCGAGGGTTCGTCGAGCAGGATCACCTTCGGGTCTGACATCAGGGCACGGCCGATTACCAGCATCTGCTGCTCGCCGCCCGAGAGATAGCCCGCTGATTGGTATCGGCGTTCCTTCAGCGCGGGAAAGCTGTCGTACACCCGCCCGATGCCGGCGCGCACCTCGGCGTAGTTGCTGCGGCTATGCGCGCCGGCGATCAGGTTTTCTTCGGCGGTCAGGTTCTCGAAGACGCGCCTGCCTTCGAAGACCTGCACCACCCCGTGCTTCACCACATCGAAGGGCAACAGCAGGTCGAGCCGCTCGCCGTCGAGTTCGACGCTGCCCTTCGTCACCTGGCCGCGCTCGGTGCGCAACAGCCCCGAGATGGCCTTCAAGGTCGTCGTCTTGCCGGCGCCGTTGGCGCCGAGGAGGGTGGTAATTTGCCCCTCCTCGGCGACCAGCGAGACGCCCTTGAGCACCAGGATGACGCCATCATAGACGACTTCGATGTTGTTGAGCGCCAGCATCGGGCGATGACCGTTCCGGCTATTCGGCTTTCTTCACCGCCTCGGCGACCACTTCCGGATAGGCGCGGAACCACTCCGTTTCCTTGACAAACTTGCCACCCTTGACCTGGAAGATCTGTACAAATCCGCCACCCTCATGGTCCGCCGCGGTGACCTTGAGAGGTGGCACCATGCCACCGAGGGCAAAGTCATGGATCGACTCGAAACCCTTTTTGACCTGCTCGCCCGTTGGCTGCTTACCGTCGTTCGCCTTGATCGCGTTGCGGGTCGCCTCGACGTGAAGCGCGGCCCACAGGACGCCACGGTTGTACATGACCGTGTCGTTCATCGCCTTCGGCGGCTCCTTGCCCTGCGCCTTGTACATTGCCTTGATTTCGTCGCGCACGGGGTAGTCATCGCCAACACCGGCGAAGGACATTGTGTGATACCCCTCGGCGATCGACCAGCCGCCGGCCCCAACGATGTCGTGTTCGCCCGAGGCCCAGACCAGGGCCACGACCTTGGAAAGTGGATAGCCGTTGCGTTTGAATTCCTTGATCGCGACTGAAGGTCCGCCGCCAAATAAATGGTCGATCACGAAATCGGGACGGTAGCGCTGCGTGATGTCGAGCATCTGCGCGCCCATCTCGACCGCCGGCGGCGGAACCGCAAAAGTCCGCAGCTCGAACCCCTCGATCTTCTGGAGGTCCTCGATCACCGGGATCGGCTCGCGGCCGGCCGGGTTGTCGTAGAAGAGGTACGCGATCTTCTTGCCCTTGAGGCTCCCGCCTAATTTGTCCTTGACAAATTGGACCGCTGCGGCGCCCTGCGACCAATAGGTGGCGGCGACCGGGAACAGGTACGGGAAGCGTTTGCCGTCGGCCGAGGCGGCGATGCCGAAACCGGGCGAGGTGCCCGGGATCTTGTCCTCCTCCAGCTTCCTGTTGAGAGCCTGGACCTGCGGCGAGCCATAGACCAGGATCGAAGTCGCGCCATCCCCCTTCTCGCGCTCATACGCCTCGACCGCGGGCGGGACCTTGTATTCGTGGTCGATCTCTTCGTATTTGATCTTATAGCCCTCGACCCCGCCCTTCGAATTGATCAGGTCGAAATAGTCTTGAATCCCCGGGCAAATGCCCGCGCCGTTAACCTGCGTCGGCCCGGTGCGGTCGCACATGCCGCCAATCACCACCTGCTTCTGCTGTGCCGTGACAGTACCGACGAAGCACAGCCCCGCCGTCGCGCCAGCCGCGACCCCGATAACGACTCCCCATATGCGTCTCATCGTCCTCCTCCCTTGCTGTTCCGAACTAATACGAGAATGGCCAGAGCCGGAAGTAATTTCGGATATTGCGCCACAGCCGGTTCAGCCCTTCGGGCTCGACCACCAGGAAGAAAATGATCAGGGCGCCGAACAGGATCAGCCGCAAATTGGGGATCGCGTTCTGCAGGTCCTGTTGCGCGAACAACAGCCAGCCGTAATCCTCAAGAAACCAGCGGGTCAGGATCGGCAGCAGGGTAACGAAGATGGCGCCGAGAATCGAGCCGAGAATCGAGCCGAGCCCGCCGATGATCACCATCGCCAGATAGTCGATCGACACGGTGATCTGGAACTGCTCGTAGTTCGCGATCCCGAGGTAGTAAGTGTAAAGCACGCCGGTGACGCCGGCGTAAAACGACGAAATCGCGAACGCCCACAGCTTGTAGCGGAAAATGTTGATGCCGATGATCTCGGCGGCGATGTCCTGGTCGCGGATCGCGATAAAGGCGCGGCCGATGCGGCTGCGGACCAGATTCGAGGTGCCGACGATCGCCAGCACGACGAAAGCCATCAGGAAGAGGTAAAGCTGCGTCTGGGTCTTGAGCGGGGTGCCGAACAAGCTGGGGCGCGGCACCTGGATCGAGGCCTGTACACCACCTGAGATCCAGGTGACATGGTTGATCGTCCACTCGATGATCAGCTGTGCGGCGAGCGTGGCGATCGCAAGATAGATCCCTTTGATGCGCAGCGAGGGGATGCCGACCACCGCGCCGATCAGCGCCGCCATGATCCCGCCCGCCGGGATCGTGATCCAGAACGGCGCGCCAAGATGGGTCACCAGATTTGCCGCGGTGTAGGCGCCAACTGACATGAAGGCGCCGTGGCCGATCGAGATCTGCCCGGTGTAGCCGACCAGGATGTTGAGGCCGAGCGCGCCGACGACTGCGATTAGCACCAGGTTGAGGATCGAGATGTAGTATTCGCCGAG
>Ga0126381_100001728_pt1 | contig 23363 bp, 21 predicted proteins | sample PanSoiMetPlot_28_FD_96465 | JGI IMG/M metagenome (GOLD analysis project Ga0126381, IMG submission 96465) | Tropical forest soil microbial communities from Panama - MetaG Plot_28 | ecosystem: Environmental > Terrestrial > Soil > Tropical forest > Bulk soil | place: Panama | collected 2016-02-17 | reverse complement strand
CGAGCATATTGAGGAAGGCTCCCTGCGGCTAATCAGCGCCGCGTCTATCTGGCGCGCGCTCCACATCGCCTTTCGGATTTTCGGCCTGTTTGCGGCAGTCGCCTGCTCGTTGTTTTACCTTCACTTCGTCCTCCGTCTCTTTCCCTGGACGCGCGGCTATGCGGACAGTTTCCGGACGGTGGCGCTGGCGCCCGTGTTCGCGGTGCTGGGTGCAGTGCTAGGTGCCACGCCCAAACTGGTGGTGATCGTGCTGATAGCTGCCGGAACGCGCTACCTGCTCAAACTGGCGCGCTATGCATTCTCAGCCATAAAACAGGGGAGTCTAAAGATTTCGGGCTTCGACCCCGAGTGGTCCGATCCCACCCACAATATCGTCCGGGTGCTGATAATCGCCTTCGCGGTGGTGGTCTCCTACCCGTACATACCCGGCTCCGAATCCGCGGCATTCAAGGGCATCACGATCTTCATCGGCGTGCTCTTCTCGCTCGGTTCCTCCTCGTTGCTCGCCAACCTTATCGCCGGCTACACGATGACTTACCGGCGCGCGTTCCACATCGGCGACCGCATCCAGGTTGGCGACCTGATGGGAGACGTGACCAAGGTCGGACTGATGGTAACGAATTTGCGCTCGGTTAAGAATGAGGAGTTCGTGGTTCCGAATTCCCTGATTCTGAACGCGAATGTAATCAACTATACCGCACTCGCGCGAGAGCAGGGTCTCATTCTGCACACCACGGTCGGTATCGGTTACGAGACGCCGTGGCGCCAGGTCGAGGCAATGCTGCTGACGGCCGCCGAGCGCACGCCCGGACTGTTGCGTGAGCCGCCGCCGTTTATCCTGCAGAAATCACTTGGTGACTACGCGGTTAACTACGAGCTGAATGTTTACAGCGACAAACCTGGCGCGATGTACCAGCTCTACACACAGCTGCATCGCAACATCCTGGACGTATTCAACGAGCATAGCGTGCAGATCATGACGCCGTCTTACGTCGCCGACCCGGCCGAGCCGAAGGTCGTACCGAAGGATCAATGGTTCGCCGCGCCGGCACCTAGCAGCAACCGTGTTCAGATAGTGCACCCGCAAGGGGAGAAATAGTTGAGATCGATGTAGCGAGCGGAGATCTTCCAGCCAGTTGCGAGCGGACCGGTCTCCGCCTCTCCGTCCCCAACGACGCAAGCGACGATTAGCTCGGGATTGTCAAAAGCGGCATAAGCGTGCGAAAGCGCGTAGCCCAGTTGCCGCCTTCATGGATCGAGCCGGGCGTCTCCGCAGCGACATGACTCGGAATTCCGCCTGGAAGGCTAAATTGTTTAAACAGGCGCCTCATCCCCTCCAGGTCCTGAGAAATATCCGGGTAAAACTGGCTATAGGTACCCTCCAGATAAGCGTGGGCCACCAGTGCAGGACCACCATGCCCGGGACCAATCACGTAGATGACGTTCAGATCATCTTTGTTGATGACTCGATTGAGGTGGACGTAGAGGAAGTTCAGGCCAGGCGTGGTGCCCCAGTAACGCTTCGACTTCTTCGGTGAGTATCCCCAGTGTCCAACCAACCGCGGCTTGATGTACTCGCGCTTGAGCGGTTCTTTGAGGAGGGGATCTTCCAACAGGTAGATCTGACCCGCGGAAAGGTAGTAGGAAGCGCGCCAATAAGCGTCCAACTGCTTGATTTCACCAGTTTAGATTTCGTCTTTCATCGAGCTCCTCCACTTCATTTCGATTAGTCACTTTGGCTCCGTTTATTCTTTGAGATGAACTCCGCCATCAGTGCAGCTGATAGAGGTCATGCCACTTCAGCGGAATTATTTAACAAAGATATAAGGGTCAGGCTCCGTCGTAGAAGTTCTATGGCGACGTATCGCGACCTCGGACGATTTGAGCCTGTCCATTTATCTAATATTTGCTCTTCTCGCACGGAATGGTGTCCGCGCTCATTGACCCTCGGCTGCGCCAGCATGATTTTCCGAAGCTGATGCGTCCGAGCGCGCGAGGGCCAACTGCATCGCTTGACCAAGCTTAAGTCCACGGTTTCGGATCGGAGTAGACTCCGTTCAGCGAATCCATCAGGTCATCGGCGGTATGGCCTGAAAAATCTAGTTCACTGGTGACTAGGCCGAAGATCTTCTTGGCACCTTTCCAGTGAAGCGTCCTGGTCGCAGCGTCGAGCGTCTCAAGTTTTTTGGCGGTGATGTACATGGCATCCGTGTAGCCTTCGATGTAGGCAATCCTCCCAGAGGGAAGAAGGCTGTGCCAATAGCTGCCATCACGGCTCGAGACCTGCCCGGCAAACCCCAAGCTGCAACCCAAGATAGCACCTAAAATTACAGCGCCTACAAACGGCGTAGACACCGGTGAACTGGTAGAAGTACCTGCCGCCCGTGAGGATTCTGGTCGACCTAAGACCAGACGGCGCAATCTTCGGAACCCTTTCAACAGATGGGAGGTATCGGAAAACCCCGATTCCGTTCGGAAGGGCCTGGCATTTCGCTGGTTCATTGGTTGCCAGCAGAGTGGGCTATGGCCAGCCCAATTGACTCACGCCACATGTCAGGCCGCACCTCTGGGCAATTATCCCAGTCAACCCATTGCAAATGAGCGACTCTGAATCGACGGAATCATCGCAAGCTTAGTACCCGCATGAGTTGACGCCAACAGACTTTGGTCCTATAGCTGCGAATCGGGATGCCCGCATCTTCTAGTTCCGCACACGAGTCGGGCAGGCTGGTTCGGTGGAAGAGGTCCGTCACCGCGGTTGATCATGGCAGAGATTGGGGCAGTGCTATGTACCACGCGGAGCCATGACCGTTTTAGCATAGCGATGCGTGTTGAACCCACGGGCTGGAGGGAAAGGCGGACGTCTGCGCCGCCCGACGGTAGCGACGAAGCCAAGCATTCTCCGCGCTCGTGTTGCATGGGTTCAATCAGCCAAAGCCAGGACTCTAAAGATCCATACACCGCGATCTGAGTAGATTTTTAGAGCGGGTGTTTCCAATGTCGAGAAAGCTAATCATTGCCGCAATCACGATCGTCGCTTTGGGCGGAGGTGGTGCAGCGTATTTTTACTTGTCCAAGCCCGCCCTGCCACCCGGGTTCGCGGGTGGTAACGGCAGGCTGGAAGCCAAGCAGGTGGATATTGCGGCCAAGTATCCGGGCCGGATTAAGACAGTTCTCGTCGACGAGGGGGATACCGTCGACGCCGGCCAAATTGTTGCGAAAATGGACACCGAGCCGCTCGAGGCTCAGTTACGCGAGGCTGAGGCCAAGATCAGAGAGGCGCAGGACAATCGGCGGACGGCGCTGGCGGAGGTCTCAGTCAAGCAGAGCGAGCTGGCATTTTCGGACAAGCAGTACAAGCGCTCCAAGGAATTGGTCGTCCGGGGGGCAGTGAGTGAGCAGGAGCGCGACATCGACCTATCGCGCCTCGAGGTGGCAAGATCGGCAGTGATCGGTGCCAAAGCCCAGGCAGTCCGGACCCAATCCGCGATCGACGCGGCCACCGCAGAATCCGAGAGACTCAAGGCCGAAATCAAGGACAGCGTGCTAAGGGCCCCTATTAGGGGGCGCGTCCAAAATCGCCTCGCCGAGCCAGGCGAAGTGCTGGGGGGCGGAGGCAAGGTGCTGGCACTGCTCGACCTGAGCGACGTGTACATGTACGTCTTTCTCCCCTCCCTAGACGCCGGAAAGGTCGCGCTTGGTTCCGAAGGCCGAATCGTTCTGGATGCCGCTCCCGAATATCCGATCAGGACGCGAGTGTCCTTCGTCTCCCCGAGTGCGCAATTCACTCCCAAGACAGTCGAAACAGCGGAGGAACGTCACAATCTCACATTTCGGGTCAAGCTCCAGCTGGATGCGAACCGTCTGCGTCAGTTCGAACCATTTGTGAAGGTGGGGATTCCAGGTATGGGCTACGTGCGGTTCGATAGCGCCTTGCCATGGCCGCCGATGCTCGAGGTGAAGTCTGTGAATCCCGGTCAACTTTGGAATGCCACGTCGGCCGGTTCGAACAGTTCCAATCAAGACGCCTCGACCAGCGCAGACGGTTCGAAGTGATGGAATCGCTCGAGCAAAAACTCGAACTCCTGGAAATCGGGGATACGCGCGAAACGGTCGCGAGCCTAAAGCAGGTCACGCAGCGCTATCGAAGCGTCCTGGCTCTCGACGGCGTCGATCTGGATATTCCCTCGCGCAAGATGATTGGCCTGATCGGTCCCGATGGAGTTGGCAAATCGACCCTGCTGGGCATCATCGCAGGTGTCCGCCGGATCCAGACCGGCAAAGTCAGGGTGCTGGGCGGCGATATCGCCGATGCGCACTTTCGCAATTCGGTTTATGCCCGCGTCGCGTACATGCCCCAGGGATTGGGCAAGAATCTTTATCCCACCTTGTCAATTTTTGAGAACGTCGATTTCTTCGGGCGTCTGTTTGGTCAATCGCGTGAGGAACGCGAATGGCGGATAAAAGAGCTATTTGCCAGCACCGACCTGACACCGTTTCGCGATCGTCCGGCCGGAAAATTATCCGGCGGGATGAAGCAGAAGCTGGGGCTGTGCTGCTCGCTGATCCACGACCCCGATCTGTTGATCCTCGACGAACCAACCACCGGCGTCGATCCTCTGGCGCGCAGGCAGTTTTGGGAATTGATCGATCGCATAAGAGTCCGCCGTCCCACCATGAGCGTGCTTGTCGCAACAGCCTACATGGACGAAGCGGAGGGATTCGACTGGCTAGTTGCTATGAACGCCGGCAAAGTGCTGGCGACCGGAACTCCCGAAGAACTCAGACGAAAAACGGGTGAGAAATCGCTAGAGAAAGCTTTTATCCGGTTGCTGCCCGAGGAGGCGCGGCGCGGCCATAAGGAACCGGAGATTACGCCGTGGAAATCCACCGGCGGTCCTCCCGCGATTGAAGCCCAGGGACTCACCCAGAGATTCGGCACATTTACGGCGGTAGATCACGTCAACTTCCGCATCGAACGGGGAGAGATTTTCGGGTTTCTCGGCTCCAACGGCTGCGGCAAGACCACGACGATGAAGATGCTCACGGGACTGCTGCCGCCAACCGAAGGCACCGCGCTGCTCTTCGGTCAGCAGGTCAAAGGCGGAGACGTGGAGACGCGCCGGCGGGTGGGCTTCATGTCGCAGGCCTTTTCCCTCTACACAGAGTTGACGGTACGTCAAAACCTCCTGCTTCATGCGCGTCTTTTCGATATCCCGCCCGAGGCCGCACACAAGCGCGTCGACGAGATGCTCACGCGTTTTGCGCTGGAATCTACTGCCGACACTTTGGCCGAGAGCCTGCCGCTGGGCATCCGCCAGCGGCTGTCTTTGGCGGTCGCGGTGATTCACGAGCCGGAGATGCTAATCCTTGATGAGCCGACCTCAGGCGTCGATCCGGTTGCCCGCGATGGATTTTGGGGAATGCTTATCCGGCTTTCGCGCGAAAATGGCGTGACTATCTTTCTGTCCACCCATTTTATGAACGAGGCGGAGCGCTGCGACCGCATGTCGATGATGCATGCCGGCAAGGTGCTGGCGCAGGGGCCACCCGCCCAACTGGTCGCAGAGCGAAAGGCAAAATCACTAGAAGAGGCCTTCATCGGCTACCTGGAGGAGGCTGCCGAAAAATCGCCGATTACATCCGCTGCTGTCACGCCCGAATCCGTGGAGACGGGTGGTCCTCCAAAAACCGAAGCGCCGGAGACGCCAAGCAAGTTCAGCATCGGCCGCATATGGGCTTTCGCGCGACGCGAAGCGGTCGAGCTGCAGCACGATTCGGTGCGCCTGGCCTTCGCCGTTTTGGGCCCTCTGCTCCTGATGATCGTATTTGGCTACGGAATCTCACTGGACGTCGACCACCTGGCGTTTGCAGTGCTGGATTTGGATGGGACGCCCGCCAGCCGACTCTATGCCGACAGCTTTCGCGGCTCCTATTATTTCGATGAGAAGCCACCCTTGTCCGGCTATCACCAGATGGATCGGCGGCTGCGCAACGGGGAACTGCGCCTGGCAATCGAGATACCCACCGGATTTCAGAAGGACTTGCAGCGGGGACGCCAGCCCGAGGTTAATGTGGCCCTCGATGCGGCCGTTCCGTTCCGTGCCGAAACAGCACGCAGCTACGTGGAGGGGGTGCACGACCAGTACCTGGCCCGTGCGCGCGACGCAAAGGGCCTTGCGCCGGTGCCCAAACCGGTAACGTTCGAGGTCCGCGCCCTGTTCAATCAAGATTTCAAGAGTATCTACGCGATGGTGCCCGCCGACATCATGCTCCTGCTGATGCTAATTCCCAGCATGCTCACGGCACTGAGCGTCGTGCGCGAAAAGGAGCTCGGTTCAATCGCCAATTTCTATGCCGCGCCCGCCACCAGGGTGGAATTCCTGCTGGGCAAGCAACTGCCCTATAGCGGCGTGGCGCTGATCCAGTTTGCCACTCTTGTCGCACTCGCCATCTTTCTATTCAGGGTGCCGTTAAAAGGCAGTGGGGCAACGCTGCTGTTGGGCGGAATAATTTATGTCCTTGCCAGTACCGGCTTTGGTCTGCTGATCTCGGTTTTCGCCACCACGCAGACGGCCGCGATCTTCGCCGCGGCCATTATCACCATTCTTCCCGCGGTTCAATTTTCGGGAATGTTTGTGCCCGTGTCGTCGCTGACCGGAGGTGCCTGGTTCGCCGCCAAGATCTTCCCCAGCACCTATTTTCAGGCGATCAGCGTGGGGACTTTTACCAAGGCCCTTGGTTTGCCAGCGTTGTGGCGCAACATCGTGGCGCTCGGCATCATCGCGATCCTGTATTTCGTCACGTCAGTCGCGCTTTTAAACAAGCAGGAAGACTGAGGCGATGAAGCACGTCAAGCACATCCTTCAGCTTGGAGTCAAAGAACTGCTCAGCCTCCTGCGCGATCCGGTGCTGTTGTTTCTGATTGTTTATTCGTTCACTTTTTCTGTTTACACGCCGTCAAAGAGCGCAGTAATGGACGTGATAAATGCGTCTGTGGCAGTAGTCGATGAGGATCATTCGGCAGCTTCCCGGCAGATCCGCGACGCCCTGCTGCCGCCGTTTTTTCTTCCCGCCGCTCAGATACCGTTCAGCGAAATCAATCGAGTATTGGACGAGGGACAATACACTTTCGTTATCGACATCCCGCCCAAATTCCAGCATGACCTGACCAAAGGCGTCGCCCCCACGGTCGAAGTTATCACAGACGCCACTGCGATGAGCCAAGCGGGCAGGGGACCATCCTATATCCAGAAAATCATCAACGGGGAAGTCAAACAGTATTGGTCAGCCAAGGACAAGTCAGCGAATCGCGAACTGGTTCGACTGGTCACCCGCGCCCGATTCAACCCCAATATGCAACAGGGGTGGTTCGTCGCAATAAACCAGATTATCAATAACATCTCCGTGCTTGCGATCTTTCTGACCGGCGCCGCTGTCCTGCGCGAACGGGAACATGGGACGATCGAGCATCTGCTGGTCATGCCTTTACGTCCCTACGAGTTGATGTTTTCCAAGATATGGGCCAACGGATTGGTGGTCGTGCTGGCGGCTATGACTTCGCTGTTTCTGATCGTCAAGGGCGCAATCGGAGTGCCGGTTGCCGGCTCGGTCTCGCTCTTCGCGGCAGGACTGGTGGTGTACCTGTTCTCCGTCACGGCCCTGGGAATCATGCTGGCGACCCTCGTGCGCTCAATGCCCCAATTCGGACTGCTCGCCTTCCCGGTGTTCATTGTCATGAGCTTGTTGTCGGGAGGCCAGACCCCTCTCGAGAGCATGCCGATCGCCTTGCAGAAGATTATGCAGTTCGTGCCGTCGACCCATTTTGTGAGCTTCTCTCAGGCAGTGCTCTTCAGGAATGCGACTCCGAGCATGGTATGGCCCGACCTGCTCAAGATGTTTTTGATCGGGTGCGCGTATGTCCTCTACACGCTCACCAGGTTCAGAAAAATGCTGGCGGCTATTCAATAGGTGAAGTGGGTGAGTATAAGCGCTTGGAAAACATCGATCGTCCGCAGGTTGGGTGCTGTGCTTTTGGCCGCGATCGCTTTCGCCGGTTGCTCGCCTACAGCCCAACCCCAGGGAATCTGGGCGAAGCTGTGGTCGCTCGAAGTTGGACCCGACTACCAGCGGCCGCAAGTCGCGCCGCCCCAGGACTTCAGATCGCAGATAGGGCCGTCGGAGGCCGCCTCGCTGGCAGACCAGCCGTGGTGGAAAGTATTCCGCGACAAGCCGCTTCAGGAGATGATTGTCACGGCGTTAACCCACAATTATGACCTTCAATTTGCCGCAGCCCGGGTCGCACAGGCGAGGGCTTTGGTAGGAGTCGCAATATCGCCTCTTTACCCGCAGATTGGCTATCAGAGTTTCGCTGGACGTGAAAAAACCTTCGTTCCCCTGGAGGAGGCGGGCGGAAATTTGACCTTCAACGCCTTCGGCGGCCTATTCGATCTGGTATGGGAAATCGACGTCTGGGGGCGGATTCGCCGCTCGACCGAGGCGGCTCGCGCGAATCTCTTCAGCCAGGAGGCTGTCCGGCGAGGCGTCATGCTGACCTTGGTCAGCGACGTCGCAGCGGGCTACTTTAGCTTGCTCGAACTCGACCGGGAACTCGCGATCGCGCGAGAAAGCTCCAAGACCTACAAAGAAACCCTGAATCTGTTCACACAACGGTTTGAGTTCGGCAGGGACAGCAAACTGCCGGTTGCCCGTGCTCAGGCCAACTACGATTCCAGCATCGCCAATATCGCAAGTCTCAAACGCGCCATCACTCAGCAGGAGAACGCGATCAGCATACTGTTGGGCGCCTACCCTGAGCAGATTCCACGAGGGCGTCAACTGGAAGCACAGTTCACGCCTGCGACCCCAATCGGTCTGACAACCGATCTGCTGCAACGCCGGCCCGATATCATGCAGGCCGAGCAGAACATGATCGGCGCCAACGCGGAGGTTGGGGTCGCGATCGCCAACTTCTTTCCGCGCGTCGGCCTTTCGGCCCTCTATGGCGGGCAGAGTCCGAATATCGGCGATGTGGTCAATGAGAACTTCAGCATCTGGAACATAGCCGCGGGCGTGGCGGGTCCAATCTTTCAAGGTGGCCGGATACTGGAGACCTACCATGCGCAACAAGCTTTCTGGGATGGGACTATCGCGCAGTACAAGCAGACCATTCTGGTCGCCTTCTGGGAGGTATCGGATGCGCTAATAGCACAGCAAACCCTGATCGCTCAGCGGACCGCGCAGGAGCACCAAGTTGCTGCGTTGCGGGAGGCCGTGGAGCTGGCACTGTTACGCTACAACGTGGGCAGGGCGAGCTATTTTGAGGTCCTCGAAGCGGAGCAGTTGCTCTTTCCCGCACAAGATGCGCTGGCTCAGACGCAACGCGATCAGCTCCTCGCTGTCGTCAATCTGTATAAGGCACTGGGCGGTGGCTGGAATTTCAGCAATGCTCAATGGAACGAGGTACAGGGAGATAACCTTTAGTCAGCTCCACGTGCGAAGACCGTCATGAAACTAAAGCGAAAGGGATTTGACCAAGAGACGCGCGAGCTTAACGCGGAGTTGGTTAAGCTCCAGGAGTGGGGCAAGCACAAAGGCCTGAAAGTCGTCCTCATATTCGAAGGTCGTTACGCGGTCGGCAAAGCAACATTATAACATTGTTCCCATTGTCTTTTAGATGACTCGGGCACGGCTTCTCGCATGCGGAATAGAGACAGCTTAAAACCTGATTCAGGACCAGCTTTTGCGCCTGGGCAATCGCCGGTTGGAGATTGAACCTGTTCGCGATACCGCAAGGCAACCTCCCGCTGGCGACACTGCATCCAAACTGTGAGGATTTTCTTCGGTTGCATTTGATGAGATTCGCAGCTGTGCCGGGAGCAGGTTTCAGGTCATGGGTGCATGAGCGGTTCAAGCGCTTTTATCGCGGTCTTGCCTGAGGAGCGTCACCGCCGAACTGAAGCATCGGCGGCAGCGCCTGAATGTTCTAGTAGTACGCTCGCTCCGGATCAGGAAGAGCAACTCAAGCTAGACGCTTGAGACTGACCGACGGCCGGAAGGTAAGAAGGTATTGTCATGAGTCGAGCCGAGATATTGATAGTTTTAGGGGTCGTTATGATACCGCTCGGTCTCGCGCTGGTGATATTGGTTGGTGATTATTTGGGGTTGATGCATGTGGACCTCGCTTTTGTGATTTTTGGGTTGATTGTGGCTTTGGGTGCGGGCTTGATTACAATTGGGGTTCTTTTGAGAAAAGCGTATTCGAAGTAGGTAACTCGAATCTCTGCGCAAACAATAACTGTTAGCCCAACATGGCGGTCCGGACGGCTCGGCGGCGCCATGAGATTGTGCTATTCACCGCCCGCTTCAACATTGCCCTTCCTTCAGGCTTACGATTTCGCTGTACCGCCTCCTTTCGCTATCCACATATCGACCTCGGACTTCAAGAACCGCCAGCTGCCGCCTAACCGGAAGCAGGGCACTTTCCGCTGCTGGACGAGGTTATAGACAGTTCTGTAATGGCAATTCAGGTAATCCGCGATTTGGAAAACCTTCATCACTTCTGTTTCGGCATCAAGGCTTAATCTGCTTGATGTCGCTTGACTGCGCATATTTTCACTCCGACTTCGCCCGGTCGTCGTTAAAATTCCTAAATAAAAACCCTTATTGATACGGCACTTAGTGTCAACAGCAAAGACGCTACCCTGTCCAATAGCACGTTCGACGGCGAGGTGGTCATTTCTTGACGGGTTCGCTCCGTTTCGCTGCTGGTTCCGAATGCCGAAGGTCGTTGGTGGGACGATGAGCTTGCCCCGATAGCGTGGACACTCACGTTAAGCAGCCATTGAGCCGTGGCGTAGCTCGAATTGGTTGGGGCAGAGGTAACCAATTGCCAAGTGGCGCCCGGCGGCGATTGTAGAAGAGCTCGATGTATTCGGATTGCGGCGCGGGCGTTGTCCGAACAGTTTCCTCGCCGGCTCATGCTGGCGATAATGCCGTGCTCCTGGAGTAGTTGCTGGTACTCCGAGCTGCCGCACTGGCTGCCGCGGTCGGAATGATGAATCAGCCCGCGTGCTGGTCGTCGGTTTGCCAATGCCATCTTCAGAGCGTCGAGCGCGGGTTGGCGCTTTAGGCTGTTCGCTCATCGACCAGCCGACCACCCGGCGCGAGAACAAGTCCAGGATCACCTCCAGATACAGCCACCCTTCCAGGGTCCACTGATGGGTGATGTCGGTGACCCAGCTGCGGCTGGGCTCCGCAGTGGTGAAAACGCCGGGCCAAACAATTACCTTCCCATCCGGCGTTTCCTGGACCCCGCGTAACTACAAGGTTGCATGCCGACGTTTCGCAGTTCAATGGTGCCCATCGAAGTATGTCATCCGGTACCAGCGAGACTTCCGAGAACTTTCCGAGAACCCTGAAAAATCGTGGTTTCAGTCAATTGCTTAGTTGAAATCTGGTCGGAATTGCGAGGATTTTTTTTAGGTCTACCATCGATGCCGAGAGGTCCGCAAGACCTCCGCTCAGCGGTTCGAATCCGCTCGCTGCCTGCACTTTTTCCGGCTGCATGATTCGGTCCCATCCCGAGAAGGCAGCGGGTCTTCCTTTTAGAAATCAGGGGCACCTAGCGTCTATGCAAATTAGTGAACCGGTTCGCAGGTGACGTGTTGCCTAATTCGTAGTCAAAATGTCGAACCCGGCGCCGCTGTGCGTCTGGTTGCTAACCCTCACGTCAGTAATGATAAGCGTGGTCCCCGGCGAAACTACCGCGCGGGCGTGCCCGAGAAATTCCGACGGGATGGTCACACCCTCAGCCACCTGATTGAAGTCCAGCGCGCGAGTGGAGCCGAAGCTTGCGGTCGACATCCATTCTCGGCGCCCAGTCGGATTAAATTTGTCGAGTGCTGAATAGACATAGCTCCCGAGGCCCTTGCCCAAAGCGCTTGTGGACACGACTGAACGTCCGATTTCGATGCCATCGCGATAAACATAAGCTTGCTGGTCCGGAGTGCTCAGAATAATGGATACAAAGCCAGTCGGAGCCCTCTCCGGGTGCCATTCAAAGTTGCCCGCGGTCACCGGTGCGGCGGGTGTGCCTGTCTTGCCCGATAACAACAGCCCGGGCTCTGCGGTTACGCCCGGTGCAAATTTATTATCAGTTATGATCACGCTCGTTCCGTTACGCGTGATCGAATAAAGTCTCTCCGCGAAATCAACCGGTAGCCGCACACACCCGTGCGATGCGGGATAACCGGGCAGGTGTCCGGCGTGCATCGCAATGCCGGTCCAAGTGAGCCGCTGCATGTGCGGCATCCGTGCTCCTTTGTAAATGTTCGATTCGTGCCGAACCTTCTTCTGCAAGATTGTGAACATGCCTGTGGGAGTTGCATGGCCTTTCGTTCCTGTGCTGACGGTCGATTGACCGATGCGGACGCCATTGCGATAGACATACATTCTCTGTTCCGGAAGACTGACGAGGATCACCACAGGTCCGGCAGGTGAAACTTCGGGATGCCACACGTAATCACCGGGGTTGAACTCGGAAGTAAACGGCCGAACGGCGCGGCCCTTTGTATGACCGGCCGCAGCTGCGGCGAGTGGCGTGACAAGAACGAGGATGACTGAAAGTGTGAGCTGCCATTTCATCGGAGTCCCCTATTGTACAACAGATTCCCGAACATCCACGAGCTGCCACGTCGGCAGGGTTTGTGGTTCGTAACCCGATGTCCTTTGCGTACACCGCAATTTGTGGGCCAGCAGAGAACACCCCTCGGGTTTGAGCCCGCCTTGGGCCTTCAGCTTTCCCACGTGTGGTCCGCTTCGCTGTCCGTTATTTGCCGGAGTTGAGAAGCGTCATGGTCACATTCACTGTTAGCATCGAGCGCAGCGCAAATCTGCCATGAACAGCCCCACTCGAAGTCGCGGCGCTTCATGGCTGCTCTGGCTTCCGGGCTTGCGCGTGATGAGGTCATAGCAACTGGCCTGGTTACGACATGACGTCGTCGCCGGGCTGGTGCTGACGACGATGTTGGTCCCGGTAGGCGTCGCATATGCCGAGGCGTCGGGCGTCCCCGGCATCTATGGCCTCTACGCGACGATCGTGCCGCTGCTCGCGTATGCACTGTCCGGCCCGAGCCGCATCCTTGTTCTCGGCCCGGATTCCGCACTTGCGGGCGTGATCCTTGCGGTCGTGCTACCGGTCTCGGCTGGCGATCCGCACCGTGCGGTTGTGCTTGCGAGCGCGATGGCAATCGTCTCAGGCATTGTGTGCGTTGCGGCAGGCTTGGCCAAGCTCGGCTTCGTGACTGAGCTCCTCTCGAAACCGATCCGCTACGGCTACATGAACGGTATCGCGCTCACGGTGCTCCTGAGTCAACTGCCGAAGCTCCTGGGCTTTTCCGTGCAGACCGAGGGTCCGTTGCGGCAGATCTGGACTATCGCAAGCGGCGTGCTTGAGGGAAGGACCAACGTCGCCGCGCTCCTCGTTGGTGCAAGCACGCTCGCTTCGATTCTCCTCCTGCAACGCCGCCCACGCATTCCGGCCATTCTGATCGCGGTAGTGGCTGCTACGCTGGCCGTTGACGTGTTCGACCTCGCCGCCCGCGCGGGCGTGTCGGTGCTTGGCCCACTGCCTCAAGGATTGCCCATCCCATCGTTGCCGCTCATCGGCCTGGGCGATGTGACATCGGTGCTGATCGGTGGGTTTGCGGTGGCGCTAGTGTCGTTTGCGGATACTAGCGTCCTCTCACGCGTGTACGCGACGCGGATGCGTACACCGGTCGACCCCAACCAGGAAATGGTCAGTCTTGGCATCGCGAACCTTGCCGCCGGCTTCGTCCAGGGCTTTCCAATCAGCAGCAGCGCATCACGTACGCCGGTGGCCGAGGCCGCCGGGGCGCGCACGCAACTGACCGGTGTCATCGGCGCGCTAGCCATTTCGGCGCTGTTGGTGGCGGCCCCGACCGTACTACAGAACCTGCCGAGCACGGCGCTCGCGGCCGTTGTCATCGCTGCGGCCATCGGCCTCGTCGAGGTCTCCGATCTGCGCCGCATCTATCGAATCCAGCGCTGGGAGTTCTGGCTCTCGATGACCTGCTTTGCAAGCGTCGCAGTCTTCGGCGCGGTTCGCGGCATCGGGATTGCAGTGGTGATCGCCGTGATCGAGTTCCTCTGGGATGGCTGGCGGCCACATTCGGCGGTGCTCGGACGCGTCGAACGCGTAAAAGGCTACCACGACATCAGCCGCTATCCGCAGGCGAAGCGCATCCCGGGTCTGGTCTTGTTCCGTTGGGATGCGCCGCTCTTTTTTGCGAACGCGGAACTGTTTCGCGACCGTGTGCTGGGCGCGGTAGCGAGTTCGCCCACGCCCGTGCGCTGGGTCGTGGTCGCAGCCGAGCCGGTGGCGAGCGTCGACGTCACCGCCGCGGACATCCTAGCGGAACTCGACGACGGTCTGAACGCCGAGGGCATCGAGCTGTGCTTCGCGGAGATGAAGGATCCGGTCAAGGACAAGCTAAAACGTTTTGAACTCTTCGCGCGCTTCGGTGCCGACACGTTTTACGCGACGCTCGGCGAAGCGGTGGACGCCTATTTGGGCAGCCATGCGGTCGAGTGGGTCGATTGCGAGAAGGAGACGACCCCATAGGTCAGCACGGCCGACGCTTCTGAATCCGGCTGCTCCCTTCCATGGGGCGCGATACGGGCTTGCCTATCCCTCGCACTGTGCGCGCTCTGACCTGGCGCTTTGGGACGCGGCGGCCTCGTTCTGCTACAGTCTCAGCAGAGTCAGGGGAACACGAGTCTGCCACCACAAAACTTTTCCGTAGTTTGGGACTGACCAGATTCAAGTATGATGGTCGGCGTGCCGAGGCGGCGTCGCTCGCCGGCTATGTAGGCGGCGGTTACTTCCATTATCATTCGACAGAAGAGGAAAGCACGATGAGTTGGAGTTCGCGGTACGCGATCAAGAGCTATCTTTTATCCACCGTCTGGATTGCGCCGGTGATTGCGCTAGCACTCGAACAGCCGACATTCCGAATCGCATATACGTACCAATTACATCTCGGATGGGTCCATGGGTTCGCCGTTGGCAGGGAAGGAACAGTCGCAATAGCGGATCATGTCATAAGCTCGTCAATAGCATTTATTGTGTTTACATTCAGCTCGCTGATCGTGGCAATTCAGGTTGCGAGTGGCCAGTTGACCCCTCGGATCATTGCGACCGCGCTATTGCGCGACAACGCCATCCGCGGGTCAGTCACGGTGTTCGTCTATGGGTTACTGCTAGCGATAACCGAACCAGAGTTGATACGATTCCCCGCTTCCTTGTGAGTATGACGGGGATTCTGGGACTGCTTAGTGTGCTGGTGTTCATGTTTCTGATCGACCACGCAGCACGGCTACTGCGCCCGGTCAATATCGTATGGAGAATCGCCCAGCAGGGGCGCCAGGTTATCGACGATGTCTATCCCAACTTGCTCAAAGCGTCATCCTTTTCGCCCCAAACGGCGGAGAAACTCGGTCTGCCAGAGCGAACGGTCCTACATGGGAATCGCTCTGCGATAGTAATTGCTGTCAATTTGAATGCGCTAGTGGAGGAGGCGAGAAGAGCAGATGTAGTTATCGAGCTGGTGCCACGCGTCGGCGATTTCGTCGCGACAGACGATCCGCTGTTTCAGCTCCACGCCAGCGGCGCAACTAAGGTCAATGATCGCTTTTTGACCAGTCAGGTAGCATTTGGCCGTGAGCGCACCATCGAGCAGGACTCGACCTTTGCCTTCCGTGTTATTGTAGATAACGCCATCAAGGCGCTTTCGCCGGCGATCAACGACCCGACGACCGCCGTCATCGCTATCGACCAGCTTCAGCGGTTGTTACGCACCGTGGGTAGTCGAGACCTGCGCGATGAGAGAATACTCGACGACGATGGGCAGCTTCGACTCATTTTCCACACGCCAAATTGGAGAGACTTCATCGATCTTACTTTCAGCGAGATTCGCCTGTATGGAGCCCGAAGCTTTCAGGTTGCGCGGCGTTGCGCGCGATGATCGAGGGCATTTCGCAGAACCTGCCGGAGTGGCGTCTCTCCGCGCTCCGCGAGGAACTCGATTTGCTCAATCGCACGGTCGCAAAGCTGTATCCATTTCCGGAAGACGTGGCGCGAGCTCGCGCTTCTGACTCACAAGGCCTAGGAGGAGCGTCGGGCCGGTAGAACCGAGAGCACGTCGAACCCATACGTGGGTTCGACGTGGGCGAGCCGAGCACGTTGATGCGCTTTGACGGCTAACAAGCGGAGCGCGGGTTGGCTATGGGCTGTTGCAAGGAGCTGCAGCGCGCGCCCACCGCGAACCGGGGCAGCGCCGCAGAGAATTACCGTGTAGTCGACTCGGCGCGACTTAAGGATTGGCTGCTGAATTTGGCTGCGCGCATTCGGCAGGGCGATACGGAGGCGATCAATACCGCGCTGAATTTACTGAAACACAAGGCTGAGCTAAACGGCTACGCCAGTAATTTCGCAGAAGCAGTTTGAGAACAGCAATCGTGCCAACGTCAATGTACTGGTCAGCGACTAGGGATGCGGCGCGGATCATCAACTCCCTAGTGTCGCGGGTGCGACTGGGTAATTCCAACCCCGGCAATGGGAGTGGCAATGCAGGTAACTGACGACCAGTACAATCCTCTGGCCCGAGCGACAGGTGAGGAGTGCAAGATTTGACCACCACTTTGACCACCAAAGCGACGGACGGTTAGTGTTCTCGGTGTTGACAATAGCGAGCAAGCCCTCGTAGTTCCGCCACAACATGCCTTTGGGCCGTTCTGGAAACAAGTTCGCGGAAGCGCCGCCGAGCCGCACCCCCATCTCGCGAATTCTAACAGCGAATCGCGAGTGTTATCGACGGCGTTGTCTTAAAGTCATGATGCTCGAAGTAAGGGAAAATGAAATGGCTACAGGAAATCCTCCGATGGCTGCAGTACGCCAGAACATCGATGCATTTAACAAGGGTGACGTTGAGGAGATGGTCGCGAACTTCACTGTCCAGGGCTCTATTCTGGATGGGATGGTGCCGCACGTGTGGCAGGGACCAACCGCCGCTCAGGATTGGTACCGGGATGTGCTAATTGAAGGTGAGAAACATGGCGCCTAAGACTATTTCGTTGCGTTGGGCGAGCGGTTGCATAACGACGCCACCGGCGACAGCGCGTAAGTGGTTGTTCCCGCGACCATGACGTTCAAATTACAGGGCCAACAGGTTACGCAAACCGGCGCGATCCTTGCCCTGGCGCTTCGCAAGCGCGCCACAGGTTGGCGCATTATGGCCTGGGCGTGGGCAAAAGGAACTCGCGAGTGACGCTGTATGGCCGGCACTCCTGCCAAAAGGAACGGGAGTTTCGCGAGACTTGAAAATCGCCATTGGCTCGATTAAGTAAACTGAAGCCTGCTGTGAGAATCGTCCTATTTTGTGCAGTAGGGGCCACGAATACGGTCCTTCCGATGTTTTCCCAAGGGTCGCAACCCGATTCAGATCCTCAAGTTCGAAGCTTTGGATACCTTGATTGCCGAGCGCCTGGAGGAAAGAAACCGTGTCCCGAACCAGAGCTATTGCCAGCGCTCTACTGTTGTTCGCGGTCGTCTTCACAATAGTAGCAGCGCTTCAGTACCTGTTCATTCGCCATGAAATCCGCTATACGGTGAGCGAACAATTAGAACATCGGGCCGACAAACTGCTAACCATCATGGACCCGAACAGCCATTTAGACTTGGCTGCGCTACGTCGGGTTCCTGCGCAATCGTCTCGTTTCGTGATTCTCGCTTCCGACGGGACGTTCATCGATATGCATGATTTTGTGAGGGGCACGGTCAGCTACGCTGACCCTCCCGCCGGTATAAGCTACGAGCAACCCAGCCTTGTGAAATCAAGTTTGGGTGAAGAATGGCATTTGCTTGCGAGAAAGGTGAAGGGAGGGTTGGTTGTTGTTGGCGCGTCCACCTCGAACTCTACTCCAGACATCAATACCCGCCTTCTGGAAACTGCAAAACAATTTGGTGATAGCGTTGGATCCGCAATGGGTCCCGTTCCGATCGAAGACGCGGACGTAAATTTCGCTGTATTGGCTGACGACGGAATACTGCTGGAGGATCATGGCGGTATTCCCTTAAAGGTCAGGAAAACGAAAACGCCATTATTATTTAAGCGAGATGGGCCGATTCTCACGATCGCCGGCACTCCATTTTTTATCCATAAGGTTCCCGTTATTGACCAAACCAAGCACCAGAGAGGGACGATTGCCGTGTTGACGGATTTCGCGCTCGAACAGGAAACGCTTCGTGACGCGCTAATGTTCAACGTCGCTGTAGCCGTCGCTTGCTTGCTCTTATGCGGCTTGGTGATTGTCATAGAGTTGCAGAGACGAGGGTCACCGACAACGCAGTCCGGCACCAGCACCTGACGGCGTCAGCTTTAGCCTCTCCGCGAGCCTCTCTTCCAGCATTTGGTAGCTGGAGACAGAACCGTCGACCGACCAAACCTTGCGGCAAATTTCGAGACGATCTTCGCGACACCCGTAACGGGTCTCATCCCTAGCGGCACCGGGGGGAACACCGTCTTCGGAAATAAGGGACCCCCACTGCCGTCTGGTCAAGCGGAGCACTGTCTTTTCGGTTCTTGCTTCAGGAAGACACCTGAGGCGACCTTCGCATTGTTAGCGATTGGTCCCATCCGGAGGGTTCCTCTCCATTTTTGCGGGATCCGGACTCCTGCGGTCTCATTAAACCGGGTTTATCCGGTTGTTCATAGGATTTTCGCTTCCGCTCTCACATTTTCAGCTCTTGAAGCCTGCTACGCATTATGTTAACCGCCTTTCACACTTAAACCTAAAGGAACAGACTCACATGGGTCCCCCAAAACCACAGCTAGCCGAGCAGCAACGATTAGAGGAAGCACGCGAAACTGGCGTTCCATGGCGCAAGTGGGGACCCTATCTGAGCGAGCGGCAATGGGGAACAGTACGCGAAGATTACAGTGCCAATGGCGACGCTGGAACTACTTCACCCATGATCAATCGCGGTCGCGCGCCTACCGATGGGGCGAAGATGGACTAGCGGGATTCTCTGACGTCAAGCAGTTTCTATGCTTCGCCATAGCGCTCTGGAATGGAGCTGATCCAATACTCAAGGAGAGACTGTTTGGGCTGACGAATAGTGAAGGCAATCATGGCGAAGACGTCAAAGAATACTACTTCTACCTCGACAGTACGCCAACTCATTCGTACATGAAGTGGCTCTACAAGTATCCGCAGCGCGCCTACCCATACCAGGACCTCATAGAGACGAATAGGAAGCGCGGCCGTGCGGATTTCGAGTACGAACTTATCGACACAGGAATCTTCAATGACGACCGTTATTACGATCTGTTTGTGGAGTATGCGAAGGAATCACCGGAAGAAATACTGATCAAGATCACGGTCTGGAATCGCGGCCCGGACTCCGCGACTCTGCACCTCCTCCCCCACTTTTGGTCTCGCAACCAGTGGCGATGGGAGGAAGAGAATACCAAGCCTGAGATGCACCCCATTACCGGGGGCAAGGATGTGAGCTCGATTGCCACTATTCATCAGTATCTGGGACAGCGGTACCTTCACGCTGCCGGCAGGCCGCAGCTGCTCTTTACCGATAACGAAACAAATGATCAAAGAGTCTTCGGGCAGTCCAACCCGATTCCGTTCGTCAAGGATGGGATCAACGACTATGTAGTCGCGGGAAAACGCGACGCCATTAACTCTGAGCAAACGGGCACCAAGGCCGCTGCTCACTATCTGCTTGAGATTCCGGCCAGAAAGTCGCGGGAAGTGCGATTGCGCCTATCTGATAAAAGCGAGGGCAATGACGATCAATTCGACAAAGCCTTCGACGATACGTTTACAGCACGCAAGGTTGAGGCTGATGACTTTTACGAATCAATCATGCCACCGAACATAGGCGAAGACGCCCGCAACGTGATGCGGCAGGCCTTTGCGGGCATGCTGTGGTCAAAGCAGTATAACTATTTCGACCTTCAACGCTGGATCGAGGAGCATGAGCTTTTCGAGCACCACGGGGCACCTACGCGCAACACTGGTTGGATACACATGCTGAACGATGACGTCATCTCGTTGCCGGACAAGTGGGAGTATCCACGGTACGCAGCCTGGGATCTCGCTTTTCACACCCGCACATTGTCGCTGATTGACCCAGAGTTTGCGAAGTCTCAAGTCCAACTAATGCTGCATGAGGTGTACCTTCATCCTAATGGCCAATTGCCAGCTTACGAGTGGAACTTTAGCGACGTAAACCCTCCAGTACACGCTTGGGCAGCATACCAATTGTACAACGCCGGAAAGGCATCGGACGGGAGGGGCGACACGGCATTCCTTCAGCTGACCTTTGCAAAGCTGCTCCTAAACTTCACCTGGTGGGTCAATCGAAAAGATCAGGCTGACAACAACGTCTTCGAAGGAGGTTTCCTCGGACTCGATAACATAGGTGTTTTCGATCGGAGCCAGCCGCTACCCACAGGAGGTTATCTCGAGCAGGCGGACGGAACAGCCTGGATGGCGTTCTACTGCCTAAATATGTTGATGATCGCCCTCGAGCTTGAAAGGATCGACCCGAACTATGGGGAGTTCGTCGAGCGATTCATAGAGCATTTCTTCCGAATCGCGGGTGCGACGGATCGGATCGGAGTCAACGAAGACGAACTGTGGGACGAGGAAGACGGATTCTTCTACGATCTACTCAGGTTGCCGGATGGACGAGCGCAACGGTTGAAGGTGCGGTCGATTGTTGGGTTGTTGCCGCTCTTCGCAACGGCTGTAATCGAGGAGGACCAGATCAATCGAATTCCAGAAGTCGAGCAGCGTATTACGCGTTTCATGCGCCGTAATCCTGAGCTTTTCGTAAACATTGCGGATCCGAACAAACCGGGTCCAGCATGGGCGACGGTTGCTGTCCGTATTGAATGAAGGCAAGTTGCGCAGAGTTTTGGCCCGAACGCTCGACGAGAATGAATTTCTGAGCGACTACGGCATCCGGTCGCTCTCACGCCATCATTTGGATCACCCATTTGTTATGAACGTGAGCGGCCAGGAATTCCGTGTTCGGTATGTCCCCGCTGAGTCGGATAGCGGACTTTTTGGAGGCAACTCGAACTGGCGTGGTCCCGTCTGGATGCCGGTTAATAATTTGTTATTGCGCGGACTTGAAAGGCTTTACCTTTACTATGGAGACGACTTTAAGGTGGAATGTCCGACGGGGTCGGGAAAGCTGATGAACTTGATCGAGGTGATGCAGGAAATTGCGCGACGGCTGATGCGAATCTTTCTCCGCGACGAGAAGGGCCATAGGGCGGTGTACGGAGGCACGTCCAAGTTTCAGACCGACCCGCATTGGAAGGATCTGATTTTGTTTTATGAGTATTTTCATGGTGACAATGGGGCGGGGATCGGCGCAATCCATCAGACGGGATGGACCGGAACCATTGCAATGATATTTCGGATCTTTGCAGATATCTCAAACCGGCGGACCTGATGAACCTAAAAAAGCCAAAATCGGTTCAAAGTTGCAGTGCCAGCGCTTGATTCGATAAAAAGAGGTGTGGATCTGCGCAGTTTTTCTGGAACTAGCGCTGAAAAAGGAGAGGGCGGGAGACAACCATGGCTAAAGGCGTAAGTTCCGCGGCTATCGGCGGCTTTGTTCTAGCAAGCCTTGCACTGGCCATCGTTGCCGGCCTGGTACTAGGCTCCGGCAAGTTGCTACGACGCCCCCACGATTTTATCTGCATGTTCAACGGCAACGTTAATGGCTTGAAGGTCGGGGCCGCGGTCAAGGTCAGTGGCGTGCAGATCGGCACGGTCAAGCAAATCTCGCTTAGATTACATGAAGGTGAAGGCGAACTTCGTCAGATAAGCGGAGGGCGCCTGCCGATGCCAGTCATAGTGGAAATCGACGAGCGGGAGTTCACGGCCAGGGGAGGCAAAGCGACGACGTTGGGGCAAGCGCAACTCGACACCTTAATAAAAGATGGCCTGCGCGCCCAACTGCAAATGGAAAGCCTGCTGACCGGTCTGCTCTACATTGACCTCGACTTTCACCCCAACGCGCCGCTCAATCTCTATGTTGAACCCGGCAGCAGCCCATACCCCGAAATCCCCACGATTCGAACCCAGCTGGAGGAACTACAGAAGAACGTGGGCAAAGCGTTTGCAAAAATCGAGAAGATTGACTTCAACAAGCTGGCTGACGCGATTACCGACGCGGGATTAGCAGTGAAAGGATTGGCCGGCGACCCCGACCTTCATCAGGCCATTGGTTCGATCAATGGAATTGTTGGCGATCCTTCTTTGAAGCAGGCCGTCGATCAACTTGACGAAACCCTCATCAGCGTCAACAAGGCGGTGATTGCGGTGAAAAATACGGTGGACAAAACCGGTCCTAAAATCGATCCGCTGATTGCCAGCTTTCAAAAATCCTCGGTGGATTTGCAGGCCGCGCTTGGGCAAGCGCGGTCCAGCCTCGCTTCGGCTCAGCTTCTGCTGAGTCCGGGCTCGCCGATGGTCCACAAGCTGGATGCCACGCTCGACGAACTCGCCGACGCCTCGCGCTCGATTCACGATTTGGCCGATTATCTGCAACGCAATCCGAGCGCCCTGATTCGTGGCAAATATGTTTCGGACAACCGGTAAGGTTCGGCGGATGGATGGATTGAGGACTGTTTCAGCAAGCTGGCAAAACTGACAAAACCGGTTTCGCCGGTCTTGTCGGTTAGGAACCTGCCACAGAAAGTATAGCGCACCAAATGCCACGCGGCTGGCGTCAGAGCTGTTGGTCAGCTCTGATCGGTTTCGTATCTGAAGAGACCGGAATTTTCCAGGACAGGGCCAAAAAATGAGGGAAAGTGAGAACCATAACGGTTTTGCAGCTGCTTTATTGCCCTTTCGTGGTTTTTGATCGATGGTGCTCGAAATCGAAATACCGGTCGCGGCACTCGAACTTCTGATTGTCCTATGACCAGGCAAACGAAAATGAACCCCCGAACAACAGTAGCTCTCGCAACGGTCGGAATATGGCATGCCTGTCCTCGTTCTGATCTTGGCGGTCATTCTTTTGTCCGAGTTTCTGTACCTCCGCCGCAATCTTGGAAGAAAGAGTTGAAACAATAGCGATCGGTCGCTCGCCCCGGGAGAGGGCAGGCATGTGGGTATCGCAGTGCTCAAGCGTTTCATCGTGGGATCCCACCGAGTCAATCGCTCGGCGGACCGCCAGGGTTTCACAAGCCGCGCTGTTCTACGCCCCGCCTGGCCTTGGACAAAGACCGTCATCGTCGTCATGT
>Ga0126381_100001726_pt1 | contig 23379 bp, 15 predicted proteins | sample PanSoiMetPlot_28_FD_96465 | JGI IMG/M metagenome (GOLD analysis project Ga0126381, IMG submission 96465) | Tropical forest soil microbial communities from Panama - MetaG Plot_28 | ecosystem: Environmental > Terrestrial > Soil > Tropical forest > Bulk soil | place: Panama | collected 2016-02-17 | reverse complement strand
CTGCTTTTGGGGCTGCGCGGTCTGCTGATGGGAAGAAAAATTAGAGACTAAAGAACAAAGCGGTTCGTCCCAATCTCTATCTGTTGTTAAGACAAGGGAAAGTCACGAATACCTTTTTTCTTTCTCTGGCTTCGGTCACAATACAAACTAGCGTCCAAGCACACAGGTTTTTGCCTGTTTAAGCTCCAACTCAGGGAGGATCTCTTTTGCGTCTTTCTGTCATCGGATGTGGATACGTAGGGTTGGTCACCGGAGCCTGTCTCGCGGAAGCGGGTCACGATGTCGTTTGCACGGATATTGATAAAGACCGCATTGCCAAGCTCCAGGCAGGCGGCGTGCCCATTTACGAAGAGCACCTCGAGCAAATTCTTACGTCTGCCCGAAAGGCAGGGCACATTTCGTACACCGCCGACGCCGGTGAAGCGATTCGCGGAGGGGATGCCATTTTTATTTGCGTTGGCACTCCGCCGAAGGAATCCGGCGACGCCGATCTCTCCGCCATCGATCACGTGGCGCAGCAGATCGCTAGGGAAGCGAAAACTCCGAAGCTCGTGATCGAGAAAAGCACGGTTCCTGCGCGCACGGGAATCGAACTCCACCGCGCGCTCGCCGCTTATTCCCGAAACACCAACATCAAATTCCGGGTGGCCTCCAATCCTGAATTTCTTCGCGAAGGAACCGCTGTCGGAGATTTTTTCCATCCCGACCGCATCGTCGTTGGCGTCGAGGATCCCTCCTCCGCCGCGGAACTCCGGGAGATCTACCGCCCCATTCTAGACAAAAGTTTTCGTTGCCCGGTGCACAACGGAACCTGCCCTCCGGGCCAGAAGGCCGAGTTCCTCGTCACTACCATCAGCAGCGCGGAGCTCATCAAGCACGCATCCAATTCCTTCCTGGCGCTGAAGATTAGCTACGCCAACGTGATCGCCGATTTGTGCGAGAAGATTGGTGCCAACGTCGAAGAAGTGACTCGTGCTATGGGGCTGGATCCCCGCATCGGCAGCCAGTTTCTGCAAGCTGGTTTGGGCTACGGCGGTTTTTGCTTTCCCAAAGACGTCCAGGCCTTCATTTACCTTGCTGCCAAAGTCGGAGTCGATTTTGACATCCTGAAAGCCGCCGAACGCGTCAACAAACAGCGCATCGAGCGCTTTTTTGAAAAAATCCATCAGGCATTGTGGGTGGTCAAAGGCAAGCGCATCGCCGTTCTCGGTCTCGCCTTCAAAGCCAACACGGACGACATTCGCTTCGCCCCGGCCTTGGAAGTCGTCAAAGGTCTCATCGAAGAAGGAGCGATTGTTCATGCCACGGATCCAGAGGCCATGTCTCGCACCAAGCCTCTGTTTCCCCAGCTTCACTATCACGAGGACCCGTACGAAGCGTTGCTAGATGCGGATGCCGCCCTGATTTGTACGGAATGGGATTCCTTCCGCAAGCTGGATTGGGAGCGTGCCGGAAAATCCATGACCCGCAAGCTGGTGATTGACGGAAGAAATCTCTACGCCCCGCAGGAAATGCGCAATATGGGCTTCGAGTATTATTCTTTCGGTAGAGAGTAATTCCGTTTACGACACAATTCGGTCGCGCGAGGCCGCGCGCCTAACGTTCGCTTGCTCGCGCGGCATTTTCGATGGCCTTGCGCCGTATTCCTCGTCGGATCAGCCAAACCAGTACTGCCACCGTTTCGATCGCAACAATCCAGGTCCAAAACACATCCGAGCCGCGAACAGGCGCGCAGGATTCGCCCGCGAGCAAGAAGACTTAAAGAATGTCTCGGTCAGGGCGATTCCCACGACAAAGAAGCCTGTGAATGTTAGAAGCAGCCCAAACAAATCCTCGGCCGATTTGTTGATGCGAAAATCATCTGCGCGGCGGCAGAGGAACGCAGACAGACCAATCCCCGTCGATGCCGCCACGCAGCCGATGAACGATGCCGCGTGGCCGGAAGCGATGACCTGCTCGGTACCGCTGTTGGCAAAGTACAAGAAAATTCCCCCAACAATCATGAGGCCACAAGTCAGGAATACCAGCAGACCGACTCCAACATACCTCATCGTCACGCCCGCGCTGATATCACCTTGTGCTCTCGCCCGCTCAGCCCGCCGCTGAAAGATGAATGGCCACGGGAGGGAAAACAGGCAGAAGGCTGTCCATCCCAGCAGTGCTGGCACCAGGACCCCGTCGCTTGGATCCTGCGGATCGCGGTCCCGGTAAGTGGCGGAAAGGGCCGCAGCGGTCATGCAAAGTTGCCAGCTTAGAAATGGGCGCGTGGGAAGCAGAAGAAAAGCAATTGGCGGCCCGACCAAGACTGCAATCCACATTACAGTCGCATCGCCATTCCCGAATCGAAGAGCCCCGAGCATCGCACCCCATGCGGCTGCCCCCAGCATCCCCCACCACTCGCGCGTTGACGGTACGTTCTTCAACACGGGCCTCATGTCAGTAGAGCTTTTGGTTTTCACTGAGATAAAACAAATCGAAATCCCCGGTACTACAACTTGTTGCCAACGCCCGGAATCTCTTAAGGATCAAACTAACACGGACTTATGCCCGCGCTTCGATCCCATCCTTGCGCGAGTGCCAAACTAGAAACTTCAGGACGTCTCGCCAAACCTCACGCCATTTTGGGAGAGATAATCTCGGTATGGGCTCCTCCCTGAATCCGCGGAATCTGCCGGGGGAAGCCACGCATGTGCCAGCTCCCGCAATTCCTCTGCGCGGCACGGTAAACGCGCGTCCTCATAGAGAGCATCGCTCCTCGGCCACCGTCGTAGCCGCCATCCTTGGCATGGGAACCGGCCTCGGAATGGTTGGGATCGCTATTTGGGGTCTGTGGGTTTCGGCGGATTTGCCTCGTTATGTCGACACTTCTCTCTCTGGGCGACCGCAGCATGGGCTCAACGCGGCGATTTCTGTGCTTACTTGGCTAGTGATCTTTGGCCCGTTTTTATTTTTCGGGGCTATGATTTTGAGGTCGACCTTCGCTCGCCAAGAGCGCGGTTGGTTGGTTCCCTTGCGTCTATTCACTTACTTCGTGAGTCTCCGAGCCAGGACCGAAGCCCAGCGGAGCAACAAGCCCGGTGGGCCAGGTATGGCGCCGCCTACTCGGCGCCCATGAGAACTCTCGCGTGAGTCCTGCAGGCGCAAGGGCGCGCGAGGCAGGCCTCAATTCCGACGAGGATCCAGGTCTCTATTTCTCCTGGAACACGTCGTTGAAATATGCCAGTGTCAGCTTCAGTCCTTCCTCCAATCCCACCTTTGGCTCCCATTTCAGGAGGCGCTTGGCTTTGCTAATGTCCGGGCATCGGCGCTTCGGATCATCCTGTGGCAATGGCTTGAAGACAAGCGGTGGCGGATTGTCGAAATGGTTCCGAATGCGTTCGGCAAAATCGAGCAGCGTAATCTCCAGCGGGTTCCCGATATTTGTCGGCAAGTGCTCGTCGGACATCATTAGCCTGTAAATGCCTTCGATCAGGTCCGAGACGTAGCAAAAACTCCGCGTTTGCATTCCGTCTCCGTAAACCGTCAGCGGCATCCCGCTCAGCGCCTGAAAAACGAAATTCGGCAGCGCGCGCCCGTCGTTCAATCGCATCCTCGGGCCGTAAGTGTTAAAGATTCGCACGATGCGGGTGTCCACGTTGTGATACCGGTGATACGCCATCGTCATTGCTTCGGCAAAACGTTTGGCCTCGTCATAAACCCCGCGCGGCCCGATGGGATTCACGTGCCCCCAGTATTCTTCGTTCTGAGGAGAAACCTCAGGGTCTCCATAACACTCGCTCGTTGAGGCAAGAAAGAACTTTGCATTCTTGGCTTTCGCCAAGCCTAGCGCATTGTGCGTCCCCAGTGCGCCCACCTTCAGCGTGGGAATCGGCATCTTTAAGTAATCTACCGGGCTCGCTGGCGACGCAAAATGAAGCACGTAATCCACGGGCCCGGGCACGTCAATGTAGTTGGAAACATCCGCGCGCAGAATCCGGATGTTCGGATGCTTCATTAAGTGCGCGACGTTGCTGTCCACTCCCGTAACCAGATTGTCCAGCGCCAGCACATCCCAGCCTTCCGCGATCAGCCGGTCGCACAAATGCGATCCCAGGAAACCCGCTCCTCCGGTGACTACCGCTCGCATGCATCCTCCTCGCAAATGCGAACCGACAGTTTACCCGTTAGCCCCTCGAATTGACCACCGCATCGCGCCGGGATAGCATGCGCAAGTTTCCATGGCCGCTTCTCCAAACTCCCCGGCCCTCGTCGTTTCCCGAAACTGGCGCAGATTTGTTCTCGCCGTTCTCGCGGGCGTGTTCCTGGTGCTTGCACTGGTCGCGTTCTTCGGTGTCGGGCCCTGGCTCGTCGACGAGGACCCCATAGGTAAAGTGCGCGCCATCGCCGTCCTCAGCGGAAGAATGCCTGTTCGCGCGGTCGAAGCAGCAAAACTCTATCGTGAGGGTTATGCCCCGGAAGTATGGCTTACGCGCACTTCCGAGCCCGGAGAATCCCTAAAAGCCATGGGAATTTCTTTCGAAGGGGAGGAAGTTTACAGCGCCCGCGTATTGATTCACGAAGGTGTGCCTGCGGGTGCCATTCATGTGCTGGGGACACCCATCGTGAACACGGCCGACGAAATGCGCGTGATTAACAAAGTACTCCAGCGCGAGAGCGATCGTTCCGTTATTTTGGTCACCAGCAAGCCTCACACCCGCCGCGTGCGGCTGCTCTGGCGAAAGCTTGCTCCTGGAGATTGCCGCGCCATCGTGCGCGCCGCCTCCGAAGATCCATTTGACGGTCGCCACTGGTGGCGCAGCTCTGGCGATGCTCTCGATGTCGTGCGCGAAGTCCTCGGAATAATGAATGTTTGGGCAGGCTTGCCGCTCACCCGCACCCGCTAAATCGTTTATCGCTGCCGGCTTCCGCAATGCTGTCATTCTGAGCGCATCCGATGAGGATGCGCGAAGAACTTCTGCCTCTCCGCGCGATATTTGCGCGGAGAATCTCAGCTGATCAGCGGTACAAACAGTACATTCGATGGGATCCATAGGCCGCAGTTCCTCAGAAGAAAAAGAATCGCTTCCGTCTCTGCGGTGTCACCAGATCCTCGACTTCAGGAACATGCGGCAAATCCCGCCCTTCAAACGCTGCACCGGGATTCTCCACAAACAACGCGCGGGCCTGAGCTTCGCCGTACCGATCCGCCACCACGTCATAAGCGGTCCGCAGCCGAAGCGGCCGGTTGCGGTTGTTGTGCGCGTCACTCGCTGCGAAATGGACCATGCCTTCGACAATCCATTGCAGCGCCATCTGCTGCGCCGTCGCCCCGAACGCTCCCGTCAGTGCATTGCCAGTCACCTGAACAAAACAGCCGCGCCTTACCCATTCTCGCAGCCGCTCCGGATGCGTTCGTAAAATCATGTTGCGTTCCGGATGGGTCACGATTAGCCGCAGTCCGGAAAGCTGCATTTCGTGCAACGTCCGGTCCATGGCTGGCGGAATCGAAATTTCATTGAACTCCACTAACAAATAGTTGTGCTGGTTGACGCAGTACTGCCGGGGCTCTTTTCTCAGCGACGCCAAGTTTTCCGGATTCACGTGAAAGTCGCAGCCTGTGGCAATTTGCAGCCGGTTGCCGACCCGCGCCTGCAGTTCGTCGCGCAGCCGCCGCACCTGCGTGAAATCAAACCAGAACCTGTCGTTCGAATGAGGCGTGGCCACGATGTGCGTAATGCCATCCGCTATCGCCGTCTCGGCCATCTCGAGCGATTCTTCGATCTTGTCGGGACCGTCATCCAGCCCCGGCAGAATGTGACAGTGCAAGTCAACCATTCAAATCCGCCTTCATCGCCGCCACGCGCTGAATGCTTGCCACGCGCCCAGCGCGAACAAAATCCCTGCAAAAACCTGTCGCATCCTCTCGGGCTGCAACTTTTCCGCGAGCCTTCCTCCCACGATTCCTCCCAAAAACACTCCCGGAATCAGCAGCAATCCTGTTTGCCAGGAAACAAAGTCCTCCCGCGCGTAAGCGATCAGCGCCAGCACTCCGGTCGGTGGAATCAACGCCACAAGACTCGTTCCTTGCGCCCTGTGCTGGCTGAATCCATACAGCAAGGCAAGCAGCGGGACCAGCAAAACTCCACCGCCAATTCCAAACATTCCCGAAGCCATTCCGCAAAGGCACGCTACCGCGAAGATCCCGGTGTCCCGCCCCGCGCTTTTACCCACGGGCGCTCTCTCCTTTGGCCGCAACCGGCTTGCCTTCGAATTCCGCTTTTCTCCACAGCAAAATCGCAGAAACCACCAGAAAGCAGCCAAATAATCCTTTCAAATGCCGCGAAGCCAGCGGCAAAGCCACTAGACTTCCTCCGTACGCCCCAAGCAGCATTCCAATCGCGCACAGAATGCCGGCTCTCAAATCCACCTGCCCCTGCTTCCAATATTCTCGCAAGGCTCCGAGGCCGATGGGCGGCAGCAAGATAAAAAGGGAGGTACCCTGCGCCAGGTGCTGGTCCATTCCCAGCAGATAAACCATCGCTGGCACCAAAACGACGCCGCCACCGATGCCCAAAAGCCCCACCAGCACACCAACGCCGAGTCCAAGGAGGAGAATGATCAAGGTCATGTTCAGTTTCGGCGCAGCGAGCAAATCTTCAATAAAAAAACGCTGTGCGCCCTCTATCTTCTCCCGTCCCGCGGCGGCCAGCAACCCTTCCTTAAACGATCCGCAACATACAGGAAACATCCTGTTTTTTGGTTTTCGGTGGAAACTGATATATTTACTCTTCTTTTCCGCGTTACGCCGATTTCCTATTGGCTGGTGTGGGGCACTGCCGCAGGCGAAGGCGAATCCCGGAAGAACGTAACTTTTGCTGACCTTGGCTTGCATCGAGGTCACACTACAGGAGTGCTGCTCAATCCATGCCCATCGATCGTAGACCCGAGTTTTTCAAAGGCGCACAACTCAAAGTAGGAATCATTGGCTGCGGCTACGTCGGCCTTCCGCTGGCCCTGCGCTTTGCCGAAGCGGGCCACAAGGTCACCGGATTTGACACCGATCCGGACAAAGTTGCCATGCTCAATTCCGGTCGCTCTTACATTCAGCACATCCCGCAAAATAAAATTCAGCAGTTTGTCATCAGCCGCCACTTCAGCGCCAGCAGCGATTTTGCAAAGCTAAAAGACTGCGACGCCATCCTCATCTGCGTCCCCACGCCTCTCGACGAGCGCCGCGAGCCTGATTTGAGTTACGTCGAGCAAACGGCTCGTTCCATTTATCCGCATTTACAAAAAGGGCAGTTGGTCGTTCTCGAGTCGACAACCTATCCCGGCACGACGGAAGAGCTTGTCCTGCCCATTCTGGAAAAGAGCGGTTTGAGCTGCCCCATCGCCTCGGGCCAGGAAAACGAGGACGTAGTGTGCGATTTCTGGCTCGCGTTCTCGCCTGAACGCGAAGATCCCGGCAACAAACAATTCGGTCTCGCGCAAATCCCCAAAGTTGTAGGCGGCTTGAATCCGCCGAGCGGCCGCGCCGCGCAGGCGCTTTATAGCCAGGTCGTAGCTCGCGTGATTCCTGTAAGTTCCACACGCGCCGCAGAAATGGCCAAGCTCCTCGAAAATATTTTTCGCTGCGTCAACATTGCTCTCGTGAACGAACTCAAACAGCTTTGCCTCCGCATGAACATGGACATCTGGGAGATCATCGACGCCGCCGCCACAAAACCTTTCGGTTTCATGCCGTTTTATCCTGGTCCGGGCCTCGGCGGCCACTGCATCCCGGTCGATCCTTATTACCTTTCCTGGAAAGCGCGCGAACACGATTTCGCCACGCGCTTTATCGAACTGGCCGGCGAAGTGAACACCGCCATGCCCTATCACGTCGCCGAAGCCGCCGCCAATGCCTTGAACGATCACAAGAAAAGCATGAAAGGCTCGAAGATTTTGCTCCTGGGCGTGGCCTACAAAAAAGACGTGGATGATTTGCGCGAATCACCGTCTCTTAAGATCATGCAGCTCTTACTCCAACGCGGCGCACAGCTGGACTACAACGATCCCTACTTCCCCCAGCTGCACAAGATGCGCCACTACAACTACGAGCACATGAAGTCCGTGCCGCTGGATTCCAAGACTCTCGCGAGCTATGACGCCGTCGTGATTGCCACCGACCATACCAGCTACGACTATGTCTCTATCGTGGACAGCGCGAAGCTCGTCATCGATACTCGGAACGCCACGCGCCGCGTCATGCGCCACCGCGAAAAAATCGTCCTCTGTTAGTTGTTGCGCTTTTCTCGTCGCGCTAGCGTCTCCTAAGGGGTCGGACCTTGAGATCCGACATTTAAAGTCAGGAATGCACGTGGGCTTTAGCCCCTGAGAAATTGTTTCTTCCTTCAGATACGGATCTTAGTGCGTCCCTGAGGGCGCTGCAGTCGGCAAGTCCTTCACCAGTTCCACACGCGCCGTTGCAACAGGCAGGATCGCTTCCAGCAGCACCGGCGTGCGCACCGCATCATTTGCCAGGTACAGCGTAAAGGAAGAATCTTTCGACTCCACGCCATTTTCAAAAACATGAATCTCAATCTTCGACGCGCGAAAATCTCCCGCAGGAACTCCCACCGCCGCCGAACCGCTCACGAGCTTCGCGCGAACATCGTACAATTTGTGCCCGTCGTACACCGGACTGCTCACTTGTTTCGTGCTGCTCCAATCCGTAGTCCGCAAAAATTGCATGAACCCCAGTGGATCGCGCGTTCCCGGCACCACTCGCGCCTCTGTGGCCTCGCGGGACGCGGGCTCCTTGCCCGTCGCCGTCATACGCTGGATCGACTGCACCTTTTCTCCCCGCTCGTTCAGCCGCATCTCGTATTGCAGCGAAGCCAGCGTCCCCGAATCGCTGTACGAGTCGAATTGATCATCCAGCTCGAAAACGATGCGCAGCGGCTTCAACGTGTGCGCGGCCGCCTGCAAATGCCAAACGTTCCTCCCCAGAAAATTTCCTTTGCCCGCCACTTTCAGCGTCAGCGTCGCCACGTTCTCGATCTTGGAGACGTCCGCCATGTAATTCAGCACCTCGCCCGTTTTGAGCGGCAGTTCAGGCGCCGGATCAGCCTTCTTTTTGTTTTTGGTCGAATTGCTTTCGGCCGAAGGCGCCGGCTCTTCGTTGCGCACAACCGGCGGCGCACTTGCTGCCGACGCTTCATGAAACTCCGCCGGTTCCGGGGAAACGGTATCTGGACGCGGTGGCGTCACGCTTCGGGCGCGTATCCAGATAAACGCTCCCGCCACCAAACCCAGCGCCACCAGCGCGCCAACCGAAATGACAATCTTTCTGGCCATGTTCTTATCTATTTAGACGTCCTCAAATCAGCGAAGTTCCTCAAGAAGAAAGCTTCCCTCGAAAGTGGCTTTAATGCCCTTTAAGGCGAAATGATTAACCCTACGCTCGAATCAGCATTCCTAAACATTCCCGAGCGCTTTCCGTCGTACAATACCTTCTTGTACGCGGAGATTTCTCCGGCTCCCTGTTGCCGGATCGCCGCGGCTATCAGTTATCAGCGTACCAAAATGCGGGCCTGTCGTCTGTCCGGCCCCGTAGTCCGGTATCCTTGCGGCCACCTGTCGCTTGCCAATGTGTCCCTGGCCTCACGGTGGTTGCGGCTAAGGCTTAGGAGGCTTCTCGAATGCGTTACTTGGTGACCGGCGGCGCCGGCTTCATCGGCTCGAACACCGTGGACGAACTCGTCCAGCGCGGCCACAGCGTCGTCGTCCTCGACGATCTCTCTGCGGGCAAGGAAGACAATCTCGCCGAGATCCGCGGCAAAATCACGGTCATCAAGGGCAGCCTCACGGACATCGAAATCGTACGCAAAGCCATGCACGAAGCCGAATACGTTTTGCATCTCGGCGCCCGCACTTCCGTTCCGCGCTCGGTGAAGGATCCCCTCGACACCAACCGCATCAACATCGAAGGCACGCTCAATGTCCTCGTTGCCGCCAAGGAAATGAAGGTCAAGCGCGTGGTCTACGCCGCTTCCTCCGCCGCTTATGGCGAGACGCCTACTCTTCCCAAAGTCGAAACCATGGAGCCGGCGCCGATTTCTCCTTACGGCGTCACCAAATATGTCGGCGAACTCTACGGCGCGGCCTTTCTCAAGTGCTACGGCCTCGAGACCGTTTCCCTCCGCTACTTCAATATTTTCGGCCCGCGCCAGGATCCCAGTTCGCCTTATTCCGGCGTGCTGGCCAAGTTTTGCAGCGCGTTTCTCGAAGACGCCAAGCCCATCGTGTTTGGCGACGGCGAGCAGACCCGCGATTTCACTTTCGTGGACAACGCCGTCCACGCCAATCTCCTCGCTTGCGAAGCGCCCAACGTGGCCGGCAAGGTTTTCAATGTCGGCTGCGGCGACCGCATCTCGCTGAATCAGGTTCTCGCGACGCTCCGCAAAATCACCGGCAAGCCGCTCGAAGCCAAGTACGAAGCAACCCGCGAAGGCGACATCCGCGATTCCCAGGCCGACATTTCGCAGGCTCGGCAATGTCTCGGCTACCAGCCCCAAGTCGGCTTTGAAGAAGGCCTCCGCATCACTTTCGACTGGTACCGCGACTCCCAAGCCAAAGCCGCCGCCAAAGAAGCCGCAGCAAAAGATGCCGCTGCGCGTGAGTCTGCCGCCAAGGATGCCGCGAAAGAACCCGCAACCAACGACGCCATTTCGTAGGGGACGGGCTTTCGGCTCCTTGGTTCGTTAGTGGCCGGTCTCGAGACCGATTAAAGTCCTTTGGAATCAACACTTGCGAAAAACCCATAAGGGGAGCCTCGTACCCATTTCACTGGCCCCTAAAGCTTATCGCCGCACGACACCATCACCGTGGCACAAGGAGGTGCCGGTTTTTCCGGTCCTAAGCTAAGACTCAAAACGGATGCGTCAGGAACCAACAGCCTAGGCGCCAAGCGGTAAACGGCGAACCGCCGCTACGGCAGGATGGTTTTGCCGTAGCTCATGCTGGCGCCGGGTTTGGGTTGGTCGTAATTCCAGAACCAGAGCGGCTCGAGCTTTTTCTGTTCGGGCCAGACTTCGTTGAGCGTATCGCCCTCGAAGAGTTCGCCGTTCTTCATCACCCAGTGAATGGTGTTGGTGTTGTGGATGTCGTCGAGCGGATTCTTATCCATGATGACCAGGTCCGCCAGCTTGCCCGGCTCGATGGTGCCGATGTCCGCGGGACGCCCTACGATCTTCGAGCCGTTCACCGTGGCGCAGCGCAGCACTTCCATCGGCGTCATGCCGCCGCTCCCGATCATCCACATTTCCCAGTGGTAGCCGAGGCCCTGGAGCTGGCCGTGGCCGCCGACGCCGACGAGTCCGCCGGCGCGAACGAGCTTGGTCATCTGGGCGGCGAGCTTGGGAAACTCGAATTCGTCTTTGCGGAACCAGCCGGGCCGCCGCTTGGTCTTCTCGTCAATCACGGTGTGCGGCGTGAAGTGATTCAACTTGGCGTTGTCATGCACTTCGGTGTTGAGGTACCAGTAGTCTTCGCCGAAGGGCCCGCCGTAGTTCACAATGAGCGTCGGCGTCTCGGAAATGCCGGACTGCGCGAACATCTGGATCACGTCTTTGTAGAGCGGCACGATAGGCAGCGTGTGCTCGTTGCCGTGGAAGCCGTCAATCACGTGCGTGAGATTCAGTTTCAGGTCCAGCGCGCCTTCGGTGGTGGGCATCATGCCGAGTTCTTTCGAGGCTTGCACCATGAACTGGCGCTGCTTGCGGTTGCCCACGACGTAGCTCTTGATGTTATGCGTGCCGTAATAATTTCTATAGCGCGTGAGCACGCCCTTCACTTCTTCGAGGGACTGGAAATTGTTGTCGGAGAAAACGCCAGGGCCGGTGGAAAACGCGCGCAGGCCGATGATGTCGCCGGTGTCCACGAGGTCTTCGTAGGCGAACATGTCGTTCGTGGCGGTTTGCACGTCGAGACCCGCCGTGACGCCGTAGGCGACGTTGGCGAGAAAGTTCCAGTTCTGCGTGTCGAGGATGCCGCGGCGAATCTCAAACCAGTGCGCATGCGTATCTATGAAGCCCGGCGTAATGGTTTTGCCGCTGACGTCGAACACTTTCGCTCCGGCCGGAACGCTGCCACGCGCGCCAACGCTCTTGATGCGGTTGTTCTCGACGACGATGTCGGCATTCTTTAGCACTTCTTCATGGCCAAGGTCACCTTTCATGGTGAGCACGGTGGCGCCGCGGAGAACGATGGTTCCCTTCGGAGTTTTGCGCGGGAACTCGAGTTCTACGCGAAATTCTTCGACGGACTTGTCCTGTTCCTTGAATTTCTCGGGCTCCTTTTTGGCTTGTTCGTCTTTCTTGGCGTCGTCTTTTTTCTGCGCGTCGGCGGCAGCGGCATCTTTCTTGTCGCCTTCCGTTTTTGCATCGGTCTTTGGCTCGTCCTTCTTCTCGCCTTCTTTCTTTTCTTCTTTGGGAGGCTCGAAGGAAATGGCGGAGAGCGGTTGGCGGAAGAAGCTCGGGCCGATGGCCCAAGTGATGGTCTTGCCATCGTCGGCCCACGCAAAATAATCAGCGCCGATATCGGTGGTTTTCTTCACGGGAACGGAGCCCGCGTTAATCATGATGGTGGGAGCTTCGCCGCCGACTACGGGCATGGCGAGCACGTAGAGCTGATTCATGATGTGAGCGAGGGCCCAGTTGCCATCGGGGCTGACGCGCACATCGTCGGCGGGGCCGGGCTCATCGGAAAAGCCGAGAGGAGGCGCTTTCACCTGCAAGTGCGTGCGGCGGTCGGTGCCGTCGTAGCGCAATGAAATCAATCCGCCACCGGTGTAAAGGTAGATGCGGTCTTTGTCGTGCGTGAAATGCGGCTTGCCGGCGCCGCGCGCGGGAATGATGAGATTTGTCGGGCCACCTTCGGCAGAGAGCCAGATGAGGTCGGGACTTCCGGCGACGCCGAAATCAAACGTGCTGTTGTCGCGGTCGTAGGCGTTCCCGCGCAAAGCGACGATGCGGTCGCCGTCGGGAGACCACGCGGGATCACTGTAGAAAGCGGAGGTTTCCGTGAGCTGCTTCGGAGTGCCGCCAGTCGAAGGCACTTTCCAAATTTGGCCGCCCCCGGCAGACCAGGTGACATAGGCGACCTGCTTACCGTCGGGCGACCAAATCGGCTGAAACTCCTTGGCGTTGCCGGTGGTGAGGCGCTGCGGTTTTCCGCCGGGAATGTCCATGACGTAAAGATGCGTCAGCGCGGAGAATGCCAATTTCTTGCCGTCGGGAGATTCCACCGCGTCCTGAATCAGCCGAACTTTCACCGGGCCTTCTTCGACTTTTTGCGGGAAATCGAGCTTGGGGCCGATGTCCTGAGAAACCTGCGCGGTAAAGGGAATCAGTTTTTCTTCGCTGGTCGAGATATTCAGGCGGTGAAATTTTCCGTCGTTGGTGTAAACAATTTCCTTGCCGCCCGGGAGAAACGCGTAACCGGGAAACAGGTCGCGTGTGAAGCGGGATTCCTGATCGTCGCGCGTGATGGGATATTTCACCCAGCGGTCTTCACCAGTTTGCAGATTGCGCAGGCGCAGGCCGTCCTCGGTTTCGTGACGCGTGACGTACAGAATGGAGTTGCCGTCAGGGGAGAGCACCGGGCGCATGCTGCTGCCGAGTTGATTGATCAAGACGTCTTCGTCGCCGGTTTTGCGATCGCGCCGCGCGACCTGCCAGAGAGGGAATTGCGCTTCATAAGTGAAGCCTCCCCGGCGATGGGCATAGTAAAGATATTTACCATCTGCAGAAGCGGAGACACCGAGATTATTAAGCTGCTCTTGGCGGCGCACTGTGGGTGCCGGCTTAGACTTGGTGATTTGCACACCGGAGCCGCCCTGGATGTGATACATCCAGATTTCAAAGGTGTTGATGCCAAAGCCTGCTTTGGAGACGAGGACGTATTGCCCGTCCGGGGTCCAGTTTGGCGAGGCAAATTCCGAGTTGGGATCCTTGGAGACTTGCTTCGGGTCGCTGCCGTCGGGCTTCATGATCCAGACATTTTCGCTGCCTTCGCGGTCGGAGAGGAAAGCGATCCACTTACCATCTGGAGAGAATTTCGGCTGGCTGTCGAAGGCCATGCCGCCATCGATCAATTTGGCCTGGCCGCCTTCGATGGGAACGGTGTAGATGTCGCCGACCAATTCAAAGACCATGGTCTTGCCGTCGGGGGAAACGTCGAGGGACATCCAGGTTCCTTCATCGGTGGAGAATTCGATTTTGCGGTCGGGCTTAAGCGGGAGGCCCTTCTTCTCGTCCTTTTTTTCATCCTTCTTTTCGTCTTTTTTGTCCTTGTCTTGCTCTGGTAGGTGCCATTTCGCGGGAGCCGGAGAGGCAGCTCCAAGAACGACGCCCAAAACCAAGGCTACAACGACGTACCACGCGGCCAAACCGCGCAGGCTGCGCTGCTTCAAGCTCATAGTTTTCTCCTCGAGGACGGAACGACCGGCAATTTCTTTGAATCAGGGTGCTTCGAGCATGTGAGCAAAAACCAATTCCTCAGGGGCTAAAGCCCACTATTGGTGCAGATTCTAATGTCGGACCTAAAGGTCCGACCCCCATCCCTCACACAGACTCGCGACCCCGCAGAGTTTTTGAACATGAATGAACACACCCTCTTGCGCTGCTTAGACGCGGACACCCCGAAATGGTTTCGACATCCTAGCGCGAAACGCCGGGAAAATCCCGCAGAGAATCGTGCACGGTGCTCCCGTCCCTGGTCACGTCGGCTCTCGATGGGGATGACATCCAGCCTGAGGATTCATCGCGCATAAACCACGCGATGCGGCAGAGTACCTCGGCCGCAAAACGCGCGGCCCGGCAATGACGGAACAGACAACCTCGGCGATGTGCGAAAGCAGACTGCTATTCAGATTCGTCGCCGTCGCCACCAGGGCCACGTGGACGGGGCGGGGCGGGAACGATGTGCGGAATTCCGGCATCGTTCATTTTTTTGTTGAGGGCGGCCAAGTCGTCCGTGACGCCTTTGACCGTGGCCGAAGCTTCGGGCACGAGCTTTGTAAGTTCTGCCAATTTTTCCTGTTGCTGGCCGTCGGGAGCGGCGGAAAAGCCGTCCAAATCGTTCAGCAAGCTTTGGGCCTGATTTGGCAGAGGATCGGGTTTCCATTCGAACGCCGGACCTGCGTTACCCAGGGCCTGGCGCGGCCGCACATATTTTTCTGCGGCAGCGTCCGCTTTCTTTTGCAGTTCGTCGGCGGCTTTCACGATGTCTTCGGGAATCTTGGTTGCATCCTTCTTCGCGGCGTCTCGTTTCCATTGTTCGCGTACGTTGGTAAGAGCGGTTTGTATGCCTTCGATGGTGTTGCGGTCTTTGTCCGTGCTCTTTTCCATGGCGTAGAGCTTTTCGATGGCTTCGTGGCGCGCGGCGCGGTCTGATGCGGACATGGTCACGCGATTGTCGTCTTCGACGGTGACTTTTTGCGTGGCTTCGTGATCGCCGGCCTTGATCTTGATGTTGTATTCGCCTGGCTCGACCAGCGGGCCGCGCGGGCCGAATCCGAATCCTGCGGCTATTGCTTGCTCTTGCTCGGGCGTGGGCTCAGCGGCAGGATTCAGGCGCAGGTCCCAATTCGTGCGGTTCACGCCGGCGGCGCCCGGGCCGTCGAACTCGCGAATCACCTTGCCGTCTTTGTCGGTAACCGTAATTTTGACTTTGCCTTCTTTACTTTCTGTGGCGGCGGCCCCAGCGCGCGCTTCTCTCCGGGGCCGCTGCTGCTGCGGCGCACTCGAGGTTTCTTCCCCGGTTCTTTTTGGAGCTTCCGGCGGAATCGCGTCCTTCAAGTAGTAGCTGAGAAGCGCGCCATAGGCCGGGTTCTTGGCGGTGAACATTTGCTGGCCGGCGCTCCAGCGGCGCTGGCGAATGAACCAGGTGGTTGCGGTTCGCGGGGGGAAGAACGTAAGTGGCGAATTCGTAACGTTGGCGTCCCATTTTTCGATGGGTGTGAGGTCGTCGAAAATCCAGATGGAGCGGCCGTGGGTTGCGAGAACAAGATCGTTTTCACGTGCCTGGATTTCGATGTCGTCCACAGGAACGGTGGGGAAATTGTTTTTCAGCGCGGTCCAGTTGACGCCGCGATCCCAGGAGACCCAGAGGCCGAACTCGGTTCCGGCGAAGAGCAGGTTCGTGTTGCGCGGATGCTCGCGAAGGACGTGAACGGTTCCTGCGGAATCGGGAATGCCGTTGCGAATGGATTTCCAAGTTTCCCCGTAATCTGTGGTTGCGAAGATGTAGACGTTATAATCGTCGGCGCGGTGCCCGTCGAGCGTGGCGAAAGCGGTGCCTTCTGCTGTTTTCGAGGCGACGACGCGGCTCACATATGTTCCTTTAGGAACCCCGGGCACCTTCGACGCAACATTTTTCCAGGTTTTGCCGCCATCGCGCGTGACTTGCAAATTGCCGTCGTCGGTGCCGGCCCACAGGATGCTGGGCGTGAGGGGAGATTCGCTGAACGTGGTGATAGTTGGATACTCCTGCACGCCATCGTGGCGGGACAAAGTGTTTTTGTCGGGCACTTTGCCGAGGATGGGGAGTTTGTTGCGATCCACGCCCGTGGTGAGGTCGCCGCCGAGAGGAGTCCAGGTGTCGCCGCGGTTGGTGGATTTGAAGAGATAGTTTCCGCCGTAATAGACAGTGGTGTGGTCGTGCGAGGAAACGGCCACGGGGGAGTTCCACTGGAAACGATAGTGCGGCTCGCCCGCTTTTGATTCGGGCATTATGGGCCGCTGCTGGCCGGTGCGCATATCGCGACGGTCGATGTGGCCGTCCTGCGATTCGGTGTAAACAATCCAGGGTTCGACGTTGTCAATGGCGGCATAGAATCCATCGCCGCCGTGGATCACCTGCCAGTCTTCATTGGAGATGCCGTCGCGCGTAAGCGTCATGCTTGGGCCGCACCAGCTTCCGTTGTCTTGCAAGCCTCCGCAGATTTGATACGGTTTTTGATTGTCGAGGGAGATTTCGTAAAACTGGCCGATAGCGATTACGTTGAGGAAATTCCAATTCTTTCCCGTGTCGTCGCTCCAGTGGATGCCGCCGTCCGAGCCGGTGATCATGTGACTGGAATTGGCAGGATCGATCCACATGGCGTGGAAGTCGCCGTGAATGCCGCGGACGCGCTGCGTGGCGAACGTCTTCCCGCCGTCCTCGGAATAAAACATTTGCGCGCCGAGCTCCCAGATGCGGAGATCGTTGTTGGGATCAACGCGAATCTGGCTGTAGTAAGAAGGACGCGGATCGGTTTCGCCCATACGCTTCCAGGTTTCGCCTTTGTCTTCGCTGCGGAAGGTGCCGCCGTTTTGATGCTGAATCTCAGCGTAAACGATATTGGGGTCCTTGCGGTAAATGTCGAGGCCGATGCGGCCGGTGTCACCGCCGCCGTTTTCCCATGGCAGGCCTTTGGTTAATTTTTTCCACGTAGCGCCGCCATCGGTGGTCTTGTAGATGGCGCTATCCGGTCCGCCTCCGTCGAACCCGAAGGGAGTGCGGCGGCGTTCGTAAGCAGCCGCATACAAAATGTCCGGGCTTTCGGGGTCCATGGTGATGTCGCTGACGCCGGTGTCGTCATTAATTTTCAGAACTTGCTGCCAAGTCTTGCCGCCATCGCTGGACTTATAAACGCCGCGCTCGGGGTTCGAGCCCCAGAGATGCCCTTGGGCAGCGACATACACGACATCGGGGTTTTTGGGATGAATGACGATTCGGCCGATGTGATGCGTTGCGGCGAGTCCCATGTTTTTCCAGGTTTTGCCGCCGTCGAGTGACTTGTAGATTCCGTCGCCCCAGGAGGAACTTTGGCGGTTATTGGGCTCACCACTTCCGACCCACACGACGGAGGGATCCGAGGGAGCAACGGCGATGTCGCCTATGGTGGAAACGCCTTCCTTGTCGAACACCGGCTCCCAGGTCGTGCCGTTGTTCGTGGTTTTCCAGACGCCGCCGGAAGCGGTGCCCACGTACACGATGTTTGGATTGCTTTCGACCACCGCGAAGTCATCGATGCGCCCACCCATCACCGCGGGGCCAATTTCGCGAAATTCCAAGTTCTTGAATTTGTCCGTGGGATTCTGCGGGGCCGCGGCTAAATCCATAGCCATGGCGCCCAGCAGCACAAGACAAGCCACCACCATCCGAAGGGTCCTCGACGAAGGCTTCATTTCATCTCCTCACGCAAGGCCCGGCATCTTACCCCTGTCGGGAGTCTTGCGCATCCAAATGTTTTGAAACGGCAACCAACCCTGAGCAGACAGACGCGCGGAGTGAGCGCCGCGTTTCATCAGCGGCTGGCGCAAGCGTTGTTTACTCTCGCGTCTCTTCAAGCAACTCCGGCGGCGTTACCCGCCTTCAAATCACTGCGAACGCATGCTAGGCTATCGTTTCGTTCTTACCTATCGCATGTCTTGCGAGAATCATGACTCCTGGGCGCGGATTCCTGGTGCGATGCGCCGTTTTTTCATCTTTACGGCGCTCACTGGAGCGGCTGCGGGCCTTTTCCCCTTTAACGGTGCAGCCCAACAGATTCGCACTCCAGCACAAAAAGCCGAGGTGGCCGAACTTTCTTGCAGCGGTCCGCAACGCAACCAGGGCGACATCACCAGCGCGGATGACAATTGTGACATTCGCTACGGCGACACCCGGCTTCATGCGGACCACATGGAGTACAACAACAAAACCAACGAAGCAACCGCCACTGGCCACGTTCAACTGGATTACAACGGAGAACATCTGGAAGCCACGGAAGCACACTACAACGTCAGCACAGGGCACGGTCTTTTTCAGAATGTGCACGGCACGTTCAAGGTCGTGCGGCAGCCGAATGACGAGGTGCTGATCACAGACAATCCACTCTATTTTGAAGCGCGCAGCGTGGAACGTTTTGCCGGCGACCTGTATTTTGTGCAAAAGGCGTGGATTACGATTTGCGATCCCGAACATCCCAAGTGGCAGTTTTATGCTCCGGAGGCGCGCATCCGGCTAGACAAAACAGTTGCGCTGGTCAATGCGAATTTCCGCTTGTTCCGCGTCCCCCTGGTTTGGCTCCCTTATGCGACTGCGCCCGCGGGAAGCAAAGTCCGGCAATCGGGGTTTCTCATTCCCGACATTGGCCAAAGTTCGCGCAAGGGCTTCATTCTGGGCGACGCATTTTATTTTGCGCCGCTTTCCTGGCTGGACACGACCTTTGGCGGGCAGTACATGAGCAGGCGCGGCTTTTTGCAGCGCGGGAGCTTTCGCGCCAAGCCTTTTGAAAATACTTCGATTGAATACACTTATTTCGGAGTGGACGACCGCGGGCTTTTGAACCCTGATGGCACGCGCTCTCCGCAGGGCGGCCAACAGCAGCGAGTGGAAATGCAATCCTTGCTGCCTCATGGGTGGCGGTTCGTTACGGACTACAATCAGCTTTCTTCGTTGACCTTTCGTCTGGCGTTTGCAGACACCTTTGGCGAGGCGATTAACTCCGAAGTGCGGAGCGCGATTTTCCTGACCAATAACTTCCGAGGATTCAGCCTGAATGTCGCCGGGATCGACGACAAGAGTTTTCTTACGCTTCCTGTCGCTGCCACTACCACCACGCCACTCATTCCGGCTACCAGCGTTACGCTGCGAAATCTGCCGCAGGCGCGCTTCGGATCGGTGGAGCAATCTCCCTGGCAAAAAATTCCTCTCTATTTTTCCTTTGACAGCTTCGTTGGGGCCGTACATCGTTCCGATTCGGTCTTGGCCACTCCCAACTACACACCGATTGACACGCCGCTAAGCGTGTCGCGCGAAGAGTTTGCTCCGCGGGTCACGGTTCCCGTGCATTTCGGGCCGTGGTTTGGAGTGACAAGTTCTGCGGCGTTCCGCACGACTCGTTATGGAGACTCGCTCAATTCCTCCGGGCTTGTAAGTGGCACGGCGATTACGCGCAACACGGGGGAATTTGCCGTTGAGCTGCGGCCACCCACTCTTGAGCGGGTCTTCGAACCGGCGCCTAAGAAGGACAAGCCGCGGCGAAAATACAAGCACACCATCGAACCGGCCATTACTTATCGCTACGTGACCGGTGTGAACAATTTCGCGGACTTCATCCGGTTTGACAGCGACGCCACGCTGACCAACACCAGCGAAGTGGAGTATGGCTTCACGCAGAGATTCTATTCAAAGGCCGGCGACGATCAGCCGCAAGAGCTGATTTCCTGGCGCATTGTGGAAAAGCACTATTTCGATCCTACGTTTGGCGGGGCCATCGTCAACGGGCAGCGGAACGTTTTCCAGGCGCTGGATTCAATTTCGCCTTTTGCATTTGCGTTCGGGCCACGAAGCTGGTCGCCCATCCTGAGCGATTTCAAGATTACGCCCGGAGGTCCTTATGACCTGGAGCAGATTCTCCAATACGACCCGCAAAATCAGCGGCTGGTGACGGTTGGCACGCTGATCAAAGCGAAGCCTTACCGGGAGTTTTTCTCCACGGTGGCATATTTCCGCCTCAACGACAATCCTGCGCTCAGCGATATAGCGGGTCTGCCGCCTCCGGCGACTTGCGTCCCAACGAACCAGATATGCGCTTTTCAGCAGCCGCTTTCGAACCAGATCCGCGCCCTTACGGGCTACGGCAGCGAGAATCGAAAGGGTCTAAATTTTATTGGCGGCGTCGGCTACGACTTCACGAACAAAACGCTGCAGAACCAAATCGTGCAAGCGAGCTACAACGGAAGCTGCTGCGGGCTCGCGCTAGAGTACCGGCGGATCAACATCGCGCAGGTTCGCACGGAGAATCAGTTTCGTGTGGCGTTCATCATTGCGAACATAGGAACGTTCGGGAATTTGAGGCACCGCGAGAAGATTTTCTAGCGACAAGCAAGAGGGAGAAAGGGAATAACACAGAGATCACCGAGGTGCGAAAGCACAGAGGACACGGAGAAGCCGTACATCCATGAGTGATACTGATCTCGCCTTTGCTTCCATCGAGGAAATAGGAAAGCTTTTCCGCAAGCGGAAGCTTTCGCCGGTGGAGCTTACCAGGCTGATGCTCGCGCGGATTAAGGGGGTGAATCCAAAGCTCAATGCGTACATTACCGTTACCGAGGAGTTGGCGCTCGCGCAGGCGAAGAAAGCGGAAACCGAACTTTATGCTCCCGGCGGACAGAGGGGGCATCGGGACCGCGGACCTTTGCATGGGATTCCAATCTCGCTGAAGGACAACCTCTATACAAAGGACGTTCGCACGACGGCGGGTTCAAAGATTCTGAAGGGTTTTGTTCCTAAGGAAGACGCGGGCGTCGTTACCCGGCTTAAAGAGGCAGGTGCCATTATTCTTGGAAAGACCAACCTGCACGAATTTGCTTACGGAGTCACGACGAACAACCCGCACTTTGGCCCCACGCACAATCCTTGGGACCTGTCACGGATTCCGGGCGGTTCGAGCGGCGGTTCGGCGGCTGCTGTTGCTGCCGGCCTTTGCTACGGCAGCATTGGAACGGATACTGGTGGGTCGATTCGGATTCCGGCAGCGCTTTGCGGGATTGTTGGACTTAAACCGAGCTATCGTCGGGTCTCTACGGAAGGCGTCGTGCCACTATCCAAGAAGTTGGATCATGTTGGGCCTTTGGCAAGGAGCGCCGTTGACGCAGCCCTGGTTCTCCGTGCGATTACTAAGGGGGATTACATAGAAGGTACGGGCCTTAAAGCTGTGATCCCCTTCAGATTCCGAGCCGTGAATGAAATCCGCCAGAAACCGCCCCATCCCCTGCACATTGGAATTCCCCAGGACTATTTTTGGGACCGTATTGATCCAGAAGTGCGCGAGATCCAGTGGCAGGCAGTGCAGTCTGCCCGCCGCCACGGGGTGATTCTCCATGAATTCCGCCGACCAGCGATCCACTCCTGGACGGAACCGAGCACCCAGATTGCTCTTGCCGACGCCACGGCGTTCCATCAGCGGTCAGGCTGGTTCCCGGATCGCGCCGCGGATTACGGTGAGGACGTCAGAACGCGCCTCGAAATGGGAGTGGAGGTTCGCGCTGTCGACTATATTCGCGCTCTTGAAATGCGCAAAATGGCGTGGCTCCATCTCGCGGAATCACGGCAGCCGCCGGGTATCGTTGATGCGCTGGCGGTGCCTGCAAATCCCGTCGCTGCTCCGTTGATCGGGCAGGAGGAAGTGAGCATCGAAGGCACAAGCGAACCAGTAAGAGCGGCCCTGCTACGTTTACATCGTCCCGCGAATTTTGCCGGTGTGCCTGCGATTTCGGTCCCTTGTGGTTTCACGTCCGCCGGCTTGCCCGTAGGTTTGCAGCTGCTAGGAATGTGTTGGACTGAGAAAGCGCTCCTGCAGATCGCGCATGCTTTTGAGCAGGCGCATCCTTTTCGCCGTCCGCCATTCGTTGCTTAGAAGTGGGAACGGAGTTCGCGGAAGCACGGAAGGATGACCAGTTTGCCCGAACCTGCGACGACGGGTTCGTGTTCGAGCGTCCAGGTATGCTGGTGGGGAATATAGACGGCGTTGAGGCCGACTTTCATTGCGGGATTGATGTCGCTGCGCGGGCTGTTGCCGATCATCCAGCCGTGAGCCTTTACGATTTTGTGCTTGTGTACCAGACCGCCGTAGGTCTGTGTATTTTTTTCCGGCACGATTTCGATGAATTCGAAGAAGCCTTGGAGGCCGGAGCGCTCAACCTTAGCAGCTTGCTCGGCGGGCTCGCCTTTGGTGAAGAGAATCAGGCGGTGGCGCTCCGTTAGATACGCCAGCGTTTCGGGAACGCCATCCAGAATTTTCGGCGGAGTGCGCTCGAGCTCGATCACGCGGCTGTGAATCTGCGCGAGAATGTCGCGGCGGGCCATCTGGTCGGCGAGTTTTAAATACGTTTCTTCGAGAGAGCGGCCGAAACTGCGCACGCCGTACCCATACTGGCGGATGTTTTTACGTTCGGTTTCGTTGAGGATGTGGCGAATGTAGGCACGCGTATAGCCGTAAGGCTCGACCACGGTGATGAAGTCTTCAATCAGCTTCTCGAAGAAGACGTTGTTTTCCCAAAGCGTATCGTCTGCGTCGATCAGCAGTGTGTGTCGTCGCATTTAGCCTGACAGTTCGCGCGCTAGCGCAGCGAACCGTTCCCCCAGCCCCTTCTTCCCGCCCGTTCAGTCTACCAGCCGAAGGGCGTCTGCGGCGATGGCAGCGGCGGCCGCCGGTTTGGCGAGCCCCCGCGCAGCTTCGCGCATGCGATTTAGACGAGCTGGGTCGTCCAGTAGAGTAGCAATCTTCCAGGCCGCGGCGGGCAAATTGTTGCAGCGAAGGGCGGCGCCGGCTTCGAGCAAGTGGTCGGCGTTGCGCTCTTCCTGGCCGGGAATAGGCTCGATGAG
>Ga0126381_100001725_pt1 | contig 23381 bp, 22 predicted proteins | sample PanSoiMetPlot_28_FD_96465 | JGI IMG/M metagenome (GOLD analysis project Ga0126381, IMG submission 96465) | Tropical forest soil microbial communities from Panama - MetaG Plot_28 | ecosystem: Environmental > Terrestrial > Soil > Tropical forest > Bulk soil | place: Panama | collected 2016-02-17 | reverse complement strand
GCGGCGTTGCCAACGCCAAGCAGGGGTCACCGGCGGTGGCAGCGCCTGACGCGCGCGCTCGAGGGACGGCGGCTCCGTTTGTGGCCGTTAGAAGAAGTGAAACTGGCGGAAGGTGTGAGATTCGAACTCACGGTGCCGTTGCCGACACGCCGGATTTCAAGTCCGGTGCATTCAACCGCTCTGCCAACCTTCCGCGATGCTCCAAAAATCATATCATCCGAGCTTAAAAGGGCTGTATTTTGACTCAGCGACCCATCTATGTTGATGGGCGAGACGCTGGGTCTCCTGCCGCCAGGGATCACCCCAAGTTGAAACTTGCGGTGTTTCTGCTAGTCTAACGGGCGCGGCGGGAATGCGTCGCGCACACGCCCTCCAAGGCAAGGGAGTTTGAATGGATCCGCAACTGAAACCGGTTCCGATCGGAACGCAACCGGGCGAGTGGTCGCCGGGCGCCCAATCGGGTACGGTCGCGCTCGACCAGGGCAAGGTCCTGCGCAACACCTACTGGCTGCTCGCCCTGTCGATGCTGCCCACCATAGCTGGCGCCTACGGCGGCATGGCTATCAACTTCGCAGCCTTTTACAAGACTTCGCCGATCATGGCGCCGCTGCTGATGTTTGGCGCGATGATAGGCTCGCTGTTCGTCGTTGCAGCCCTCCGCAACACCGGGTGGGGCGTGCTGGCGGTGTTCGGCTTCACCTTCATCTCCGGCCTGATGCTCGCGCCAATGCTGCAGCTGGCCGCAGGGTTGAGAAACGGCGGTCAGCTGGTCGCGCTCGCAGGCGGAATGACGGCGGCCGTGTTCTTCGTTATGGCGACCATCGCCACCGTTTCGAAGCGCGATTTCAGCTTCCTCGGGAAGTTCCTGTTCATCGGTCTCATCCTGCTGGTTATCGCGATGCTGGCCAACGCCTTCCTGCAGATTCCGGCGCTGGCGGTTACCCTGTCGGCGGTCGCAGTGCTGATCTTCTCGCTGTATCTGCTCCACGACTTGAGCGACATCGTGCGCGGCGGCGAGACGAACTACATCATGGCCACGATCCGGCTGTTTCTCGACATTCTCAACCTGTTCATCAACTTGCTCAGCCTGTTGATGATCCTGACCGGCCAGCGCGACTAACAGGCCACACAGTCACTCGAAGGGCGGCTCAATGCCGCCCTTTTTTTGCTCACCGCTCGAACAAAGCGATCGATTCGACGTGAGCCGTGTGTGGAAACATGTTGACCACACCCGCAGCGCGCAAGGTGTAGCCCTGCTGATGTACCAGCACGGCGGCGTCACGCGCGAGCGTCGCCGGGTTGCATGAGACGTAAACGAGGCGGGACGCTCCCTCGGGTGGTAGCGCCTTGACCAGGGCGATCGCGCCTTCACGCGGTGGATCGAGCAGTGCCTTGTCGAACGATGCTGTCGTGGTCGCCAGACTCGCAGCGGTGATGGCAAAAAGATCGTCGACTTCAAACCGAGCGAGTTTTTCCAGGCCGTTGGCGAAGGCATTGCTCTGCGCTCTACGCACAAGTCCGGCGCTGCCTTCGATACCGGCGACGTTCGCACCGCGGCGTGCGATCGGCAGCGTGAAATTGCCAACGCCGCAGAAAAAGTCGACGACTTGCTCGCCCGGCTGAGGGTCGAGCAGCGCCACGGCTCGACGCACGAGGACGCGGTTCATTGCAGCGTTGACCTGAGTAAAGTCGGTGGGTCCGAATTCAAGACGCACGTCGAAATCAGGCAACGTGTAGGCAAGGTCGCAATTGACCGGACGCAGAGGCCGGACGCTGGCCGGTCCTTGCGGCTGCAGCAGAATGTGCAAGCCACGGCGATCGGCAAATGCGGCGAGCAAATGCTCATCGTCCGGAGTGAGCGGTGCGAGGATGCGCAGGACGAGCGCGTAGACTGGCCCGTCGGGCGCTTCTCCCACGGCGAGTTCGATCTGCGGCAGGCGCGTGCGTACCGAAAGCGCGGCGACCAAGCCGCGCAATTCAGGCAGCGCGCCGGATATGCGCTGGGGTAGCACGGAACACTCGCGCAGATCCGCCACGAAGCTCGATTTGCGTTCGTGAAAGCCGACCAGGACGCCGCCTTTCTTGGGAACGTCGCGCACCGACAGGCGCGCACGCTGCCGATAGGCCCAGGTTGGGCCATGAATCGGAGGCAATAGCTGCGCCGGTCGAACTCGCCCGATGTGCCGCAGCGTATCCTCGAGCACGCGCTGCTTGACCGCGACTTGGGCGGCCGGCTCGAGGTGCTGCAGGCTGCAGCCTCCGCACACGCCGAAGTGCGGGCACGCTGGCTCCACTCGCGCCGGGCTCGCCGCTTCGATCTCCACAAGCCGCGCCAGATCGTAGCTCGGCTTGGTTCGATAGACTTCGATGGCGACGCGCTCACCGACCAAGGCGCCCTCGACGAAGACCGCTTTGCCTTCGATGCGCGCGACGCCGCGCCCTTCCTGGTCGAGGCCTGTGATAAGCGCCGAAGTCATGCTGTCGCGTCAGCGTGTGCGTCTGGGAGAGTGAAGATTGTACCGGCGCCTTGGTGACGCCAGAGATTGGAGCACTCCCGCCGAGGTAGAATCCTCGCGTGCATATCCTCGCTCTCGATGCGTCCACCGAATGGTGCAGCGTTGCACTTGGCGGGCACGACGGCTTCAAGGAACGCACCGAGTGGGCTGGGCAACGCCACTCGCAATTGATGCTGCCGATGGTCGAAGGCCTGCTTTCACAGGCGGGTACATCGCTAGCGCGCCTCGATGGAATTGCCTTCGGTGCCGGCCCGGGTTCGTTCACCGGACTGCGGATTGCCTGCGGGATCGCGCAGGGGCTTGCCTTAGGCTCAGGACTGAAGCTCGTCGGCGTCAGTACACTGGCCGCGATGGCCGAGGTCGCGCGACGGCGTCATGGCGCCAGGCGCGTGCTCGCGGCTCTCGATGCGCGAATGCATGAAGTCTACTTTGCCGCGTACGAGCACGACGGCAAGCGCTGGGGCGAACACATTGCACCGGCGGTCGCTGCCCCGGACGCGGTTGCGTTGCCCGGCGGAGACGGGTGGCTCGCAGTAGGCAACGCGCTTTCGGCGTACCCAACGCTGCGCTCGCGCGTCGCCGAGGCAGTCGTCAGCTTCGACCAGGCCATAGCGCCTGCCGCATCGGCCGTCGGCGTGCTGGCACTGGAGCGCTTCACCGCCGGCGAAGCCGTGCCGGCGCGCGTCGCGGCGCCGATCTACATTCGCCACCGCGTTGCGATAACTACAGCGGAGCGCGCCGCCGGAGTGACGCTGTGAAGGCCACGCTTGCTCGTGCTTTAGCATCGATTCCGGCCCCGGCTTGGCGTCCGATGCGCGAGGAGGATCTCGCCGTGGTCGCCGCACTCGAGGCCGATGCCCACGCGGCCCCATGGACCCACGGCAACTTCCGTGACGCACTCGCCGCAGGATACAGCGCAATGATCGGCGAGATCGGAGGCGCGATCGTCGCCTATGGTGTGATGATGCTCGCGCCGGGGGAAGCGCAGGTGCTCAATCTTACCGTCGCCGCCGCGTTGCGCCGGCGCGGCATCGGACGCGCGCTGCTGCGCCGCTTTCTCGCCGATGCGCTGCACCTAGGCGCCGAGCAGTGTTTTCTCGAGGTGCGCGTGTCGAACGTCGCCGCCATTGCGCTATATACGGCCGAAGGCTTCGTGCCGGTCGCCCGGCGCGCGGGCTATTACCCGGGCTTGGGTGCGGCCGCGCGTGAGGATGCTCTGGTGTTGCGCCGGCCGCTGCACGGCGGGCCGAGCCATCGCAATGCCTGACCGCTACGCGATCCTGGAAGAACTGCGTCTCACGCCCGTGTGGCGACTACGAACGCGTATCGCCGAAGTCGGCGTGATCGCCACCGACTCGAGTCCGCCCGCCGCGACAAGCGATGGCGCGAACGCGCCGGCCGCAAGTGCGCCGGTGGTGATGAGCGGTGCCGCGATCGCGCCGTCCGCAGACAGTCGATTGCCTGAACGCTCTGACCGGGTGGCACGCATCGCCGCCCTTTCCTGGAACCAATTTGCCGAAGACGTCGCCGCATGCAGCGCGTGCGGCCTGTGCAAGACGCGCCAGCGCGCGGTTCCAGGGGTGGGCGATCCTCACGCTCAATGGCTGTTTGTCGGCGAAGCCCCCGGCGCTGAGGAAGATGCCAAGGGCGAACCGTTCGTTGGACAGGCCGGGCGTCTGCTTGACAATATGCTTGCCTCGCTAGCCATGAAGCGCGGCGAGAACGTTTACATCGCCAATGTGCTCAAGTGCCGGCCGCCGGGCAATCGAACGCCAACGCCGCTGGAGAGCGAGTCGTGCATGCCCTATCTCGATCGGCAGATTGCGCTGATCGAGCCCAAGCTCATCGTGGCGCTGGGTAAGAGCGCGGCGAGCACCCTTCTCAACGTCGACGCCAGCATTGCAAGTCTTCGCGGACGCGTACATCGCTATCGGGGTGTGCCGCTGATCGTTACCTACCATCCTGCTTACTTGCTGCGAAACTTGCCCGACAAGGCGAAGGCGTGGGAAGATCTCTGCTTCGCTCGGGCCACCATGCGCGCGATGCAGGTCGGCGGTAACTTGCAAAGCCCGGCTGCGGCCCCCAAATGACGTGCTGCGGGCGCCTGCCCGCTTCCGCACAAGGGAGATTGCTCACATGCGCAAACTTCTCGGGTCGACCACGGGCTTTGTCGCGGCTTTCGCTGTGGTGCTCTCGCTTTCCGGCTGCGGCTACAACGACCTGCAGCGTCAGGACGAACAGATCAAATCCGCGTGGTCGGAAGTGCTCAACCAATATCAGCGCCGCGCCGATCTCGTGCCGAATCTGGTCAACACAGTCAAGGGTTATGCTGCGCAGGAGCAGACGGTCCTCACCGAAGTCACCAACGCGCGGGCCAGCGTGGGCAGCATCAAGGCTACGCCTGAGCTGATCAACGACCCGGCAGCGTTCGCCAAGTTCCAGGCCGCCCAAGCTCAGTTGCAATCGGCATTGTCACGGCTGCTGGTTGTCTCGGAGAACTACCCGCAACTTAAATCCGATCAGAATTTCCGCGACCTGCAGTCGCAGCTCGAGGGCACCGAAAACCGCATCACGGTGGCCCGCAATCGCTACATCAAGTCGGTGCAGGAGTACAACAGCACCGTGCGGTCATTCCCGACCAACTTGACCGCGATGCTGTTCAAGATGGACGTCAAGCCGAATTTCACCGTCGACAATGAGAAGGCCATAAGCGTTCCGCCGACAGTGGACTTCTCCAAGCAGCCGGCTTCCCCGCCGCCCGCCAAGAACTGATTCTTCGCCGCGCCGCGCAGTTCGGGGCGCGGCGCAGCCGTGATCGCAGTGTCGATCGCAACCCGCATCGCTGTTGGACTCCTGGCATGGCTGATGGCGTCGCTCGCGCCCGCCGTGACCTGGGAACTCCAGAGAGACGGCTTGCGGCCGGTTCCGCCGCTCACGAGTCCGGTGACCGATCTGACCGCTACGATCTCGGCACCGGAACGCCAGGCGCTCGAGGCCAAGCTGCGAAATTGGGAAACGCAGACGACCAATCAACTGGTCGTGTTGATCGTCCCTACGACGGCGCCCGAGACCATCGAAGACTATTCGATCCGCGTAGCGGACGCCTGGAAAATCGGCCAGAAGGGTAAGGACAACGGTGCGATCCTGCTGGTCGCCAAGGACGACAAGCGCCTGCGCATCGAGGTCGGCTATGGTTTCGAAGGTGTGCTGACCGATGTAACTTCTCGGCGAATCATCGCCGAAACGATCGCACCGTATTTCAAGCAGGGCCAGTTCGCGGCCGGCATCAACGCTGGGGTCGATCGCATCATGTCGGTGGTTGACAAAGGCGAACCGCTGCCGCCACCCGGAAAGGTGGAACGGCGTCCGCAGCGCGGCAACATCGATTTCGGCACCTTGCTGATAATTTTGTTGGTTGCCGTGCCGGTTATAGGTACGGTGCTGCGCTCGATCTTCGGCACACTGGGCGGTTCCGTTGTGGGCGCTGGGATCGCAGGAGCGGCAGCGTGGTTCATCGCCGCGTCGCTGCTCATCGCGGGTGGGGCCGCGGTTGTCGCGTTTGTGATCATTCTGTTCTCGAGCCTGGGCGGCCGCGGCATGTGGATCCCCATGGGTGGCGGTGGCGGTTGGGGCGGTGGAGGCTTTGGCGGGGGAGGCTTCTCCGGCGGCGGTGGCGGCTTCGGAGGCGGCGGTGCTTCGGGAGGCTGGGACTAGCGGACACGCGCATGCTCAGCGAACGCAAACCCTTACGTTTCGGGCGGCATCTGGTCACCGACCACTGGTCGGCGCGGCGCGCTTTTCCTCCGTCGTCGATGAAGCGGATCGAGGAAGCGATCGCCGAAGGCGAGCGCACGCATGCCGGTCAGGTGCGGTTTGTGGTCGAGAGCGCCCTGCCGATGGGGCAACTCGTGCGAGGCGAGACACCGCGCGAGCGTGCGCTCGATGTTTTTGCACGCCTGCGAATCTGGGATACCGAAGAAAACTGCGGGGTGCTCATCTACTTGCTGCTTGCCGACCGCGACGTCGAAATCGTCGCCGACCGCGGTATTCATCGCCGGGTGGGCGATGAAGCCTGGCATGCTATCTGCCGCGCGATGGAAGCGGCGTTCCGCGAAAAGCGCTTCCTCGACGGCGCGATCCACGGCATCGAGGCGATCAACTCCTTGCTCGCGCAGCACTTTCCGCGCACCTCGTCGGGGCCGAACGAACTGCCCGACCAACCGGTCGTGCTCTAGGGAAGTTGAACCAGCCGGGGCGTCGTGCCTCGCCTAATGCCCTCTGCCGGGCTCGGCGCGCTCGACGCCAACCAGATGCAACATATCACCCGCAGCGAGATTAACGCGATGCCGCCACATGACCAGGATCATGGTTCCGGCGACGAACAATCCGAACAGCACGATGACGGCGTTGGTCGAGAGACCGAGAAAAACCAGTAGGGCATAGAACGACAGCATCACCAGTACGCCGATGTTCTCGTTGAAGTTCTGCACCGCAATGGAATGCCCCGCGCCCATCAGCACGTGGCCGCGATGTTGCAGCAGCGCGTTCATGGGTACCACGAAGAATCCGGCGGAAGCGCCGATCAGAGTCATCAGCAGAACCGCAGTCTCCAGCTTGAACACATAGATCATCGCGATCACAGCCAGCCCCATGAAGACGCCGAGCGGCAGGACCTTCACCGCACTTCGCAGCGAAATGAGCTTCGCCGCAGCAATCGCTCCAAGGCCGATGCCGATGGCGACCACACCCTGCAGATATGTCGCGCGCGAAAGGTTGTAGCAGAGGTGCGACGCTGCCCAGTCGATGACGATGAACTGCAGCGTCGCGCCGGCGCCCCAGAACAGCGTCGTCGTCGCAAGCGAGATCTGACCCAGTTTGTCGCGCCAGAGAAGCGCGCAGCAATGGCCGAATTCGCGGACCAGGAACAAGGGATTCTTGCTGGGTGCACGGTGCGCGACTCCGGTGTCCGGGATGTACCAGTTGAACACAGCGGCCAGCGCGTAGAGGGCGACAATTACCGAGATCGCTGCCTCGGGCGGCGTGTCGATGCCGGTGTCGATCGCCGGAATGTCGATGGCAAGCAGCGCGCTCGACACCGGGCCGCTGATCAGCACCCCTCCCAGAACCACGCCGAGGATGATGGAGGCGACGGTCGTGCCTTCGATCCAGCCGTTGGCGACGACGAGCTGACGCGGCGGAAGCAGCTCGGTGAGGATCCCGTACTTCGCGGGCGAATAAGCGGCCGCGCCAAAGCCTACGAGTGCGTAGGCGACCAGCGGGTGCAGCGTAAAGAGCATCAGACAGCAGCCGACGATCTTGATGCCGTTAGTAATCAGCATCACGCGCCCCTTGGGCATGGAATCGGCAAACGCGCCGACCAGCGGCGCGAGCAGCACATACGAAACCACGAAGCATTGCTTGAGCGCCGGCGTCATCCACGTCGGCGATTGAAGGTCGCGCAACAGCTGTATGGCCGCAATGAGGAGCGCGTTGTCGGCGAGCGACGAGAAAAACTGCGCCGCCATTATGGTGTAGAAACCCGCCTTCATTGTCCTCTTTGAGCGCGCTCGCTCGACTGAATCCGCCACCCGGCGCGGATGCCGGGGAGCGAGCGCTGCGCTTATGTATAATTGTAAAATCCACCGGCGCGAGCGGCTCGCGCCTTATACCACGTTTTACCATCTCGGACCAAGCCTGGGCCCGCACGTCTCCATGACCCGTCCGATACTGGCTCAAATCAATCTTGCAGCATTGCGAGCGAATCTTGGCATCGCGCGGCAACGCGCGCAGCAGGCGCAGCTGCTCGGTGTGGTCAAGGCCAACGCCTACGGGCACGGCTTGCTGCGTGTGTTGCCGGCGCTAGCCGAAGCTGACGGACTGGCGCTGCTCGAACTCGATGCGGCGATCACGCTTCGAGAGCATCATTATGCGCGGCGCATTCTGTTGCTCGAGGGTTTTTTTGGCGACACTGAGCTGCCGGAGATCGCGGCGCGTCGCCTCGCGATAGTTGTGCACCACATGGAGCACGTGCGAATGCTGGAGACTGCGATCCTCGCACGGCCGCTGGAAGTCTTCATTAAGATCAATACCGGAATGAACCGCCTCGGATTCAAGCCAGATCAGGTCCCGTCTGTTGCACAACGCCTCTCGAACACTCCAAGCGTCGCCGCGCTTCGATTGATGACGCATCTTGCGCGAGCCGACGAGGAAGAGGGAGTACACGAGCAACTGCAGGTGTTCGAAACCGCGTGCAAGGGGATGCCGTACCCGCGTTCGATCGCCAATTCCGCCGGCGTGATGCGCTACGACGAAGTGGGAGGCGATTATGTCCGCCCCGGGATCATGCTGTACGGCTCTTCTCCTTTTCCGTACGACACCGCCGAAGCGCTCGGTCTTACTCCGGTGATGACCCTGCGCAGCGAGCTGATCGCGACACAGGATCTGAGGCCCAACGACAGCGTTGGATACGGCGGCGGCTACACGGCATCGCGCGCGCATCGCATCGGCGTCGTCGCCTGCGGTTACGCCGACGGCTATCCGCGACACGCACCTAATGGAACGCCGGTGCTGGTGTGCGGGAAGAAGGTGCGCACCGCAGGACGCGTGTCGATGGACTTGATGACTGTCGACCTTAGCGATGTTCCCGAAGCCACCATCGGCAGTCCGGTCGTATTGTGGGGCGATGGTCTGTCGGTCGACGACGTCGCCGCCGCGGCAAGCACAGTGGGCTATCAGCTGTTGAGCGCGATTGCGCCGCGCGTGCCGTGTGTGACCACGGAGGTCGGCAAAGTGGACATCGAGCTTTAGCCTGCTAGGGCGGCGTCAGGAGAGGGAGTACTCGAAGCGTGTACACGGTCGTCACCGGCGCCGCCGGGTTCATCGGCTCGAATCTGGTCAAGGCACTTAACGCTCGCGGCGAATCGAGAATCATCGCCGTCGACAACCTTGCGCGCGCCGACAAGTTCCTGAATCTCGTGGATTGCGAGATCGCCGATTACTTCGACAAGGACGAGTTCCTGCGCCGGCTCGGCGGGGGCGATTTCGAGGACGACATCGCAGCGATACTGCATCAGGGCGCCTGCTCGGACACGATGGAGACCGACGGCCGCTACATGCTCGCCAACAACTACCGCTATTCGGTGACGCTGCTCGAATACTGCCAGGACAACGACATTCCGCTGATTTATGCGTCGACCGCGGCGGTGTACGGTGCGGGACCGGATTTCCGCGAAGAGCGGGCGTGCGAATCGCCGTTGAATGTCTACGGTTATTCCAAGCTTCTCTTCGACGAGTACGTACGCCGGGTTTTGCCCGAACGCACCGCGCAAATCGCGGGTTTTCGCTATTTCAACGTCTACGGTCCGCGAGAGGCACATAAGGGCAGGATGGCCTCGGTTGTGTGGCGCTTTTTCAATCAGTACCGCGAAGCCGGGAAAGTGCAGCTATTCGAAGGCTCGGCGGGATACGCTGCGGGAGAGCAGCGCCGCGACTTTGTCAGCGTCGACGATGTCGTCGCGGTGAACCTCGAATTCCTGGATCACCCCGAGCGCTCGGGTGTGTTCAATGTCGGAACCGGCAGTGCGGCGACATTCAACGCCGTCGCTACCGCGACCATCAACGCGTGTCGCGCTGCCGAGGGCGCGGAGGCGCAGCCTTTCGAGGCTCTGCATCGGGGCGGCACGATCGAATACGTCGCGTTTCCGCCCGGCTTGGGTCCCAGGTATCAGAGCTTCACGCAAGCCGACCTGGGTCGTCTGCGTGGCGCCGGTTACCGCGCGCCCATGCTCAGCGTCGAAGAGGGCGTGCCGCGCTGTGTCCGCGCTCTCCTTGCCGGCGGCACGGGCAAATCGTAATATCGCGCCAGCGCGTGCGCGAGCAGGCTTTAGACCAGCACGTCCGCGCCAAGAAGGTCCGCCGCCGAATTGTCAGCACGACGATCGGCGCAGCGCGGCCTCAGGGGCTGTTCCAACTTTCCGCTCGGAGGGGTTCATGAAAAGACTCGTACTGCTGCTTGCGACGCTGCTGTTTTCGGTGTTCGCGCTGGCGGCGGTGAACATCAACACCGCGACCAAAGAGGAGCTTGACGCGTTGCCGGGGATCGGGCCGGTAAAGGCGCAGGCGATCGTCGACTACCGCACCAAGAACGGACCTTTCAAGACGCCCGAGGACATCATGAAGGTCTCGGGAATCAAGGAAGGCGAGTTCTCCAAGCTGAAGGGGCTGATTTCGGTCAGCGGTGCGTCGACGCCGGTCGCTGCGCCGGCGAAAGCCGAAACCAAGGCGGCCGCTCCCGCAGCGGCGCCTGCGACGCCAGCGGTAGCCCCTGCACCCGCGCCGGCTCCCAAGACAGCGGCTCCTGTGGCGGCGCCCGCAGCGGCACCTGCGGCGGCTTCGCCCGCGCCAGCCACCGCTGCTCCTGCTGCCAAGGACGAAAAGATGACCAAGCAGGAAAAGGCCAAGGCGGATAAAGAGGCAAAAGCAAAAGCGAAGGAGGATGCCGCCAAGGAAGCGAAAGCGAAGAAGGAGGCGAAGGCCGCGGAAGACAAGGCGAAGAAAGACGCCAAGTCTGCCGACGAAAAGGCCAAGAAAGAAGCTAAGGCGAGCAAGGACAAAGCGACGGCGAGCGACGACAAGACCAAGAAAGACACCACGGCCGCAAAAGACAAGGACGCCAAGTCAAAGGACGACAAGGACGCCGACAAAACGAAGAAATAGCATCGATGCCGCGTTGAACGAGCCCCGCCACCGTGGCGGGGCTCGCGTTTTTAGTCTCATGGTCCGTTGCGCTATCGATATGCCAGTCGATGCGAGCGGACCTGCGCGAGCGTCGGGTACAATCGAATCGAGCCACGAAGCGTATTGCGTATCTGCTCCATGTACAAAACCATTGAGGACACCGTCGGCAACACTCCGTTGGTCCGACTCCAGCGGCTGCCTGGCGCGACCACCAACGTTGTGCTCGCCAAGCTCGAAGGGAACAATCCCGCGGGTTCGGTGAAGGATCGGCCGGCGCTGTCAATGATCGTCGGTGCGGAGAAGCGCGGCCAGATCAAACCGGGCGACACGCTGATCGAGCCGACCTCCGGCAACACCGGCATTGCGCTGGCGATGGCGGCGGCGATGCGCGGTTACAGGATGGTGTTGGTCATGCCCGAGCATCTGTCGCAGGAACGTCGGCAGACCATGCGCGCATTCGGCGCTGAGATCATTCTCACACCCAAGGCGGGCGGGATGGAGACCGCGCGCGACGTCGCTGAAAAAATGCGCGCCGAGGGCAAGGGCATCATCCTCGACCAGTTCGCCAATCCGGACAATCCTGCTGCGCACTATAGTGGCACCGGACCGGAGATCTGGCGCGACACCGAGGGCCGTATCACGCATTTCGTCTCGAGCATGGGAACAACCGGAACCATCATGGGGGCGGGACGGTTCCTCAAGGAAAAGAATCCGTCGATTGTGATCATCGGCTGCCAGCCTTCCGAGGGCTCGCAGATTCCCGGCATTCGCAAGTGGCCAGAAGCTTATCTCCCCAAGATCTACGATGCCAAGCGCGTCGATCGTCTCGAATATGTGTCGCAAGCCGACGCAGAGGAGATGGCGCGCCGCCTCGCGCGTGAAGAAGGAATCTTCGCGGGAATCTCCTCCGGCGGCGCGTGCGCCGTAGCGCTGCGCATTTCTCAGGAAGTCGCGCAGGCGACCATCGTGTTCATCGTCTGCGACCGCGGCGACCGGTATTTGACGACGGGTGTCTTCCCCGGCTGACCGAAAGCCGACGCAAAGCTTCCGCGCGGGCCGACTGCTTTGAGCGATGACTCCGACGCTCGTCTTCGACATCGAAACGATTCCTGACGTCGCCGGGCTTCGACGCGTACACGATCTGCCCGCCGGCTTGAGCGACGCCGACGTCCTCACGTGGGCTACGCAACAGCGGCGCGTCGCCACCGGCAATGAGTTTTTGCCGCCGCACTTGAATCGAGTAGTTGCGATCGGCTGCGCCTTGCGCGAAGGGGACTCGTTCCGGATATGGTCGCTGGGCGAGGCATCTGACCCTGAAGCCGAACTCATCCGCCGTTTCTACGACGGCATCGATCGCTACACACCGCAGCTTGTGTCGTGGAACGGCAGCGGCTTCGACCTGCCGGTTCTCAACCATCGCGCCCTCATCCACGGTGTCGCTGCGGCAAAGTTCTGGGACTGGGGCGACGACGACCGCGAATTCAAATACAACAGCTATCTCAGCCGGTATCACACCCGCCACCTCGACCTGATGGATGTGCTGGCGGCGTACCAGACCCGCTGCTACGCTTCGCTCGATGCAATGGCGCGACTGTCCGGATTTCCGGGCAAGCTCGGCATGGAAGGTCGCGAAGTGCATGCAGCTTATCTCGCGGGAAGGCACGATGACATCCGGCGCTACTGCGAGACTGACGTGATGAACACGTACCTTCTGTATTTGCGGTTCTTGCAGCTTCGCGGCACGCTGTCGGCCGGGCAATATGCCAATGAAGTGTCGTTCGCCCGCGAGCGAATCGCCGCGTCGAAGGAACCACACTGGCAGGAGTTCCTGACCGCGTGGGACGCGAAGGCCTGAGCGCCGCGCACGCCGGGGCGCAGCCTCCTTATACGGTTCACACGATCGAAGGGCTTGTGTGTCGGCCGGCGCGCCCACGGGCCTCGTTGTCCCGGCTCAACATAGGCAACGTTCGAGCGTCGGCCCTGCTCGCTCGACGCGAGGCCCTGCTTCGCTGCTCGGGTCGCTACGCGCGCAGCAGCGGCACCGATGCAAAGCGCCCGTTAAGCAGCCCAGCCGAAGGCACGCTCCACCAGCGGTCGAGCACGGTGGCGTAAACGCTGCGAAAGTCGATGGCGTGAGCCGGGTTGCCGTCGCCGGACAGCCGATCCAGCGACGGCTGCTCCCCGTAGAGTCCTCCGGCGATGCGACCACCGAGCGCGAAATGCACGCTGGCCGTGCCGTGGTCGGTGCCGCTCGAGAGATTCTCCTTCGGCCGCCGCCCGAACTCGGCGTAGGTCACCACCAGAGTGCGATTCCATCGGGCGAGTTCCGTGAGCGCGTCTTTCAGCGCGACGACGCCGTTGGCGAACTCCGACAGCAAACGCGCCTGCGTCGCGAGTTGACCGCTATGGGTGTCGAATCCGGACAGTGTCACGCGCACAACCGCGACGCCTGCCTGACTGGCGATGACCTGGGCAGCCGTTCTTATGGCGCTGCCGAACGCGCTTTGCGGAAACTCCGTTTGGAACACGTGGTCCGCGGACAAGTGCGTCGCCGCTTGCATGATGTCCGATTCGACCTTGAGGATGTGGGCGAGGGCCTTGTTGTGCGCCTCTCCCTCGCGTGTGGCCAACCGCGCCTGGCGCAGGAACTGTTCCGTGTTGGCGAGTGCGATCGCGCGAGTTCCTCCGCCGGCAAGCGGCCCAAGATCCGGCGAGCCGATGATCACGCCATCGGCGGCAAAGACCGACGGCGTGGGCGCGGCAGCGAAGGTTCGCGTGAGCCAACCCTCCCGCAAGTATTCTTCGCTCTTCGACGCCGTGTCCCAGATCTCGATCGAGCGAAAGTGCGAAAGATTCGGCGCCGGGTAACCGACCCCTTGCAGAACGGCCAGCTCGCGATTCTTCCAGAGCGGCAAAAGCGGCTCCAGCGACGGGTGCAGGCCGACGCCATCACTCAACTGCACGACCTGATCGCGCGGGATGGCAAGCTTGGGACGCAGTGCGTAATACGTCGGGCTGGCGTAGGGCACGAGCGTGTTGAGGCCGTCGTTACCCCCCTTGAGTTCGATCAGTACCAGGAGATTGCCGTAGGTCGCGGCCGGCGGCGCCGCCCCCCAGGCAACATCGGGAGCCACTGCAACGGGTAGTGTGAGCAGCGGAGTCGATGCGGTGAGCTTCAGAAACGTGCGACGGTCCATGCGATCACTCACTTGAGCTGATACGAGGCGTCGAGAACGATGCCGCGTACGAGCGCGAGCGGCTCGTCTCGTGCATCGGGTACATTCTGAGGCGCGACGGCAAGCAGCAGTCTTACCGCCGCGTCGCTGCGATCGGCCGCGTCGGCCAGCGAATCGAATTGAGCGAGCCACGCGGCGCTGTCGAAGTGAACGCTGTCCAATCCACGACCCATCGCTTGCAGGAATCGGATCCGGCGCATGTTGTCTGAATCCGCGGTTCCACCTGGAGCGATCGCCTGGCGCGGCTGCATCACTCGGTCGATGGCGACGTCCGGCGACACGGCGCCGCGATCGGATCGGAACAAGCGATCCAGGAATTGCTTGCGCGCGAGCAGCGTGCTCGAGTTGATCCAGGCTTCCTGGCCCGGCCAGCCCTTGACGTTGGGTGGCGAAAAAAGGTTCTGCCCCATCCCCGCTGCGGCGACGGCGAACGGGATGGTCTCGGTGGGCCTGAGCTCGAACTGTCTCAGCGTGCCGACGATCAGGTCGACCGGCGACTTGATCAGGACTCCATGGTTCTGCGAGGCGTAGAAGGCATCGCTCGTGAGCAGCTCTTGGAGGGCCACCTTGATGTCGTAGTGCGAATCGCGAAAGCGTTTGGCGATGCGACTTACTTCGGCTGCGTCGGGATCGGGAGAGACGAATTCACGCCACAGCTTGCGGGTGATGAATTCGGCGGTCTCGCGTTGCGCGAGCAGGATGTCGAGCACCTGGTCGCCGTCGAGATTGCCGCTGCGGCCAAGCACCGTCTTGACACCGTTGTCGTGAATGAACGGGCGGAACATGAACTGGCCCGTCGCGCGGTCGAGACTGAAGCCCGTGAACGCGCGCGCGGCCTCCTTGACGTCCTGTTCTCCGTAGTTGCCCTCGCCGAGAGTGAACAGCTCCATCACTTCGCGTGCGAAGTTCTCGTTGGGGCTTCCTTTCCTGTTCTGCGCGTTGTCCAGATAGATGACCATCGCCGGGTCGCGTGCCATCGCGTGCAGCAGCGTCCCGAAATTGCCCAGTGCGTTGGCGCGCAGCGTCACGTTCTGCCGGTACATGAGCTGCGCGAGCTTGACCTTCTGCTGGCTCGACACGAAGTGGTTGTGCCAGAAAAGCGTCATGCGCTCGGTCAGAGGCGACGGGGTGATCAGCATCTCCTTGATCCACCAGCCTCTGAGCTCCAGCCCTTCGCGAATCTGCTCCTGCTGGAAGAGCTTCCTTTCCATCTCGGTTGCATCGGGGCCGGGGCGCGGATAGGCGAGGGCGCTCGAGTCGCTGGTCCATGCGGCAGGCGGCGTCACAGCGGTGGTACGCGTCTCTGCAAGAAGCTTGCGCACCGCTTGCTCGCGCGTCATCGCGGCGTAGCGCTCGATTTCGGTTTGCGTCGCGCCGAATCCAGTCCGCGTGAGCAACTGGCGCGCGCCGTCGTAACCGAGCGCGCCCGAGGCCGTCGGCGCAGCGGCGGACGCAACCGTCGCTACGATCAGGAGCAGACAGGCAAACAAGAAACGCATGGGTCCGAGATCGGAAGCAAGGCGTGTGCCGCCGTGTTCCGGTGAACGCTTGAGTGTAGCGATCTGTTGACCGGCGCATCGCGGCCGGTTGTAACAGCGTGTTGCTTGGACTGCTAGAGGCTGAGCGTCCCTCGCGCCAGCTCGATCACTCTGCCCGAGACGAAAATCCTGCCGGAGCTGTCGACGGTGAGCCCGAGATGGCAGGGACGTCCGACGGCTTCGCCCTGAGCCACCGAGAGCGTTTGCGGAAGCTTGGCGCCGGTCGCGACCAGCCACCCGCCCAGATTGGCGCAGGCCGAGCCGGTGCCGGGATCTTCGACCACCGAACCCTTCTTGAGAAAGAAAAAGCGGCACACCACGCTGGCAGCGCCATCTCTCGCCCACACGTAAGCCATGGTGCGACGCGTGCCGTCGGCGAGCGCGGTGGTGCCGTGCTTGGCCAGCGCCGCGGCGCCGGGGACACATCTTCGCACAGCGTCAGGGCTCGCCAGCGGGATCATGAGCTGCTCGCTCCCGGTGTCGACCCACAGCGGCCTATCGACCACGTCTTCACTGCCGATGCCCAGCATCGCCGCCAGCTCAGCATTTGAGGATGCGACTTCGCGGGTGTGCGGTGCCTTCGCTTCCAGCGTCCAGCGATCGCCGTCGGCGCTTACGGGCACCACTCCTGCGGTCATCTCCAGCGTAAGCGAATCGCCGCCAAGTTTTAGCGCCCGCGCCACATGCGCAGTGCCCAGTGTCGGATGCCCCGCAAACGGCATTTCGAAGGTAGGCGTGAAAATACGCACACGCGCATTCGCCTTGGGAGAGGGCAGGATGAAGGTGGTTTCCGACAGGTTGAACTGCAGCGCCAACGCCTGCATCGTCTCGGGACAGAGCGTGCCGCCGTCTTCGAACACCGCCAGCGGATTGCCGCCCAGACGCTCCTCGGCGAAAACGTTGACAATGCGAAAGGCGAAGTCTCTCATGGTAGCGCTGCCGCAGGCGCCGTCTCGAACGCCGACACCACTTCGCGCGCCAATGTGGCGAAGCCCCCTGCCGAAACATCGCGCACTTCGGCACGAAGAGCAGGCGACACGGCGTCGGCAAAGCGTCCGAGCGAGCGCGTGTAGGTTGGATCGTAGTGTCTCTCGAGCAACTCGCCAACCAGCGCATCCCATTCGCGCGTCTCGGCCAACGCCTCCCAGCGCGCGATTACTTCCTTGCCGTGCATTGCTGTCAACTGATTCAGACGTTGGCGAAATCGATCCGTGTCGGCGAAGAAGTGCGCGTAATCCTGCTTGAGCAGGTCGATGCGCAGCGATTGCGGCGTGACCAGTGTCAGGCGTCGGCCCCGATGCATGCTCGACAGCAGTCCGTCCGGCAGTTGCAGGGTGCCGATACGCCTGCTTTCCGATTCGACGAATACCGGCCGCTGCGGCTCAAGAGCATCAAGCGCAGCAACGATCCGACTCTCGAACCATTTCTGCGAAGGCTGCGCTGCATCGGGCAGATCGCCGAGCAGTGAGCCGCGATGGTGCGCAAGCCCTTCCAGGTCGAGTATCTGTGCGCCCGCCGAATCGAGGGCGTTGAGCAGGCGACTCTTTCCCGAACCGGTCAGCCCGCAGACAACGACGAAGTCGAACCTGCCTGGAAGTTCCGCGAGCCGGGCGACGATGTGCCGCCGGTACGCACGATATCCGCCGTCGAGCTGTCTTGCGTGCCATCCGATTTCGTTGAGCACGTGCGCGAGCGACCGGCTGCGCTGGCCGCCGCGCCAGCAGTACACCAGTGGCCGCCAGTCCCGCGGCTTGTCTGCGAAGGCGGTTTCGAGCGCGTGTGCGATGTTGCGAGCGACCAGCGCGGCACCCAGGCGCCGCGCAGTAAATGGCGAGCTTGCGTAGAGCGTGCCGATGCGGGACCGCTCGTCGTTGTCAAGCACCGGATGATTGGTTGCGCCCGGGATGTGATCGAGCGCGAATTCGGCGGGACTGCGCACGTCGATCCGGTCGGGATAATCAGCAAGCGCCTCGACACCAACCCGCTGCGCGCTGGCTCGAAAGTCGATCATCCTGACCTGCCCGTGGAGTCCAGCATCGGTTTGAGCTCGCGCCAGACGTTGTCGAGAAGTTTGGACTGGGCTGCTACGACGGGATGGATGCGATCGGGTTGGAACATGGCTTCGTTCTCGCCGAATCCTTCGAACAGAAAGGGAACCAGCGCAGTCTTGTGCGCTTTGGCGACTTCGGCGAACGTCGCATCGAAGCGCTCAACGTACGCCTGCCCATAGTTGGGAGGCATGCGCATACCAATCAGCAGCACACGCGAACCCGCTTTCTGAGCCGCGGCGGTCATCGCATCCAGGTTCTGCCGCATGGCATCGACGCTGCCGCCGCGCAGGCCGTCGTTGCCCCCGAGTTCGATGACCGTTATTGCCGGCCGGTACCGCGTCAGTAGCGCCTCGAGGCGGGCACGCCCCCCAGCGGTAGTGTCGCCGCTGACGCTTGCATTGACGACAGTGTGCGGACGATGCTCCTGTTTGAGCCGCTCCTGCAGCAGCGACACCCAACCGCTGCCCGCCGGAAGCCCGTAGCCTGCGGAAATGCTGTCGCCAAGCACCAGAATCACCGACGAGCTTTCCGCGCTCGCGATCCTCGCTGCTATGGCGAAAGCTAAAATCGCAACAACAAAGGCGCGGCGAAGCATCATGAATCCATGTTGGAGTGCCGGCGCCCATTCTAGATTCCCGGTGCGGCCAAGCAAAGGCGTCTTTCCTGGATGGAGCCAGCGCCCGGGTAAAATCCCTCGCGTGGCCCACCGGTGCTTGCTTTGACGGGCTCTCGGCCCAACCTGCCAGTTGATCACCGTCCTTAAGCCATGTCCGGCACCGTCATTCGCGCCAGCAAGCTCACCAAGGAGGTGCGCAGTGGAGACGCTCCATTGCTCATTCTCGACGACGTGAGTTTCGAAGTCGCGACCGGTGCGACCGTCGCGATTGTCGGCGCTTCGGGTTCGGGCAAGACGACACTGCTCGGGCTGCTGGCGGGGCTCGACCGTCCGACCGCGGGAGAGGTGTGGCTCGGCGACACCGCGCTCAACGGACTCTCCGAAGATGCGCGAGCCGCGTTGCGGCAGCATTGGCTTGGCTTTGTGTTTCAGTCGTTTCAGTTGTTGCCGGCGTTGACTGCGCTCGAGAACGTGATGCTTCCTCTCGAGCTTGCGGGCGCGGATGATGCCGGCGCACGCGCGAAGGAGTGGTTGGCGCGCGTGGGCTTGGCCGCGCGACTCACCCACTATCCCAAGCAACTCTCCGGCGGAGAACAACAGCGCGTCGCGATCGCGCGTGCATTTTCCGGCGAACCGAAGGTGCTCATGGCTGACGAGCCGACCGGCAACCTCGATGTTGCGACCGGCAATGAAGTCGCCGAGCTCATGTTTCGTCTCAATCGCGAGCGCGGGACCACGCTGCTGCTGGTCACCCACGACACGGCGATTGCCTCGCGCTGTGCTCGCCGCCTCAAGCTCGCCGGCGGCAAGCTCGTAGGCGACGAGAACGCTGCCCGATGAACACGCTGCGCCTCGCCTTCACCATGCTTCGCCGCGACGCTCGCGCAGGCGAACTCTCCGTGCTAATCGCCGCTCTGGTGCTTGCGGTCGCGAGCGTGGGAACCGTCGGCTTTTTCACCGACAGAGTCAAGCAGGCGCTGGGGAGCCAGGCCAACGTGCTGCTCGGTGCCGATCTGCTGCTCTCCGGCGACCGTCCGCTTCCCGACGAGTATGCGCGCGAAGCCGGCGCGCGCGGGCTTAAGTCGGTGCCGGTGATCCGCTTCAACAGCATGGTGCAGTCGGCGCAAGCGCCTCAAGGCGGCGATGCCGTTCTCACGGACGTGAAGGCCGTGACTGCCGGCTATCCGCTTCGCGGCGCGATCGTGCTCTCGAGCCCTGGCGATCCGGAGGGAACCGTAGCGCGAGGAGTTCCCGCGCCGGGCGAAGCGTGGATCGACACGCGCCTCGCAGCGCGACTCGATCTGCGCCAGGGTGCGCGACTCAATGTCGGCGACAAGACGCTAACGGTGACAGCGATCATCCAGCAGGAGCCCGAGGTCGCCGGCGGATTGTTGACGCTGGGACCGAAGCTGCTCATGAATCTCGACGATGTAGCTGCAACCAAGCTGTTGCAACCGGGCAACCGAGCGACATGGCGACTGCTGGTCGCGGGCCCGTCCATCGACGCTTTTCGCGATTGGGCGAAAGCGCGCCTTGGACGCGGGCAAAGGCTCGAGTCCATCCGCGACTTGCGGCCGGAGGTCAAGCAGACCTTGGAACGCGCCGACAAATTCCTCGGCCTTGCGGCGCTGGTCGCCGCGATGCTCGCCGCCGCTGCAGTCGTTCTTGCAGCGTCCCGCTATCTGCGGCGCCATCTCGATGCCGCTGCGATGATGCGCTGCTTTGGCGCTGGAGAACGTCAAGTGTTGGCGCTGTTCGCGTTGCAGTTCGTCACTCTGGGTCTGGCAGCGAGCATTGCCGGCTGCGTGATTGCCCTGGGGGGGCAGCAGTTGCTGGTCGCACTGCTCGGCGCGATGGTGCATGCCGATTTGCCGGCGCCAGGCTGGTGGCCTGCCGCCGCGGCCGTGGCGACGGGGCTCTTGCTGCTGCTCGGATTCGCGCTTCCGCCGCTGATGGCGCTCTCCAGAGTACCGCCGCTGCGGGTTCTGCGACGCGATCTGCCCATGCCGCGGGTAGGCGGTGCGATCGCCTATGCGCTTGGAGGCGGAGTGGTTGCCTTGCTCATCGGTGCAGCGGCGCAGGACACGAAGACCGGACTCATCATGATCGGCGGTATCGCGGCGCTTCTCGCCGCGGCGGCGATCGCGGCGCGCGCTCTCATCGCCGCGCTGCGCATGCTGCCTCAGCGCGGATACAGCTGGCGCTACGGGTTGGCCAATCTGCGCCGTCGTCCGCTGGGCGCGAGCATGCAGATCGGCGCGCTCGCGCTTGGACTGCTGGCGCTGTTGCTGCTCACCTTGGTTCGCGGCGACCTGATGCGGAGCTGGCGCGCAAGCCTGCCTGCGGATGCGCCGACGGCGTTCCTGATCAATGTGCTCCCCGATCAGGTCGACGGCGTGCGAGCGCTGCTCAAGCGCGAGATCCACGTCGACGCGGAGCAACTGCCGATGGTCCGCGGGCGCTTGGTCGCCATCAACAACGTTCCGTTCGACACGACTCAGCTTCCCGACGAGCGGGCTCGCCGCCTGGGAGAGCGCGAATTCAATCTGTCGTGGATGGCCGATTTGCCGCGGACCAACCGTGTCGTGGCCGGGCATTGGTGGAAGCCCGGCGAGACAGGCGGGATGTCGCTTGAAGATGGCATCGCCGAGACGCTGGGCATCAAGCTCGGCGACACGCTCACCTGGGACATCGTCGGCACACGCGTAAGTGCCAAAGTGACCAGCCTGCGCAAGGTCGCGTGGGATAGCTTCAGGGTCAACTTTTTCGCGCTGTTTCCTCCGGGCGCGCTGGAAGCGATGCCCAAGACCTACATCACCGCGGTGAAGGCACCCGTTGGCGACGCCGCATGGCTCACTCCCCTGGTGCGCGAGTTCCCCAATGTGCTGGTGATCGACGTCGGCGAGCTTTTACACCAGGTCCAATCGATCATCGAGCAAGTCGCGCGCGCGGTGGAGTTCGTGTTCTTGTTCACGCTGGCCGGCGGTGTGCTGGTGCTGGAAGCGGCGATCGCAGCGACGCAGGACGAGCGGCGCTACGACGCAGCCGTGTTGCGCACCCTTGGTGCGAGCGAGCGGCAGCTTTCCTCGGCACAGGTCGCGGAGTTTCTCGCCCTCGGCGCAATCGCCGGGCTGCTGGCGGCCGCCGGTGCTACCGTCACTGCTTATGTCTTGGCGGATCGCGTCTTTCAGATCCCGTTTCATTGGGATCCGTGGTTGTGGGCGATCGGCGTCATCGGCGGTGCGGCAGGAGTCGCCCTCGCCGGTTGGCTGGGCACGCGCGGGACGCTCAAGCAACCGCCTCTCGCGGTGCTGCGGCAGGTCGGCTGAATCCCGCGAGCCTATACTGAAGTCTGACCAAATTTCGAGTAAGGCAATGGCCCACGACCGCCTCGAACCCGGCATCGTCACCGACTTCCGCAATGCGCTGAGCTACTCGGGCTATCTCTGCCTGGACAAGCTGCTGACAGCGCAGAAGCCGCTTTCCGGTGGCGCGGCATCATCGCCGAGGCACGACGAGATGCTGTTCATCATCCAGCATCAAACCTCCGAGCTGTGGATGAAGCTCATGATCCACGAGCTCAAGGCTGCGATCGGCTTCGTGCGCGCAGATCAACTCGACGCCTGCTTTAAGATCCTGGCGCGGGTGAAGCTCATTCAAAAGCAGCTTTTCGAGCAGTGGGCGGTACTGGAAACGCTGACGCCATCCGAGTACGCGGCATTCCGTCCGGTGCTTGGAAACTCGTCCGGATTCCAGTCGGCACAATACCGGGCGATCGAATTTCTGCTGGGGAACAAGAACGCAGCCACGCTGGAAGTTTTCGCTCACGATCCGGCTACGCACGCGGAGCTGACCGCGCTGCTCCAGGCGCCGTCGCTCTACGACGAGTATCTGCGCCACCTCAAGCGGCGCGGACTGCCTGTCCCTGCCGAAGTTATCGAGCGCGACTGGTCACGGCCTCATGCCCGCAATTCCGGAGTGGTGGCGGTGTTCAAGACGATCTACGATCAGCCGCAGCGTTACTGGGATGCCTACGAAATGGCCGAGAAGCTGGTCGACGTCGAGGAGAGCTTCCAGTTGTGGCGCTTCCGTCACCTGAAAACCGTCGAGCGCATCATTGGTAACAAGCTTGGCACCGGAGGTTCGAGCGGCGTGGCGTTCTTGAAGCGAGCGCTGGAGCATTCATTCTTCCCGGAGTTGATCGACGTGCGCACCGTGATCGGCACGAAATGAACGCGCCTATGGGAACCACCGCGACCATCGAGTCGGCGGTCACCGCGCTCGGACCCGGTCCGCTCAGCGAATCCTCGATTAGCAGGCATATCGCTCCGCTGTTCTCGCGGGTGCTCGCGCGCAACGCCGACCAGATCTATCTCGCCAATCACTCGCTCGGCCGTCCCCTCGACGCCACCGGGAACGATGTCGCTGAAGCGCTTACGTTGTGGCAGACCCGGCTGGGCGATGCCTGGGACGACTGGTCCGCCGAAATGTCGTCCTACCGCGAGCGACTCGCCCGCCTGCTCAATGCGCCGCGCGCCGATTGCGTCGTGCCGCGGACCGGCGCGGGGCAGGGTTTGCGCGCCATCTTGAACAGCTACGACACGATACCGCGTGTCCTGGCGACCCGTGGCGAATTCGATTCCATCGATGTCATCTTGCGCCAGTACGCTTCGCACGGCCGCATTCGC
>Ga0126381_100001724_pt1 | contig 23385 bp, 21 predicted proteins | sample PanSoiMetPlot_28_FD_96465 | JGI IMG/M metagenome (GOLD analysis project Ga0126381, IMG submission 96465) | Tropical forest soil microbial communities from Panama - MetaG Plot_28 | ecosystem: Environmental > Terrestrial > Soil > Tropical forest > Bulk soil | place: Panama | collected 2016-02-17 | reverse complement strand
CGCGAGACGTTCCTCTACAACATCTACGCCATGGGCAAGCACGCCATCGAGAAGGGCAGCCGCGACAACTGGACTGTCACACCGAAGCGGATTAAAGCGCTGGAGGATGCCGCAGCGGCCGAGGGCGGCGGGACTGCCGGGCGCGGCGGACGAGGCGGACGAGGCGCGGCGGCCGGCGGCGATGCGGGGCCGACGGGCGATCTGCCGGCCGGTTTCACCGCGGGCGGTCTCGGTGCGCGTACATTGCCGGCCGATCTCTACACCAAGATCCTGCACGATCCCAAACTGCGCGATCCGCGCGGCTACGTCATTCCGTCGGACCAACCCGATTTCGCCAACGCCACGGAGTTCATCAACACCCTGATCAAGAACGGCATCGATATCTTACGCGCGACCTCGTCGTTCAACGTGGCGGGAAAGAACTATCCGGCGGGTTCGTTCGTCGTAAAGGCGGCACAGGCTTTTCGCCCGCACGTGATGGATATGTTCGAGCCGCAGGACCATCCCAACGACTTCCGCTATCCCGGCGGGCCGCCGATTCCGCCTTACGACATCACCGGGTGGACGCTGGCGATGCAGATGGGTGTGAAGTACGACCGCTTTCTCGACGACTTTAACGGTCCTTTCGCAAAGGTAGGCCGCACACCGTTGCCGCCGCCGGCTGCCACCGTGAGCGGCCCGGCAACGCCTGCCGGCTACCTCATCAGCCACCAGATCAACAACTCGTTCATCGTAATCAACCGCCTGCTGAAAGCTAACTGCGACGTCTACTGGGTCAAGGGCGATACTTCCGTGGACGGCCAGGATATGGGAGCAGGCGCGATCTGGGTGCCTGCATCCACAGCCGCGCGCGGCGTACTGCAGGCGGCCGCGAAGGACCTGGGCGTTCCAGTGCATGCGGTCTCGAAGACACCTGACGGGGCGGGTATGAAGCTGAAGCCCATCCGCATCGGCCTCTACGATCAGTACGGCGGCAACATGCCGTCCGGCTGGACGCGCTGGCTCTTCGAGCAGTACGAGTTTCCGTTCCAGGTAGTCTACCCGGCAACGCTGGATGCGGGCGATCTGAAGAGTAAGTTCGACGTCCTGGTGTTTACGGACGGCGCCATGCGTCTGGGCCGGGGCGGCGCACTCTCGGGCCGCGGCGGAGGTGGTGGAGGCCGTGGCGGCTTCGGCGCCGCAACGGCGGACAATACGCCGGCTGAATACCGCGGATGGCTGGGCCGCATCACTGAGGAGAAGACCGTGCCGCAGCTCAAGCGCTTCGTGGAATCGGGCGGATCGATCGTGACCATCGGCAGTTCCACCAGCGTCGCCGAGTTGTTAGGCATTCCGGTGAAAAGCTATCTCACGGAAATGGGACCGGATGGCAAGGAGCGCGCCCTGCCGCGCGAGAAGTTCTACATTCCCGGCTCGCTCCTGCGGGTGCAGCTGGATAACACACAGCCGCTCGCGTACGGCATGCCGAAGCAGGTGGATGTTTTCTTCGACTCCAGCCCTGTATTCAAACTCGACCCTTCCGCGGCGCTAAAGCACACAGATGCAGTGGGGTGGTTCGCGGGCCCGGAGGTGTTGGACAGCGGATGGGCGTGGGGCCAACAGTATCTGGATGGCGGAACGGCGGTCGCGGAGGCGACAGTCGGCGAGGGTAAGGTCGTTCTTCTGGGACCGGAAGTGAACTTCCGCGACCAGCCGCACGGCACCTACAAGCTGCTGTTTAATGGCCTGTACTACGGGAGTGCACAGCCGGCAGCGTTGCAGTAACGCTAACCGAAGTCAACTGGTGCGCAGCGGCAATTAGGCGGAAACTGGGCCCAGGGGGTGTTCATGTTGCGCCGTCTTGCCGTTGCCGCCCTAGTGATTTGCGTCCGATTCGCCAACGCCGGCGACGGCTCCATTTCCGAGTTTGCCCCTCCTGGTACGCGCGCAGTCATCGGCCTGCATCTGCGGAGCATCGTCGACTCGCCGCTGGTCCGGAGTCTGACTGCGGAAGTTCTCAAAACGGCGGGCGGCAAGCTGACGACGTCGTCTCCGTTTCCCGGCATCGATCCGCTCAAAGATCTCGACGAGGTGGTGATCGTGTCCACGATGGAAGGCGCGAATCCGCCATCGTTGGTGATCTGCCACGGACGGTTCCCGGTGGATGAACTGGCGAAAGGCGCGGTGGTGTATCGCGGCGTTCCCATCCGCACTGTGAAGGACGGCGATGGAGTGGCGGTGTTGGATGCCGACACCGTCCTCGGCGGAACACTCAGCGAACTACGCGCCGCTATCGACCGGCGCGAAGGGCACGCGGCGGGGCTCGCACCCGCATTGGCTCAGCGAGTCGCGCGCCTAAGCGGGAAGTACGCCATCTGGGGCGCGGGTACTGTGCCCAAAACGTTTCACCCGCCGGCGGGCAGTCCGGAAGTATTGAGTACACTCGATCGTTTCGATTTCGGCATTGGGTTGGAAAACGGCCTCAACGTGACCGCCACCCTTCACGCACGCTCTCCCGAGGAGATCCAAAAGCTGGCCGCGACGTTCCAGTTGATCGAGATGATGGCCAAGGCTCAGCCCGACGCGAGCGGATCGAAGATCGAAACGCATGTCGAAAACGCTGCGTTGACCTTCTCGCTCTCGGTTCCCGAAGAGGCGCTCAAGAAAGCACTGGAGCAACAGCGAGGCGCCATCGCACAAGCGATCGCGCAGGCGCAAGGGCAAACCGTGCCGACGGCTCAGCAGCCCTCCGCCATGACACCCGTATCGCGGCCGGTGCCAAGCGGGCCTAAGGAAACCGTAGTCGTGCGCGACAAAGAAGGCGCAAGTGTGCAGGTGACACTGCCAGGCAGGCGCTAACCGGCTATTCGTACCGCAACGCGACCGAGGGGCTAATGCGAGCAGCCCGCCTGGCGGGAACGTATGCCGCGAGTGCTGCGACCGCAATCAGTACAACCGAAACCGCTGCATAGGTTGTCGGTTCAGTGGCGCTTACGCCGAACAGTAGCCGGCCCATCAAACGTGTGAGAGCCAGCGTTCCGCCGATCCCCACCACCACTCCGATGGCAGCCAGCAGCACCGCATGCCCAACCACAATTCGCATCACATCGCGCTTCCGTGCCCCGAGAGCCATACGCACGCCGATCTCCCGTGTGCGACGCGCAACTGAAAATGAGATCACGCTGTAAATCCCGATGGCAGCGAGCAACAGCGCGGTGGTTCCGAACGCCATCAACAGTACGGCCGAGAGGCGCGGCGTGCCGGCCGCATCGGAGAGATACTGCTGCATGGCCGTCACACGCGAGATAGCCTGACTCGGATCCGTCACGCGGACGGCCTCACGTAACGCCGGAGTTGCGAGCAGCGGATCGGAAGAAGTGCGCAGCGTCACGACCATATCGTTCGAGGGTGACTGGCGATACGGTTGATAGAACTCAGGCTCCGCCTCTTTGGCCAGCGATGTGAACTTGACGTCTCCGGCGATTCCGACGACCGTCATCCAGTTGTTGGGGAGACCGAAGCGCTTCCCCAACGGATCCGCGCCCGGCCAGAATCGCCGCGCCAGGGCCGCATTGATGATGGCGACACGCGGAGAGTCGGCATTGTCCTGGTCGGTGAATTCCCGGCCGCGAAGCAGAGGGATGCGCATCACGCGCAGATAGGATGGATCGATGATGCGCTGCCAGAAGATCGGTGTTTCCTCCGGACGCGGCGCAGGTTGACCTTCGATCAGCAGATTCTGCCCGGTGTTCGAGCCGGCAAACGGAATAAGGTTCACCATGCTCGCCGCCTGAACCCCCGGCATCGCGTCCAGGCGGCCCAACACGCGCTCGTAGAACGCAATCCGCTGCTCGGGTTTCGGGTATTTCGGCAGAGGCAATGTGACCGATGCCGTGAGTACGCCGCCGGCATCAAAACCCGGGCTCGCCGTCTGGAGACGCATCAGGCTGCGCATCATCAGGGTCGCTCCCACACCGAGCAGGAGCGCGAGCGCGACTTCGATCACCACCAGTGCACTGCGGAACCGGTTGCGTGCGCGGCTCTCACCCGCTGCAATGCTGCCCTCCTTCAGCGTTTCATAGATACGCCCGCGGAGGGCGGAGAGGGCCGGCGCGAGACCGAACAGGATTCCGGTCAACAGAGAAGCAGCGACGGCAAACGCGAGGACGCTGCCGTCCAACGAGACCTGCCTCAGGAAGGGGATTCGGTCCGGTGCATAATGCGGGATCAGGCGCACGGCGCCTTCCGCCAGGGTCAACCCCGCGGCTCCTCCGCAAACCGCTAGAATCACGCTCTCGGTGAGCAATTGCCTCAGGATGCGCCCACGCCCCGCGCCCAGCGCGGTTCGCAATGCGATTTCGCGCTGCCGCACGCTGGCGCGTACCAGCAATAGATTGGCCACGTTCGCGCACGCGATCAGCAGCACCAGCCCCACCGCCCCGAACAGCACCAGAAGGCTCAACCGGACATCTCTCACCACGAAATCGCGCACCCGCCAGACGTGAGCGCCGCGCCCTCTCATGCCCGGATACACCGCGGACAGCCGTTTCGAGACGGCATCGATTTCGGCCTGGGCGCGTTCAATGGATACGCCCTGCTTGAGCCGCCCGTAAACCCCCACGGAAGGCGCATCGCGCGCACCCTGTGCAGTACTGGCGGCAATCGGCAAATAGATGTCTGCCGCGCGATTAGGAAACTCGAATCCGCGTGGCAGCACGCCGCATACCGTGACGCTCTCGCCGTTAAGATCGATGCTCTGTCCGGCAATCTCCGGGTCGCTCCCGAACCGCCGTTCCCAGATGCTGTAGGCGAGGATCGCTCTCTTGGGCGCGCCCGGCTGATCTTCCTCGTCGCTGAAATTGCGGCCGGCGAAAAGCCGCACACCGAGCATGGGGAAAAAGCTTGCGTTCACACGCATCACATCGACGCGCTCCGGGTTGTTGCCGGCGAGGAGCGTAGCGGAGCCCGGCGAGTAAGCAGACATGCTCTCGAATGCTGCGCTCCCGGCCTTCCACTCCGCATACGTGCTGTATGCGGCGAACGCAAATGGCAGGTTTCGAGCGGGGCTGTTCGCCCAAATCCACACCAGGCGCTCCGGATCGCGGCCCGGCAGCGGCTTGAGGAGAACTGCATTGACCACGCTGAAAATAGCGGTGCTGCCTCCGATACCGAGAGCGAGCGCGGCGGTTGCAAGCGCCGTGACGCCCGGGTTGCGCGCCAGCATTCGGAAGCCGAAGCGAATGTCTTGGAGCATATGGCTACTCCATTCGACGTTGCGACCTCGAAGAAGGCCCTACGAATTATTGCGTTCCGCCTCCCTACACGGCCCGCTCATGCTTGGGCTCATACAGCCCCAGCTTGCCGCCGCCGGGTAGCGTGATGTGCGTGACCGAGCCCCATCGCTCCTCATGCACATCGGAACACGCGATGCCTTTACTGCGCAGGCGCTTCATCTCGGCGTTCAGATCGTCGCACATGAGGTAAAGCTCGTGCGCGCCGTTGGCGTCGCCTGGATGAAATGCGGCTTCAGAAGGAGGCAGTGCGAAGATCAGCCAGCCGTGGCCGGCATCGACGGAACGGAATCCCAGAACATCGCGGAAGAACGCGCGGTCGGCCTCGGCGTCCTTGGTGTAGATGATGACGTGTGCGCCGTTGATCATGGCGCGAGTGTACTACAGCTTGAACAGTTCGCGCAGCCGCCGAGTCTGCACCCGGCTCACCGGGATTTCGGTGTGCTTGCGGTCGTCCATGCGGAGCTGGTAGCTCGACTTGAACCACGGCACCACTTCCTTGATCCGGTTAATGTTTACCAGGTACGACCGGTGCACTCGCCAGAACATGTCGCGGTCGAGATTGGCCTGCAGGTCCTCTATAGTGCGGTAATTCGAGTGGCCTTCCAGAGTAGTGGTCACCAGCGTGATCAAGCCGCTGTCGATGGTGGCATAGATTACGTCGTTGGCGTCAACAATGAAGTTGCGGCTGTTAGCCCGCACCAGCAGCTTGGTCCGCGGCGCGGGTGCAGGCGCCGGACGGGCGGCTGCGGCGGTGGAATCCGCCTGCGCAGCCGGTTTTCGTTCTTGAATCGTGCGGCGAGCGTGCTCGATCGTCTCTGCCAGCCTGCCTTTTTCCACAGGCTTGAGCAGGTAGTCCATAGCCTTCAGGCGGAACGCCTCAACCGCGTGCTGGTCGTACGCTGTCACGAAAATGACATGAGGCAGCTCGGCGTCCTGCTCCCGGAGCTGCCGGGCCACAGAAAGCCCGTCCAGACCGGGCATATGGACGTCCAGGAACACAAGCTCAGGTTCCAGCTTGCGAATCATCTCCAGCGCCTCTAAACCATTGGAAGCGCTGCCGATAATCTCGATTTCGGGAAAGTCTTTCAAGAGAAAAGAGAGCTCATCGCAGGCAAGTTGCTCGTCATCAACGACAATCGTCGTGAGAGTGGCCGTCGCGCGATCCCGCATGGAGTTGGTATTATAGCATTTCGGTTCAAGGAGACTGATTTTGCCCAATCACGACAACGTCCAAATTGCGCCCGCGCAAGGAAAACTGGGGGTTTTGGTCCCCGGCATGGGTGCGGTTACCACTACTTTTATCGCCGGCTTGGAAGCTTTCAAGCGAGGTTTGGGGAAGCCCATCGGTTCCCTGACGCAACTCGGAACCGTCCGCCTCGGCAAGCGTACCGAAGGCCGCAGCCCAGCCATTAAGGACTTCGTTCCTCTGGCCAATATGGACGACCTGGTGGTTGGTACGTGGGACATTTTCGAGGATAACGCTTACGAAGCGGCGGTCAAGGCCGGGGTGCTGGAAATGCCGCTGCTGCAACAGTTGAAGGAACCGCTTTCGGCCGTTAAGCCGATGAAAGCTGTCTTCGATCAGAAGTTTGTTAAGCGCCTGAACGGACCTAATGTAAAGACCGGCGGCACCAAGATGGACTACGCCGAGCAGGTCATGGACGACATCCGTAACTTCAAGAAAAATACCGGTGTCGATCGCCTTACGATGATCTGGTGCGGGTCCACCGAGGTGTTCCACGAGGCCGCCGAGGTACATGCCAGCCTGAAGAATTTCGAATGCGGTCTGCAGAAAGACGATCCCGAAATCTCGCCCAGCCAGATTTACGCCTATGCCGCGCTGAAATCGGGCGTCCCGTACGCAAACGGTGCGCCGCACATGACCACCGACATGCCTGCATTGCTCGAATTGGCGCGCAATATGAACCTTCCGGTGGCGGGGAAAGATTACAAGAGCGGCCAGACCTTTATGAAGACGCTAGTGGCACCTGGCCTGAAGTCGCGCCTCCTGGGGGTTAACGGCTGGTTCTCGACCAACATCCTGGGGAATCGCGACGGTGAGGTGCTGGACGACCCAGGCTCATTCCGGTCCAAAGAAGTCACCAAGTCGTCCGCGCTGGATTACATCCTGCAGAAGGACCTCTACCCGGATCTGTACAAGAACCTTTACCACAAGGTCCGGATCGAGTACTATCCGCCACGCGGCGATGCCAAGGAAGGCTGGGATAACATCGACATTTTCGGGTGGCTGGGCTACCCGATGCAGATCAAGATCAACTTCCTGTGCCGCGATTCCATTCTGGCCGCGCCGCTGGTCCTGGATATCGTTTTGTTCATGGATCTGGCGCAGCGCGCCGGCATGCGCGGAGTGCAGGAATGGCTCTCGTTCTATTTCAAAGCGCCCATGCACGCCCCGGAAGTCTACCCCGAGCACGACGTATTCATCCAGCTCATGAAATTGAAAAATACTCTGCGCTGGATGCGGGGCGAAGACCTCATCACTCACCTGGGCCTGGAATATTACGACTGATCGCTGTATCTTTTGAAGAGGCGCGAAACGCACGCGCCGTCGGGGCTGGGGCGAAGCAGTATGCCGCGCCGGCACGTCATTCACTCTAGGAGCGTATGAAAGTACTGGTTATCGGCGGCACGCTTTTCATCGGCCGCGCCCTGGTCGAGCAGTTGGTGAAGAACGGCCACGATGTCGCCGTGCTGCACCGCAAGTCCAAACACGATCTCGGCCGACGGGTGGAAAACATCATGGCTGACCGCAACGATGCGGAATCGTTGCGCGAGGCTCTGATGGGACGCCGCTTCGAAGTGGTTTACGACAACGTCTACGATTGGGAGCGCGGCACCACGGCGGAACAGGTCGAAGCTACCGTGCGCATCTGCCTGAGCGATCGCCTGGAGCGGTATATCTTCCTTTCCAGCGTGGCCGCATATGGCGACGGGCTCAACCACAAGGAGAGCGATCCGCTGGCCGCTGAATCGAACGTATCACCGTACGTGCGACACAAGGCTGCTACGGAACGGATGCTCTTCCGCATGCACTCGCATCGTGGGCTGCCGGTGGTGACGTTCCGGCCTCCGTTTGTGTACGGGCCGGGAAATCCGTTTTACCGCGAGCAGTTCTTCTGGGATCGGCTGCGTGCCGGCCGGCCGGTCGTGATTCCGGGCGACGGCCATCGCCTGATGCAGTTCGTCTATGTGGACGATCTGGTCAATGCGATGGTCCGCGCCATGACCGAGCCGCGCGCCGAGGGCGAAGCGTTCAACATAGGCGATACGAAGCCGCTGACGCAGGTGGAGTTTGTGGAGCGCCTGGCGAAGACGGCCAACGCTGACGCGATGCTGGTCCGCGTACCGCGGGATGCCATCCTGCAGGCCGGCGGCAGCGCCATGGACGAGCCGTACTACTTCGGGGAATATCTGGATGTTCCCCCGATCACGATGAACATCGGCAAGGTCACGCGCATGCTGAAAATGAAGCTGACCCCGTTCGATGTCGGCCTCAAAGAGACCTACCGCTGGTACACACGCAACCACCGAGCGCGCACGTCAACATTCGAATTCGACGACAAGCTGCTGGCTATGGCGAAGACGGTCACGCCGGCAGGAGTATAGTTTTCGCCGGCGGCAGGGGGCGCCCTCTGGGCCCGGCGTTACCGTCCAAACTTTTCCGGCCGGAATTTCGGATTGATACGGAAACGCTGCGCCTGAAACTCTTCCATCAAGTCGCCGTCTGCGACCCAGGTGACGGTATGCGGGAACAGAATACCGCCTTCGGGCCTGAAGTCCTTGAGCCAGAGCTGCACATCGCGGCCACCGTCCCGATAGTTCATCATTAGCGGCAGGTGAGTCTTCGCGTCGAGAAACAGGCGCACGGTGAAATCGCCGGGGCCGATTCCGTCGAGTGCGTCCGCCATACCCCCAGGCGTCTCCAGGCGCCCTCCGTAAAAAAAGCTCACTGGGAAATTAGCAGGCGTCGAGAGAGTAAACGCGAGGGCAAAGCGGGCGAAGATGTCCGTGAAACTGCGCTGGCGTGCTGCCGCATTGGGGCCCGGCGTATCCTGGTTCAAGCTTCGGCCGGCGGGAATTCGCGCCCAGTAGTTGGCTCCATTCAGCCCCTCGATCGTGCTGGCGATCAAGGCCGGGCCTCCATCGTCGCCCGGCATGCCGCCGGCGCCCGCAGCGGCGCCGTCATCGGTCACTCCGACCCGCTGGACCTGCCCGCCGGAAGAGAATGTGCTCAGCTCTCTCAAGAACTTTCCGGAAAGATCGATGCTCAGCGCCAGCATGGCGCTCTGTGCACCGTGCCTGTCCGGCCCCCAAACCGCGAGCGATTGAACAGCGTCAAGCCTTGGCCCGCCAAGCGCGGCGCGGGCGGAATCGAGCACTTCTTTCGCGGTCGGCTGCGCGCACATGGGCAGAGCCACGACAGCAAGGAGGTAAAGGACCCTCACGTCTTTAGATTATGACACCTGAGTGGAGTGGCGGCCCGCTTGATTCAGGCGTTCCTGGCGGTGCGCGCCGCCCAGCACTTCCTTGACGCGCAACGCCAGGCCTTCCGCAGTATAGGGCTTCTGTATGAATCCGGCAGATCCCTTGCCGGCGAACTGCTGCACGGCCTCGATCTCGTTGTATCCGCTGGTCAGCAGCACCCGCACGTTCGGATCGAAGCCTTGTAATTCGCTTAGTGTTTCCTCACCGCTCATCACCGGCATGGTGAGGTCCAGCAGCACAAGGGCGATGCCACCCTCGCGCTTGTAAATCTCTACGGCATCACGGCCGTTTTCAGCCGCGATTGTCCGGTAACCAAAGCGCTCGAGCGCGTTGCGCGCCAGGCGGCGCACGAAATCTTCGTCGTCCACGACCAGCACCGTGCCGCTCCCGTTAAGATCGGCTGCCGCTTCGGCCCGCATCTCGATCTTCTCTTTTTGCGAAACCGGAAACAGGAGATGAAATGTAGTGCCGCACGCCGGTTCGCTTTCGACCTTGAGCGCACCTTGATGGGCGCGCACGATGCCCAAAACCGCCGACAGGCCGAGCCCTCGGCCGGCAAACTTGGTGGTGAAAAACGGATCGAAAATCCTCTTCAGCGTCTCCTGATCCATGCCGCAGCCGGTATCCTGCACTTCGACCATTACGTAGTTGCCGGGTTGGAGCTGCTCCGCAGTGCTGGAAATTGTCGAAAGATATTGCTGGTCGATGCGCTCGACACCGGTGCGCACCGTGACCGTGCCGCCACCGGGACCGATCGCTTCGGCGGCGTTAATCACCAGATTCATCACAATCTGTTGCATTTGGCCGGGATCGGCGAAGATGGGCGGCGCCGGGTCGAGTTGAAAGCGCATCTGCACCGGCTTGGGAATCGAAGTCTGCACCAGGCCGCTGATTTCGCGGACCAGCGCCGCCATGTCGATGTTGCGCATAACAAACCGGCCCTTGCCGGCATAGGCAAGAAGCTGCCGGGTGAGGTCGGCGGCGTGCTCAGCAGCGTGCATAACTTCCTGGATCAGGGCACGATTGGGATGTTCGGCCGGCATTCGCTCGAACGCGAGGCTGGCGTTTCCCAGGATGCCGGTGAGGAGGTTGTTGAAATCGTGTGCCACGCCGCCGGCCAGCACGCCGAGGCTTTCCAGTTTCTGAGTGTGGCGGAGCTCCTCTTCGATGCGGCGCCGCTCGGTGATGTCGGTGTTGATCTCCAGCCGCCCGAGCTTCTCGCCGTTCGCGCCCAGACGCACCGCCCATCGGCTGGCCACCACCAGGCGCGAACCATCTTTACGTACGTGCGTGAGCTCTCCTTCCCAGTGACCCTGCTCGTCAACTTTACGCTCGATCGATTCCAGCGGCTCGGGAAATTGCGTCTGCAGGAGATGGTGTATGGCCGCGCCCAGCGCCTCTTCAGAAGAATACCCGTACATCTGTTCGGCGCCGCGATTCCAGAAGTAGACTCGCCCGTTTCGGTCCATCGAAAAGATGGCATCGTGCGCTAGCCTGAGGAGTTGCGCCTGTTCGCGCAGCGCGTCCTCGGCGGAGCGGCGGGCCGTTACGTCGATGATGACGCCGCTGATGTGAGCGGGCTCGCCGGTGGACCCGGCATAGGTCTGCGCGGATGCCCAAAGCCAGTGGACGCTGCCATCGGGCCAAACGATCCGGAACTCGAGCGACCGCTTGCCCTGCTCCATGGTCGCGCGTAGCGCGCGATCCACCATGTCGCGGTCTTCGGCATGGACGTGCCGCAGGAAAATCTTGTAGTCCCAGTGCGGCAGCGGTTCGCTGTAGCCGAAGACGCGATCATGCTGCGGAGAGCGCGTCGTCGCGCCGCGCCTCAGGTCGTAATCCCAATAGCCCACATCGGCCGAGTCCAGGACGAAGCGCAGGCGGTCCTCGGCCTGTCGCCGTTCGAGCGCGGAGACGAGCAGCTCTTCACTCCGCTCGCGCACACGGTGCTCCAGTTCTTCTGCTTCGCGCCGCAGCTCCGATTCACGGCGCCGGTGGATGGCGCCGATATAGCTCACGAGCACGGAGATTGCGATCAGGAGAATCAGGCGGATCACATCGAAGCGGTTGCGGGCCGTCCTGGCCAGGATGAGCCGTGGCGCCAGCGTTATCAGGAGACACACCAGGATGCCGGAGCCGTATCCCAACCATGCCGAGCCCAGAACCAGCACGAAAATAGCGAAGAGGAGCCCAACGCTCACTAGCGCGGGTAGGGGCGACCCGAAGACCTGCCGCGCGGCGACAAGCGCGCCCGCCAAGAGCAGGGCACCGACCAACGCCAGGACGTACGGCTGCAGGCGAGCGGGCAGCCGGCGCACCACCGGAATCGTGTCTCCTATGCCGCTGCGCGCTTGCATGACCTTTAATACAGTATCAGCCCGAATGCCGGTTTTACGAGATTCTGCGATGTCAGCTTTCGTACGTCTCGAAGAGGCTGCCGCACTCCAGTGCGAGCAGGCGCCGCTTTAGGGGAAGGCCACCGCCGTATCCCACCAGCTTGCCGCCTGCTCCGATCACACGATGGCATGGCACCACGATCGGGATCGGATTGGCTCCATTGGCCGCACCGACCGCGCGCACGGCGGAGGGCGCCCCGATGCGGATGGCAATCTGCGAGTAGCTGCGTGTTTCTCCGTAGGGAATCCTCAGCAACGCGCTCCAGACGCGCTGCTGAAACGCGGTGCCCACGATATCCAGCGTCAAATCAAACTCCCGCAGGTCCCCCGCGAAATAGGCGCGCAATTGCCGCTCCGTTTCGAGTAGCAGCGCATGGCGGGTGTTTTCGCGGCCTTCGATATCGCGCTCCGGCGAGAACTCGATGCTGCGCAGTCCTGCTTCGCTGGCCGCAAGCCGCAGGTCGACGCCGCCGATTTGCGTCGCAGTCCACTCCAGCACTGGCGTCACCTCCTCACCAGCCACAGGATGATCGAAAGCAGCACGCTGAGCAGGATGCAAGTCGCCAGCGGGAAATAGAATGCGCCGTTCTTGCCGCGGATCATAATGTCGCCCGGCAAATGTCCCAGCTTCAACGGCAACCGCCCGCCAAACACGATGAGTAACCCGGCGGCGATAAGCAGCGCGCCGATGACGATCATCATGCGGCCGAGTTCCATGCGTCCATTTTACGGCTTGAGACGGAGCGTCCGCCGGAGGACACTGGTACGACGATTGCACCACTACGGACAGATGCCCACGAGGAAACGTGCGACCGCCGCCCGGCTGGCGCACCACAAACCCCACAGCTTCATGTTCGCAACCGGGATCGAATGCAGTTATCCGACGGTAGCATCGCCGGATGGCGGCTCGCTGCGTGTCGACGAGATGGAAAAGTGCGGCCACTACCGCCGCTGGCCGGAAGACTTCCAGCTTGTGAAAGACCTTGGACTCGAATTCCTCCGATATGGTCCGCCGTACTATCGCGAGCACCTCGGACCGGGCCGGTACGATTGGGAATTCGCCGACCTGACATTCGCAGAGTTGCGGCGCATGGGCATACACCCGATCGTGGACCTCTGTCATTTCGGAGTGCCGGACTGGATCGGCGATTTTCAGAATCCCGACTGGCCCCCGCTATTTGCCGAGTACGCCCACGCATTCGCACGCCGCTTCCCCTGGGTGCGGTTCTACACGCCGGTCAATGAGATCTTCGTGACAGCAACTTTTTCTGGCCAGTATGGCTGGTGGAACGAGCGCTGCAAATCGGATCGCGCGTTCGTGACGGCGCTGAAGCATCTCGCCAAAGCGAACCTGTTAGCGGAAGAAGCTATTTTGGAGGCGCAGCCGAACGCACTCTTCATTCAGAGCGAATCGTCAGAGTACTTTCACGCCACCGACCCGGCGGCGCACGGGCGTGCCAGCGCATTCAACGATCGTCGTTTCCTTTCGCTCGATCTCTCGTACGGCCATGACGTGCGTGGAGTGATGTATGAGTACCTGATGGACAATGGCATGACTCGCGATGAGTATCACTGGTTCCTGGCGAAGGCGTCCGTACTTCGCCCGTTCTGCGTTATGGGCAACGATTATTACATCACCAACGAGCATTTGGTGGCGAACCAGGGCCCGGTCCGGCCGGCCGGCGAAATCTTCGGTTACTACGTGATCACCCGCCAGTATTACGACCGCTACCATCTGCCAGTCATGCATACGGAAACCAACCTGGGAGACGCCGAACGCGCGCCGGCATGGCTGTGGAAGGAGTGGGTGAACATGGTCAGGCTCAAAGACGATGGCGTTCCGATCATCGGTTTCACATGGTACAGTCTGACCGACCAGGTGGACTGGGATTCCTGCCTCCGCGAGAACAACGGCAACGTGAATCCCCTCGGGCTCTTCGATCTCAACCGCAAAATCCGCCCGGTGGGCGAAGCTTACCGAGACCTCGTGGCGCAGTGGCGCAACACCCTACCCACCGAGAGCCTCTGCCTGCACAGTATGGAGCCGGAAGAGTTCGAAACCGAAATGCCCTACTTCACCGAAACCTGAATCGGGATGAGTTTGCCCAGGGGGTCGATGCGTACTTGCAAGGTTCCGGATTTAGCCCCGGGGCCGGCATGCAGCTTCAGTACGGCTTTGTCGCCGGTCTTCACCGTGGTCCGATCGAATTTCGCTTCGACCCCAGGGATGGTGCCGAGAACCTGAACGCTCATCGAGCCCGGCGAGGAATTCGTGATCTCCACCTGGTCGGACCCGTCCGGCTGCAGCGTGACCGAATCCTTGTCGGCTTTGAACGCGGCAAGGAGCTGGTCGCCTGTACGGATATCTCCGGGCATGCGCGCGGAATCCTTGCTGGGCGGCCCGGGTGTCATCTTGATTCCGAGAGGCGAGGTCGCGATCTGGCTCTGGTCCACGTACCAGACCCATTTGCCGTCTTCGATCTTCCAGGTGCTGGGCGTGGGCACTTTGATAGGGGTATTCGGAAACCCGGGGAAGCGGACGATTTGTTCGCACATCACTGTCACTTGCGCCCGCGTGAAGTCGTCATTGTATTTGATCGAGGAGATTTCGAACCCTAGGTAGCGGGGCTTATTGTTGTCATAGAAGTAGTCCTTGGTGTCCTCCGCCACCAGTGCTTCGGCGTGCCGGAAGTCCCCCTTTACGTGCAACTCGAAGAATTCGGAGACGCGTGCGCGCAGCGTCTTGTCGACTTCGGCGGGCGGCTTATGGAAGAGCTCGCTCGGGTCCTGTGCAGCGAGTGCCGCCGCAAAGAGCGCCAAAATCGAGAAACGCACCATGTTCATACTATTTTACAGACGGCGAGCAGCCCCAAAAAGACGGTAGTGCCGGCCCTGAAGGCGTCCAGCCGCCGGCGTTATCGGATCTCGGCCAGCCGCGCGGGCGAACCGCCGGACGGCGCGCCAGTGGGCGGGCGTCTTGGTGCCAGGATTCCAGCGGCAATTGCCGACAGGGGCAGCACTCGTTCGGCGGCTCCCAACTCGACGGCCTCGCGCGGCATGCCGTAGACGACGCAACTGCTCTCGTCCTGAGCGATGGTGTGCGCTCCGGCCTCGCGCATTCGCAACAGCCCTCGGGCACCATCAGAGCCCATGCCGGTCATCAGAACCCCGATCGCGGCCGCGCCCGCCGCTTCAGCGACGGAAAGGAACAACACATCTACCGATGGCCGTTGATAGCACACGAACGGACCACCGGCGACATTAACATAAAAGGTTGCATCCCTGCGGCGTCGGAGTGTTATGTGAAAGTCGCCGGGCCCCACGAGCGCAAGCCCGGCACGCAGTGTGTCGCCGTCCCGCGCCTCGCGAACTTCCATGGCGCATTTCTTGTTGAGGCGGTCGGCAAAGGCTCGGGAGAACTCCCGCGGAATGTGCTGCACGATGAGAACGCCCGGTGCGGACGCGGGGAGCTGGGAAAGGACCGCCGCTACGGCTTCGGTTCCACCCGTGGACGCCCCAATCGCGATGATGGTGTTTGTGGGCAGCCGATGATCCGGTAGAGCAGGCCGGGCTGCCGCACTGACCGGTTCCTCCGAGGCTCGCCGGCTCACCCGGATTCGGGCGGCGGCTGCTGCCCGAATCTTCGCAGGCAATGCGTGCCGAAGCTCGCCTACCGAATACGGTCCGCCTGGTTTGGGCATCACTTCCACCGCACCTAGCGCCAGCGCCTCCAACGCCGCCTGACACGAAGGCTGGGCAACGGAGCTGATGACGATCGCAGGTAAGGGGTGGAACTGCATCAGCCTCTTGAGAAACGTGAGGCCGTCCATTCTTGGCATTTCGATATCGAGCGTAATGACGTCGGGATCGAGCGCGAGAATTTTGTCGCGCGCAACGAACGGGTCGGGGGCGGTGCCGACGACCTCCAGGTCCCTTTCGCCCGCCAGCGATTCCGTCAGGATCTTGCGCACAATCGCCGAATCGTCGACGATCAGGACGCGAATTGTTTTGCCGAGCCGCATGCCGGCTCCTCCATCCACAGCTTTACCGTAAGTTCACCGCCTCCAATCTGGAACACGTGCCCGGCGGTTTCCGCGCGCTCTTGAGGCGGCGCTTCGGGATCCACCATTCGGGGCGTTTCCAGACGGAAGGTGACCTTGCTCTCGATGTGGCTCAACACGGTGCCGCATACCGTGTTGGCCAATTCGCCCGTGACTTCTTGTCCGCCTTCGGCAGCCGCAGGAATTCTTCTCCGTCCATTTGCGGCATATTAATGTCTGTCAGAATAAGGTCCACCGTCTGTTTTCGTAACAGTTCGAGTGCTTCGCTGCCATTGGCAGCCTCATAGCATTCCGCCAGGGCGAATCCTGACGATCGCAAAACACGCTGCACAAAGACCCGCATGGCAGGTGAATCATCCACCAGCAGTACCCGATACGCCATCGGCTCCTCCTAATTTTGTCCGCGTTCTCATCCCTACTCCCGCCTCCAGCGGTGCGATTTCGGCCCGGTGCGCCGGAAAATCGCAGGCCGTACATATTCCAGCGAGTGTGAAACGCGAGAGAGACTCTCCGCGTGACCGATGAACAGGTACCCGCCGGGCTCGAGAGCCTGCTCCAATTGCTGCACCACGGTCTGCTGTGTCGGCGAGTCAAAGTAGATCATTACGTTACGGCAGAAGATGAGAGAAAAACGTCGCGGCAGGTTCAGCGGCTCGATCAGGTTCACGCGTCGAAACACGACACGGGCGCGAATGGCCGCCGAGACACGGTATTGCCGGACCGGCCTTCCTTCGACTTCGAAATATCGTGCCAGCCAGTTGCGGGGAAGTTCGCTGCATCGATCGGCCGGGTAGACGGCTTCGCGCGCCACCCGGAGCGCCTTGTTGGAGATGTCGGTACCCCAGATTCGAGCTGACATGCCGGGGAGAATTTCGTCGAAGAGGCACGCGAGCGACCAGACCTCTTCACCGGTCGAGCAGCCGGCACTCCAGACCTCCAGGGCCCGTGCCGCCTTCAGGTCCGCGGCATGCGTGCGTAGAAAATCGAAATGATCGGGCTCACGGAGAAAGGAGGTGTGGTTGGTTTCGAGCGCATCGATCATGTGAGCCAGGGCCACACCGGTCGGGTCCTCCAGCACGTTGCAGTAATACTGATAGAAGGAACGGAAGCCGCCATCGCGCACAAGCCGCAAGAGCCGCGAATTGACGAGTTCCTCCTTGCCGCTCCGCAGGTCAAGACCACACGCACGGTATGCCAGGCGGCGAATCTGCTCGAACTCACCCGGCTGCAGCGGCGCGATGTCGCCCGTAACGGCCGGATCAACGATTGCCATCGCCCATCCAACCCCTACAGAGGCGATCCATGTCGAGAATCAGCCCTACACGGCCGTCACCCAGGATCGCACCACCCGAGATCCCGGACACATTCCGAAACAGCTCGCCCAAGCCTTTGATGACGACCTCCTGTTTGCCCAGGAGATCGTCTACCAGAACTCCAAAACGGCGTCCCTCGACCTCCACAACGATCAGCACCGATTGCAGCGGGTCTTCGGAACGCGGCGCTACAGCGAACCGCCGGTACAGTCGCAATACCGGCAGCAGCGAACCGCGCACCAGTGCCATTTCGCCTCTCTCCTCGACTGTCCAAAGCGTGTCCGGTTTGGGCCGGAACATTTCTCGTACGGCGAACATCGGAACGATATAGCGTTCGGCGCCGACGGTTACGACCAGGCCATCGATAATGGCAAGCGTGAGGGGCAGCTTCAAGCAGAACGTAGTGCCGGCACCTGGGGTCGAGCGTATCTCGATCCGCCCGCGCAGCCTTTCAATGTGGCGGCGGACCACGTCCATCCCGACGCCGCGGCCAGATACATTGGTCACCTGGGCCGCGGTCGAGAACCCCGGCTCAAAAATGAGGTTATAGACCTCATTGTCCGCCAAGCTTTCGGCCGAGGCGATAAGCCCCCGCTCGATGGCTGTGGCGGCAATCTTGCGGCGGTCCAGGCCCCGGCCGTCGTCTGCAATCTCCACCACTACCTGTCCGGCCCGGTGCTGTGCTCGCAATGTGACAACCGCGCGTTCGTTTTTGCCTTGACGGGTTCGCTGCTCAGGAGTCTCGACGCCGTGATCCATGGCATTGCGCACCATGTGCATTAAGGGATCGGCGAGTTCCTCGACGATGGTGCGGTCGAGCTCAATTTCATCTCCTTGCGTCGCCATATCAACTTCCTTGCCGAACTGCCGGGCCAGGTCGCGGACCAGCCGCGCCATGCGCTGAAAGAGCGGGCCGATGGGCACCAGCCGCATCGCCATGGCTGTCTTTTGCAGCTCGGCGGTGATGCGCGTCAGTTGCGCCAGGTTGCGCTGCAATCTCGGATTCTGCGCCGCTGCCAACTCCGGGTCGTGGCGGACCAGCGATTCGGCAATTACCATTTCGCCCGCCATGTCCACGAGGTAGTCGAGCTTGGTGGTATCGACCTTAATGGCATTCGCTCCGGTGCGTAACTTGTTCGCCTTGGAGGGAGCGGGCTGCGGAGCTGCCTCTCGTGTCACGGCCTCAGGCGCGTCGGAAGCATCCGTCGCGGGTGCGGCATCGGCGGGCGCCTGGGTCGCGGGCCCGGTGTTCACGAGATCCGCGATACGGGAGTAAAGGGAGCTATCGTGGGCTGGCGGCTCGGATGGGCTGCCTTCGAGAACCAACTCCAGGTGTGCCAGCCAACTGTTGAGGTGGTCGGCACTCTCCAGAATGATGTCAATTGCCGGGGGAGTGAGCGTGAGCTCCGCGTTGCGCGCACGGTCCAGTAGCGCTTCCACTTCATGTGCCAGTTTTTGCACTTCCGGGATTTCGAGAAAGCCGGCGAGACCTTTAATCGTATGAAATGCCCGGAACGTCGAATTCAACGCTTCCCGGTCGCAAGAGTCGCGCTCCAGTAGCAGGACTTGCGTCTCAATGTTGGCGAGGTGCTCACGGCTCTCCAGAATGAAATCCGCCATGAGTTCGCGGTCCTGCGCGAGCGTCTCCCCGGATTGCCGTGAAGCGCTGTCGGCCTCATCCAGCGCATGCTGGAGCTCGATTACGGCGGACTGCAGCTGGGACAGAGATCGACTGCCGGAAGGCTCGCGGGCAAGGGCGGCTTTCGCCTCTGAAGCGATTGCTGCGGCGCGGTCCGCGCCCTCCTTCCGCGCTGTTTGGGCGATCCGATCAAGCGATGCCGCCCAAGCGGCGGCCGACTCGGGATGCGAGTTCGCGGCCGGACCCGGCTGCGCCACGACCGCCCGCAGCGCCAGCTCTTCTACTTCTTTTCGTAATGTTTCGAGATCGGCCATGGAATTTATGCACGACGTTCGCGCTGCCGCGATTGGAACACGGGGGCGGACACGCCTTCCGGGGCTGTATCAGCCGCCGCGGCAGACGTTTGAAGATGTGTCTCGGCGCCGGGATTCCGCGAGGGGGACCCCACAGGACGGTGCAACGGAGCTGCGCCCACCGAGCCGCTTCCATCCAGCAGGTCCCGGAGATGCCTCAGAGCTCCGTACAGACTTTGAACTTGCGCAGCGAACGGCCTTCCTTCGGCGCTCTGTCGCCGTTGGAGGCGGCGAGCCCGTGCTCGTACCGCACCGACGCCGTTCGCGATCGATTCTTCGATTAGCACGGCCGTGTTCCACGCCGCCTGTAGGTTGCCTTGCGCCAGCGCGCTTCCGTTCTCAGTATCGCCGCCGGCTTCGATCGCCGCGCCGAGCGTCAGGATGTTCGTTTGAAATGTGATCTCCCCGACGACTTTCTTCATCTGCGAGGGCTTGTCATTGCGCCCGAGTTCACTCATGAATCACCATCTCTTCCCAAGGGCAGAGTTGTTCTTTACGGTCAGGCTGCCACCCCATCCGAGCTCGCCTCCAGTAATTCGTCAAGCGAAAGCGCTCGTTCGATGTCCAGCAGGATCTTTACAGTTCCTTTCACCTTTGCTATTCCAAGCAGATAATGGTTGCCGATGTCTCCTCCAAAATCGGGCGTATCCTCGATTTCGCTTGCTGAAACGTTCATCACCTCTGACACGCCATCCACGATGATTCCCGCCAAAACCGGCCCGGAACTGCCATGAATCTGGGTCACAATGATGCACGTCCTGCGCGTGCTTTCGGCCGGAGGGAGTCCGAATTTGGCACGCAGATCAATGACCGGCACGACTTTGCCGCGCAGGTTAATGACGCCCCGGATGTGTGCGGATGCCTGGGGCACGGCCGTGATCTCTTGCATCCCCATGATCTCGCGGACATTCAGCACCCCGATGCCGAACTCTTCCCGGCCCAGGTGAAACGTCAGATACTTGCCCGCGCGTGCATCGGCTCGGACTGCCGCGGTCTCGTTGACGTTCGGAATGCTGACTGCCATGCGTTTACTCCGAGTCAGATACCACCGAGCAACCCGCGCCGGCCGCCGTGTGCATGGGCAGGTGCGTGGGTTTGGTGGTCCGTGCCATACAAAGCTTCACTTCCAGCGGTTCACCATCCCACTGGAAACGCACTGCCACCCACTCGCTGTGAATCGCACTCTTAGTTTTGAAGTTCCGGCCATAGATCACGGTTGGTATGCTGAGGCCGAGCGGCCCTAACTCGAGCTCGAGTTCGGTTTTGGCGCCCCCGATGATCATATTGGTCAACTCGGCCACCGCATCGAGAACCTCTTCGTTGATGGATTCGGTCTCACTCATCAACATTTGCCGGCAGACGCGGCAGGCGACCTCCGGCGAGCAAGTCACGGTTCCAGTGCCGGTCCATGGGCCGGCCACACCGATGAGCGCCACTACGCCGCCGCTTGCATCGGGTGGAACGTCTTCGATATAAGACTCACCAGGCCCGATTTCTACCCCGAGCATGGTCGAGAAGACCTCGCGGGTAGAGCCGGAAAGAGCATGGACAATAGAGGCTTGTAGATTCATACTCGTGTCGCCGGTTATAGAAGGCCGGCCAACTTCTCCTTGATCTGCTCCGCGGTGAACGGCTTCCTGACATAGCCCCTGGCTCCTAACCGCAGTGCTTCACTTACTTTGGCTTCGCCGCCCTCGGTGGTGATCATTACCACTGGGAGGTCCCGCCAATCGTCCTGCGCTTTGATGGCGGCTAACAACTGCAACCCGTCCATCTTCGGCATATTGATATCAGTGAGTACCAGATTGACAGTCTGGCTCTTGAGTACCGACAGCGCCTCCTGACCGTCGCCGGCCTCATGGATGTTGCCGATCGGCATGCCGGTCTGCCGCAGTACCCGCTGCAGGATTTTGCGGATGGCCGCTGAATCGTCTACTACCAAAACGTCTGGCTCCATTCGGTTTCCCTACACAAGGTTTATCGGAGGACTGGCAGAAAACATTAGGGGGAAACATGGAGCAAATGAAGCAAAGGGAGCAAAGAAGATCCAGCCTACGCGTCGCCCCGCCTCCTTTACTTCCTGCTTCTCTAAAGCATCTGGCCCGACCTACCGATAAGTTCTCTGGGATTCCATTTATGGGCCGTCAGCTCACACAGCAGGAAATCGATGCCGTCTTCCTTAATGTGCAAGACAAGAAGCGCGAAGCGCCAGCTCTGAGCTTCGACTTCCGGCGGCCGGACCGCATCCCGAAATCGCAGGTCCGTGCGATCCACCTGCTGCACGATACGTTCGTGCGCAACCTGGTTTCTAGTCTGTCGGCCTATCTAAGGTCTTACTTAACGGTCAATCTGGTCAGTGTGGAGCAGCTCTCCTACGCGGAATTCCTGGACGGACTGCCATCACCCACTTTCATGGTCTCACTCGGCCTCAGGCCCTATGATGGCAATGGAGTTCTCGAGCTGAACCCGTCGATCGTATTTCCCATCCTCGAGATGTTGTTGGGAGGCACCGGCAAATCTTCGCCCAATATCGAGCGGGACGTCACTGAAATTGAACAGAAGCTACTGGATGGATTGATTCGCATTATCCTGCATGATTTGCGGGAAGCGTGGAAGGGCGTAACCGCAGTCGACTTCACGGTGGAATCGATCGAAACCGAGCCGCAGTTACTTCATCTGTTAGCGCCAAACGAAGCTGTCGTGGCGGTAGGAGTCGAGGTGCGCATCGGCGACGTGGGGGGAATGATGAACATCGCTATGCCTTCGATCGTGATCAAGATGATGCGGCAGAAGTTCGATCAGCAGTGGTCGCTTCGCAAGACGCACGCCAGCGCGAGTGAGCAGGCGCGCATCCTGAGGCTGATTCGGGACGCCACACTCACCCTGGAAGCCCGCCTGGAAGGGCCGACACTCTCGGTCGAAGACCTCCTGGAGATGGAAGAGGGACACCTGTTGATGTTCGATTATCCGGTGGGCCGGCCACTCGAATTGCTGGTCAACGGAGTGCGCAAGTTTCGCGTGCAGGTGGTACGCACCGGGAAGAAACGCGCATGCCTCATTGAGCAGCTTGAGCCCGCACCTGCTCAGCCCACCAGTAAAGATCGTGAGCCCGCAACGGGGGCTTCCGGCGAATCGGCATAGAATACGCGCAGCAAATCGAGGAATGCGCGGCCGCGGCGGCGGCCGTTATTGCGGTCCAATTCCAAACGCTGGAAGAAGACGAGAGCACCGAGCACGTCCTTGTCGCGTGTGCGCGCGACACCCACACCCTCCGTCTCCTCACGCCGGAATGCGGCAATCGCCTCTTGCACGTGGCGGAACACCTGCGCGGCTACGGCGTTATCCGGCAGGCTTTCGTAGTAGAGTCCGCTTTCGAGAGTCCGATAGGTCCGGATGAGCGCCGCGAGCGCGTCCCGGATGTCGAAATCCACCACACCGGGTGTACTCATTCCCGCCCGCAACAGGGTGTGGCCGACGGCGGCGATCATCTCCTCGTGCGCTGCCACGAACTCTTCGGTAACACGGATGTCACGGTTGGGAATCCGGTCCTCTTCCATGGGCACAGGCTTATCGTGCCTGCGCGCCTCCTGCAGGTACCTACAATCGAGAGGGCAGTTTACCGTAACTTCGCGTTCGGTGCCGCAGCACATCGAGCAGATCTCTCCGTTTACGCCCGGGCAGTAGCGCCGCGGGCGCCGTGTCCGGCAGATGGCACAGACCATTCCCTTAGTATAGAAGTTGAGAACCTGCTGATGAGCGTTACGAATTTCTTCTTCAAAGTCGAACTCGAGCATGAGCCGGAAGAACGGCCCGAGCGTTTGGGCGAGGAGATCTGCCGGCAGCT
>Ga0126381_100001722_pt1 | contig 23391 bp, 17 predicted proteins | sample PanSoiMetPlot_28_FD_96465 | JGI IMG/M metagenome (GOLD analysis project Ga0126381, IMG submission 96465) | Tropical forest soil microbial communities from Panama - MetaG Plot_28 | ecosystem: Environmental > Terrestrial > Soil > Tropical forest > Bulk soil | place: Panama | collected 2016-02-17 | reverse complement strand
TCTCGGCACCAGTGAAAAGCCGACCTCTGCGCCGACGGCAGGCCCAAGCCTCGCACGGCGACGCCACCGCCGGAAGTTTCATCTACCAAGATCGGGCACCGCCCGGTCCCAACTCGCAATGACCACGTAAGCCGCGTCATTGCGAGGAGCGGAGCGCTGAAGCAATCTCTGTGAACCAATCATGCTGTCTTTCCTGCGGTTACGGCGTGCCGCGAGCGTGGCAGGCGGATCGTGAACTCGGTGAACTCGCCGACCCGGCTGTCGACTGCGATCGTGCCCCCGTGCTCCTGTGTGACGATGTCGTAGCTGATTGACAGGCCAAGGCCGGTGCCTTCGCCGGTCGGCTTCGTCGTAAAGAATGGCTGGAACAATTTGTCCCTCAGCTCGGGCGGGATGCCGGTGCCGTTGTCGCGCACGCGGATCTCGACTTCCGCACCGAGATCGCGCGTGGTCACCTTGAGGCTCGGCTTGAATTGGGGGTTATTCGCCTCGTTGCAGCGCTTGCTGGCTGCATAGAAGCCATTGCCGAACAGGTTGAGGAAGACGCGCGTCACATCCTGCGGCACCAGCTCGATCGGGCGGATGCTGTGGTCGAGATCGCGATCCAATGTGATGTTGAAATTCTGATCCTGTGCGCGGGCGCCGTGATAGGCGAGGTTCAGCGCCTCGTCGATCAATGCATTGATGTCGACCGCCTACCGCTCGCTGCTGCCGCCGCGCGAATGCGCCAGCATGCTCTTGACGATCCCGTCTGCGCGGCGGCCATGCTCGGCGATTTTTTCGAGATTGCCTGTCAGCATCGTTACGATTTCGTCGATCTCGGCGCGCGTATCCTCGCCGAGTGAAGCGACAGCTGGCGCAGCCGCCTCTTTCAGCTCATCCAGAAGCTCGACCGAAAGCCCGGCGAAGTTGTTGACGAAATTGAGCGGGTTCTTGATCTCGTGCGCGATGCCGGCCGTCAGCTGGCCGAGCGAGGCCATCTTTTCGGCATGGATCAGACTGGCCTGCGCCGTCTTCAATTCGCGCAGCGCTCCCTCCGCGGTGTCTCGCGCGGCCCGCAGCCGCGCTTCCGCCTCTTTGCGCTCGGTAATGTCGCTGTAGATCAGGACGATCCCGCCGCCCGGTATCGCGTTCCGGCGCACCTCGATGACCCGGCCATCGGGCCGCGTACGCTCCAGGCGCACTTCCTGATCGGTATCTGCGAGGCGGCGGCTGAGTTCTGCCTCGACATCGTCGGTGCCGAATTCGCCCCGCTCGGCGAGGATGCGGATATAGTCGGCATAGGTCGGACGCTCTGCCGGAAGCCCCTCGGGTAAATCGAGCATCCGCTGAAAATTCAGGTTCCAGGCCGTCAGGCGCAATTTGGCGTCGAACATCGCGACGCCGTCGCCCATATTGTCGAAGGTGACGCGCAATTCGGCCTGGCGCTGACGGATCTCCTCGAGCAGCCGGGCGTTTTCTATCGCGATCACCGCCTGCGCCGCGAAATTCTGCAACAACGCTTTCTGCTTGTCGGTGAACCGACGTTGCTCCTTGCGGTAGATGGCCAAGACGCCAAAGAAGGCGTTCTCTTTGCGTAGCGAGACATTTAACAAACTACGAAAGCCACCAACCTCGACCATCTGTCGGAAAGCTGGGTTATGGCGGGTCTCGTCGTGCTCCAGAAGATCTGTGATTTCGACGATGTCCTCACCCTTCCGGGTACGCTCCAGCGCGCCCCCCGAAAATGGTACGAAAGGACCGCGCTGCCGTATCCAATTGGTATACCGCGTGTCGCCGCGCGTCGCTGCGGCAGAAAACCTTTTCCCGTCAAATGTCAAAAGACTGCCATGAGCTCCATCGCACAAGCGCAGCGCCTTTTCGAGCATCGCCTCGAACACGGGCACAAGATCGCCGGGCGAGGAGTTGATGACCTGCAATAGCTCGGCGGTCGCGGTCTGCTGTTCGAGCGCTTCGCGCGTCTCGGTCAAGAGCCGCGCATTTTCCATTGCGATCACCGCCTGCGCCGCGAAACTCTGTAACAGCGCGATCTGCTTTTCGGTGAACGCCCCAACCTCCATGCGGTAGATCATGATGTAGCCGAGCACTGCCCTGTCCTTCAGCAGCGGCACGAGGACGTAGGCCCGGGCCCCTCCAAGATCGACCAATGCGATGCGATCGGGGTCGCCGCGCTGATAGGGCTCGGTGGCGATGAGATCGGGAATATGAACCACGCGCTCGCCGGCCAGGATGCGCGCCGGCCCGGTACCGGGCCCATAAATACCCGCATCACCTCGTGCATAATGCTGGACATAGGCGCTCGGCACGCCGTGCGTCGCGGCCAGACGAAACCGATCGCCGTCATAAGTGCGCAGCTCGCCGAAGGAACCGCCGCACAGCCGCATCGCTTTTTCCAGCATCGCGTCGAACACCGGCGCGAGATCGCCGGGCGAGGAATTGATGACCTGCAGTACCTCTGCCGTTGCGGTCTGCTGCTCCAGTGCCTCGCGCGTCTCGGTCATGAGGCGCGCGTTCGCCATCGCGATCACCGCTTGGGCGGCGAAATTCTGCAGCAAGGCAACCTGCTTGTCGGAGAACGGCCGCGGCTCTTGGCGGTAGAGATTGATGAAGCCGAGCACCGCATCATCGCGCAGCAACGGCACCATCAATGAGCTGCGCACGCCGCCGAGGTCGACGAGCGCCCGGCGATTGGGGTCGCCGGTCTTGTAGACATCCTCGGCCATCAAATCGGCGACCTGGATGATGCGCTCTCCGGCGAGAAGGCGCGCCGGCTGTGTTCCCGGCCCATAGTCGGGCGGGTTACTGCGCCGGTACTCGACAAACGCCGCCGGCATGCCGCGCGTCGCCGCCGTGCGGAACCTCCCCTCCTCATAAACGGCAAGTTGCCCGAACGCCGCTTCGCAGAGCCGCATCGCCTTTTCGAGCATGGCGTCGAACACCGGCGCGAGATCGCCGGGCGAGGAATTGATGACGCCCAAAACCTCGGCGGTCGCGGTCTGCTGCTCGAGTGCCTCGCGGGTCTCGTTGATGAGGCGCGCGTTCTCCATCGCAATGACCGCCTGTGCGGCGAAGTTTTCCAACAAGGCGATTTCTTTGTCGGAGAATGGCCGCACCTCGCGGCGCGCAGAGGCGATCATTCCAAGGAGCGCACCGTCTCGACGCAGCGGAACGCACAGCAAAGTGCGGGCAGCATCGAGCTCGGCCGCGCTTCGCGTAATCGAGTAGTCGGTCTCTGCGAGATCACGGATGTGGGTGAACCGGCTGCCTTCAACCAGCGCCCGCGTCGCCGGGTTGTCAGCCGCCGGAGCCCCCTGCCGCAGGATTGCGGCGAACTCGTCGGACAAGCCGCGGGTGGCAACCGCTCGAAAACGCTCGCCATCGTAAAGCTCGAGGCTGCCCTGCGCGATATCGCAAAGGCTGTGCGCTTTTTCCAAGATGGCGTCGAATACCGGGGCCAGATCGCCCTGGGAGTTATTGATCACCTGCAAGACCTCGGAGGTGGCGATCTGCTGCTCCAGCGCCTCTCTTGTTTCCGTCAACAGCCGCGCATTCTCGATCGCAATGACCGCCTGCGCCGCAAAGTTTTCCAATAACGCAATCTCTTTATCGGTGAACGGCCGGACCTCCCGGCGGTTGCAGGAGATTGCGCCGAGCAGCCTGCCATCCTTGCGCAGCGGCAACATGAGATTGGTGCGCACGCCGCCGCGCCCGGAGACGGCGCGGGCGGTCGGCGCATCGACCAGCGTCAGATCGGGATTGTGAACCCAGCGGACGCTGTGATCGAGCAGCTGGGTCGTGGCGGAGAGGATGACCCCTTGGCGCAGCCGCTCAGCCAAGTCTTCCGGATAGCCGTGGGTCGTAGCTGCGCGAAAAAGCTCGCTATCGAACAAGAACAAGCTCCCCAACGTCGCCCCGCACACCGTGTGCGCCTTGTCCAGAATCGCCTCGAATACGGGAGCGAGATCGCCGGGCGAGGAGTTGATAACGCTCAATACCTCGGCGGTTGCAGTCTGCTGCTCCAATGCCTCGCGGGTCTCGTTAATGAGCCGCGCATTCTCCATCGCGATCACCGCCTGCGCCGCGAAATTCTGCAGCAACGCGATCTGCTTGTCCGAGAACGGGCGGACCTCCTGGCGATAGATCGTGAAAATCCCAAGCACGGCGTCGTCCTTGCGGAGCGAGACCGTCACTAGGGTGCGGCCGCCACCCAAGTCCACCATCGCGCGCCGCACCGGATCGCCCGAGACGTAGGCCTCCGACTCCCTGGCATCGAGGACGTGCGTGACGTGTTCGCCGCGCAGCGCGTGCCCACGCGCGCTCATGCGATCGTAGCCCGGTCCCGACCGAGCGATCAGATCGAAAAGTTCTTGAGACCCGCCGCGGACCGCGGCCAACCGGAACTGTTCGCCGTCATAAGTCCATAACGAGCCGATCTTGGCATCGCACAGACGAACGGCCCGTTCCAGCATTGCGTCGAATACCGGCGAGAGGTCGCCGGGCGAGCTGTTGATCAGCTGCAATACCTCGGCGGTCGCTGTTTGCTGCTCCAATGCCTCGCGCGTCTCGGTAATCAGCCGCGCATTCTCCATTGCGATCACGGCTTGGGCGGCGAAGTTCTGCACCAGCGCGATCTGCTTGTCCGAGAACGGGCGAACCTCCTGCCGGTACACGGCCAATGTGCCGAGGAAGAGATCATCCTTGCGGAGGGCCACCGCCAGATAACTGCGCGCCTCGCCGAGATCGACCAGGGCGCGGCGATTGGGCTCTCCGGCGCGGTAGGCGTCCTCGTCCTTCGCATCGATAACATGGACGACCTGCTCCCCGGCAAGCAGCCGCGCAGGGAATGTCCCCGGGCCATAAGTGGCTGGACCCTCCTTGCGGAATTGCGCAAACGCGGCTGGAACGCCCCCTCCGCGATCCGGTGAAAGCGGCTGCCGTCATATGTGTTCAGGAAACCGAAGGCGGCTTCACACAACGTCATCGCCTTTCCGAGCATCGCATCGAACACCGGGGCGAGGTCGCCGGGCGAGGAATTGATGACCTGCAACACCTCGGCGGTCGCGGTCTGCTGCTCCAGGGCCTCGCGCGTCTCGGTCAACAGCCGCGCGTTTTCCATCGCGATCACCGCCTGCGCCGCGAAATTCTGCAATAGGGCGATCTGCTTATCAGTGAACGGTCGGACTTCCTGGCGGAATACGGAAATGGTTCCGAGCAACACGCCGTCTTTGCGCAGCGGAACGACGATAAGCGTACGAACATCGCCAAGCTCGACGGAACCACGCGTAAGCGGGTCCTCTGATCTGGCAACAGCCGCCGCATCGGCTATGTGAACCAGATCCTTCCCCTCGAATAGCGGTGTCACGAAACTCGGCGGGCGATGCGGTTGATGCATCAGCCGAGCCGCTTGTTCGGGCACGCCCTGGGTCGCGGTTGCGCGGAAGTATTCTCCGTCGTAGATGTGCAGTACACCGAATGCGGCGCCGCAGAGCCGCATCGCCTTTTCGAGCATCGCGTCGAATACAAGCGCGAGGTCGCCGGGCGACGAATTGATGACCTGTAACACCTCGGCGGTCGCGGTCTGCTGTTCGAGCGCCTCGCTGACATCGCGGCTGCGGGTCTCCAGTTCCCTGAACAGACGGACATTCCCGATGGCAATGGCGGCCTGATCGGCGAAAGTTTTGACGAGCTCGATCTGAGTTGTGGTGAACGGCTTGACCTCGCGCCGCCCGCAGCCGATGACGCCGATGGCCCGACCCTCGCAGAAAATCGGGACTGCAACGAATGACCGATACCTTGCCACCGATTGCAGGACCTCGAGGGTGCGCGCGTCGTAATCGAGCCAGGTCAGGACGTCATCGAAATGGACCGGGCGCGCGTCGATTAATGCCCGGCCCATGACGAAGTTCCGCGCCGGCGTTCGCGGGAATAGGCTGTAAAACGCCGCGCTTTCCTTCGGCGACATGCTGTGAAGAGCGGCAAGGTAGAGAAGCCCGTCGTCGAGCCTGGCGACCGCACTGAACTCCGCCTCGCAGACTTTGGCCGCGCTCCTGACGATGGCGTCGAACACCGGCTGGATGTCTGTTGGCGACCGCGAGATCACGCCCAGGATCTCGCTCGTGGCGACCTGTTGGGCCAGAGCTTCGTCGCGCTCGGCGGTACGCTGGTCGAGTTCCCGCCGGAGCGCGGCAATGGTCTGCCTCAGATCGGTCCCCGCGTCGTCGAGCATTGCCATTCGGTCGCCTCTCCCGCCTGCGGTGCCGCCGGGATCCGCAACGGCCGACGGTTAGGCTGCAGAGCAGCGCGGACGCCGGGACCGAGCGGCACACGTATTACGCGCGAGAATACCCGTGCGATGTTTGGCCTGCTAGCAATCTCGTTCGGTTCCGATCGGCTTAGCCACTCCGGGGATCAGACGTAGTGCCGAAGAAAGCCATCGATCATTGCGTTCACTTGGTCGGGAACTTCGAGCTGGTTGAAGTGACCGGCGCCAACGGTCCAGCCATTGACCACGTTCGGCAGCCATTGCGACATCAGATGCGGCGGGTTGAGAGGCGGCGTTCCCGCCAGATGGAGTGCCGGCACCTGGCACATTGCCGCAACAGCGGGACCGTCGAATTCGAGGGCTCCCCTTATGGCATTGGCGGCGACGTGGCCCGGCGCGGTAAGCATCACCGCCAGTACAGCCTCGACGAGCTTCCGGTCGGATGTCGGGAGGAACAGGTGATCGGTGATGAACCGCCGGCGGGACTCCTGTTTGCCGGCCTCGATATCACCAGCCACGGCCTCGATAGCGGCGCGCAGCTCGGGCGGAAAAACAAAGGGCGCAGGGTCGACCATGACAATGGCCGCGACACTCTGGGGATGGGCCGCGGCGAGCTGCAGAGCCGTCACACCCCCCATGCTGTGACCGACCGCCACGGTCTTGCCGAGACCCAGCTGTCCGATGACGTATGCAATGTCGTCAGCGTAGGCGGCGATAGGGTAGGGGCCGGCCGGCTTGTCGCTCTCGCCGTGACCGCGCAAATCCACCGAAACCACCCGGTGCCGCTGCGCGAAATGCTCGGCCTGTGGGGCGAAGAACGAACGATCGCAGGTCCACCCGTGGATAAAGACGAAGACGGGCTTTCCGACGCCGCGATCCTCGAACGCCAATTTTGTGCCGTTGTGCACGATCGTCGCCATGACCCTGCTCCATTTCTTTGGGTTGACCCGACGGACCGCAGCCTGAAGAGCTGCCTACCATGGGCTGCATCGCCCAGTACCGCGATTTTACCAATTTTGCGGCAGCTTGTCTGAGGCGATGCAAGCCCGAGTCGCGATGGGCGAGGGAATTCTGTTCGCAGCGGTATGAGAGGACGAAAACCTGGGGTCGGTTCGACTGTTGGGGCTTTCGTCAGGCTGGCACGGCCATTGCCTGGACAGATGCCGCAGGCTGAATCTCGCGCAAATGGCAGGCGACGCGGTGGCCCGGGAAGACCTCGCGCATTTCCGGCTCCTCTTGCGAACACCGGGTGAAAGCGTAAGGGCAGCGCGTGTGGAAGCGGCAGCCTGACGGAGGATGGATCGGGCTCGGCACGTCGCCTTTGAGGATGATGCGCTGCTTGGCCGCCTCGGGGTCGGGAACCGGCACTGCCGAGAGGAGCGCCTCGGTATAGGGGTGTTGCGGGCGGATGAAGAGAGCGCGCTTGTCGGCGATCTCGACGATCTTGCCGAGATACATGACCGCAATGCGGTGGCTGATGTGCTCGACGACCGCGAGGTCGTGCGCGACGAAGAGATACGACAGTCCGAATTCGCGCTGCAGGTCGCCCAACAGGTTGATCACCTGCGCCTGCACCGAGACGTCGAGCGCCGAGACCGGCTCATCGCAGACGATGAGGCTCGGGTGCAATGCGAGGGCGCGCGCAATGCCGATGCGCTGGCGCTGGCCGCCCGAGAATTCGTGCGGGTAGCGGTCGAGCGCCTCGGCCCGCAGCCCCACCTTCAGAGCCAATTCCGCCACGCGTTCGGCCAGTTCGCGGCCGCCGGAGACGCCGAAATTGACGAGCGGCTCGCCAATGATGTCGCGGATTCTGAGCCGCGGGTTCAGCGAGGAATAGGGGTCCTGGAAGACGACCTGCAGCCGGCGCCGCCACGGCCGCATCTGCTGCCGCGTGAGCCGGTCGATGCGCTTGCCGTCGATGCGAACCTCGCCTGCGGTCGGGTCGATCAGTTTCAAAATTGCCTTGCCCGCGGTCGACTTGCCGCAGCCGCTCTCGCCGACGAGCCCCAAGGTCTCCCCCTCGGCAATGTCGAAAGAGATGCCGTCGACCGCATGAACCTGACCGACAGTGCGCTGGAGCAGCCCTTTCTTTACCGGAAAGTGCTTGACGAGCCCGCGGACAGAAAGGAGGGGTTCGGCAGTGATCATGCCGCGGCGACCCGGTCGGAGTGGAAGCAGGCGGCGTAATGCCCGGGCTCCTTCTCGTCGTAGGCCGGGATTTCACGGCGGCATATCTCGGTCGCGAAGGCGCAGCGCGTTTCAAACGGGCAGCCGGGGATCGGCTCCTTGAGGGACGGCACAGTCCCGGCTATCTCGGCGAGCCGCGGCGCCCGTTCACGGTCGAGCGAGGCGCCGAGCCGCGGAACCGAGGCCAAGAGCCCCCTCGTGTACGGGTGCAGCGGCCTGCGGAACAACTTGCCGACCGGCGCCTCCTCGGCCTTGCGCCCGGCATACATGACGACGACGCGTTGCGCCATCTCCGCGACGACGCCGAGATCGTGCGTGATCAGCACAATCGCGGCATCGATCTTCTGTTTGAGTTCGCGCATCAGATCGAGGATCTGCGCCTGGATCGTGACGTCGAGCGCGGTCGTCGGCTCGTCGGCGATCAGCAGCTTCGGGTTGCAGGCGAGCGCCATCGCGATCATGACCCGCTGCCGCATCCCACCTGACAGCTGATGCGGATATTCGGAAATGCGCCGCCGTGCCTCCGGGATATGCACGAGACGCAGCATATCGACGGCCTTGTCCAGCGCCGCCCGGTGGTCGAGGCCCTGGTGCAAGGTCAAGGTCTCGGCGATTTGCCGGCCGATCGTCAGTACCGGGTTGAGCGACGTCATCGGCTCCTGAAAAATCATCGATATCTCGTTGCCGCGCACCGCACGCATTTCGGCTTCGCTGAGGCCGAGCAGGTCGCGCCCCGCGAAGCGGATCGCGCCGGAAACGATGCGGCCGGGCGGCGACGGGATCAGTCGCAATACCGACAGCGCCGTAACGCTCTTACCGCAGCCGCTCTCGCCGACAATGGCGAGCGTCTCGCCAGGAAACAGATGGAACGACACGCCGTCGACGGCGCGCACCACCCCGTCACGCGTGAAGAACCAGGTTCGCAGATCGGCGATGTCGAGGATCCTCTCGACCTTGGCCGGCGGCGCCTTTGGGAATGTCGGGGTGTAGGCCGCGAGAGTTTCGGGCATGCGCTACTACATGCGGCGCGCCAGGCGCGGGTCGAGCGCGTCACGGAGCCCGTCGCCGAGCAGATTGATGGCGAGGACGGTAATCGACAGGAAGGCACCGGGGATCAGGACGATGTAATAGGCGACCTGAAAGAGACTGCGGCCCTCGGCCATGATATTGCCCCAGCTCGGGACATTCGGCGGGGTCCCGGCGCCGAGAAAGGACAGGATCGCCTCGACGATCATCGCCGAGGCTGCGACGAAGGTGCCTTGCACGAGGAGCGGCGGCAGTGTGTTGGGCAGGATGTGCCGCCACAGGATGCGGAAAAACCCGGTGCCGCTGGCCAGCGCGGCCTCGACAAAGGGCTGCTCGCGCAAGGTCAGCACAACACCGCGGACAAGCCGCGTGACGCGCGGCACTTCGGCGACGGTGATAGCAAAGATGACGTTTTCGATGCTGGCGCGGGTCAGCGCCATCAACGCGATCGCAATCAGGATCGCCGGGATCGACATCAGCCCGTCCATGATCCGCATGACGACCGCGTCGGTCCAACGGCTGAAACCGGTAACGAGGCCGATCGCCAGGCCCAGCGCGGTGCTCAACAAGGCGACACTCAACCCGACGGTCAGCGATATGCGCGCGCCGTAAATAGTGCGGCTGTAAATGTCGCGCCCGAGCATGTCGGTGCCGAACCAATATTGCGCCGAGGGCCAGCGCAGCCGGCGGATCGGCGACAATGCCTGCGGGTCGACCGTGCCGAGATACGGGGCACAGACCGCCATTAATGCCATTAAACCGAGCAGTGTCCCGCCGATGACGATCGTCGGGTGGCGGCGGACATAGGCCCAGGCGCCACGCTTGCGCCGTGACGGAATGACAGCAAGGACGGTAAGATCGGTGGGTGCGACAGTCATGAGTTCCCGTCACCTCCGCGCAAGCGGGGGCCCAGGGCAAGCGTTCCTGCCGTCGGGAACCTGGATTCCCCGCTTTCGCGGGAATGACGAATTGAAGTTGCGAAGAAGCATCTTGAGCAACCGGCCTCAGTAGCGGATGCGCGGGTCGAGGAAGGTGTAGCTGAGGTCGACCAGCAGATTAATCAGCACATAGGCGGCCGAAAACACGAGGATGATCCCTTGGATGATCGGATAGTCGCGGCGCAGGATCGCATCGACGGTCAGCCGGCCGAGACCGGGGATCGCGAACACTGTCTCGGTGACGACGACACCGGAGATCAGCGAGGCAATGCCGATCCCGATTATCGTCGCGATCGGCACGGCGGCATTCTTCAGCGCATGGCCGATCAGCACCTTGTCGTTCGCCAGACCTTTGGCTTGCGCGGTGCGAATATAATCCTGGGCGAGGACATCGAGCATGCTGGCGCGCGTCATCCGCGCGATCAGCGCGGCAAATACCATGCCGAGAGCCAGTGTCGGCATCACGATATGAGACAGAAACGGCCCCAAACCTCCGCCGATCGTGACAAAGCCCTGGACCGGCAAAAGGTCGGTCGAGATCGCAAAGGCATAGATCAGCAGATAGGCGAGCACGAATACCGGCACCGAAAAACCCAGCACGGCGAAGATCATAACCACGCGGTCGATCCAGGAGCCGGCCTTCCATGCAGCGAGGACCCCCATCGGGATCGCCGCGAGGACAGAGACGATGAGGGTCGAGATGGTCAAGGTGACAGTGGGCTCGATGCGCTGTGCGATCAGCTTGGAGACCGGCAGGTTGGTGAAGATCGAAATGCCGAGATCGCCGTGCAGCAGCGCCCACACCCAGGTCCCGAACTGGATATAGAGCGGTTGGTCGAGCCCGAGCTTTTGGCGGATGCGGGCGATGTCGTCGGCAGTGGCCGTGTCGCCGGCGATGATCGCGGCCGGATCGCCTGGGCTCAGATGCAACAGCGAGAAAACGAACAGAGCGACCACCACCATGACGGGGATGGTCGCCAGAATGCGGCGGACGATATAGGCGAACACGGGTTACACCCGAATTTCGTCATTCCCGCGAAAGCGGGAATCTGGAGCCCCAAGGCTGAGCGGTCGCCCTGGGCTCCCGCTTCCGCGGGGGCGACGGTGCCGGTAGTTTCTCACTTCTTCTCGACGTTCCACAGGAAGACGACCGGTGCGACGATGATGCCTTCGAGGTTCTTGCGGTAGGCCGTCGGCACGACGAACTGCCCGGTCGGCACGTAGGGGATGTTGTTGGTATAAGCCTCGACCTGGATATCGCCGGCGAGCATCTTTTGCGCCGCGAGATCGGGAGCCTTGAACCAATCGTCGATCAGCGCCTCGATCTTCGGGTCGCTGGGCCAACCGAACCATGCCTTGTCGCCGCTGCCGCGGACCAGGATGTTGACCGCCGGCGAAAAGAAATCGGGGGCCGAGGTCCAGGTATGGAAGATGCTCCAACCTCCCTTGTCGATCGGCTCCTTCGAGGTGCGCCGGGTAATCAAGGTGCCCCAGTCGTTGGCCTGGAAGTCGACATTAAAGCCGGCGCCGCGCAGCGCGTCCAACGTCACCAATGCCTGCCCATGGACGATCGGCTGGTCGGTGGCCGACATCAGCACGATCTTCTCGCCCTTGTAGCCGGCCTCCTGGATAACCTGCTTTGCCTTGGTGAGGTTCGGGCCCTTGATCAGGGTGTCGGCACCAGCTTGCGTCTCGAACGGGGTGCCGCAACCGAACAATGCCGCACAGGTTTTCCAGTATTTCGGATCGCCGGCTGCTGCAGCCATGTAGTCCTTCTGATTGACCAGGTTCAGCACCGCTTCGCGCAATTTGAAATTGTTGAAGGGCGGCTGGATGTGGTTGAAGCGCAGAATGCCGTGATTGCCGAGCGGGTCGACGGTCGTGACGGTGATGTCCTTGTTGGCGGCGAAGACCGGGACGAGGTCGGCCGGCGGCTGCTCGTACCAATCGGCTTCGCCGGCGTTGAGCGCCGCCGCGGCGGTCGCGGTGTCCGGGATGTAGAGCCATTCGACGCGGTCGACCTTTGCCACCTTGCCGCCGGCGGCGAAGCTCGGCGCCTCCTCGCGCGGCACATAATCGATGTTCTTGACAAACACCGCCCTGTGGCCGGGCTCCCACTCCTCCTTGACGAATTTGAACGGGCCGGAACCGATTGCTTCCGGGATCTGCTGATAGGCGTCGGTCTTGGCCAGTCGCTCCGGCATCATGAACGGCACGTTGCTCGACAGCTTGCCGAGCGCGTCGAGGATCAGCGGGAACGGCGATTTCAGGGTGATCGTGAAGGTCTTGTCGTCGGCCGCCTGGATCTGTGCGATCGCCTCCATCAGCTTCTGGCCGAGCGTGTCCCGTTTGCCCCAGCGTTCGAGCGAGGCGACGCAATCGGCGGCCCGCACCGGCTGGCCATCATGCCATTTCAAGCCGTCGCGCAGGACGAAGCTGTAGGTCAGTTTATCGTCACTGGCAGTCCACCGATCGACCATTTGCGGCTGCGGCTTGAAATCCTTGTCGAGTGAGAACAGCGTGTCGAAGACGAGGTAGCCGAAATTGCGAGTGACATAGGCAGTCGTCCATATCGGGTCGATGCTGCGCAAATCCGCCTGCGGAATAAAACGCAACGTCTTCTGTGCCAGCTGGCTCCACCCGATCGAAGGGGCGAGAAGCATAAGGAGCGCCGCCGCCGACAGCCGGAGGGTATGGGGAAGTGAATTCATGTTTTCCCTGTTCGGCATTGTTCAAGCGAACTTACGCTTTCCATGACTGGGACAACAGTGCAAAAGCTGGGCCGCGAGCTCCCCGTAAATTCCCTCCCCTGCGCGCGGCGCGCGCGGGGAGGGGATGAGTGGCGGCCGAAGGATCGCAGGCTATGCCGAGTGAAGTCGAGATTGCGTACGCGTCGGCGGCGGAGCTGGTCGACCTGTACCGCAGGAAGGCGCTGTTGCCGGTGGAGGCGACAGGGCTTCTTCTCGATCGGCTCGACGCGCTGCAACCGAAGCTCAATGCATTCTGCATCGTCGACCGCGACGGGGCGATGGCGGCGGCGCGCGCCTCGGAAGAGCGCTGGCGCCGCGGCGAGCCGTCGGGTCCGCTCGACGGCGTGCCGGCAACGGTCAAGGACCTGATGCTGATGCGCGGGTTTCCGACCCGGCGCGGCTCACAGCTTGTGGATCCGGTGCCCGACACCGAGGACGCGCCGGCGGTGGCGCGTTTGCGCGAGGCCGGCGCGGTGATCCTTGGCAAGACGACGACCCCGGAATTCGGCTGGATCGCGGTCGGGGACAGCCCGCTGACCGGCGTCACCCGCAACCCGTGGGACCTCGGCCGCACGCCGGGCGGCAGCAGCGCCGGCGCGGCGGCAGCCTGCGCCGCCGGGATCGCGCCGCTGCATCTCGGCAGCGACGGCGCCGGCTCGATCCGCATCCCCGCCGCGTTCACCGGCATCTTCGGGTTGAAGCCGAGCTTTGGCCGCGTGCCGGCCTACCCGCTGTCGCCGATGGGCCTCCTTGCGCATATCGGCCCGATGACCCGAAGCGTGGCGGACGCGGCGCTGATGCTGAGCGTCATTTCCGCCCCCGACGACCGCGACCCTTATGCGCTGCCACCGGAGCGGCGAAATTACCTCGATGGGCTCGAAGCCGGTGTGCGCGGATGGCGCATCGCGTACAGTCCGGCCCTCGGTTACGCGAAGGTCGATCCGGCGATAGCCGGCTTGGCTGCCGAAGCGGTAAAACAATTCGAGGCCTTGGGGGCGGTTGTCGAGGAGGTCGAAGCGATTTTCGCGTCGCCGCGCGACGCGCTGTTTACTTTGTGGGCGGCCGGGGTCGCCAAGCTTCTCGCCGGCTTTTCTGCGGACCGGAGAGAGTTCATCGATCCGGGTCTGGCCTCGATGGTGACGGAGGGCGAGCGGATCAGTGCCGTCGATTATCTCGATGCCGATCTCGTTCGCACCACACTCAGCCGGGAGATGGCGGCGTTCCACCGCAAATTCGATCTGCTACTGACACCGATGATGCCGGTCCCCGCCTTGCCGGTGGGACAGGATCTGAACGACCCGGCGACGGAACGGCACTGGATCGACTGGTCGCCCTTCAGCTATCCCTTCAACATGACGCGCCAACCGGCAGCGAGCGTTCCTTGCGGTCTGACGCACGCCGGTCTGCCGGTCGGCCTGCAAATCGTCGGCCCGCTTTATGGCGACGACCGCGTGCTGCGCGCAGCCCGCGCCTTCGAGGCAACGCGACCCGTGCGCCGCCCGCCGCTCAGAGCGTAGGGTGGGTAGAGCGCAGCGAAACTCACCCATCATTCGCGCGGCCGGCGATGGGTTTCGCTCCCGCTCAACCCATCCTACGCCTTCAGGCTGCAGTGGGTTGGGACGAAGTGATCCCGCCGCCGCTCAGACGTTGAGGTTGACGGTGATGTTCTGTACCCGCCGTAGGAGTGGCCCCGGCGACTGGCCGAGGCCCGGGTTGACCTGCACCCAGCCGGCTTCGAGCGTGCGCGGTCTTGAGCGCCCGGCGGATGTCGTGCGTCCAGACATAGGCGGCCAGCCCGTAATGGCTGTCATTGGCCATGCGGATCGCCTCGGCCTCCTCGGTCCATGGGATCGCGACCAGTACGGGCCCGAAGATCTCCTCGCGCGCCAGCCGCCAGTCGTTCGATGCCTCGGCAAAGACGGTGGGCAATGCGAAATAGCCTTCGCTCAGCGGCCCGCTTTTCGGCGGCAGGCCGCCGATTACCAGACGCACCGTGGGCTGGTGGAGGCCATCTTGGCTTCGACAACCGCCATGACTGCCTCCTCACGACCGCTCTTCTGCGATATGGTCGGAATCGGCGGTCCATCAACGACGAAGAGCCGATCGTGAGCGACGGCACTGCGATACTCCCCGAGACGCTCGCGGCGATACCCGAGATCCTCGGCGCCGAGCTTGACGGCATGACCGTCGAGCGGGCGGTCATCGGCCTCTTCTTTACCGGCGTGAAATTGAGCAATGGCCTCGCCGGGGCCTGCGCGACGCCGATCAAGACGATCCCCGAGGCGGTCTGCTGCCCGAGTTCGGCGATGACGATGCCGTTCCCCGGCAAATTACACGGACGGCTGGCGTTCGACCTTGCGCGAGAGGCGCTCAGCGCTCACGGCATCCGCCGCGCCGTCGGCATCGCGGCGATGAACGCACTCGCCGAAGCGTGCTGGCGCCGTCGGCCCCATCCGGAGACCGAGCTGCGCCTCGGTGTCGACGCGTTCGATGCGACTGAAATGCGTCCCGGCGACAAGGTCGTCGTTGTCGGGGCTTTCGTGCCTTTTCTGCGCGAGTTGAAGCGCCGCCGTCAGCCGTTCCTCGTGCTCGAGCAGGATCCGGCCACCCTCAAGCCCGAGGAGCTGCCGTTCTTCCGCGCGGCCGACCAGGCGAGAAGTGTCGTTCCCGAAGCCGATGTGCTGCTGATCACCGGCACGACTCTGATCAATGACACGCTCGAAGATCTGCTGGGCTGGGCGAAGCCGAGCGCACGGGTGACGATGGTCGGCCCGACGGTCAGTCTGTTGCCGGATGCGTTTTTGCGCCGCGGGGCCGACATTCTCGGGACCGTTCGCATCACCGCGCCGGACGAATTCCTCGATATGCTCGCCGAGGGCGGGTCCGGCTACCACTTCCTCGGCCGGTCGGCGCAGAAGGTCGTGCTGGTGCGATTCACCGGAGTAGGTGTCGCGGCGGCATAGCCTGCTGGGATGCCGGGCTCGCATTCTCGTTGACAAAACCACAATTGCGATGTAGCCTTTATCTATGTCCATCGCGCGAGCATCGCATCGGAACTGGTCCGATATCAGCCACCACAACAGCGCAAAACAGCGAAGGAACAGCGAGCGCTTTTGCTGTTCCTTCGTTGCGCCGAACTGTCGCGGGCCAAGGATTCCGCCAACTGCCCACAGCTCGCCGGCTGAAAATTTGCCGGCAAAACAGCAAAAACAGCCAACCCGCCGTGACCGGCGGCAATCAATGCCGATCGTGACGGGGCGCCGGTGAACGGGTGGGAGGCGCAAGCAATAGTCGTGTCCTATGAAGAACACCTATGCTCGCTATCTACAGCTGCAACGGCTTCTCTCGGCGCAGACACAGCGCACGCAGTCCGACGACGAGCTGCTGTTCATCATTATTCACCAACAGCATGAGCTGTGGTTCAAGCTCGCCATTCACGAGCTCGAGTGTGCCATCAATTCTTTGATGCGAGAGGAAGCGAACGAAGCTGATTGCATTATCGCATTCAAACGCCTGTCGCGGGTCAGCACGATCCAGCACATCCTGATCTCGTCCTGGGAAGTACTGGCGACGTTGACGCCAGACGAATTCTTTTTGTTTCGCGAGACAGTCGGGCGAGACGGCGCCTCGGGCTTTCAATCAATCCAATATCGGGTATTGGAATATAAGCTCGGGCTCAAATACCGCTATGTCGATTTCGAGTTGCCGAGCGGCGAGACACGCAGTTTCGATGTCTTCGAGAATGCCCAGACCGATAAAGAGAGTGAGGCGTTGAACGCGGCACTGGCGGCGCCCGGCATTTATGATTCTGTGATCTCGTATATGGCGCGAACCTTACCGAGCTTTGCGATCGCAGATCCGCGGTCGGGGGACTATTCGGTCAAGCATCAAAAGAATGTCGCAGTGTTTCGGGCCTGGAGCCACGTCTATCGAAACCGCATGAGCGCGCCCGAACTCTACCAGCTCGGTGAAAAACTCATCGATTTGGAGGACGCGTTCCGCAAGTGGCGTTTTGCGCATCTCGCTACGGTCTCGCGGGTCATCGGGAGTAATGCCGGAACCGGCGGGTCGAGCGGGCTCAGATATCTGAAACAAGCCGCCAACCAGCTGCTGGAAAGCCCGATGTACCCGGAATTGTGGGATGTTCGCAGCGAGATGTTCAGCCGGCCGCAAGAGTTCGATCTTGCCACTGCGGGGTATGATTCCAAACAGGGCCCCTCACACCGGTCCCCGCTCCGCACGGAGGGCGAGGGACGGACCCGCGGAGCGGGCGAGTGAGCGGCGCATGTTGGCGATTGCCATTCGGTGGTCAAAGAGGGTATCTTCCGAGTGATGAACCCGTCCGTGCAATCATTGACTTGGTGGTGGCCCGTCTGACACGGCGGCCGCTTGCGTTTATTCCGACTGAGGCCGCCCAGGGACACCGGGCGGCCTTCGCATTTCAGGGGGGACCTAACCGGACCTCGGGCGATCCCAACCTAGAGGGATCTCCATGAAGCCCACGACGTACATCACCAACGGCGGCATCCGCGTCACGCGGGAGATCCGCAATCACGACTACCAGCCGGCGGATACGGCGCTGGCCCAGTCGCTCGACGAGCGGCGCGGCGTGCTGTTCTCCTCGAGTTTCGAGTTTCCCGGCCGCTACACGCGATGGGACATGGGATTTGTCGACCCGCTGCTGGCCTTTACCGCCAGCGGACGTCGGTTTTCGATCGAGGCTCTCAACGAGCGCGGCCGTGTTTTGCTGGACCCGGTTGCGGAGCGCATCGCCGACCTCGCCACAATTCGCCCCGAGCGCGTCGGGCCGAGTCGGATATCGGGCGAGATCGAGCAGACCGAGGAGCGCTTCCCGGAAGAGAGCCGCAGCCGCCAGCCTTCTGTCTTCTCCGTTCTTCGCGCCCTGATCGGCTTGTTCGGCAGTGCCGAGGACCAGCACCTCGGGTTCTACGGTGCCTTTGGCTACGATCTGGTGTTTCAGTTCGAGCCGATGCCGCTCCGCCTGCCGCGGCCTCAGGACCAACGGGATCTCGTCCTTTATCTGCCCGACGAGATCCTCGTCGTCGACCATATGCGGCAGATCTCGTCGACGCATCGGTACGAGTTCGAGGTAGCCGGGCGATCGACCAGCGGCTTGCCGCGCGCGACGGCGCCCGCCCCTTATCGCCTCGACCACGCGCCGTTGAGCCGCCCGACCGATAGCGACCACGGTCCCGGCGAATACGCCGCGCTTGTCGAGCGCGCCAAGGCGGCCTTTGTTCGCGGCGATCTCTTTGAGGTCGTGTGCGGGCAGCTTCTCGCCGATGCCTGCACCGACCAGCCGAGCGTCGTGTTTCATCGGCTGCGCCAAGCCAACCCGGCGCCCTACGGTGCGCTGATCAACCTTGGCGAGGGCGAGTTCCTCGTCTCGGCTTCGCCCGAAATGTATGTCCGGGTGGACGGGCAGCGGATCGAGACCTGCCCGATCAGCGGCACGATCGCGCGCGGCCGCGACCCGGTCGAGGACGCCGAGCGCATCCGCGAATTGCTGAATTCCGTGAAGGACGAGAGCGAGCTCACGATGTGCACGGACGTCGACCGGAACGACAAATCGCGGGTCTGCGTGCCGGGCACCGTGCAGGTCATCGGGCGCCGCCAGATCGAGCTCTATTCGCGGCTGATCCACACCGTCGATCACGTCGAGGGCACCTTGCGCGAGGAATTCGACGCGCTGGACGGCTTCCTCAGCCATGCCTGGGCGGTCACGGTAACCGGGGCGCCCAAACGTTGGGCGATCCGCTTCATCGAAGAAGAGGAACGCTCGTCGCGCCGCTGGTATGGAGGGGCGATCGGCCGCGTGACCTTCGACGGCAACATGAACACCGGGCTGACCTTGCGTACGATCCGCATGAAGGACGGGGTGGCCGAAGTCCGAGCCGGCGCGACGTTGCTTTACGACAGCGACCCGGAGGCCGAGGAGGCCGAGACCCGCCTGAAGGCTGCCGCGATGTTCGGCGCAATTCGCGGGACGAAGGCGGCGTCGGTCACCCGCCCGGCTACGGCAGCCGAAATCGGCAAGGGCCGGCGGGTGCTATTGGTCGACCATGAAGACTCGTTCGTTCACACCCTGGCAAACTACATCCGCGCGACCGGCTGCGAAGTCGTGACGATGCGTCCCGATATGGCCCGCGCCGAGCTGCGGCAGGCCGACCATCACGATCTCGTCGTCTTATCACCGGGGCCGGGCCGGCCCTCGGATTTCGCTATGGCCGAAACTCTCGATCTAGTTCTCCGGCGCCATCTGCCCGTGTTTGGCGTGTGTCTCGGGCTTCAAGGAATCGTCGAATACTTCGGCGGCTCGCTCGACATCCTCGACCCGCCAATGCACGGCAAGCCGTCACCGGTTTGCGTGCGCGGCGGTCGGTTGTTCTGCGGACTGCCGAGCGAGTTCGTCGTAGGACGGTATCATTCGCTGCACGCACGGCGAAGCACATTGCCCGCGCAGCTTTCGGTCACTGCCGAAACCGGTGAGGGCGTTGTAATGGCAATCGAGCACCGAGATCTGCCGATCGCCGCCGTGCAGTTTCATCCGGAATCCGTGATGACTTTGCGGTCGGAGATCGGCATGCCGATCATCGCCTCGGTGATGTCCGTACTCCCCGCCCCAAGCGCCCGCTGATTGCGCCCGCGCCGCCACCTACCCGCCGACGGCCCCTTGGGTTTCGACGTAGAGCGAATAGACCGACTGGCTCGCCGCCATGAAGAGGCGATTGCGCTTGACGCCGCCAAAGCAGACATTGGCGCAGCGCTCGGGCAGCATGATGCGGCCGATCATCTTGCCGTCCGGGGCGAAGACAGCGACGCCGTCCTCGGCCTCGCCGCCCGACCATGCGCACCACAGATTACCCTGGACATCGACCCGCATGCCGTCGGAGCCGCCCGGCTCTGCGCTGTTGAATTCACGTCGATTAGCGGTCTTGGTGCCATTATCGACGACATCGTAGACCTGGATCGTGCGCTGTCCCGGGCCGGGCGTGTCGACGACATAGAGCAGCTTTTCGTCGGGCGAGAAGGCGAGCCCGTTCGGCCGCTTCATGTCGCCCACCGCAATCGTCAGCTGGCCGGTTGTCAGGTCGAGCCGATAGACCCGGTACGGCAATTCCGGGTTCGCCTTGTGACCGAGGTAATTGCCGCGGATCCCGGCGCCGTTGTCGCTGAACCAGATCGAGCCGTCGGACTTGACGACAACGTCATTGGGGCCGGTCAGTTTTTTTCCCTCGAACGCTTCCGCGAGGACAGTGATGGTCCCGTCGTGCTCCGTGCGGGTCAGCCGCTGCGTGTCCATCTCGCAGGTCACGAGGCGCCCTTGGCGGTCGCGGGTATTCCCGTTGGCATAGTGCGAGGGCTTGCGGAAAACGCTGACTGCCCCGGTCTCTTCGTCCCATTTCATCATGCGGTCGTTCGGGATGTCGCTCCAAATCAAGCATCGCAGATCGCCGAACCATACGGGGCCTTCGTTGAAACGGCATCCAGTCGCGAGCAGCTCTATCGCGGAAATCGCGACCGCGAGCGGCGTGAAGCGCGGGTCGAGGGTTTTTATCCTCGCGTCCGGGTAGCGCACGATTCCCGGGTCCCAACTCAGTGCCATAGATGCCAATCCCCCGCTGATGATGAACGACCGCCTGCCGATATCCATCCGTGTGCCTCGGGCCGCGATCAGGAATTTGGCCCCCGCTCCATAGAGACAGGCTGCCAGCGCTTGAGGCCGCTGTCGGCCAGCACCGAAGGGTTGACGCAGGACATCGGCCATTTGCCGCTAAGCGCCAGCGACAGTTCGAGACCGACGCGGCGGCGGCGCGCCGGATCGAAGCGCGCGGTCGCGGAAGCGACATGCGCGGTCAGGATCACGTTGTTCATCCGCAGCAGCGGATTGTTGCCGCCCGGCGGCTCCTGCTCGAGCACGTCGAGGCCGGCGCCGGCGATCATGCCGTCGTCGAGCGCCCTGATCAGCGCCGCCTCGTCGGTCGTCGGTCCGCGCCCGGTGCTGACATAGAGCGTGGTCTTCTTCATTTGGGCAAAATGCTCTTCGCGGATCAGCCGGTTGGCGCTCTCGGTCGCCGGCGTGTGCATCGAGATGATGTCGGCGCGCGCCAAGAGTTCGGGCAGGCTGACCGGTTCGACGCCGCGCTCGACCATCACGATCTCTTCGATGTAGGGGTCATAGGCGATGACGTGCAGGCCGAACGGCTTGGCCCGTTCGGCGACCGCCCGCGCGACATGGCCAAAGGCGATGAGGCCCAGGGTCATGCCCCGCAGGCGCGGGACCTTGAGCAAGGCCGGCCGCCCCTCGGCCCAGCGCCCGTCGCGGACCATCTTGTCCTGCTCGATGAGCCGGCGATGGGTGGCGAGGATCAAGGTCATCGCGTGGTCGGCAACTTCCTCGATGAAAGTGTCGGGGCAATTGGTGACCGGAATGCCCCTTGCCGTTGCGGCATCGACATCCACCGAGTCGACGCCAACGCTGCCGAGCGAGATGATTTTGCAGCGCTGCAGCCCGTCGATCATTTTCTTGGTTATCCGCCGCCCCTTGGCATAGAGCGCATCGGCATCGCGCGCGGCGGCGGCGAACTCGTCCTCGGACCCCGGCGGGATCTCGTAGATCTCGGCGTCGATCGGCGCCAGCGCCTCCATCTCATAGCCGTAGTCGCCGCCGGCGACGGTAAAGCTGGCGCCCGCCGGCGTCGCAATCCTGAATTTGGCCAAGTGTTCCCTCCGTTGCCCGAGATTAATGATGTCCGGATCACACCGTCGCCGGCGCGGGTTGTCAATCGCCGCGCGCCACCGAGGCCCGGGCCGGCGCCAGGCGGAACAACGAGACGGCCATCGTAATGATCAGCAGCACGGTCAGCCCCGCCATTATTCCGGCAAAGCGGTCGAGCCCCGGCGTCGGCGACAGCGGCGGGCCCTGACCCTGGATCATGCTGAGCAGAAAGGCGAGCCCTGCCTGGGTCCCGACATAGCCGATCCCGGTGGCGCCGGATTGGATCTGCGAGGCGAGCCAGGTCCCCGCCATCAAGAAGAGCAGCCAAATAAGAAAGCTGGTGCCGACCCAATAGAGGCAGAGAAGGCCCAGCGCAGCGCCGAGTGCGCAGCCTACGAGGCGATAGACTGCGCGCTGGACGACGGTGCGCGCATCGGGTTCGAGAACTGCCGTCGTCGGGACGGCCATAACCGCGACCGCAGTCACCGCCATAGTACTGGAGCCGAGCGGTTCGAGCCAGTTCACAAGCAATGGCAACAACATTACGGTGAGGCCGCCGCGGCAAGCATGCAACACCAGCTGCCAACTCTCGCGCAACCATCGCTCGAACTCGTCTGCATGGCGGCGCATCCAAAACAGCAGCGGCGGAGGCCTTCGGGGGGTCAGAGCCGGGGCTGTGGCGGCAGTGTCCTCGGGGAGCAGAAATGTTACGAGGAGTGCCGACGCTGTCCCGATCGTCACATCGGCAACCCGGTTAACTGCGATGGTGAATGTGATCTGCGGCTGATCGAGTGCCATCAGCATCACCAGATTGCCGGTGATGGCCCCGATCAGCCATGCGTAGCCGTGGCGCGATGTCGCGAAGCCGAACAGACCTGCCCATGCCAGCGCGAACAGGCACAAGCAGAAGGGCAGCGGATCATAAATGAACAGACCGATGACGATCACCGCAATCACGGCGCCGGCCGCGCTGCCGATGATGCGCATCGCCCCGCGCGACAGCGCGACGGTCAATGATGAGCGCGTCACCATCCAGGCGGAAATCGAGGCCCACCAGGGCTCGTCGGAGTGCACTAGGAATGCAGCCAGAGCGGCCAGAGTGACCGACAGGGCGGCCGCCAGCGCCTCGGTACCGCGCGGGCCGCGAGGTGTGAGCGAGCGGAATTCCGTATTCAGCGCCTCGACGATCCCGCGCAACATGTCTCGGCTTTCAGTAAAACCGGAGCTTCAATAAAGCCAAGACTTCAATAAAAGATGATCGTGCGCGCGTCGGAGCCCATGTGAAGGGTGATGTCGGGGCTCTGATCCCGTAATACCAATGTCACTGGAAAGCGCCGCTCGAGACGGATCCAGTCTGTCGTCGGCGCCACATAGGGCAGCAGCTTGCGCTCTGTCGGATCGCGGCTTATGCCGCGGGCGATACCTTGGATTGCGGCGCGATGAAAACGCCATGGGTGTGCGTCGAGCCAGATCCAGGCAGTATGACCG
>Ga0126381_100001720_pt1 | contig 23402 bp, 17 predicted proteins | sample PanSoiMetPlot_28_FD_96465 | JGI IMG/M metagenome (GOLD analysis project Ga0126381, IMG submission 96465) | Tropical forest soil microbial communities from Panama - MetaG Plot_28 | ecosystem: Environmental > Terrestrial > Soil > Tropical forest > Bulk soil | place: Panama | collected 2016-02-17 | reverse complement strand
ACAACGGGACAGGCGTCTCAGCCGTGCTGGAGGCAGCGCGAATCCTGAAGTCGCTGAACATCAAGCCCGATGCCACGATCCGCTTCGTCTTCTTCTCGGGCGAAGAAGAAGCCAATTTGGGATCGCGAGCCTATGTTCAGCGTCACCGGGACGAGCTGGACAGAACCCGCGCCTTCCTAATGATGGACGATGGCGCGCAAGTGCCGCTGGGCTTCAAGACGAACGGCCGATCCGACCTGGTGGCACCGCTCAAGGCACTGCTCCAGCCGCTCGCGCCGTTGCATGCCACTCAAGTGACGGACGGCGCCGACATCGAGTCCGACAACGCCTCCTTCATGGCGGCCGGCGTACCGAGTCTCGATCTGCAAGTGGCAGCCGGGGACTATGACGTCCGACATCATGCGATCACCGATACGTTCGACAAGGTCGATCCACGTCACCTCGCGCTCGACACCGCCGTACTGGCAACTGCTGCTTATCTTATCGCGAATGAGGAGGATTGGCGTGAGGCTCGCCAGTCGCAACCCGAAGTGGAGCAGTTGTTCCGCAAGACTGGTCTGATGAGCGCTCAAGGGACCCTGTTTGGCCCAATTGCACGGTAGCCAGACCCATACGTATTTCTATAACTTCCTCTGGCAAAAGGGCGGAGCAATATTCGCGGTAACGGAGAAAACGAGCGAAATAAGCGGTAAATCGCTCCGCATTTGCCAGCTTCAGCTGGATATGCCTGAATTCCAAAATATCTCAATCGAGGGGAGCAAACTATGGCCGGCAAGGAAAGCAGAAAAATTCCTTTGGAAGCGGTGGAGCTGTACAGCAAGTTTATTCATGGCGAGATCAGCCGTCGCGCCTTCGTTAATGGCGTCAAGCGTTTCGCCGTCGCGGGGCTCACCACCTCGGCGATCATTGATGCTCTAATGCCCAATTACGCGCTGGGACAACAAATTCGCAAGGACGATGAACGCATCAAGGCGAGCTATGAAACAATCCCCTCGCCTAACGGCAATGGCTATATCCGCGGCTATTTCGTCCGCCCATTCAGCGCCGACACGCGTGACGCGACGCCCTCGAAATTGCCTGGCGTCATCGTCGTACATGAGAACCGGGGCCTGAACCCGCACACCGAAGATGTGGCGCGGCGATTTGCGTTGGAAAATTTCATGGCCTTTGCGCCTGACTCCCTGACGTCCGTCGGTGGTTATCCGGGCGATGATTACAAGGGTGGACTCCTGTTCGCGAAGATGGACGCCAACAAGCGGATTCAGGATTTTCTTGCGGCCGCGCAGTGGCTGAAAGCACGCCCCGATTGCACCGGTCAGATCGTGGCGACGGGCTTCTGCTTTGGCGGCGGAGTGGCCAACACCCTAGCGGTCTTGATGGGGACCGACCTGAAGGCGGCCGCGCCGTTCTATGGCGCGTCGTCCAAGCCGGAGGACGTGCCAAAGATCAAGGCTGCGATTCTCATCCATCACGGCGCGCTCGATAAGGCACTGGCGAACGGCTATCCGGCGCAGGCCGCCGAACTGAAAAAGAACGATATCACGTTCGAGGGCCACATATATCCGAACGCTGTGCACGGCTTCTTTAATGACGCCACGCCAGAGCGCTACAACAGGGCCGCGGCGGAGCAAGCTTGGACCCGCACCATTGAGTGGTTCAACCAATATGCGCGTGGAGTTTAGGGAGAAGCCGAAAAACATCACTCGGCATCAGGGAAAAGGGCACCGCACAACTGCGAAAAAAAGCCGGTATCGGGCTTCTCCTCTAGACTTCGAGTCAAGCCTCTTTGAATAGGCCAGGCCCGGAAGGCTGGGGCAACTGGACGTGCAATACGTCTCGCATATAGCGGACGCTGGCTTCCAAATTGTCATCCACGCTGCCTGTGCCGTCGCCTGGGCGCGGCGCATCAATATCAAATACCGCCCACCCCTTAAAGCGGCGCTGACGCATGACCCGGAATAACCCCGGAAAGTCCACGCCGCCGCCCTGCCCCACAGAAGCATAGACGCTTTTATTTGCGTGTTCTGCCGGTGTAGGGCTTTGGCTGTTGTTGCGGAATTTTGGGTAGGTGTCCTTCAGGTGAAATTCACTGATGCGGGGGAAGAACTCGTCCGCGATTTTTACCGGATCCATGCCGCCTAAGACATTGTGTCCAGTGTCCAATATCAGCCAGACATAATTGGGGTCTGTAAGAGACACCACCGTGCGAAAATCGCGCTCCCGCTCCATCGGTCCCCATAGATGAGGGTGGAGAGACAAACGGACGCCATATTTTTTCGTTCGCAAGCCGATTTCATTGGCAGTATCAGCAAGCGCCTTTAGCTGGTCATTACTTGGACCGCCGGGCGGCCGGGCTCCCATATTGTTCTTCCAATGATCGATGTCCAGCGGTTGCAAAAAATCGCGCGCAAATGCTTCCATGCGTTCAATGAGCGCAACGCGCCCTTTGCCGCCAAGCCAAGGATAATCGGCAGGCACCCCCGCTGTGGGAGGAGACCCGATTGCTGGCGGGACATCGCCGACATCCATCAACGCGACACCGGCACGCTCGGCAAGCGCCTTCAACGCCTCCGGACGGCCAAGCCAGGGAATGATCTGCGCGGCGTAGGGCTCAAACCCCTGCAGCCCAAAATGTCTGACGTCCGCCAGCATCATTTCCATATTGGTGGACATCTTGAGCACGCCACTTGACCAGGTGCCGAAGATCGAGCCGGTCGTGCCAAAGCGGATATCAAGATCCGCCGGATCAAGGCTTACGGCCCCCGCCGCTGCGGTAAGGAGCGCAGTCGTGCCCAGTGCAGAAGCGATGAAATTCCGCCTGTTCAGCATGGCGATTCCTAATCCCCCAACACTTTGCGCAACGAAGCTTCAATCTGGCCCCCGCAATAGGAGTCGCCAAAATCTTCCTTCGCCTTGGCTGCCAGCTTAGCCAAGGGGGGCAGATCGGCAATCCGCTGCGTAAGGCTAGCAGTCATGGGGGCGGTTTTCTTCAGTATCGTGTCGATCTTGTGGAACCGGTCGGCCATAGTCGACCACAGCGTGGCCGTCACCAGATCGGCGATGCCGGGCGCGTCGCCGCCAAGCAGGAAGCCAGAGCCCAATTTCAAGCCGTGACGGCGCCCAGTCTCCTCCCAAAGAGACATCCATTTCTTCAAGCGCGGGACGAATCCCTTCCAGCGCTTTTCCGTCCACATCTGCCGGCCACCATCCAGTGTGATCTCGTCGATCACGTCATTGGCGTCGTTGACGACCTTCATGGTGATGGCGCGCAAAGCGGCGGTTTTGGGCAGAAGGTCCAGCGTCTCACCTAGGTACAGCGCGATGGCCGGCATTTCAGCGATGGCGAAGGCCGCCTTTTTGTCGATCAACATGGGCGGGCCCATGAACGGCACGGGCATGTCTCTCACCGGCCTATCTATAAGGTCCGAGATCGTCTCGTCGCCGGCTTCAGTCCATTCCTTTCCGGCATAAGCCAAAATCGCGCGCACGAATTGGCCGCGAAATGGAACGGACCAGTAATAAAGATCGTAATCGGACATCTGATCAGCCTCTTTATATATGGTCGATGCCTAGCGATGACGCCGCCCAGCGTAAGCGGTTTCTCTCCTAATTTTGATAGCTGCCCGCCAGGGAACTTAAATAGTATTTTGTTGTTCATGAGCGGCCCAGAAGAAGGGCGTATACTCAGCTTCTCGAAAGCGACAGTATAGCTGGCGGGGCCATGTGCTGTAGGGGCAGCCATCTATCTATCCCTCTCGGCCCGTCTTAGACTGTCGCGAATATGCCCCGTGCATCCAGGACGCAGCTTCGAGGAGAGACACATGACACTCTTCATCCGTGAAGAAGCAAAAGACGATCTTCTATCGCGCGGCTTTTCTAGGCGCCAAATGATGCGCGCGGCCATGATGGTTGGTGGCGCGGCAGCGACTGCTTTCGCTTACGGACCTGAATTCGCAAACGCGCAGGAAGAGACTAGCGCAAAAATTCAGATCGGTTTGAATGAATGCTGGGCGCCGCCCTTTGCGCCGGGCCTCAAGGCCGCGGCTGCCGTCTCATCTCAAAGCAATCGCTACTCGCCCCATGACGAGCATAGCGCGCTGGTAAAAGCGATTTCACAAGTCGAAAATATTCCCGCCGATCACATCTCCACATGGCCCGGCTCGAACCCGGCGCTGGCGCGCTCGGTGGTGGCCTTCTGCTCTCCCGCCAAGGGACTTGTGCTGGCCGATCCCAGCTATGAAACCCCGCAGCGCGCCGCCACGTGGCTTGGCGCGCCTATGAAGAAGGTCCCCTTGAAGTCTGACTACAGCCATGACGTCAGAGCTATGCTTGCCGCCGATCCCAAAGCCGGGCTTTATTATGTATGTTCGCCGAATAATCCCACGGGCACGATGACGCCCATGGCCGACATCGAATGGCTGGTGGACAACAAGCCTGAAGGCGCCGTGGTCGTGATCGATGAGGCTTACATCCACTGGACGCCCGGCTTCCCCGACAACACCGCCACCCATTTGGCGCGCGCGGGCAAGGATGTGCTGGTGATGCGCACGTTCTCAAAAATCTTCGGCATGGCCGGAATGCGGGTCGGATATTACATGGCGCGTCCCGACATCATCAAAAAGCTAGAAATGTATGACGACGGTTTCCTGTCGTTTCAGCTTCCCGTGCCGTCGGCAGCTTGCGCCACTGCCAGCATCACTGAGGCCAGCCTGATCGCGCGCCGCCGTCAGGAACTGATTGCGACACGCACAATGGTGGAGGACCGCCTTACCAAGCGGAAATTCAAGATCATCGGACCAAGCCAGGCAAATATGCTGATGATCGATTGGAAGACCAAGACGTCCAAAGAGATGCAAGCGGCGTTCCGTGCCCGCGGCGTGGAGATCGCGCGCACATTTCCGGCATGGCCTACTGTGTCGCGAATCACCATCGGGTCGAAGGCCGATATGGAAGGGTTCTTCACCGCCCTCGAAAAGATCGAATCAGCGTAAGGCCTCTTACCAGAGCGTCGGGTCCCACGTAGGCCGTTGGGAAAGAATGCAACGTCGTGCCGTGGCGTAGTTTGACTCGAGCGAATGATCCATTCTCGTGCATTCATTTGGCCTTAAGATGATCAACGATCCAGTCACTGCCCTCTGCGTACAGGCTGACAAGCTGTTCAAATGTGAGAAAGATCTCGTGCGTCTGCCCAGGAAACGCTTCTTGCCTTAACTCAACGGAAGGCCGTTGGGCTTGGAGGGCACGGGCTAACAACGTGCCCTGGTTGAAATCGACATTCATGTCGTCATCGCCTTGCGCGAGGAAGATGGGCGACGTCCAAGACGAAAGATGTGCGAGCGCACCATTCTTGGCATAGCTGGGGTCGGCCGAGTCATGGACACCCGCCATATCGAAGCCTGCTTTGAAAATATCTGAGTGCTGCGCGAGCAATTCGGCAGTCATATAGCCGCCCCAAGAAAGGCCATAGACGCCGATGCGGTTGGGATCCACCTGTTCATGTGACTTGAGCCACTCTGCGGCACCCACAAAATCGCGCAGCTCGGAATTTCCCGCAAAACCCCAACCGGGCGCATCCCGGAATGCTTCGCCACGCATAATGCTGCTTCGATACTCCACTGAGAGCACCACGCAGCCGCGGCTCGCCAGATATTGGTTCATCTCGTATAGATAGGCGTAAGCGTCCATGTAGTGAAAACCGGGCAGCATCTGCCGCCTAATCCCGCCGTGCGAGAAGAGAATCCCGCAGCCATCGCTATGAGCCGGCACGAACAGTTGGCCGTACGCGGTCTGGCCGTCTGCGGCTGGGAAGCTCACTAGTTGAGGCTTGACCAAGAGCGCCGAGGGGAAGTTTGACGGTGCCTTGGGAAATTCCGCGGCCCGGGTGTTTCCGTTGGCCGACCGCACGACTACCTTAGGCGGCTCATCCCATCCTGCATTGACATAGGCGAGATTGCCTCCTGCTAGTGGGATGGGAGACCATTGATCCTTCTCGCCAGCGGTGAGGCGGCGGACCGACCTGTTGTCGAGTGACACTTCCGAAATGTGGCGCCGCCCCAGATCGCCGATATTCGTGGCATATACAACTGCCCGCCCGTCCCGAGTGAGTGCGGCAGTCTCGACCTCGCCATCGCCGGGCGTGAGCAGCTTGACATCTCCGCCTTCGGCGGGCACCGCATAAAGATGGCGCCAGCCGTCGCCTTCCCAAGGAAAAATAATCTTCCCTAGCTTGCTCCAGAGAAGTTCGGCGCCGCGTGTAGCCGGGCTGTAGGACTGGTCCAGAGGATAGAACACCGATCCCACGCCTGGATTTGCTTGCCATATCCGGCGCGGATGCAAAAGATCGGATACGCTGACGGTCCAGATGGCCCACGGCGTGGTCGAGACCACTGGACCGCAATAGCGCTCGCTACCACAGGCATTCCGAACCAAATCTTGCGCGTTCGCGGGCTCCCGCCGAAACGCGATTGTTCGTCCATCGGATGACCAGACTGGTCCCTGATCCACATCATCGCCATGCGGGATCACGACTGCGATCTTTGAGGCGAAATCATAGATCTCGACACCGTCGCCGCGCTGGTAGGCGACCTTTTCACCATCCGGCGAAAAAACGAGGCTTTCGCGGCGGCCAGTGAGAAATTCTTCCGGCTCGCCAATCCCCAACAGGCGTCCCTTGTTCCAACTGAGCGATGCTGCCATCACATTGTCATGATCACGCCAGAGCACATAACGATCATCTGCCGTGAACATGGGATCGTGGCCTTCAGCCAGGAGGCGCGGCAAGTCCTTACCTTTAGTGCCGATGATCCAGATATCCTGCTTGGGCGGGTCAGGCATGGCGGTGGGATTGGGTGCATCGCCCTGCCGATTGACGGCGCCACCGCGCACATATGCGACCGCGGCGCCGGTGCGCGACAGCGCTGGCGGCTCCGCCAGTTCCTGACCGTCGTCACCTGAATAGCTCGCCAAAAGCCTGGCGTGATTGTCGATTTGCATGAAATACAAATTCCGGCTCTTCGCTTCGCGAGTGACAAAAGCAAGCGCCATGCCATCGCCGGAAGACCCGGGTGGATAGACAAAGGGTGCGCCAAGGATTTGCGCAATGGTAAAGCGTTCGTCAGCGCGCCGTTCGGGGGGCGTCCAGGCACCATGTTTGAGTTGGACGACCGGCCGCGTCAGCCGCTCGTCGGGACGACCCATTACCTTGCGCGTGAACGCGATTTCCTTGCCGTCGCCACTCCAAGAAGGATCGGTGTCGAAGTTAAAGGAAGGATCGACGTAGGAAATTTGCGCGGTTGGCATGTCATAGACGCAGATAAATTCCCAGTGATCGTCTGGCGCGCCATTCCCTTTCCAGCTTCGTTCATTCTCGTAAGCTATGCGAAGCCCATCCGGTGAAAACACAATTTTGTGTATTGCCCCGCGGATGGTGAGAAGGCGCTGTGGCGCAGCCCAGGGTGACCCGGCGGAGCCGCGGGTGGCGGTCAATAAGTCTTTCTGATCCGCCGCGGCCCAGGCCGCTCGCAAGCCGTTGGGCGAAATTGCAGCTGTAGCAGGCGGCAGTATCACTTTTTCCGGCGGCGTTACCCACGCTGGAAGGGGTATTTCCGGGTTCGGATCAGGCTGCGCATTTATCCCGACTTGAGCATATGCGTGGCTTTGAATCATGGTCAACAGCAGCGTTACGCGTATGAACGCGCCAAAATGGCATCGCGCCGCCCAGTGAAACATCGCCCCCCCGATTTCCCAGATATCGGATATTATTGCTGTGTGAACGACGTAGGGCAATAATAGAAATCGCACCGGATGGCGCAGGCATTCCCCGGGATGGTGGCCCACCTTTCAAAAACGCAGAATGGAGACCAGAATGCGCAGCGATCCAATGAAACTACGGCTTGGAACCGCCCTGATCGTCGCGGGTGCCCTGGGAGTTTCTGCCTGCACTCAGGCCGATGAAATGTTCGGTGGGGGTAACGCGGCCCAGCCCAGTCCACGTGACGAAGTGAAAGCGGCTTCCTTGCGTTGTGACAGCATCGCCGACGAGCGCAACTGGCTCGATTGCTACTACGGCGCGGCACAGCCGGTGCGTGCGGATCTTGGCCTCCCGCCGGCGCCTGCGTCGCAGCAGAGTCTGGTGCCGCGCCCATAGGACTCGCGGGCGCGTCTGGACAAATCGATGCGGCTGCCCTAGGTCCGCTTCTTTGTATATAACCATATCGAAGAGATCGACGCAGGGTTTGGTTATGCTCGCGCAACCCGCAATTGACACACGCCTTCGCCCACTCGAGGCGCTGCGCGCGACGAAAATTCTCATTGCTACCGGCGACACGCGCCAGGTCTTTGTCATCTTTCGCGCCATGCGCGGCCGCTCCGCCGCTCGCAACTTTCGCCGCTTCGAGAAAACGGCCCTAGGGCAGGCAGTGTTTAAAGACCGTCGCGACCTGCTCTCTACGCTCAACGACCGCGAAGGACTTAACCGGCTTCCGCCCGGAACGCTCGGGCGCGCCTATCTCGATTTCATGGAAGCCGAAAGACTGTCCGCACAGGGCTTAGTCGAGGCGTCGCAGCATTGGGACGATGACCCAGTGCCCCCCGATGTCGAACTCTTCCGCCGTCGCCTGCGCGAAATGCACGATCTTCTTCACACCGTCACGAATTACGGTCGCGATCAGCTGGGCGAACTTTGCCTGCTCACCTTCGTCTACCGCCAGCAGGGCAATCTGGGCATGCTCATGATCGTGGCCATGGCCTGGAGCCGGCTGCCCGCTCAGGCGCGTAAGGCCGTGCGCGAAGCCTGGCGCAATGGCAGGAAGGCGCGGTGGCTGGCTGCCGAGAATTGGGAGGCCCTTCTGGCCCGTCCGTTGGAGGAGGTCCGCCACGACCTCTCCATACACCTTCCTCGCTTTTATCAACCGCTGAACGTATGACCGGGACACGCCGATAGTCACGGCCGGACGTAGAACCAGTCGAGCCTTTGAGCCAAGCGGCTGAATGCTATCCCGTCGCGCCGGCGGTTTGGCGCCGAAGCGGACGTTGAAAATTCGACGTGCTCATCTTCTCAACAGAGGAGGACCGCGACGGTGCTGCCAACGGGATTGCCCCTTTTCAAGACCATGTTAGCCTTGGATCGACGCCGACGAGGAAGGGGCCTTCATGCGCCGTCTTGCAACCGTTTTTGTGCTTACTTTGGCCGCGGTGTCCGCGGACCGCGTCGCGGCAGCCGCGCCTCTCTACGACGTGGTGATTCGTGGCGGAACGGTCTACGACGGCTCGGGAGGCGCACCTTACACCGCCGACATTGCAGTGGAGGGCGACAGGATTGCCGCCGTCGCGCCCCATCTGGACGGGCATGGCGCAACTGAGATTGACGCCCGCGGCAAAGCCGTATCGCCCGGCTTCATCAACATGCTCTCTCATCCCGAGGAAAGCCTGATCGCCGATGGACGTGGTCTGTCTGATCTCACGCAAGGCGTCACGCTGGAGGTGATAGGGGAAGATTCCATGGGGCCGCTGACGCCCGAGATGAAGCGCCTAGAAGAGCAGCGCCAAGGCGACATTAAATTCCCGATCACCTGGACGACCCTCGGCGGCTATCTCGACATGCTGCAGAAGAAAGGTATCTCGCCAAACGTCGCTGCATTCGTCGGCGCGGGTACCGTGCGCACCAACCTGCTCGGCGAAGCGGATGTCCAGCCCACGCCGCAACAGCTCGCTGCGATGCAAGGACTTGTCAAGCAGGCGATGGAGGATGGGGCATTGGGTCTAACCGACGCCCTGATCTATTCGCCCAATACCTATGCCAAGACGCCCGAGCTCATCGCGTTGGCGAGAATTTCAGCGGAATGCGGCGGCATTTACACTGTCCATCCCCGAAATGAAGACGACCGGCTGAAAGAAGCGGTGCAGGAGACCATAGACATCGCGGAAGCCTCCGGCGCGCCCGCCGAGATTTATCACTTCAAGCAGGCGGGGCGCTCAAATTGGGGAAAGCTGGACGAGGAAATCGCGATGGTTAACGCTGCGCGCGCCCGCGGCGTGCGAATTACGGCTGATATGTACACCTACACCTCCGGCGCGACGGGCCTCGATGCGGCAATGCCCTCCTGGGTGCAGGATGGCGGGCTCGAAAAATGGATCGAGCGGCTTAAAGATCCGGCGATCCGCGCCAAGGTGAAGACCGAAATGCGCGACCCCCATCCCAAGACCTGGGACAACCTCTATGGCGGCGCGGGCGCCGAAGGCACGCTACTTCTGGCATTCAAGAATCCGGCATTGAAGCCGCTCGCGGGTAAGACCCTGGCCGATGTGGCGAAGATGTGGGGCGAAAGCCCAGAGGATGCGGCCATCGATCTTGTGATCAAGGATGGCTCGCGGGTGGGCGTTGCCTATTTCATGATGAGCGAGGCCAATGTCCGCCGCGAGGTGGCGCTTCCCTGGATGAGCTTTGGTTCGGACCAGGCGGCGCCCGGACCGGAGGGCGTGTTCCTGCTGTCCCACCCCCATCCGCGCGCCTATGGAAATTTTGCGCGGCTGCTCGGCAAGTACGTGCGCGAGAACCACGACCTCACCTTGCAGGATGCCATCCACCGGTTGACGGGCTTGCCCGCCGCCAACTTGTCGCTGAAGGATCGCGGGCTCTTGAAGGCCGGCTATTACGCCGACATCGTGGTGTTCAATCCGAACACGATCATCGAGCGGGCGACCTATACTGAACCGCACCAGCTTGCGGTGGGAGTGGACGATGTGATGGTCAATGGCGGCTTCGCGCTAAAGGACGGAAAGGCGACCGGCGCGCGCACTGGCCGCGTCGTCCGTGGCCGCGCCTGGACCGGCGCGCCCGGTGGTGGATGCCGCGCATCGGCCGCCGATTGGACTTGGTCCAAATGACGAACCAGACCGGCGGACGCGAAACTGGTTCGGCAGGCCGGCGCTGGTTCGGGGTCATTGGCCCGATGTCCACTCTACTTCTTCCTGGATTTGGCAATTGGCTTTTTCTTCTTGGCGGTCTTGGCGACAGCAGGCTTTTTTGAAGCCGTCCTCCCCCTCTTCGCATTTGTGCCTACTACCGCTGGCCTAGCCTTTTTCTCGGGATTTTGTTGCACCGGCAATTCTGCTTTGGGGGCTTTTTTCTCCAAGACAGCTGCGACTGGGTGTCCTTTCAACATCGCAGCCATGCGTGGCGTTAATCCCTTGGGTTTCCTTTCCTGCCCTTCCTCATCGTGTCGCAAGAAGCGACGAACTTCGTCGGGCGATTTACAAACACGTGCCTTACCCGCAAACACCAGCACGGGCCCATTGATAAGAGTGGGATGTTGGATGATCGCCGTCCAAAACTCCACATCGCCTAAGAAGCGGTCGTCAAGCTGTAGTTCTAAAAAAAGAGGAACATAGCGGCGGACCAGACTTTGATCGACCTCATTCAACAAATGGGACAAACGACGAAGTTGGTCATAACTGAGTGGCGTCGTGATATAGTCGACTAGCTCTGGCTGATACCCTGCGGCTCGAATCGCTTCCAATACATCGGCGGATAAATCTGACGAGTGATCACAGTAAACCGTCACATGTGCTGAAGAGGCGCGGGATGCCGCATTGTGAGATTTTTCACCAAGAAGCTGAAGCTTTACTGCCTTGGGGCCCTTCAGATCCGGAGCTTGTTCGAACAAAACCCGCTGACCTGGCTTGAGGTGCGTTATACCCGATGCCGATAAGGTCGCGTGGGGAACGAAAACGTCATTGCCGCCGCCATCCGGTGTAATAAACCCAAAGCCCTTGCCCGCATTGAAAAACTTAATTGTGCCGTTGATCATGATTTCTCGTTTGACATGAGCGTTCGCCGAAGCGCTGCTTTCGCAAATATGCGCGGTTCCGGCAGGCGGCTGTAATACAACGCACGGCTCGCGGCAAGTCCGCGCCGATCAATGAGGCATACCCATCCAGATTAGTGGCGCGTTTTTGGCCGGGCCGGCATCGCTCCTAGACCGCCAAGTCGAGCCTCTTTGACCAGGCTGCTTGCTGCCCCTGACCGGCGGCTCGGCCAAGTGAACGCCTTTCCCGCAGTGTGTGACGCAGCCAGCTCGCGACTTATGACGTTACGGCGAATTATTGGCGAATGTCATTACTCGAATTCCCGAGCAAAATTTGGAAGCTGTCGAGGTAAAGAATGGCGTTCTTGATCTTCTCAAATATGAAGCTCAGCGGCGACTACGCAAGGCAGGTTCATCCGCACCTGGGAGATCGCCAGCATTGGCTGTCGGTCGAACGCAGCGCTTGGCAAGTCGACACGAACGTTGATTATGCCGTGGAGCAGATGAGGCTTCGTCCCGCCCCCGGCCAAAACCGGCACGTTGATGCCGCTGATTTTAGCGATGCGGGTCCCTTGACGTGGGGCTCATGCCGAATTTGCGCTCGGCCTACCACTCGAGACCACCCGGATATCACCACGTCCTACGGCCCGGTGTCACCGACCGCGAAGAGAGTGCAGCCAATCGTTGTCAAAGGGCGCTGCAAATTTTGCCAGCGAAGCAAATTGCGTTTTAAGCCATTGGAAGAAAAGATATTTTTATCGCTTCGCAAATGCGGGGTAACGTGTTCGAGTAACTCCGGCGACACCACTTCCTAAAACCCGTAAGATTGCGATTCTCTTGCATTTTTCAGAGTTTGCAAATGCAGCGAGATGTGACCTCGAAGATTATTTCGGGAGGCCAGGCTTGCAGCGCGGTTACATCCAGCATCCGTTCAGCTAATTATTACGCCCATACTAGGCATTGTCGCGCTATGTTCTAACGTCGTTTCGAGACGGCCACAGACCTTTGGGGGGGGAATATGGCGCCACGACCATTTCGTATTTTCATCTCGTCTCCGTCGGATGTGCGTCCGGAACGATTGATCACCGAACGCGTGGTGGGTCGGCTCGCCCGCGAATTCGCCTATCACTTTGTACTCGAAACCGTGATGTGGGAACGCGAGCCGCTGATAGCGACAGAGCATTTCCAGACAATGATTACGCGCCCCTCCTCTAGCGACATTGTCGTGGTGGTTCTCTGGTCTCGGCTGGGCACGCTGTTGCCGGAAGAGAAATTTATCGGCCCGGTTAGTGGAAACGCTGTCACTGGCACGGAATGGGAATTCGAGGAAGCCGTAAAGTCCTATCGCGAAAATCGCAAGCCGGCCCTGTTCCTTTATCGTAAGCGCGTTCCTATTTCCGGCTTCCTCGACGATGAATCCGCCTTGAAGCGCCAGATTGCCCAGAAAAAGCTGGTTGAATCCTTCATAGCAAAATGGTTTGGCGCCGCCGACGGGCCGATTACCGCGGCACTTCACGATTTCGAGCGCGTGGACGAATTCGAGGAAAAACTCGAGATACATCTTCGAGAAACCATCCGCTCGAATATAGACTTTGGCGAAGGCAAGCTCGATGTCCTGATCCGCTGGCACCAGGGTTCTCCCTGGCGTGGGTTATCCGCCTTCGAGCCGGAGCATGCGCAAGTCTTCTTTGGACGGAACCGGGCGCGCGCGGAACTGAGGAATCTCTTGGGCCGGCGCGCCGCGGAAGGCCCGGCGTTCATCGTGGTTACGGGCGCGAGCGGAACTGGAAAATCCTCACTGGTGAAGGCAGGGCTCATTCCCGATGTGTGCTTGCCCGGCATGATTCAGAATGTCGGGTTGGTCAAGGTCGCCATCATGCGCCCGAATGACGTGGATGATCGTCCAATTGCCTCTCTCGCGGCGGCCTTGTTGCGCGATAATGCGTTGACCAAGCTTTGCGAATTGGGGTTCAGCGAAGAACGGCTGGCGAATTTGCTCGAACAGGCGCCCTCGGAGGCCGTCAGCAACATTGGTTTTGTCCTGAAAACGGCGGGGGTGGACGCCCAACTCATGCCGGGCGTGACCGCGAAGCTTCTTGTGATTGTCGATCAGTTCGAGGAAATTTACTTGAACGCGAGGGTTCCCCGCGACGTGCGCATGCGTTTTATCGATGCGCTGGCGACCCTGGCAAGATCGGGCGTCGTGTGGGTCGTCGCGACGCTGCGCAGCGATGTTTATTCGCTGCTTGATGAGACGCCTCAGATAGCCGATCTGTTGTCGGGAAGGGACGGTCATGAGGGATTGTTCCGTCTCACGCCGCCCACAGATACCGAATTATCAGAAATCGTCGCGCGCCCCGCGCAGGAGGCGGGCCTCTCGTTTGAAACACGGGAGGTTGACGGGGCGCAGCTGAGCGATGTTCTGGTGCATGCCGCGACACGGCAGCCCAATAGTTTGCCCCTTTTATCATTCACGTTGGATGAATTATGGCGGGCGCGGACCCCTGGCGGCCTGCTGACATTCAAGGCGTACAAGGATCTAGGCGAACTGGAGGGGGCGGTCGCCAACCGTGCGGAGCGCATTCTCGGAGAACTCGGCGACGATATCCAATGCGAGTTGCCTCGCGTGCTGCGCAGCCTCGTTTCGATCGGAGAGGACGACACGGTTTCGGCCCAGCCAGCGAGGCTTTCCCAATTCCCGCCGGAAACGCCGGCGCGCGCCCTAGTCGATGCCTTTATCGCGGCGCGCCTCTTCGTTGTCGGTGGCGACGACGATTCCCCGTCGGTACGCCTGGCCCATGAAGCGCTGCTCAGCCATTGGAGCCGGGCAAAAGAACAAATCAGTATAGATCGGCGGGATCTGGAGACCCGCGCGCTGATTCAGCGCCAGCAGGCGCGTTGGACGGCGGCGACCGGGCAAACGAAAAGGAAACTGTTGCTGCGTGATCTAGACCTCGCCAACGCCGCCGATTTGAAGAACCGCTGGCGTGACGAGATCGATCCCGATACAAGCGCTTTCATTCTTGCCTCGCAACGCCAGGCGCGCCGGCATCAGCAATTTATGACGGCGGCGGCTTGTGTGTTTGCGTGTGTCGCCGTAATTGCCAGCTTGATGAGTTTTTTCGCGTCGCAAGCTCAACGGCGCGCGCAGGGCAATTATGTGGTCGCCAAAGGCGCGATCGACAGCCTGATATTCGATATCGCGTCCGGTTTGCGTGGCGTGCAAGGCATGCGGACCGAAACGATCGGCCTTGTTCTCAATACCGTCGAAAAAAACATCGACAAACTTGTGGAGGCCAACCCCGACGACCCGGAACTGCAGCGCAGCAGGGCAGTGATGTACAATAATTTTGTCAATACCTATCGGGACGCGGGGGACCTGCCGCGGGCAAAGGTGGCCGCCATTCGCAGTCTCGCGATCGAGGCGTCGCTCGCGAGGAGACAACCCGACAATCTGCAGGTGGCAAACGATCTTTCCATCAGTCAGGAAAAAAATGGCGATGTCCTGTACGCGCAGGGCGATTTGAACGGCGCTTTGCGGCAATATGAATCCAGCCTGAAAATCCGCCAGGGTCTCACCAAGGTCGCCCCCGAGAACACCGCATGGCAGCGCGATCTGTCCATCGCCTATGAAAATATCGGCGACGTGCTCAGCGCTCAAAAAAATTTCCGCGGCGCCTTAGAGGCTTACCATGAGGATATGAAGATCATGCAGCAGCTGGCCAGCCGGGATGATAAGAACTTAGTCTGGCAACGCGACCTGGCGATCGTCTACGGCAGAACCGGCAGCATACTCAATTCACTCGGCGAGAAGGGTGAGGCGATCAATGCCTTGCAGACTAGCCTTTCGATCACCAAGAGTTTGATCGCCAAAGATCCCACCAATGTGGCGGGGCAACTGGATCTCTCCGTCGAGTATGGGCGAGTCGGAGACGCGATGGCTGCGAACAACAACGCGGCAGGCGCCCTCGCCATGTATCGGAACGGCCTCGCGTCCGCATCGGCACTTGCCCAGCAGGATCCCAGCAATGTGATATGGCAACGCAACCTGTTCGTCAGCCTTGCCCAGGTGGCCTCGGTGGCTCCGAACGAAGAAGCGCTATCGCTTCTCACCCAGGCCTATTCCGTCGCGCACAACATTTCCAAGGCACATCCTGCGGACCAGCGGACCGCCCGGGACCTCGCCTGGATCTCGGCCCGCTGCCGCCAGGCCGGGTGCAAACTTCCCGATGTTCGATAGGGTTCAGGAAAGGCAGCCCCGGAAATGACCGCGCAAGCAGAGGCAACGGGATTCAAAGCCCAGCATCCACCCCGTGCCCGGCTTGTCGTGCGCGTGGGTATAACGGGGCATCGCCCGGAATCGCTGCCGCCGGACGCGCCGGCGCGGTTGCTTGCCGATATGTCTCTCATTTGTTCTCAGATATTCGATCTGGCGGCCGCTATCGGCGCCGAAAATACCGACCTCTTTTCAAGCGATCTGCCGGAAATGAGTCTTGCCACCTCACTGGCGGAAGGCGTCGACCGGCTGGCTGCCGATGCCGCCCTGGATCGAGGCTATCAATTGGTGTGCGTTCTTCCCTTTTCGCGCGAGGAGTACGCCAGGGATTTCAAGACGGTCGACTCGCGTGAGCAATTTGCGGGCTATCTGCGTCAGGCCAGGGCCGTGTTCGAGCTCGACGGCGTCCGCAGCGAAGAAGCGGAAGCCTATGAGGCAGCGAGCCAAATCATGATCGCCAACAGTGATCTAATTATCGCGGTGTGGGATGGGCAGCCATCGGGCGGGATCGGAGGCACCGCCGACACGATTCATCGGGCCCTGAGAGTAGGCCGTCCGGTCATCTGGCTGTCGGCCGGCAATTCCGGACCAAAGCTTCTTCCGCGGAGCCTGGCGATAAAGGACTTCGACCATCTGGATATTTCAGCGCGTGCCGAACCGCTGGAACCCGCCGCCTTGCGCGAGATCATGTTCCGGAGCTTTGCCCCCCCGCATCATAAGGGCGAGGGAATCGAGAGCGACGCGCGTGTCAGGCTGAAACGATTTCTCGGCGAAAAGGAACGGCGCTGGAATTTTGCGTTAGCCTATCCCCTGCTTGGAGTGCTCGGTGGGCGCCGTCCGCGCCTCACGGATGTCCGCCCCATGCCCTATGGGCCGGCCGTGGAAAACGAATGGTCAGATTACTGGCAGGCGCTGGATGCGATGGGGGCTGGCGCCTATGCCAGCACGGTGCGGCGAATTCTGGCACCGCGCTACGCTTTCGCGGACAAGCTCAGTGTGTATTTCGCTCAAGTTTACCGAAGCTCTTATGTGGTTAATTTTGCGCTTGGCGCCGCGGCCGTTTGTCTTGCACTTCTCAGTGTCTTCGGGCCCCTCCATCGTTTTGAAGCATATTTTTCGTTGACGGAGCTTTGCGTCATCGGAGCAATCCTATTGAATACTTATTGGGGTAAACGCGCCCAATGGCACGACAAATGGCTAGATTACCGCCAGATCGCCGAAGAACTTCGCCATATGCGAATTCTCACCCTAACCGGCGGCATGATTTCCCTGGACAAATTGGACGCGCGTAACAGCCAGGAAAAGGAATCGGGGACAGACTGGGCCAACTGGTACCTGCGCGCGACAGAAAGAGAGCTTGGGCTTCCGTCTCTGTGGGTGGATGCCGCTTATGTGGCGAATGTCAAGACGCTCATCCGTCAAACGGAAATCGAAGCGCAGCGCGATTGGTATTTTCGCAATGCGGCGACAATGAAGCGGCTGTCGCGTACCCTGGAAATAATCGGCGTAGCGGCTTTCATACTGACGGCGGCGATGAGCACATTCTATCTGATTACGGCGCAACCGATACTCCAGACAGCAATCGAAGCGTCCACCTCCCGGGCGTTCGTTGATCATTTCAACGAGATAGTCTCGCAATTTTCCTTGTTCTGCAGCGCCTTTCTGCCCGCGGTCGGCGCGGCCATAGCGGGAATTCGGGTGCAAGGCGACTTTGGTGGGGTTGCGCAGCGTTCGGCGGTGATGGCCGAGCGGATGAATGACGTGGCCAACGCGCTGAAAGCGGATGGCGCCCTGGATATACGTTATCTTTCAAGCGTCGTAAAAGTCGCGACCGATACCATGCTCATCGATATATCGGACTGGCGGTCCATTTTTCGGGACAAGTCGCTCAATCTGCCTGTTTGATGGCGAAGTTTTTTTTGGATGGGGGCACGAATGCACAAAATATCGCTTTTGATTATCATCGGGCTTGCCGGGACACTCTCGGCCTGTGCGACATCACAGATCTCGACGCCGCAACCCACCGCTACTGCGGGGCTTACACCTGCCGCGCGCACGCTACTCGCCGTCAAGGATCTTCAAGACGGCCTTCCAGATCAGGCAAAGGCCGAGTTGACCCAACTGTTGAAGGAAACGCCGGATAGCAAGGTCGGTAAGTCGCTTCTAATGCAGATCGACGAGCCTCCAGAATCGTATTTTCCCACCGACAGCTTTCCGGTGACCTTGAAAACGGGCGAATCCTTATCCACCCTGTCCGAAACCTATCTGCACGACCGGTTCCAGTTTTATGCACTGGCTCGCTACAACGGGATCGCAAATCCCAGCCGGGTTCAGGCTGGGCAGAAAATCCGTATTCCGAAAGTGCCGACTGCCTTGGCCGCCGCGGCAAAGACGGCGGCGGACGCGACTGCTTCGCCGCCCGCCACGCCCGTCACCAACGTAGCGCCAGTGCCTCTCCCCGTTCAGGAAGAGCCCAGCCGTTCATCCGAGCAGAAACGATAGCGAGCCCTTTTGGGTCGCCAATTCGCTTGACCGCTCGTGGAGATTTCACCGATGACAATCACGCCTGTCGGGACATTGCATCTTCGCCATCTGATTTCACAGAGACTCAGGACCGCCTTTGATCGGACATTTGGCCGTGTTGCACCGCGGCTAATTCTTCTCTTCCAGCTGGCGGCAACCCTTGCCGCATGTGCGGGGACGGCGCCAGCCGATACAGGCACGACGGGCGGTAATGTGGTGGCGCGGGGCGACGGATTTGTCATCGCACAGACCCGTCGCGACGATACATATGAAGCACTCTCCAACGAATTTTTCGGCAATAGTGATCGGGCGGAGACGATCTCGGATGCGAATGGCGCGATATCATTGGCGGCGCCACGGTTGGTCGCGATCCCGCTGCGACCCCTTTTAGCATCAGCCGTATATCCTGAAGGTTATCAGGTGGTACCAATATTGGCCTATCATCAGTTCGTCGACGGCAAATCGACCAATCTAATGAAGATGGCGAAATCGTCGTTCGAACAGCAGATGGATTATCTGCGCGACCACGACTATCACGTCATTCCTCTGGGCGACTTTGTAGGATTTCTGAACGGGAAAACCTCCATACCAAAGCGGTCGGTGGTTATCACGATCGATGACGGATTCCGCTCCACCTATGACATTGCCTATCCCATTCTAAAAAAACACGGGTTCCCCGCGACGCTTTTCGTCTATACGGACTTTATCGGCGGCGGAGCGGCCCTGAATTGGGCGCAGATCAAGGAATTGAGCGCCAGCGGAATTATCGATGTGCAGTCGCATTCCAAAACGCACGCAAGCCTCGCACAGAGTTCTAAAGAGATAACCGCGCAGCAATATGCCAGCAGGATCACGACCGAGATTTCCACGCCGGAACGGTTGATATATGAGCACCTCGGCAAGCGTGTCAGCTATTATTCCTATCCCTACGGCGACAGCAGCGTCACGGTCACGCGAGCACTTGAGAAGGGCGATTACGGCGCTGCCGTCACCGTATGGCGCGGCGGCAACCCTTCCTTCGCCAGTCCCCTGATGCTCAAGCGCGATATGATTTACGGCAATTACAGCCTTGCCGACTTTCAAAACGCCCTGCAGGTCTATGTCTCCGTTGTCGCGCCATGACAATTCGGCTTCCTGTTTCTATTTTGTTGCTGGGCGCGGTTCAGACGTTTCTGGTTTCATGCGCCACAGGTGGCAGCGGTGTCAGCGGGAACGAACAATTTCAACTGTCGCAACAGGAAATGGCGCGACGTCTCGAAAGCCAGGGACATCTGGCGGAAGCTCTCATCCATTGGCAGTTCGTTGCCGCAACGCAGACAAAAGGTGGCGCGGCCGATTTGGAGATCACCAGACTAAAGGGGATCGTTGCCGCGCGGCGGGCCGAGCTTGATCGCAAGGGCGAGATAGCAATCTCGAAAGGGCAGACCAAGCAGGCCAAAGTCTATTTTTTGCAGGCTCTGTCATTCGATGAAAGCGACGCAGAAGCTCGAGGCAAGCTACGCGAGATCGATCTGAAAGAACTTTGGAAACAGCAGGACGAAAAGAACAAAAACGCGAAGGACACTCGCGACGTGGAAGACGAGCGCTGAGCTGTTTCGGTCGCGCTGGCCGAGCACATAGTTTAAGATGGCGCCGTGATGCGGCTGCCTTGAGCTTTTGCCGGAATTCAGCACGCCTGGCTTGGTCGCGAGCCGATCCCTGCACCGCCACGCTATTTTAATAACCTGGGCGGCCTGCAGTTTTTGGCGCGCCCCTTTGTACGGCGCCACGGGGTGCAGAATCGACATGCTTCACGCCGCGCGGGCCAAGCTTATATGCGCGCCATTCCAAGTCGATAATATAGGCGTGCAAGGCTTCCGCCTCCTCCGGCGTCATTTCCGTCTTGATCAATGGCTGACCGATCGGGACGCTGAATTTCGGCATCCCCTGCTCGCGGTGGGTGCCCCCCAACAAAATAGCCATGAATTGTTGATGGACGCTGTTTGGCATATAGCGAAGATCAGGCACCTCGCCATTGAGCGCCCATGCACCGCTTCCGTCAGCTTCAGGTGAGTGGCATTTCTGACAGAAGAACTTCTCGTAGACCTTGGCGCCCAACGCAATCTGGCGGGCGGTACCGGCCTGTTGGGGCGGCTGCGGTACGGCGGGAATGTACGGTTCAATCGGTGGCATCATCGCCTTGCCGCCAAGCTTGAATGCAAACAGGCGTGCTGGTCCGCGCTTGTCTTCAAGAGTCGACATACTGCTTGGGCTTCCAAACAAGCGGTATCCGCCCCCCAAACCGACCGGCAATAATACGTACTGCTCGCCATTGATGGCATAGGTCACAGGCGTTGCTTGGATCGCAGACCCTGTTTTTACAGACCAGAGCACTTTTCCCGTGTCCGCCGTATAGGCCGTGAAATACCCGCTCGCATCTCCCTGGAAAACAAGGTTCCCGGCAGTGGAAATAGGCGAGCCATTCAACTCGAGTGGAAGGGTCGCTATCCAGCGAGGCCGTTGCTTAACGGGATCGTAAGCCACCAGCTTGCCGTGCGGCAGTGGCGCATAGTCGCGATACTGACCGTTAGCCCCTGCTGCACTACCTCCGATATTTTGGCGTCCCAACTCCGCCGCCAATCCATCGGCTTCGAGCCCGGTCCCATTGGGTCCCTCGCTGCCGCTCCCGCCGGGAACGCTTTTGACCTCGTACGCCGAGATGTACACAAGTCCTGTCTGCGCGTCGTAGGATAAGGGGAACCAACCGCCTCCAAGGCCGGTCTGGGGAAGATGCTTCGGGCGTCCGGCATCCTGATAGCTTTTGGATTCCAAATTTCTCAAACTTATCTGCTTCAAGGACGGATAAGGCGTTCCCCCAATTCCGCGCGGTGGCAGGGCTTCTTTACCAGTGCGAGCGTCAAGCGTGTAGAAGACCCCGTTCCGCGGCTTCGTCATGATTACTCGACGCGGTTTCCCGCCGATATTCATGTCCGCTACGAGTACGTGAAAATCTTCAGCACCATCGGGAGGATATGCAGTCTGGTAGTGCCAAACATATTCACCCGTGGAGGCATTCACCGCAACAATGCTGTTGGCGAACAACAAGTTCCCGCTCGGTTTGATCTGCGAAAAGTCGCCGGCAGCCTCGCCGGCGGTCGACGTCGAGATGAACAACAGATTCGTGAGCGCGTCATAAGTCAGAGCGGTCCACACATTCGCTCCGGCGAGCTGCCACGAGTCTCCCTTCCAGGTTTTGGCAATAGCGGCGACCGTTTTCGACTCGTAGGGCTTCGACGGATCGCCCGGCGCAGCCCAAAACGTCCAGACTTTCTTGCCAGTCTCCGCGTCAACCGCCACGACGCCGCCACGCACGTCATATTCCATGCCGGCCCAACCGGTGAACACCAAGCCATTGCCAACACGCGGCGCTTCGGTAATTCCGGTTTGATCCGCATCGCAAACTGGGGTTTCCCACACTTTGCTCCCAGTTGCGGCGTTGATCGCCACGATGCGGCAATCGCCGGTCCCCACGTACACCTTGCCGTTCCATACCGCGACGCCCCGATTCTTGCGCCCCTCATACGAGTTGCGCCAGGGGCCGTTGATCCGGATGTGAGGGTCGAATCGCCAAAGAATCTTTCCGGTAGCGCCGTCGAATGCTTCGACGACGTCGAGGGGGAGCCCCAGATAGATCACTGCATCGACTACGATCGGTTCCAGCGCGAGACCCATCGGACTATCGACGTCGGTGGACCAGGCGAGCCCCAAGCCGCTGACATTCTGATCGGCAATATTCTTTAGCGGACTGAAATGTTGAGATTCGAAATTTCCGCCATACACCAGCCAATTGGCTTCGCGTTCGGATTCCGAAAGCACTCGTGCCTGTGTTACGTTGCCCCAGCTACCGCTGCTGCTTGTCTGGGCTGGAGACGCGGTCGCGGCTGCAGGCCCCGGTGCGGCAGATGATTGTGTCACAATCGCCACGCAAGCCAGCAAGCCCGTCGCCACAATTCCAACCAACCAATCTCTCATCGCTCCCTCCCCTCTGACTGCCTCCATCAAGTGGTCCGTACTCAATGTTACCTTGGGGTGAGGGTTTGCGCCATCGCTGTGATGCCCGGCCCGATAAAATCCTTATGCGTAGCAGCGTCCTGGCCGACTCCGCTGGAGGTGGACAGCCTAGCATCAAGCCCGTGATAGGCCGCCCGGGATTTGTAATTGTAGATTCGAGCGGTGGTGAACCCGGATCAAGTCCGCAGGCTTCTCACCGATCACGATGGCGGCGGAGTTGGTGTTTTGCACTCAGGACGCGGGCGGTGCCGCACCACTCTTGACGTGCGACTAAGGCGCTCGAACCTGGACACAACCTGGTGCCGGCGCCACTGGGGCTGTAACGACTTCAGCTCAGATCGATTTCGATCTCATGCGCTTCCTGGATGAGGCGCGCGCCGCCGTTCCTCACTTCCGCTTCCGCGTCATCCCTGTCCTCGCGGAATGACGTGTAAAGGCTGACCCCCGATACCTTGATTCGTTTGCCGCCCTTGACCCGGAGCGGCGCATCGAATTGATAGGCGAGCCTCAGGTGATCGAACATCGTCTCGGCCTCGCCCAAATTCAGATAGGCATGAATCTTTGTGCGAGCCCGGGCATCACCGGACTGTTTGTAAGTGAACTTCAACACGTTCCACATGCTGATTTCCAGAACGATACGTTCGCGAACTTTTGGCCCGGTGGATGCTTTCGGGCAATGAAGTGTGAGCAGTTTGAATGGATTTTCATCTGGATTCTAGGACTTCTTCATCGAGCCTGGGCTATTTCTT
>Ga0126381_100001718_pt1 | contig 23409 bp, 21 predicted proteins | sample PanSoiMetPlot_28_FD_96465 | JGI IMG/M metagenome (GOLD analysis project Ga0126381, IMG submission 96465) | Tropical forest soil microbial communities from Panama - MetaG Plot_28 | ecosystem: Environmental > Terrestrial > Soil > Tropical forest > Bulk soil | place: Panama | collected 2016-02-17 | reverse complement strand
CGCCGAGAGGGCCCGGTCGGCCGACCGCCCCACCAGTGATCTCACGGCCTATGACCTTTATCTGCGCGCCTATGCAATGGTGCTTTCGTCGGGGGCAATCCCTGAGGCGCTCCAGCTGATGGAGCAGGCGATCGCGCGCGATCCAGGCTATGGCCCCGCACTCGCCTGGGCCGCGAACTACTATGTTCGACGCTGCACCGACGGCACGAGCGACGATCCTCGGGAGGACAGTCGGAAGGGCAGCGATCTTGCCCGGCGAGCCCTGCAGGCGACAGACGACGATCCGGGCACTCTCGCGCAGGCCGCCCTTGCGTTGGCCTTTTTCGGGGAGGATATCGGCGCAATGGTCGCTCTGGTCGATCGTGCGTTGGCGCTCAACCCGAGTTTCGCGCGAGGCTGGTACATCAGCGGATGGCTCAGACTGTGGGCCGGACAACCCGACCTCGCTATCGAGCACGTCGAACTCTCGCTGCGTCTCAGCCCGCGCAGCCGGTTCGGCGCGCCTTTCGGTGTAATCGGCGCGGCGCATTTCTCCGCCCGGCGGTTCGACGAGGCAGTGCCAAAGCTGCTTCTCGCGATCCAGGACGAGCCGCACTTCCCGGCGCCCTATCGTTATCTCGCCGCCTGTTATGCCCAGATGGGCCGGCTCGACGAGGCGCGGGACATCGTCCGGCGTCTGCGTGGCATGACCCCGCTTGTGGTGTCGAACGCCGATCATCTTCGGAACGCCGAGCAGCGCGAGCTTTATCTGTCGGGCCTGCGCTTGGCAGCCGGCGAGACGGAATGAGCCAGACGCGCCGTCTCGCTGCGATCCTTGCCCCCCACGCGGAGGAGTACTCCCGGCTTGGGCGGTGACGAGCAGGCGCGCTCGGGCGCCTCTTGAGGCACTGCGCGAGTTGAGAGACCCGATAATTGCCGCATTCCTATGATACTGAGTTTTTGTTTTGGCGGCGGCTGCAGATTCAAGTTTTTTGCGATGCGTTCTTCAATCGGTGCAATAACAGCCAGCAACAGCGAAGGATCAGCGAATATTTTACTGTTATTCTGGCCCTGCGACGGTCAGCGGGCCAGCGTTTCCGCGGTTTTGTCTGTCGGCTGGCTGTTATCTCGCGGCACATAACAGCCAGATCAGCAAAGCCGGCACCGCAACAGTGCCTAATCATCACGTCGCCGGGGCGCGGGCGCGGCGGGATTCGCGGAAGGCGGGAGCGGGGAGGGTCAGGCGGAAGACGGTGCCGGCGCCGGTGCTCGCGGCCAGGGTCAACTCGCCGCCATGGGCGCGCACCAGTTCGCGGGCGATCGCGAGGCCGAGACCGCTGCCGCCGGGACGGGCCGAGCCGAAGAACGGACGAAACAAGTTCTCCCGAGCCTTGGGCGGCAGGCCCGGCCCGTCGTCGGCGACGTCGATCGCGATCGTCGCAGCCTCGCGCATGGCGGCAAAGCGCAGCCGGTGCGCCCCGGCCTCGACCGAGTTGCGGGCGAGGTTGAGAAACACGCGGTAGAGCTGGTCGCGGTCGGCCTCGACGATTAGGTCGGGTGGGATCGCATTCTCGATCGCGAGATCCTGCCCGGAGATCGCGAGACCGGGGCCGATCTCGCCGATCAGCGGCACCAGCGGAAACCGGCTGCGCGCCAGCGGCGGCGTGTCCTCGCGCGAGAAATCGAGCGTGCAGGTGCACAATGCGATCGCGCGGTCGATCGCGTCGAGCAGGCGCGGCGCGATCCGGCGCACTTCCGGCGCGGCGCTGGCGGTGAGGCCGTCCGTCACCAGGCGCGCCGTCGCCAGAATGTTGCGCAGATCGTGGTTGACCTTGGTCACTGCGGTGCCGAGCGCGGCGAGCCGGCCGCGCTGCCCGAGCGCCTGGCGCACCGTGTTCTGCAATACTGCGAGCTCGCGCTCGGCGACCCCGATCTCGTCCCGGCGGCGGCGCGCCGCGATGACCCGCGCCGCGTCCTCGGGATCGTTGCGGAACTCGACCATGCTGGCGGTGATCCGCCGCATCGGCCGCACCAGCAGCCACTGCAGGCTCAGATACACGAGCGCCGCCGTCACAAGCGAGAGCACCAGCGACAGTTCGAGAATGCGGATGCCGAAATCCCACAGCTCGCGGCGCAACGGCGCCTCGTCGAGCAGCACTTCGGCGGTGTCCGCGGTGTCCGCGCCAGCTGGCCCGAGCACCCGCAGGATGCGGTTTCCGTCGCCGAACAAGGTGCGGAACGAGCCGCGGATCGCGAGCAGAACGTTCGGATGGGTCAGGTCGATCGTGAAATCGGGATGCGGCGGATCGGTCCGGTCGAGCCGCAGTACCGAACCGTCGGCGCGATGGACAGCCACACCCTGCGCCCCGACGCGGGAGAGGAGCCTGTCGACAAGACCTTGCTCGAGATGGCCGGTCGGGCTCGCGTCAAGCGCCAAAGTCGCGATGTATCCCGCCGCGAGGCGGTTCTCGAAATAGGTCATGCGATAGCGGGCAACCGACGGCACAAAGATCAGCACCTCGCCGACCATCACGAAAAAAACGGTCAGGATCAAAAGACGGGCTGAGAGGCTTTTCAGCAGCACCGCAGAAATCGCTGGACTGTCATTCCCGAATCTTCACATTCGCTCACACCCTTCAGCCGAAGCGAGCGAGAAAGCGCACGAGCCGGTGGGCCCGCGGCGAGAACAGGGTCGGCGTATAATAGCACCCGGCGGCGCGCTTGCTCGCCTCGCCGCGCGTCGGGTAGGGCACGATCAGATCGGCGAGCGCGCCGATCTTGAGCTTTTGCGAAATCGCCAGGGCCCAAGGCAGGATCAGATCGCCAGCCCCGACGCCGAGGATAGAGGCGCCGAGGACGCGCCCGTTCCTGCCCGTCACGACCTTGACCAAGCCGTCGGTATCCCGTTCCGTCTGGGCGCGGTCGTTCTCCGAGAACGGCCAGCGCAGCACGCGCACGTCCTTGCCAGCCGAGCGCGCGGACGCCTCGGTCAATCCGACCTGGGCGAGCTCGGGATCGGTGTAGGTGACCCACGGAAGCGCTCGGTAGTCGACTTTGGCGGGCAGCCGGAAGAGCGCGTTCCGGATGACGATCCCGGCGTGATAGAGCGCGATATGGGTGAATTGCGGGCCGCCCGTCACGTCGCCGATCGCAAAGGCGCGCCGGTTCGTTGTGTGCAATCGCGCATCGACGGTGATCCCTTTTGCGGTCGCTTCGATCCCGGCGGCGGCCAGGTCGAGCCCCTCGATGGTCGGGCGCCGCCCGGCCGCGACGAGCAGATGCGACCCCGCGATCCTCTCGCCGCCGGCGAGCCAGGCGACGACGCCGTCCCCGTCGCGCTCGATGCCGGCAATCTCGACTCCGGGGCGCAGCGCGATTCCTTCCCCCGTCAGATGTTGGCAGAGGCTGGCGACGAGTTCGGGATCGTCGCGCAGCAGCACCGGCCCGACATCGAGGACAGTGACCCGCGCGCCCAACCGGCAATGCGCCTGCGCCATTTCGATCCCGATCGGACCGGCGCCGATCACGATCAGGTGGTCCGGCCGCTTGCGGTTGGCGAAGATCGTCTCGTTTGTCAGATACGGTATGGCGTCGAGCCTCGGTATCTTGGGGACCGCCGGCTGCGAGCCGGTTGCGACGACAAAGCGGCGCGGCCGGATCTCGATCTCGCCGGCGCGGATCGTGCGGGAGCTGGTAAAGCGCGCCTCGCAGTGCAGCACCCTGACCCCAAGCCTCTCGAATCTTTCGACGGAATCGTTCGGCGCAATCGCGGCGATGACGTTTTGGACACCGTCGGCGGCTGCGGCGAAATCGACATCGGGGCCCGCGCAGGTGATCCCGAAGGCGGCGCCCCGCCGCATGACGTCGGCGACACGCGCGGCGGCGAGCAGCGACTTCGACGGGACGCAGCCGAAGTTTAGGCAATCGCCGCCCATCAGGCCGCGCTCGATCAAAACCACGTCGGCGCCCATCTGCGCCGCTCCGGCAGCCGTCGCCAGGCCCGCCGAGCCGGCGCCGATGATGCAAAGATCGGGAGTGAGCGGCGCCGTCATACCGGCTTCCTGCCACGCCAACGCTTGTAGCCGACCGGGACGAGCGCCAACAGTGCGAGCCCGATGATGGGCAGAAGTACGCTCGGCTTGAAGATGATCGCCAGATCGGGCTCTTCGACCAAGCTGCCCAGCCCGTTACCGAGGCTGGCATAGACGAAGGTGCCGGGGAGGATGCCGAGAAACGTGGCCAGCATGTATGTCGGCAGTCCGACGCCGACCAGTGCGGGAACCAGGTTGACGAGCCAGAATGGAAAAACCGGTACGAGCCTCAAAACCAACAGATAATTGAACGCATCGGCGCGGAACCCGGCTTCGAGCTTGCCGACGAACCGCCCGGCGCGTTGTGTGAGGCCGCCAAGCCCGGCCCGGGCGGCGAGGAAAATGGCAGTCGCGCCGAGCGTCGCGCCAATTACCGCGCAGAGGCCGCCGATCCATGTCCCAAACAGAAAGCCGCCGGCGAGAGTTAGGATCACAGCGCCGGGAACCGACAGCGCGACCAATATCGCATAGACAGCGATGTAAACAAGCGCGGCGGGGGTGCCCCATTGCTGAACGAGAGTGCACAACCAGTCGCGGTTCCGCGCGAGAGCCGAGAATGTCAGGTAGCGATACCCGCCCACCAGCATGAACGCGATCCACGCGGCAGCCAGCAGGACGAGCGGCAGCAGGCGCCGGGCGATAGCGAATTGTCTCGGGCTGGTTTCGTCGGCCATTTAGGGTCGTGCGAGGACAGAAAGCGCCGATGCTAGCCCGTCTCCGATTCTCCCGCAGTCACCTTCGTGTGAGATCCCGCGAACCTTCGTTTTGGAATTTCGGTCATCAGAAATTTGCGCGCCACAATCTGCTGCACGATCCAATCGGTTCATATGCTCGAAATGGGACCATCATCGCCGATGCTCAGGATGTTCGACGATCGAACTGGCCATCTGCGCCCGAAGGTAATCGGCCTTTTCGCCATCCTGGTCGTTGTGAACCTGCTGGCTTGGCTGTGGGCGCTCGTCTCATTCCACAACCATCCGCTGCTGTTGGCCACCGGCTCTATCGCCTATGGGTTCGGGCTGCGGCACGCGGTCGATGCCGATCACATTGCCGCGATCGATAATGTCACTCGCAAGTTGATGCACGAAGGTAGGCGGCCCATCGCGGTCGGTCTTTGTTTCTCGCTCGGCCACTCGACGGTCGTCTTTGCCGCTTCGCTGGTGATTGCATTAACGGTGAGCAGCCTGCAGGAACGTTTCCCAGAACTGATCGAAGTCGGCGGTGTCCTCGGCACACTTGTCTCCGTGCTTTTCCTGATTGCCATCGCGATGATCAACCTTGTCGTGCTGTTGAGCGTATACCGGCTGTTCCGGCGCGTGAGGCGAGGCAATGCCTATGCCGAGGAGCAACTCAACGTCATGCTGTCGCGTCGAGGGCTGTCCGCCAGATTGCCGCGCGGCGTCTTCCGGCTGGTTTCCCGCAGCTGGCACATTTATCCGCTCGGGCTTTTGTTCGGGCTCGGTTTCGACACTGCGACCGAGATCGGCTTGCTCGGGATCTCGGCCGCGGAAGCCTCCAACGCATTGCCGATCTGGTCGATCCTGGTGTTCCCGGCTCTGTTTACCGCGGGGATGTCGTTGGTCGACAGCAGCGATGGCATGCTGATGGTCGGCGCTTTTGGCTGGGCGTTTATGAACCCCGTGCGGAAGCTCTATTACAATCTCGCGATCACCGGCATTTCGGTGGTCGTCGCTGCGTTAGTCGGCGGGATCGAGGCGTTGGGCTTAGCAGCGGAAAAACTCGGCCTCGCAGGCGGGTTATGGGCCAGTGTCGGCGCCATGGAAGGACATTTCGGGACGCTCGGATATCTCGTGGTCGGCATCTTCGTCGCGACTTGGATCGTCACCATCTTGATCTATCGGATGATGGGCTATCACAAAATTCCGACGCCGACTATTTGATGTCGGCTATTCATAGTTAATTTGCCCCATATCTATTGCAACCACAGAGAGCGTGTCGCATTATCGCCCGGCATCGTTTTGCACTTTTTCGTCCGACGATGCTCATTGCCCTGTCACCGCAACCAGCTGACCAGGGAGGAGCCCCGGCCGTCCCGGCCGGGGTTTCGTGTTCCGGAATCACGGAGCCGGCGGGAGATGGCGATCCGGCACCGCAGGCGTCCCCCCTCGAGGAGCTGCCACCCGGCAAGTGCCGGCAACCCGATCGTCAGATCGCGCGCCCGCTTTAGAAGTGAAAGGGCGAGCGCTGCCTCCGGTACCAAGCCGAAGCCGGCGCCGAGCAGAATATAGGCTCCCTCTTGCACCCCGACCGCATTCGGAACGGCAAAGGCGACACTGCGTACCGCATAAAGCAGACTTTCCATCACTAACACCGCGCGAAAGCTGAGAGGTGCGCGTGCGAAGCGAAGCGCGACCCATGCCTCCAGCGTACTCGCGATCCAGCAGGCGAGGTGGAGCGCAAAACTGAACAGCACTCTCGACCGAGAACGATAGAGCTCGGCCAGCGCGGTGTGGAGGGCTGCCACGCCGGCGGCGGCCTTGTCAGCCCAACCGCGGCCGATGATGCGTACAAATCGCTCTATCTGGGCAAGGCCGCAGCGCTGGACGAGCAGGAAACCCCCGGCGAGAAGTCCTGCCGCTGACAGACCAGCCAAGACGGGGACGGCGATCGCGACATCCGGCTTAACAGAGATGAGGAGTGAAATACCCAACGCGGTGTAGGCGAGCTGTCCGAAGAGCTCGAGCGTCACGTCGACGATGGTGCTGGCTGTTGCCGTGGTCCCCGTGACCCCCGCCAATGTGACGGCGCGCGCACCCAAGACATAGCCGCCGACTTGCGAAAGCGGCAGCACCTCGGACCCGGAGTCACGTAAGAGACGACCCCAAACGGGCACCCATAAGGGCGTGCCCGGCATCAGCACACCCCAGGCGATACCCATCAGCACTATGAGCACGAGGTGAATTGCGCAGATCGCGGCGAAACCTTCCCACCCGACTGCACTGAAAGACCGGATCACGGCCCCTACGCCGAAATAGGCGACCAATGCCGTCATCAAGAACAGTCCGACCACCGCGGCGGCCACGGAAAACAGTTTCACGCCTGTTTTTCCCGTAAAGCCCGAAAGCCGCTCCCCAGCCGCAACGCTGCAAGCACAAGCCCGGCGAGGCTCGGTAGGAATCGTGGCCGGAGCAAATCGGGGTCGAATTCTCCCATCCGCCTTTGATGTTCGGCGCAACACTCCTCGACCAAGCGGCGCAACGTAAAGCCTTCGAGAAAGATGCTCGCCTCGGTTGCCGAGAAGTCCTTCCCGCCGTTTTCTTTTCGGCCGCGCCGCACAGTGCCTAGCAACCGCCCGATCGCCCGGCCGTAGTACCGGGCCGCGTTGAGGCTCCGCAGCCACGCGGCGAGCCGCCCATGCGCCGCCTGTTGCCATGCCATCCAATTAATGAAGAATACAATGTGCCGCGTTTCCTCGCGCATCAGCATTTCGAAGATTTCGAACAGCGCCTCCGGCAGAAATCCTGAACGGCGGGCGATCTTGAACACGCCAAATCCGAGAAACGAGTCGAGGCACTCACCGTACCCGAAATCGGCAAACGCCCGGCGCAGATCGGGACTCACCGGATCGTTGAGCGGACGCTCTTCGGCGGCGATGCGGTATCGCCGGACCATTTCGCGCAGCAGCTCGGCATGGCGTGCCTCTTCATACCCCTGGAGGGCGACCGCCTCGCGCACAAGCGGGTCGGTGATCGTTCGGGCGTAGGCGTCGACAATGGCTCCCGCCCGACGTTCGGTGTAGAGAACCTCTTGCCAAAACGGTATGGCGCGCAAGCGGCCGAGCGCCGCGTTGTCGAGGTCCGGCCAGGCCAGTGTCGCGGGGTCGAAGCGACAATGGCTGGCGATGAAGTCCCGACAGAAGCGCTCTTTGTGCTCGTCGGATCCGATCTTCATCGCGAGACCGGAACCATGCTCGGCCGCCACATGAGGCGGCGGGCGAACCGCATCAGCCGCGGCACCAGGTTGGGCCGCAAAAGACGATGATCGTAACCAGAAAGCCTGCGGTCGTTTTCTTCGAGGCAGACATCGATCAGCGCGGCGACCGACATGTCGCCAGCGCCAACCACCTTGCCGCCTGTCAAAGTGAAGTTGTTGTCCTGGGCCCCTCTCACGGACCCGCCACCACTGCCTTTGCCGATGCCGCGGGCGAGGCCCAGCCGCTCCCATACCAGGAAGATCCAGACCGCCAGCACTTTTGCGGCGAAGACCGGGCGACGCCACCGCGCGAGGTTTCGTTTGTGCCAAGCCACCCAATTGATAAAAAACAGTATGTGCCGGCCTTCCTCCTGCATGACCGGCTCGAAGGTGTCGACCAGTGCAGGCGGGAAAAAACCCGAGCTCTTGGCGAGTGCGAACAGGCCAAAGGCGAAGAAGCTGTCGATGCACTCGCTGAACCCGGTGACCATGAAGGCCCACTCCGGATCGCGCGGTCGGCGATATTCCGGTTCCGAGGCCAATCGGATACCGTAGGCTTGGACGAGGTTGGCAAGGACCTCCTTGTGGCGCCCCTCCTCAAACCCGTCCAACTCGACGGCGCACCGCAGCAATCCATCCTCGATTACGGCGGCATAGCTCATCACTCGTTGGCGAGCTTTGCCCTCGGTCTGCACCGCGATGTCCCAAATCGGAAGACTGACCAGACGATCGCGAGCCTCGGCATCGAGCGCCGGCCATTCGATAATCGACGGCTTGTATGGGTTGTGCGTCTCGATCAGCATTCGACAAAATGCCGCCTTGTGCGCCTCGCTGCCAGGGGTAATTGCCCCGGGATCGGTTGCTGTCCAAGTCCGGGCGGCGCGGTCAGCGGCCTCGACCGCCGCGTCATCAAACATCAAAAAAACCTCATGTGTTGGAGCTTCCGATGCAGCCTGCCCGCTTGCCGATCCCCTCAAGAAGGCCGATGGACAACGCTTAAGCGAGCAGGTTACATCCTTTGCTATCCTGACCCGGCGTTGACGCCTCCCACCGGCGCCACTATATAGCGGCCTTCGCTCGAGAGAGATGCCCTAATCGGAAAGTCGGCCGTGAAGCGTACTTACCAGCCCAGCAACTTGGTTCGCAAACGCCGTCATGGGTTTCGGGCGAGGATGGCGACGGTGGCCGGCCGGCGGGTTCTGGCAGCACGGCGCGCAAAGGGCCGCAAGCGCCTCTCCGCCTGACGCCGAGTTTCGACCCGCGCTTTACGAAACTTCGTGGGCCGCAAGATCGAAACAATAAAGACCCGCGCCGACTTTCTTCGGGTGGCCAGCACTGGGCGTCGGTCGGCTGGACCGAGCCTGGTCGTACAAGCGGCGCCGACCTCGGATGAATATCGCAGCGTCGAGCGGATACGGGTCGGGTTCACCGCAAGCCGAAAAGTCGGCAATGCCGTTATCCGCAACCGTGCGAAACGGCGGATGCGCGTAGCAGCGGCAATGGTATTGCCGACCCATGGACTACCAGGAATGGACTATGTGCTAATTGCTAGGGCGAGCACGGCTAATCGGCCGTTATCGGACCTGATTGCCGATCTGGAAGCGGCGCTGGGCCGGATCGAACGCACCGGCCGACGGAGACCAGCGGCCTCAACTCCCGATGAGTGACCGGCGCCGCGCCGTGCCGCAGGCACATTTGCCACTATGAAGCGTCTACCTCATGAAGCGGCGGGCGAGGCGCATCAGACGCGGCATCAAACGCGGCCGCAGCAATCGGGCGTCATAGCCGGCGAACCGGCGCTCGTGCTCGCTGAGGCAGACGTCGATCACTGCGGCGGCGGAGATGTTTCCGCTGCCGATCGCCCGACTGCCGGAGAATACGAAGTTATTGTCCTGAGAGGTGCCTCCCTGCTTCGCTGGGCGGTCGCCGTCGAGACCCCGAGCGAATCCGATCCTCTCCCAGATCAAGAACGCCCACACGGAAATGATCTTGGCGCCAAAGAGGATGCGCCGCCACACCGACAAGTTTCGTCGGCGCCATGCCACCCAGTTCACGAAGAACATTATGTGACGGCCTTCCTCCTGCACGACGGGCTCGAAGGCGTCGACGAGTTCGGCAGGAAAGAATCCCGACCGTTTGGCCAGCGCGAACAGGCCGAAGGCGAAGAAGGTGTCGACGCATTCGCAAAAGCCGGCGAGCAGGAAGGCCCATTCCGGGTTTTTGGGCGGCAGGTAGTTGGGTTCCGGCGCGAGGCGGATGCCATAGGCCGCAACCAAGTTCGACAGAACCTGCTTGTGTCGACTTTCTTCGAAACCATCGATTTCGATCGCCTCCCGCAGGAGCGGGTCGGCGACGGTCTTGGCGAAGCTCAGCACGCGCAAGGTCGCGTTGCCTTCGGTCCGCATGGCGATGTCCCAGATCGGCAGGCTAACCAATCTGTCGCGCGCCTCAGGGTCGAGGGCGGGCCAATCGACAATCGATGGTCGGTAAGGATTGTGCGTATCGAGGAGCATGCGGCAGAAGGCTTGCTTGTGCGCCTCGCTGCCAAGAGTAATCGGTCCGCATTCGGCGGCTTCCCATGTCCGGGCGGCACGGTCGGCAGTCCGGACTTTGGCAGCATTCAAATCGAGCGCGGTCTCCCCTCTTTCGATCGCCTCCGACATGATGCTCCTTTATTGCTGAGACGGCTGGTCGGGAAATACCCCCCATACGCCAAGCGCGCGTCAAAACCGCTCTCGACGCATCAGAGAACTCTACTGAATAGTGGAACGACTTCGCGGGCAAGAGCAACCTCGGGTTCCCGCCAAACTGCAGGCGAAGGCGCCTTCCGTATTTCGCATCCGCCCCGATTTCGTCGGAAAGCGGGGTTGCAAGGCCCTTGGTCCGCTCCGATTTTCATTCGTTGTCGCCCGCAGTGCAGCGGCGCTCGGTGTCTTATCCACGTCCGCGCACGGCACTGCCGGCCACCCGTGAGGGCCGGGTTAACCCCCAAACCGAGTGTTGGTAACCCTGATTGCAACTGCGCACATTCGGCTGCCCGAACGGCTTCGACACTCCCATGGCAGGGACCGCTCGGATACCGAGTTTTGGTTTCGTGCGGTGCTCATTGCCGGCCGAGGCGCGCAGCGGCAAAGCAGTGGCCGGGGCGCCGCACAGGAGAAATCCGATGGAACGGCCGTGGCAGGAATAGCTAGAGCGGCGCTAGGCGCCGTGTTGCACGGATATCAGCTGCTTATATCGCCATTGCTGCCACCCGCCTGCCGGTTTTTGCCAACATGCTCGGAATACGCCGCGGAAGCGATTGAACGACACGGCGCCGGCCGCGGCACTCTCCTTGCGCTGCGCCGCCTGGCGCGCTGCCATCCATGGGGCGGAAGCGGCTATGATCCCGTTCCTGCACCCGACGGCTTCGACCGGCCGCGTGCCGGTTCGCGCCATTAGGTCAAAACTTCTAGATCAAGGCTGCCGGACCCCGAGACAACCACCACAAGATGGAACAACGCAATCTCCTTATAGCGATAGTCCTTTCGGTAGGAATCCTGATCGCCTTTCAGTTCGCGTTTGAGCGCATGCGACCGCCGCAGCCTCCGGTCCCTTCGGGCGGAACAGCGGTGACGGCTCCGGCGACAACGGGCCCGGCGACCCAATCCGCGCCCCCCTCTCCCGCCGCACCGTCCAACGCCCAGGGTGCAGCCGCCCCCGGTGCAGCCACACTGGGTGCAGCCGCTCCGGGCGCTTCGCCGGCGCACGCTTTCGAAACGCGCGAAGCCGCCCTGACTGAACAACCGCGGGTAAAGGTGGCGACACCGCGGCTACACGGCTCGATTGATCTGTTGGGCGCGAGATTCGACGACCTGACCCTCGCGACCTACCACGAGACCGTCGACCCGAAGAGCCCCGAGGTCGAATTGCTGTCGCCGCCTGGGACACAGGATCCCTATCTCGCAGAATTCGGCTGGGTCGCCGCGAGCCCGGATGTCAAAGTGCCCGGTCCACAGACTCGGTGGACCGCATCGGAAGGCACTCTCGCTCCGGCCAACCCGGTTACCTTGACCTGGGATAACGGGCAAGGGTTGGTCTTCACTCGCGTGATCAGCGTCGATCCGAACTACATGTTCACGGTTCGTGATTCGGTGCACAATACCGGCACGACCGCGGTGAAGTTACTGCCCTATGGGCTAATCAGCCGCACCGGCACTCCGCATGTATCCGGCTACTACATTCTGCACGAGGGGCTGATCGGTTATCTCGGCGGCTCGTTGCAGGAGGTGAAATATTCCTCTCTCACCCCGGGGACGCCGCACGACTATTCCTCCGAGGGCGGCTGGCTTGGCTTCACCGACAAATATTGGCTGACGTCGCTGATCCCGCCGCAGAACGAGGCGATAAAGGCGCGGTTTACTCACACTCTTGATGCCGGCGTCGATCGCTACCAGGCCGACTATCTCGGCCCGGAAATGACCGTTGCGCCGGACGGCATCGTTGAATCGTCTGCCCGTTTTTTTGCTGGAGCGAAGGAGGTAAATCTTCTCGACGCCTATAGGAGTTCAGGAATTCCACTTTTCGACCGTGCGATAGATTTTGGTTGGTTCTATTTCCTGACGAAGCCGATTTTTCTTATTCTGCAATTTTTCTACCAAATCCTCGGAAATTTCGGATTGGCGATCCTGCTGCTGACGTTGTGCGTCAAGCTGCTCTTCTTCCCCCTTGCGAACAAGTCCTACAACGCAATGAGCAAGATGAAGCTGCTGCAGCCCGAAATACAAAAATTGCGCGAGCGCTTCCCGGACGATAAGGCGCGTCAGCAGCAGGAGATGATGGCCCTCTACAAGCGCGTCGGGGCGAACCCGCTGGCGGGGTGCCTGCCGATCGTGATCCAGATCCCGGTGTTCTTTGCGCTCTACAAGGTGCTGTTCGTCACGATCGAGATGCGCCATGCTCCGTTCTTCGGCTGGATCCATGATCTGTCGGCGCCCGATCCGACCTCCTTCGCCAATCTTTTTGGCCTCTTGCCTTTCAACCCTCTTGCCGTCCCGGTCGTGGGATCGATGCTGATGATCGGCGCCTGGCCGCTGATCATGGGATTGACGATGTTTCTGCAGCAAAAGCTCAATCCACAGCCGGTCGACCCGGTTCAGGCACGGATGTTCATGCTGCTGCCGATCGTCTTCACTTACATGCTCGCCGCCTTTCCGGCCGGGCTGGTGATCTACTGGGCTTGGAACAACCTGCTCAGCATCGCCCAGCAATGGGCGATCATGCATCGCGCCGGTGCTGCCTGAACCCGCGATGGGCCGCAAAGCGGACGGTCCGGACGAAGTCTCGGCCGGGATATTCCCTCCGCGCGCGCTGAATTCCGGCTTGGCCGAGGCTGGTCGGCGGCTCTTCGCCGGGCAAACCCGGTTCATCGCCGGCGCGACAGGCCCCTCGACGCTGCCTCCCGAAGGATTGCCTGAGATCGCTTTTGGCGGCCGCTCCAACGTCGGAAAGTCGAGCCTCGTCAACGCAGTGACCGGCCGCCGGATGCTGGCGCGAATCTCCAAGACGCCCGGGCGGACGCACCAGATCAACTTCTTTGACGTCAACGGCCGCCTGATGCTGGTCGACCTGCCGGGCTACGGTTACGCGGAAGCGCCGAAGGCTGCCGTCAAGGGCTGGACGAGCCTGGTGCGGCACTATCTCCAGACCCGCGGCGCGTTGCGGCGGGTCTGCCTGCTAATCGATGCGCGCCACGGCATCAAAGAGGTCGACCGGCCTCTGATGCGCATGCTCGACGAATCGGGGGTCTCCTACCAGGTGGTTCTGACCAAGGCCGACAAGGCCGGGAAGGGTGAACTCGCTGCGCTCTCCGAAAGGATCACGGCCGAACTCGCTTCGCACGTCGCTGCGCATCCGGAGATCCATCTGACGAGCGCGGCCGAGCATTGTGGCATTGCAGAACTGCGCGAGACTCTGGCTAATTTTGCGGCCCCCGCCGAACTGTCACGCTAGAGTTCGCAGCACGATGAAATCCGCCTCGAAATCCCCCCCACCCGACGCAATCCCCACCGCGGATCCGGTCGTCAAGGCGGCGGTCCTGGCGCAGGCCCTGCCTTATATGCGCCGGTATGCCGGCCGCACTTTGGTCGTGAAGTATGGCGGCCATGCGATGGCCGACGGCACGACCGACGATCCGTTTGCCCGAGACGTCGTGCTGTTGAAGCAGATCGGCATCAATCCGATCGTCGTGCATGGCGGCGGCCCGCAAATCGCTCATATGCTGAAACGGCTCGGCATCGAGACCCGCATCGTCGACGGCTTGCGGGTCACCGACCGGGAGACGATGGAAATCGTCGAGATGGTACTCGCCGGGACGATCAACAAGCAGCTCGTCTCGGCGATCAACACCGAGGGCGGTTGTGCGATCGGCCTCACCGGCAAGGATGGTGGGCTGATCGAGGCGACCAAGCTGGTGCGCGCCCGGATCGAAGGCGGAGTCCGAACCGAGATCGATCTCGGTTTCGTTGGCGAGCCGCGGCGGATCGCCTCTGGGGTGCTCGATGCCTTCAAGCAGTCCGACATCATCCCGGTCATCGCTCCGATCGGCGTCGGCGCAACGGGCGAGACCTACAACATCAACGCCGATACCGTGGCTGGCGCGGTTGCCGCGGCAGTCAAGGCGACGCGTCTGTTGTTATTGACCGATGTCGCCGGAGTGCTCGATGCCGATGGGAAGCTTATCGCGGAGCTCACCGCTGCAAAGGCGCGGCAGTTGATCGCCGGGGGAATCATCAACGGCGGCATGATCCCGAAGATCGAGACCTGTCTCGACGCTGTCGATGGCGGGGTGGAGGCAGCGGTCATCGTCGACGGGCGGGTGCCTCACGCGATTTTGCTCGAGTTGTTCAGCGAAGGCGCGGGAACCCTCATCCGGGCCGGCTAAGCTGATGCCGATGGCTTCAACTGGCGGCCGGCCGCTGGCCGAGATCGAGACCTGGATCTTTGATCTCGACAACACCCTCTATCCGGCCTCCTGCCGACTGTTCGATCAGATCCATGCCCGCATGACCGGCTTTATCGCAGAGCGCCTCGGCCTGTCGCCGGAGGCGGCGCTGACGGTGCAAAAGACCTATTTCCGTGAGCACGGGACGACTTTACGTGGCCTGATGACGGTCAACCGTATCGACCCCGAGGATTTCCTTGCCTACGTACACGAGATCGACCTTGCCTGCGTGCAGCCCGACCCTGTTCTGGTCGCGGCTTTGACTGGGCTGCCGAGCCGCAAAATTGTCCATACTAACGGCTCGCGGCGGCATGCCGAGCGGCTGCTCGACCACCTCGGCATTGCCGGCTCGTTCTGCGGGGTCGTCGACATCGCTGCTGCCGGCTATGATCCGAAACCGGCGCTGGCCGGCTATCACGAATTGCTCCGAAGGCATGAAGTCAGGCCCGACACCGCACTTATGGTCGAAGATATGGCGCGAAACCTCGTTCCGGCCGCAGCCCTCGGCATGACGACGGCGTGGGTGCGCAATCCGGCCGATTGGGCCGTCGAAGGCTACAACGGCGACCACATCCACCATGTAGTCGACAATCTCGGCGCCTTCCTCAGCGCCGTTGTCGCTCTTTGCGGCGCCACAGACCGGTCGCAGGCTTAGCGATGTCCGTCGCCGAAACGATCCGCAGCAAGCTGATGGAACGGTTGGCTCCGACCCGACTCGAGGTGGAGGATCAATCGCATCGACATATCGGCCATGAGGGGGCCCGCCCGGGCGGCGAGACGCATTTCGCCGTCACGATCGTTTCCGCCACGTTCATCGGACAGAGCCGGGTGGCGCGCCAGCGTCTCGTCTACGAGACCTTGGCGGACGAACTCGCGACGCGCGTCCATGCGCTGTCGCTGACCGTACTTGCTCCAAACGAAGGTCCCTCACCCAAACCTTTTGCCCACGCGCCGGGAGCGGGAGGGGGGCCCCCCGGAGCGGGAAGGTGAGGGGCCGAGGCGCGCTCTCGGTAAGCCGGTGCGTCGCTGCCCCTCATCGGCACTTCGACGCAGAAATAAATGGCGCAGAATATCTACGATAATCCCGACTTCCTCGCTGGTTACAGCCAATTGGCCCGTTCGGTCCATGGACTGGATGGCGCGCCGGAATGGCCGGCCATTCACGCGCTGCTTCCATCACTTGATGGCAAGCGCGTCGTCGATCTCGGCTGCGGTTTTGGTTGGTTCGCTCGGTGGGCGGCGAGGCATGGAGCAGCCCACGTCCTCGGGCTCGACCTGTCCGAGAACATGATCGCCCGGGCCAAGGCCGACACTGAAGATCCCCATGTCGAATATGCGATTGCAGACCTGGATCAGCTCGAGCTGCCCAGAGCGACGTTCGACCTTGCCTATAGCTCGCTCGCACTTCACTACATCGAAGATTTCGGGAGGTTGGTAAACACAGTTTATCGCGCGCTCGTGCCGGAAGGTTCGTTTATCTTCTCGATCGAACATCCGATCTACATGGCCCCGGCGCGTCCGGGTTGGTCGGTCGATGAGGAAGGCCGCAAGACGTGGCCGGTCAACCGCTATGCCATCGAGGGGACGCGCAAGACGGACTGGATTGGCAAGGGCGTGGTCAAGCAGCACCGTACGATCGGAACGACGCTTAACACGCTGATCGGGGCAGGGTTTGCAGTCCGCCATGTCCAGGAATGGGCCCCGACCGCTGATCAGATTGCAGAAAACCCCGATCTGGCGGAGGAGTTGGAGCGTCCGATGATGCTGATCATTTCGGTCCAACGTTGACATGCCTGGTGTCCGGGCGGCTCGATGATGGAGGCGGTGTCAGCAAAACGGTCGACGTTGCGGCTCAATGTGGAGTCGCAGAGCCTGTTCCAGCGCCTATGAGTAGATACCTTAAGCAGCTGTTTGCGCGAGGAACTCGCGCAGCGGATCGAGGGGAGCATCCTTCATCACGAAAACTTCACCGATACGGCGCGGAAGAATAAGCGTGATCCGGCCGTCACGGACTTTCTTGTCCTTGCTCATATGGGCCAGGAGACGCTCGGCCGGGATCCCGGACAATCCGACCTGAGACATAGTGGTCGGCAGGCCCTTTTCGCCGAGATGCCGGCGTACCCGCCGCGCGTCGTCAGCCGTGGTAAAGCCCAACCGGACCGCAAAATCGAACGCGAGAACCATCCCGAGCGCAACCGCTTCGCCGTGGAGCAGCCGCGCGCTGAACCCTGTTTCGGTCTCCAGGGCGTGGCCGAAGGTATGGCCGAAATTCAACAGCGCGCGATCCCCCTCCTCGCGCTCGTCACCGGCAACAATCTCGGCCTTCATGGCGCAACTCGTCATGACCGCACGCCGCAATTGCGTCGGTGCGAGCGCGCATACCGCGTCGCCCTCGGTTTCCAGCCATCCGAAGAACTCCGCGTCGCGGATCAGCCCGTATTTGGCGGTCTCGGCGTACCCTGCGAGCAGCTCACGACGGGGTAGGCTAGCCAGCGTATCGGTGTCCGCCAGAACCAGGCGAGGCTGGTAGAACGCGCCGATCAGGTTCTTCCCTTTACGAGTGTTGATCCCGGTCTTGCCGCCGACCGAGCTGTCGACCTGCGCCAGCAAAGTCGTCGGGATCTGGATGAAATCAATGCCGCGCAACAAGGTAGCGGCCGCAAATCCGGTAAGATCGCCGACCACCCCGCCGCCCAGGGCTACCAACGCCGTCCCACGCTCGATCCCCGCCGTCAGGATGTCTTCGGCCAGCCTGCCGAAGTGAGCAAGGTCCTTGGCTTCCTCACCGCGCGGCAAGAGCACGCTTGCATGTGCAATATTGGCGTCCGAAAGGTTGTCCCGCAGGGCCGCGAGGTAGTACCCAGCAACGGTCTCGTCTGAGACGACCACGACTTGCCGGCGTCGCAGCAGAGGGAGGATCTCTTGACCCGCGCGCTCGATCAGCCCGGCGCCGACCAGGATTTCGTAGGCTCGGTCGCCGAGTTCGACGCGCAATCGCTCGATCGTTTCCATTCGGTCCTCGCTCTAAACTTCAGGCGGCAGGGCGGTGCGCGGGCAGGCCGCCAGAGCTTCGACAGCTCGCGTCACTGTCGCTTCCGGTGATCCCGCACCGCTGTCCACGACCAAATCGGCTTCGGCATAGATCGGGTAGCGCCGCGTGATGAGCTCGGCGAGGATTACCCGCGGATCACCCTGTTTCAACAGTGGCCGATTGCTTCGGCGCAACACGCGCGACACCAGGACGTCGAGATCGGCACGCAGCCACAGCGAGACACCGCGGCGCGCGATCAATGCGCGGGTCAGCGGGTCCATGAAAGCACCCCCGCCGGTCGCCAGCACATGAACCGGCTGGGCCAGCAACCGGGTGATGACCCGCCGCTCGCCCTCGCGAAAGACACGCTCGCCGCGATTGGCGAAGATCTCTTGGATGGTCTCGCCGGCGGCGGCTTCGATCTCCGGATCCGAATCGAAAAACGGCAAACCGAGGCGTGCCGCGAGGCGACGGCCGATCTTGCTCTTTCCCGCTCCCATCAGACCGACGAGGACTATTGCACGGCTAGGGACTAACCGTCGGATTTCCGAGGCTTTTCGATCGGCTCTTATCGTCTCGATCTGCGCCCCGCCTCTCACCGCTCTTTCTCCCTGCCGGACGGCAGGCTACTAGCATATCGTCCAACCTGGTCGTCAATCCGCACAGGACAGATTGGGCATGGATATCGGGGTAGCGCAAGTTGCGAGCCGTGGGGGCATGGGCAAGATCACCGTCGCGTTTGTCATCGTGATCGCGCTGCTGCTGCTCGGAGGGATGGCTTTCCTGGCATTGTGGAACCCCCCGCCTCCCTCCGCGCCGGTCGAGAAGGTGATCCCCGATGCCCGCTTCCCCAAGTGACCGAGGAGGCGTCTGGCGGCTCGCGCCGATCCTTTTTCTGGGATGGACGGCGTTGCTACCCGGGACAGCGCTAGGGCAACAACTCGGGCCTCCGATTCCGCTGCTCCCGCCTCCTTCGGCGAGTTCTCCGACCCTGCCGCCGCCCTCTGGTTCAAGACGCGACGACGCGGTTGTGAGTGAGCCGTTGGCTCCCCCCAGCGCTGGATGGATCATCGGCACGCCGGTGCCGGATGATGCGTTACCCGAAGGGTTGTGGCGCGGCACGTCACGCAACATTGCCGATCTGCTTCTTGCCCGGCTGCCGGACACGACATCGCCGGCGCTGCAGTCGCTGGAACGCCGTCTCCTGCTGTCGCCCGCGGCCGTGCCCCAAGGATGGGGCGCGGGCGACGACAGATTGCAAATGCTGCGGGCCGCGGCTCTGCTTCGTCTCGGGGAACTCGATGCGGCCCGCGCCGTGGTTGCAGGGATTCCCGAGAGCAAGCGCGGGCCTGCTCTGCCGTTGGCCGTCGCCGCAGATGCAATCGGTGGGAACATCGAGGATGCCTGCGTCGCCGTGCGGGAGACGGTCCGCCATGACGAGGGAGCGTTCTGGCAAACCGCTCTGATCGCCTGTCAGGCGCTGCAGGGGCAGATCGAGCAGGCGCGCCTCAGACTGCAGCTCCTGGCCGAAGAACAGCAGGAGCCTCAGGACAAGGTTCTCACCGCCGCGGTCGAGAAGCTCGCAGGCCAGTCGTCACCACCAGTGACGATGGACCCGGCGGATCCGCTCGACCCGTTGACGTTGCGGCTCCTCGTTGCCGCGCGGTGGGAGATCGAGCCGGCATTCGTCGGCAAGCTCCGTCCCGACCTCGCGTTGTGCCTGGCGCTCGATGACGAGGCGCCCGCGGAGGCGCGACTGAATGCAGCGGAGCGGGCCGCCCGATATGGCGCATTGAGCCCCGATCGGCTGCGGTCATTGTATACGACACTGGCTGTGCCGGGCGAACTGAACGCTGGAGGAGCGCTCGACCACGCCCGTCAATTTGCTGCGATCGGCCGCGCCCGGAACTCCGCCGAGCGAATGGCGCGAATTGCCGGCTTCATCGACGCACTCCGCAGCTCCGAGGCAGCCGGCCTTAATCTTGCCGCTCGGCTCGTCCTGCCAAATTTGCGAGAGATGGAGCCGGATTCCAGCCTGGCGGGATCGGCGGCCCTCACTGCCCGTTTGCTCCTCGCCGCAGGCGACACTGGGGCTGCGCAGCGCTGGAGCGAGCTGGTTTCCACAGAGCAACAAGGCTTACTCGGTCTGCTGTTCGCCCTGACGTTACCCCGAGAAGAGATCGTTGTCGATCAGGCGGATGCATCGCCACCTGTTTTGTTTCTCGGGCTCGCTTCGGCGCTCGGCGAGCCGCTGCCTCCGACGGTTTGGGCTGGAGTTCCTCCAGACCTGTGGACGGTTGCAGGGCCCGCTTCTCCGCCGCCTGCGGCATGGCTCGACCTCACCGAGGCCGCCCGGGGGAAGCGGATCGGCGAAACTGTTTTGGCAGCGCTCATCGTCGCGTCACCAGGAGACACGTTGTCGACTGACCCGATGGCACTGTTCATTGCGGTTTCCGCGCTGAGGCAGGTCGGGTTGGCGACCGATGCCCATCGGCTCGCCGTCGAAGCGGCCCTTGCCGCCGGCCTCTGACTCCTCCAAACATCTCGAAGCTTTTCTCGAGATGCTGGCGGCGGAACGGGGTGCCGCACCGTTGACTTTGGCCGCCTATCAGAACGATCTGTCCAATCTCGTCGGCTTTCTGACGGCGAATGGGGTGGCCCTTGAGGCGGCGAACCGCGAGCGGCTACACGGCTACCTGGCCAGCCCGGCCGCTGCACGCCTCACGCCGCGCACGCTCGCCCGGCGGATCTCGGCGATGCGGCAGTTCTACAAATTTCTACTGCTCGAAGGCTTGCGGCAGGATGATCCGACAGCAGAGCTCGACACTCCGAGACTTGGTCGGCCGCTGCCGAAGATACTGTCGGAAACAGAGGTCAAGGCTCTGATCGATGCAGCACAGAGCTGGCCGGGAAGAGAAGGCATTCGTCTAGTTTGTATCCTCGAGTTGCTTTATGCAACCGGCCTCAGGGTCTCCGAGATGGTAACCCTGCCGCTCGCCGCGGCACGCCGCGACCCGCGATTTCTCATGATCGTGGGCAAGGGCCGCAAGGAGCGGGTTGCGCCGCTCAGCGAACCGGGGCGGCTCGCCTTGCGCAGATACCTCGAATGCCGCGACGATTTTCTTCCCAACTCCCGGCCGTCCCGCTGGCTGTTTCCGTCGCGCGGCCGCGCCGGCCATCTGACGCGGCAGCGCACCGGGCAACTGCTGAAGGAACTCGCGGTAACGGCCGGGCTCGACCCGGATCGCCTGTCGCCGCACGTGCTGCGCCACGCCTTTGCCAGCCATCTGCTCGACCACTGCGCCGATCTGCGCAGCGTGCAGCAGATGCTCGGGCACGCCGACATCGCGACAACCCAGATCTATACGCATGTCGAGACCGAGCGGTTGCGCAAGCTGGTGGAAAGCGCGCATCCACTAGCTCGCCGCAAATGATCCGACACTTTCTCGATTTCGAGCGGCCGGTCGCGGAGCTCGAAGGCAAGATCGAAGAACTGCGCCGGCTCTCGACGACCGGCGAACTTAACATCGCCGACGAGGTCGGACGCTTACAGAGCAGCGCCGATCGGCTGCTGCGTCAGACCTATTCGCGGCTGACACCGTGGCAGAAGGTCCAGGTCGCCCGACACCCCGAACGGCCGCATTGCTTAGACTACATCGCGGGCTTGATCACCGAGTTCGTGCCGCTCGCCGGTGACCGCGCATTCGCCGAGGACGCGGCGATCGTCGGCGGCATCGGCCGTTTTCGCGGCCGCAGCGTTCTCGCGCTCGGGACGGAAAAGGGCGCGGATACAGAAGGACGTCTCAAACACAACTTTGGCATGGGACGACCCGAAGGGTATCGCAAGGCGCGGCGGCTCATGTTGCTCGCCGACCGCTTCGGCCTGCCGGTACTCACCTTCGTCGACACCGCCGGCGCCTATCCCGGGGTCGATGCCGAGGCGCGCGGCCAGGCCGAGGCGATCGCCCGCGCCATCGAGACCTGTCTCGCCATCAGGGTGCCTCTCGTCGCTGCGATCATCGGCGAAGGGGGGTCCGGTGGGGCGATCGCGCTGGCCGCTGCAAACACCGTGGTGATGCTTGAACACGCGATCTATTCGGTCATCTCTCCCGAAGGCTGTACCTCGATCCTGTGGCGCAGCGCCGAGCACGCGGCCGAGGCAGCGGAGGCATTGCGGCTCACCGCCGAGGATCTGCAGCGGTTAGGAATAGTCGACCGGATCGTGACCGAGCCGCTCGGCGGCGCGCAACGTGCTCCCCAAACTGCGATCGAACGGCTCGGAGGGGCGCTCGACGAAGCGTTGCGGCCATTGCTCGCCCTCGACGGAAACACGCTGCGCCTCCAGCGCCGTGAAAAATTCCTCGCGATGGGCAGCCGCAGCCTTTAGTGGTCGATCATTGACCGCTCGTCAGGCCTTCCCACATTTAATGCGGCGTGCCGGTTCGGCAGCGCCGATGTTCTTCATGGGAAGACACCGCTTTTCCAGCATCGGAAGGCATTCATGACCCCCCAGGAAAAAGAACTGCTGACCACTCTGCTCGACCGTCTGAAAAATGCGCCGCGGCAACCCAAGGACCCCGAGGCCGATACCCTGATCCGCCAGGCGACGAGCGAGCAATCGGATCTGCCCTACTACCTGGTGCAGACCGTGCTGATCCAGGATCTTAGCCTGCATCAGGCGCAGCAACGGATCACCGATCTCGAGCGGCAGCTCGCCGATGCCCAGCAGGCGGCGAAACCGACCGTCGGAAGTTTCCTGGGTGGCCTGTTTGGCAGCCGCCCGCCGGCCCAGACGAGCGCTCCGGCTCAGGCTGGCCCGTGGACGCGCTCTCCGCAGGTAGCGGCGGCACCGCCGGCGCAGCCCTATGGACAACCCGGTTATGCGCCTCAGCCCGGCTATGGCCAACAGCCGATGGGCGGCGGGTTTATGGGCGGGGGCATAGGTGGCGTCGGCGGCGGGTTCCTGCGCTCGGCGGCGGCCACGGCGGCCGGTGTCGCGGGCGGCGCGCTGCTCTTCCAGGGCATCTCGTCGCTATTTGGCAACCACTACGCGGGCGGCCTGATGAGCGGCGGCATGACGCCGGGTCTCGGCGAGACCGTCGTCAACAACTACTACGGCAGCGACCCTGGCGCTGGCAGCGCTGACTGGAGCAGCGACGCCGGTGGCGGCGACTCGGGCAGCGCGGGAGACAGCGATTGGAGCAGCGGATCGGGCGGCGGGGATTATGCAAGCTTCTACCCGGGCAGCCAGGATTTCAGCTCAGACCAGGACTGGGGCGGCGGCGGAGATTGGAGCAGCGGCGACAACACGTTGTGCTGATCCCCGTCCACTACTAGCCGAAGAAATCGGGCACCCCGCGTTCCGGTGGGGTGCCCCGATTCCATCAGTGGTG
>Ga0126381_100001717_pt1 | contig 23412 bp, 19 predicted proteins | sample PanSoiMetPlot_28_FD_96465 | JGI IMG/M metagenome (GOLD analysis project Ga0126381, IMG submission 96465) | Tropical forest soil microbial communities from Panama - MetaG Plot_28 | ecosystem: Environmental > Terrestrial > Soil > Tropical forest > Bulk soil | place: Panama | collected 2016-02-17 | reverse complement strand
GTCAGTGCCATAATCCTATGGGGGCGCGCGGCCCGAATCCCCCGCCTAGACCTGTTGCTAAACCCCATCCGAGTCCCGTTGCGACACCCCCGCCGAGACCCGTGGCGACACCCCCGCCGAGACCCGTGGCGACACCCCAGCCGAGACCCGTGGCGAAACCCCCGCCGAGACCCGCGGCGAAACCCCCGCCGAGACCCGCGGCGAAACCCCCGCCGACGACCCGGTCGTGTTCTTCGTGCACGGTCTTGGCTGGCGTCGCGCCAGCCATTGGCCGCCGCCCCAGGCCCGGCAGCGGGAGCTGTTCCTGGCCGGGCACGGTCTGGAGGCCGCCCCGCCGCCAGAAGCAGGCGGTCGCGATTACCAGGGCGACCCCACCGTCGGCGTCAGCGCGGGCATGTTCGACCCGTTCGGCACTGGCAACGGCTGGCCGGAAGAGCAAAGCGGCGACGACGCCCGCAGCCTGACCTTCACCAGCGAGCCGCTGCCCGAACCGATGCTGCTCACCGGCCAGCCGGAGGCGGTGCTCTACCTGGATCACCTGTCGGGAACAGCGGCGAACCTCGCGGCCCGGCTGTCCATGGTCGGCCCTGACGGCCGCTCGACGCTCATCGCGTCGGGTTCCCGGCGGTGCGCGCCCGTGCCAGACTCCGGCACCCCTGTCACGGTCGCGCTTAGCACGGCGGCGCACTGGCTTCCGGCCGGCGCGCGGCTGCGGTTGTCCGTGGCCTGCGCCGACTTCCCGCGCCTGTGGCCCACCGCGGAGAACCCGGCGATCCGCGTCCGGTTCGGCGGCGCGAGCCCTTCCGTGCTCCGGCTGACGGCCTGTGATGAGGCCAGCGGCGGCGACCTGCCGGCCAGCGTCCCGCTGCCGGCTGCCGAACCGGACACCGGCTGGGTGACCGGCGGCGAGCCGGTGTACCGCGTGTCGCACGACAAAGCGGCCGGGGAGGTCGCGGTGACGTTCGGCCACTGCACGCGCCTGCATGCCCCGTCAGGTGCCCGCATGACGCTGAACGAGGAGTTCACCGCCAGGGTGCGGGCCGACCGGCCGGACGGCGCGGCGCTGCTGGCCACGGTCGACGTGACCGTGCACATGCCGGCCGGGGAGAGGGTCGATGTCGCGGTCCGCAGCGCCTCATCGCGGACCGCCACCACCCTCGAAGGCAGCGTCGTCATGGACGGAGCCGTCGTGTTGCGCAAGACGTGGACAGACCTTGACGATCTGAAGGCCCAGGGAAGGTAACGATGCAACTGCTTGGCTACAACCAGCCATTCGTGGCGCACGCCGGCGAGACCGTCGAGGTCAAGGTGAGCACCACGCTGCCTGGTTTCACCGCCGAGGCGGTCCGCGTTGGCGGCGAGACCACGTCTGCCGAACCACAGGTCGTCAGCGGCAGCTACCCCGGTCGCCAGCAGGAAATCCGCAGCGGGTCCTATCTCGCCGCGCCACTGGACGGAGTTCTGCTCGCGGCCGGGCACAGCGTGCAGTTCTGGTTCTTCCCCACGCTGCTGACCGGACGGCGCACCCTCATGGCCGGCTTCGGACCCGGCGGCGGCTGGGAGGTGGCCGTCGACGCCGACCGCCGGCTCAGCGCCGCGCTGCTGTCCGCCGACGGCGACGTGCGCGGCGCGGTGTCCGCCGGCCCCGCCATCACCGAGCGGCGCTGGTACTTCGCCGCGGTCAGCTGGGACGCCGGCGGCGCGGTGACGCTGGCCATCGCCCCTCGCGACCCGCGGCACCTGGACGCGAACACGGACGCGGTCCCGGTCTCCCTCGGCCCGCTCGACCTCGGCGGCCCGTGCCCGTCCGCGACCCGCGTCACCGTCGGCGCGGCCGTCCCTGACGACCGGCCCGTACGCTGCTTCGACGGGAAGATCGACTCGCCGCGCCTGTTCGCGGCCCCGCTCTCGGCCGGACAGCTCGCCGCGCTCGCCGCGGACGCGCCCGCGGCGCGTGTGGGCCGCCTGCGGCACGAATGGCTGCTCGGCCCCGAGGCGGTGCAACCCCCGCACCGGGTGCGCGACGCCGGTCCCGGCCGCAGCGACGGGGTGCTTATCAACATGCCTGGGCTCGGCGTCACCGGGCGGAACTGGACGCCGGCGACGGAAAGCTTCAACGCCGCGCCGCACGAGTACCAGGCCGCGCACTTCCACAGCGACGACCTGAGCGACGCGGGCTGGGAAACCAGCCTGCGCTTCACCGTCCCGGCGGAGTGGCACAGCGGCGTGTACGGGATCAGGCTGCGTGGCGCGGACGAGAACGGACAGCACGAGGACGTGGTGCCGCTGATCGTGAGCGCCACCGGGAAGTCACCCGGTGACCGGCCCGCCGTCGCGGTCGTGCTCCCCACGTTCAGCTATCTCGCCTACGCCAACGAGCACGCCTCGTGGGAGCGGCCGATCAAGTCCTCCGTCGAGGGCCTCGACGCATCGCTGATCTCCGAACTTGACCGGTACATGGCCAGGCACCGGCTGCTCAGCCTGTACGACCTGCACACCGACGGCAGCGGCACATTCCTGTCCTCCTGGCGGCGGCCGGTGCTCAACATGCGGCCCGGCTACAACATGCCTCTGGTGGCCGGCCCGCACCAGTTCAGTGCCGACATGGAACTGCTGGCCTGGCTGGACTCCCGTGGCGTCGACTACGACGTGATCACCGACGACGACCTGCACTCCCGCGGCCTGGCCGCGGTTGAGCCCTACCAGGTGGTGCTGACCGGCAGCCATCCGGAGTACACAAGCACCCAGATGCTCGACGGGCTGGACGCCTACCTGGCCGGCGGTGGACGCCTCATGTACCTGGGCGGCAACGGCTTTTACTGGGTGACCACCGCTCTGGCCGGCGATCCCTGGGCGATCGAGGTGCGGCGGGGCATGGCGGGCTCCCGGGTGTGGGAGTCCCCGGCGGGGGAGTGGCATCAGACGATGACCGGCGAACACGGCGGGATCTGGCGTCACCGGGGCCGGGCGCCGCAGTTGCTGACCGGCGTTGGCTACACCGCTCAGGGCTTCGACAAGTCGCTGGACTACGACCTGCGCATCGGCCCGGACGACGAGCGGGCTGGCTGGATCCTTGACGGCATCGCCCCCGACGCACCGCTCGGCGGGGCCGGATCGGTGCTCGGCGGCCCGGCCGGATTCGAGATCGACCGTGCCGACCCGGCCCAGGGCACGCCGCCCAATACGGTGATTGTCGCCTCCGCGCAGGCGTTCAGCGACGCGTACCAGGGCGCGGTGGAGGACGTCACCACGGCGGACTCCCTGCAGGGTGGCTCGGTGAGCGAACTGGTCAGGTCCGACGTGGTCTTCTTCGAGACGCCGGCGGCGGGCGCGGTGTTCTCGGTGGGCTCGATCGCGTGGTGCGGCGCGCTGCGCGATCCGGACTCAGGTGCGGAAACTCCTGTCGGCCGGCTGACATGGAACGTCCTGGCGCGGTTCGCCGACCCGCCGCCCTTCGCGGGTGCGGACGGCGGCGAGAAGGCTGTCGACCGGTGAGCGGGCCAGGGGAGCGGCCGTTGCCGCGCGATGCCGGGCTTGACCGCACTGACCTGGCCGGCGCCGGGCTAGCAGGCACTGCCGTTATCGTCACCGGCGGCGGCAGCGGAATCGGCGCCGCGACCGCGCGCCGGCTCGGCGCGCTCGGCGCCTCGGTGGTCTTGGTCGGGCGGCGCGCGGAACCACTGCACCAGGTTGCCAAGCAGATCGCCAGCGGCGGCGGGCAGGCACTGTGCGTTCCCGCGGACCTCGCCGACCCGGCCAGCCCGCGGCTGATCGTCACCGAGTGCCTGGCCCGGTACGGCCGGATCGACGGACTGGTCAACAACGCCGCCGTGATCGCGAACATGCCGATCGAGCAGTGGGAGACCAGCGGCTTCGACGAGCACGTGGCGACCAACATCCGGGCGCCGTTCTTCTTGATCCAGGCCGCGCTGCCCGCGCTGCGACAGTCCCCGCTGCGGTCGGTGGTGAACATCAGCTCCTCATCGGGCATCATGCACCGCGTGGGCCAGTCGGTATACGGGATGACAAAGTCCGCCCTGGACTACCTGACCCGTACCCTGGCAGGCGAGCTGGCGCCGCTCGGCATCCGGGTCAACGGCATCGCGCCCGGCCCTGTTGACACGCCGATCCACGCCACGTGGGCCGACGACCTCGACGAGGCGTACCGGTGGCTCGGCAGTCAGGTTCCGCTCGGGCGGATCGGCACGCCGGAGGAGGTGGCACTGTGGATCACGATGCTGCTGAGCCCGGCTGCGTCGTTCCTGACCGGCGCGGTCATCCCGCTGGACGGCGGGCAGGTCATCGACCGCGAGTAGCCATGTGCTGCTGCGGTCCACATAATTGGCGACGACATTGTCTGCGCGCGGAGAGGATACGCGGTGGCTAGGGCTGACTCCGATATTCGTGACGGCCGGTCAGGCACCGAAGAACTGCTGCTCCGGGTGGCCTGGTTCTATTACAAGGACGAGCTAACCCAGGACGAGATCGCCAAGCGGCTGTCGGTGTCCCGCGCGTCGGTCGGGCGGATGCTTGACCGTGCCCGCAAGGTGGGCCTGGTTTCCATCACCCTGAACGCGGACCACCTCAACTCCTTCGAGGTGAGCAGGCAGCTTCGCCGCACCTTCGGACTCGACGAGGCCCTGGTCGTGCCCGATCACGAGGCAGGTCAGGCCGGCCAGCACGAGCTGAACGCCAGGCTTGGGCTCGGGGGCGCTCAGTTCATGAGCACCCATCTGCGGCCCGGCGGCACACTCGGCATCGGCTGGGGGGAGACGGTCGCCCGCGTCATAGCGGCGACGAACTTCGGCGCGGTGGGCCCGGTGCACATGGTGACGCTGACCGGCGGGGTAGACGCGTACATGCACGCGGTCCTGTCCACCAAGGCCGAGAACGCGGAAGGGGAGACTCCCAGCGCGACGGTCATCCCCACCCCGATCGTCGCGTCCACGCCCGAGCTGGCGGCGGCGCTGAAGGCCGAGCCGTCGATCCAGGAGGTCCTGAAGCAGGCATGTGCCGTCGACCAGGCGATAGTGGGCGTGGGCACGCCGACCACCGACGCGAGCATCGTGCAAATGGGCTACCTGAAGTCCGACGACGTGGGCAGCCTGCACGCGCGTGGCGTGGTCGGCGACATCCTCGGCCAGTTCTTCGACGCCGCGGGCCGGGTGGTCAGCCTGCCGATACACGACCGCAGGATCGGAATCGAGCTGGCTGACCTGGCCCGGATCCCCAAGGTTGTCGGCGTGGCCGGCGGGCTGTCCAAGGTAGACGCCATCCTTGGCGCGCTGCACGGCGGCTACCTCGACGTTCTGGTCACGAACGAGCTGACCGCGCTTCGCCTGCTCGACGCGGAGCGCGAGCGAGTGGCCTCGTAGCCGGTCCCGAGCGGTCCTGGCCACCTGTTGCTAACGCCTGAATATCGACGTCATACTATGTGAGCATATGCGCAGTTTATGAGCAGATGCTCACAACGCTTGTTAAACTTGTTAAAGGAGTGCATTTCTGTGGTGAACCAGCGGGTTGGCCCGCCGGACGGCCTAGACGAGATTGGGGGCCTTCGCGTGACTGGGCAACCACCCCGGCTTTCGGCCGGCGTGCTGACCGCCGACCTGACCAATCTCGGCGCCGACATGGAGCCGCTGCGCGGCAAGGCGGCGTGGGCGCACGTGGATGTGATGGACGGCATGTTCTGCCCGCAGCTCACCGTCGGCCCCGCGTTCCTCGCGGCCGTCGCGTCCACCGGCATTCCGGTAGACGCCCACCTGATGGTGGAGGAGCCGCGCCGCTTGCTGCCCGATGTCGTGGCGGCCGGGGCGGCCGTGATCACCGTGCACGCCGAGTCCACCCGGCACCTGCACCGCACGCTGCAGGAGATGACCGCGCTGGCCGGCGAGCCACGGTCGTTCCTGCGCGGAGTGGCGATCAACCCCGGCACACCGGTACAGGCGGTCGAGCCCGTGCTTGAGCTAGCCGACCTGATCCTGGTCCTCGCCGTGAACCCGGGCTGGTCCGGGCAGGCGCCCGCGGCCGGCACGGCCCGCCGCGTGCGGGAAGTGCGCGAACTCGCGCGCCAGCGCGGCGCCGAAGTGCTGGTCGGCGTGGACGGCGGGGTGACGATCGGCAACGCGGCCGAGGTCGCTGGCTGGGGCGCCGACGTCGTCGTCAGCGGGAGCGCCATCTTCAACGGCACCGACCCCGCGCGCAACCTTGACCTGCTCACTCGTGAGCTGGTGTCCGGAGCATCGACAGGAAACATCCAAGGAGGTATGAGATGACGAACGTCAACGGCGTCAACGGCGTCAGCGGCGGCCTGATAGTCCCGCCACGCGTGCCCATGACCATCACCCAGATCGCCGTCGTCGTGGCCGACATCGAGGCCGCGCTGAAGTCGTACACGGAGAACCTGGGCTGGGGACCGTGGAGCGTGTTCGACTACAAGCCGCCGCTGCTGCACGACACGGTAGTGCGCGGGGAGCCGTGCGAGTTCCGCATGATCGGCGCGGAGACCACCGTCGACGGCCTCGGCTTCGAGCTCATCCAGCCGGTCAGCGGCCCGAGCATCTACCAGGAGTTCCTCGACACCCATGGCGAGGGCGTGCAGCACATCGCCTGCATGAAGCACGACGTGGACGACAGCCAGGCGCTCAAGGACCACTGGCGCGAGCGCGGCGCCGACATCCTCATGGGCGGCCGGATCGGCGAGTCGATCGAGTTCTACTACGTGGACACCGCGCCGATGCTCAAGTTCGTCCTCGAGTCGGGCAGCGGCCACGCGATCGACCTCAAGCCCACCTACGTGTACCCGTGAACGGCGCGCTTCGGGTACTCGTCGTCGGCGATCCCTACATGCCGGTGTCCGCTTACGCGGAAGCCCTGGCCAGCCTCGATGGCCAGGTCAAACTGTCCACGCTGCAGATCGACGAGCTGGTCACGGTCCCGCCGCGCACCGAGTCCGAGAGCAGGCTGCGGGAGTATGTCGGCGACCCGGCCGACATCGCCCGCGCGGTGGCGGGCCAGGATGCGCTGATCGTCCACGGCGCGCCGGTGTCCGCGGAGGTGCTCGGCGCCGCGCCACTGCGGCTTGTGTGCTGCGCCCGGGGCGGCCCTGTCAATGTCGACGTGGAGGCCGCCACCGAACGTGGCATCCCGGTGGTGAACACGCCGGGAAAGAACGCGGAGGCGGTCGCCGAGCTAACCGTCGCCTTCGCGCTGCTGCTGATCAGGGGGGTGCCGCGGGCCAGCCGGCATCTGCTTAACGGCGGCGGCTTCGCCGAGTCGGTGTTCGAGGGCCGCGAGTTCTTCGGCCGTGAGGTGCCGAGCCTGACCATGGGACTGGTCGGGCTCGGCCACGTCGGCCGCGAGGTGGCCAGGCGCGCGCGGGCGCTCGGCTTCACCGTCCTCGCCTACGACCCGCAGCCGCCCAGCATCCCGGTGCGGGGCGTCAGCCTGGTATCGCTGGACGAACTGCTGCGGCGATCCGACGTCGTGTCCGTGCACGCCAGGCTGACGCCGGAGAACCGGCGGATGTTCTCCCACGACCAGTTCGCCCAGATGCGCCGCGGCGCCTGCTTCATCAACACGTCCCGCGAATCGCTCGTGGACGAGGAAGCGCTGCGGCACGCGCTTGAGCAGGGCCAGCTCGGCGGGGCGGCACTCGACGTGCTTGAGCGGGTGCCAGGGCGGGACCAGCACCCGCTGCTGAGCCTGCCGAACGTGTTCGTCACCCCGCACATCGGCGGCGCCACCGCGGAGACCCTGGCCAGGGGCGCGCAGCGAGCCGTGGCGGCGGTCGCGGACCTGCTGGCCGGCCGGATACCAGCCAACGTGGTAAACCCCCAGGTCTTGACCAGTCAGGGGACACCGAGATGACCGTCAAGTACCTGCTCGCCATCGACGCGGGCACCGGAAGCTGCCGGGCTGTGCTGTTCACCGAGGCCGGCGAGCAAGCCGGCGTCGTCCAGCGCGAGTGGACCCATCATGAGCCGCCAGGCGTGCCAGGCGGCCAGGACTTCGACGTGCGGGCTGGGTGGCGCTCGATCGCCGAGTGCGTGGCGCAGGTGCTGCGCGACACCGGCGTGACCGGCGGCCAGGTCGCGGCCGTGGCGGCGACCAGCATGCGCGAGGGCATGGTCGTGTACGACCGGGATGGCCGGGAGAGCTGGGCTTGCCCCAACGTGGACAGCCGGTCGGCCGCGGAGGCGGCGGAGCTGATCCGCGAGGGCGCCGCCGACAAGATCTACGCCGAAGGCGGCGACTGGGTATCCATCACCGCTCCCGCTCGGCTGCGCTGGCTCGCCAGGCACCGGCCCGCCATCTTGCGCGAGGCGGGCAGCATAGGCATGCTCAGCGACTGGATCGTGTACCGGCTGACCGGCGTGCACGCCACCGAGCCGTCCTGCGGGTCGAGTTCGGGCATGTTCGCGCTGGCCGACCGGGACTGGTCGCCGTCGATCGCCGAGATCAGCGGGCTGCCCGCCGGCGTGCTCCCGCCGGTCGTCGACCCTGGCACCGTGGTCGGCGAGGTAACACGCGCCGCGGCCGAGCAGACCGGCCTGCGGCCCGGCACCAAGGTCGTGGCCGGCGGCGCCGACACCCAGCTGGCCCTGCTCGGCGTGGGCGCGGCCCGCGGCGAGTACACCGTCATCGGCGGCACCTTCTGGCAGAACACAGTGCTGCTGCCCGAGCCGCTCGTCGATCCGCAGGCGCGGCTGCGCACGCTGTGCCACGTCGTGCCGGGAGAGTGGATGCTGGAAGGCATCGGGTTCTACTGCGGGATGAGCATGCGGTGGTTCCGCGACGGATTCTGCGACTCCGAGGTCGCGCAAGCCCGCGGTCGCGGTGTCGACCTTTACGTGGTCATGGAGGAGCTGGCGGCCACGGTGCCGCCAGGCGCCGGCGGCGTGGTGGCGATCATGTCCAACCTGATGAACGCCAGGCGCTGGACGCACGCCAGCCCGTCGTTCCTCCAGTTCGACGTGGGCGATCCGGCGCACAGCCCCCGCGGCGCGTGCGTTCGGGCGCTTCAGGAGGCGGCGGCCTACGTGGCCCGGGGGCACAGGGACATCATCGCCAGCCTGACCGGGCAGCAGTTCGGCGAGGCCGTCTTTACCGGCGGCGCGGCCAAGGGCCGGCTCTGGCCGCAGATCATGGCCGACGTCCTCGGCGTGCCGGTGCACGTGCCCGTCGTCACCGAGAGCAGCGCGCTCGGGGCGGCCATCTGTGCCGGGGCGGGCGCCGGCATCTACCCCGGACTCACCGAAATCCGTTCCGGCAGCCTCACGGACCTCGCGCCCCGGCTGCGGGACAGGGCCGCGACCTTCGAGCCCGGCCCGGCGGTGGCCGCGGAGTACACCGACCGCTACAACCGCTGGCGGCAGATCTACCAGCGGATGCTCGACATCACCGATGACGGCCTGCTCAGCCCGCTGTGGCGGGCGGCAGGCGCCTGACTACCAGGAGACACCAGGCAATGCCCGACAACGACGACCTCACCGACGGCGCCCGCTTCGCCACGTCCGTGCCCGCTCGTCCGGAGGCCTTCCCGGTCAAAGGCTGCGGCGCGCTCGACTGGGGCATGCAGAGCCGGCTGGCACGCATCTTCCGGCCCGGCACCCAGCGGCCAGACAGCTATCGCACCGTCATGCTGGCCATCGACCACGGCTACTTCCAGGGCCCGACCACCGGCCTGGAACGGGTGGACCTGTCCATCCGCCCGCTGCTGCCGTACGCCGACGCGCTGATGGCCACCCGGGGTATGGTCCGCTCCACGATCCCGCCCGCCTCGGGCACGCCGCTGGTGCTGCGGGCAAGCGGCGGGCCGAGCGTGCTCAAGGAACTGTCCAACGAGCAGATCGCGGTCAGCATGGAGGACGCGGTCCGGGTCAACGCCAGCGCGGTGGCGGTCCAGGTGTTCGTCGGCGGCGAGTTCGAGACCCAGTCGGTGCACAACCTGACCCGGCTGGTCGACGAGGGGCAGCGGTACGGGATCCCGGTGCTCGCGGTCACCGCGGTGGGCCGCGAGCTGACCAGGGACGCCCGCTACCTGCGGCTCGCGACGCGGATCTGCGCGGAGCTCGGCGCCCACGTCGTCAAGACCTACTACTGCGAGCAAGACTTCGACACCGTCACCGCCGCGTGCCCGGTGCCGCTTGTGATGGCCGGCGGCAAGAAACTTCCCGAACTCGACGCGCTGACGATGGCGTACAACGCGATCTCCCAGGGCGCGGCCGGCGTGGACATGGGCCGCAACATCTTCCAGAGCGACACCCCGGAGGCGATGATCCGTGCGGTCGGGGCGGTCGTGCACGAGTCCATGGAGCCCGACGAGGCCTACGCGCGGTTCATCAAGGAAGCCACCTGATGGCCGACCTGACCCTGCCCGCTCCCGTCACGCTCGCGGAGTTCGACGCGATCTTCGAGCAGGTGAAGAACTGGGGCCGCTGGGGTCCCGACGACCAGCTCGGGACGCTGAACCACATCACGCAAGCTACCGTCGCGGCGGCGGCGGGCCTGGTCAGGTCAGGCCGGCAGGTGACGATGTCGATCCCGATGAACACCGTGGCCGGCCCGGACAACCCGAGCCCGGTCACGCACCACGTCGTACAGGGCCACGACATCGACATCGGATCGAGCACGCTGACGTTCGCCACCGATTACGTCGGTCTCGCGTTCCACGGCGACTGTCACACCCACATGGACGCGCTGTGCCACATCGCCTACCGGGGCCAGGTCTACAACGGCCGCCCCGCCCAGCAGGTCATGACGTCCAAGGGTGCCACCGCGCTCGATGTCACGGCGTACGAAAACGGCCTCGTGGGCAGGGGAGTGCTGCTGGACGTGCCCAGGTTCAGGGGCGTCGACTGGCTGGAGCCCGGCGAGGCGGTGACCCGCGCCGAGCTTGAGGCCATCGAGCAGGCCGAGAACGTCCGCCTTGGCGAGGGCGACATCCTGGTGTTCCGCACCGGGCACCACCGGCGCCGGCTGGCGCTCGGCGCGTGGAGCAACGACTACCCGCCGGCCGGGGAGGGTAAGGCAGGACTGCACGTCGACACGATCCCGTGGATGCACGAGCGCCGGATCGCGGCGTTCCTGCCCGACGGCGACGGGGAGACGGTGCCAAGCAACGTGGCGGGCATGCTCTACCCGATACACCCGCTCCAGGTGACCGCGATGGGCATGTTCGCCGCGGACAGCCTGCAACTGGAGGACCTGGCCGCGGCCTGCGAGCGGGAGGGCCGGTTCGAGTTCCTTGTGGTCGGCCTGCCGCTGCGACTGCCCGGCGCGACCGGCTCGCCGTGGAACCCGATCGCGATTTTCTAGCCGGTCGCCTAGCCCGTTGCCACGACTGCCGATAGTCGATAGTGAGGAGCCACTGATGTCGGACATCGCGCCGATGCTGCGGGACGCGCGGGAACACACGCTGCGCCGCTACGGCGGTGACATCGGCCGCCGCCGCGAGGAGCTGATCACGCCCGCGCTGGTGCTCGACATCGACGCCGCGCAGCGCAACATCGACCGGATGGCTGCCGCGCTACGGCAGCCGGGCCGCGCCGTCATCCGCCCGCATTACAAGACCCACAAGAACCCCGAGCTCGCCCGCCGTCAGGTGGCGGCCGGGGCGGCCGGGTTGTCCACGGCCACCGTGTGGGAGGCCGCCGTGCTGGCCGGCGCCGGGTTCGACGACCTGTTCGTGGTCAACACCGTGTCCCATCCGGCCAAGATCGCCCAGCTGGTCCGGCTGGCCGCGGACCACCGGATACTCGTAGCCGTCGACGACGCGGCGAACGCGAGCGCGCTGTCGGCCGCGGCCGCCGCGGCCGGTTCGGTCCTCGGCGTCGCGGTGGAGGTCGACACGGGCATGGACCGGTGCGGCGTCGACACCGCCGAGGCGGCGCTGACGCTGGCCAGGCTGGTTACCGGCCTGCCCGGGCTGCGTTTCGAGGGCATCACCGGCTACGAGGGACACTGCTCCCTCACCATCGACGACGAGCAGCGGCACAAGCGGCAGCAGGAAGCGATGGGCTTCTTCGTTCTCGTCGCCGCCATGCTCGAGGCGGACGGGATCCCGTGCCAGATCCGCTCGGCCGGCGGTGTCGCCACGTGGGAATGGACCTCCGCGTTCCCCGGCATCACGGAGATCCAGGCCGGCACGTACGTGGTCATGGACAACTACCACGGCCAGATGGTCTCCGGCTTCGAGCACTCGCTGACCGTCCAGGCCAGCGTGATCAGCACGCAGAGCGGCAAGGTGATCGTCGACGCGGGCTCGAAGTCGGTCGCCGACCCCGCCAACGTGACGATCGTCGGCCACGACCACCCCTCCTACCGCTTCGACGAAGAGCACGGCATCTTCGCCTCCCCGTCCGGCACCACGTTGCGCGTAGGCGACTCGGTCGCGCTGATCCCCGGTTACTCTCCCTCAACCGTCAACTTCTACGACGCCTATCACGTAGTCCAGGACGGGACCGTAACCGACATCCACCCGGTGATCCCCCGAGGCCCCGCCCCCCACCCCTTCCCCTAATTTCTCACGACGTAAAGAACTGGCAGCTACTGGTGCTAAGCAGGCAGCGGGCATCGGCGACCGGCGAGCGTGGACATCAGCAGCCCCATCATCCGCACCGCACACCCTGCGCCCCGCCACGCTGGCCATGATCGCGAAAGCATTTCTCACGACGTAAAGAATTCGAGCGCATAGCGTGAAGAATCTTCGGGCTCATGGCCTGAGTCCCGGGAAGCGGGCTGCCCGGAGGATTGACGGGCGCCCACGAGCCAGTCTTGGGCAACCGTCTTCGCGCAGGTGCTCGACGAGCACGTCGCTGTCGACCAGGATCACGTGCCTGCGCGGCTTGGCTGACGGCGAGCGCTGAGAACGGAACTCACCGGCTGGCCTGCCCGGCGGCCGGATGGTCCTGGCCGTTGGTGGCGCGCTGGCAGTTGGCGATGATGGCATCGTGGATGTAGCGCCATAGGCCGGGGGCGTAGTCGTCGCCGTTGGCCAGGTACTCCTGGGCGTATTGGCGGTGGATGTCATGACTGCAGTCGTGGAACCAGCGCTCGGTGTGCTGGCGGTGCTCTTCAGCCAGGTCCATAGCGGCGGGGTCGCCCGCGGGCACGCCGCTGTTCATAGCATCCAGCAGGCGCTGGTGGATGCTGGCTGACTCGGCGAGCAGCTGTTGCCAGTGCTGCACGGTGTAGCCGGACATGCGCTGCTGCTGCGGCCACTCCGCATCGGCGCCGAAACGCCGCTCAGCCTCGTCAGCGAGATCTTCCAGGCGGGTGCTGCCGAAAACCTCCAGCCGCTCTTGAGGTGTAAGGGAGATGCCGAGCTTGCGTACGGACAGCTCCTTGTCGATAACCGCTGCCATCGCCTGGCAGCGTGTGATGCGGGCGGCCAGCAGCTGACGTTGCCGCCTCAAGTGGTCACCGTCGGTGGACCCGGGATCGTCAACGATGACGGCGATCGTGTCAAGGCCGAAGCCGAGCTCCCGGTAAAACAGGACCCGCTGCAGCCGCTGCAGATCCGCCGGCGAGTACAGACGGTAGCCCGCGGCAGTGCGCCCGCTCGGCTGCAGCAAGCCGGTCCCGTCATAGTGGTGCAGCGTCCGCACCGAGACACCCGTCAGCTCGGCGACCGCGCCCACCGTGTAATCTTCTGCGTCCATGCCGCAACTATGCAGCCTCACCTTGCGTGAGGGTCAAGCCGACGGTTTCAAGATCTCCATGACGTGCCCTTCCTAGGTGACGAGCAGCAGGAAGACCCGTCTACCAGAATCCCTGTGACAACTTTCGTAACAAAGGTTCTGGTTTCGGCGTCCGCTTTGTGTGCTGACGGTTGAAATGTAGGGAAAGTGGGCGCCGGCGTACTAGCATCATTCCGGGGGAAGTTGCGCAGACTCCTAGGAAATGAGAGCTGTGAGCGAAAGCGGCTTCGGACCTGCCGGTATTGATACGTCGGTGCCGAACGTGGCCCGGATATACGATTACATGCTTGGCGGCAAGGATAACTTCGCTGTCGACCGGGAGGCTGCGGACCGGTTGCTGGCCGCCGTTCCTCATTTCGCGGGCGTAGTCCGTGACAACAGGGCGTTCATCGGCCGGGCGGTCCGCTTCCTGGCCAGTGAGGCGGGTATCCGCCAGTTCCTGGACCTGGGTTCAGGACTGCCCACCCAGTCCTCCGTGCACGAGATGGCACAGGAGATCGCGCCGGACGCACTCGTGGCGTACGTCGACAACGATCCGATGGTCTGCTCCCATGGCCGGGCACTGCTCCGCGGCGCTGACGGCATCGCCGTGGTGCTGGGTGATCTGCGCCGGCCCGATGAGATTCTCCGGCACCCTGAGGTGACCGCCCTGCTCGACTTTCGCCAGCCGGTGGCCGTGCTGTGCGCGGCGGCCCTGCATTTCGTGCCGGATGAAGAGAAGCCGCATGAGATCATCGCGGCCTATCGTGATCATCTCGCGCCGGGCAGTTACCTGGTCATCACGCATGGGCCAAGCAGCACGCAGGAGGAAGACCCTGGCGGGTACACCGAAAGCGTGACGAACGTCTACCAGCAGGCGTCGGCGAATCTGCATGTCCGGTCGCTGCCGGAGATCCGGCGGTTCTTTGACGGCTTCGACCTCGTCGACCCGGGTGTTGTCTGGATGACCGATTGGCGGCCCGATCCCAGCATTCTGCCGGGGGCCGGACGGTCCCTGCGGGCCGGCGTCGGGCGCAAGTCGGCGAGTTAATGAGCTCGATGTCCACCGTGTGAAAACGGATTGCGACACTTAACTGCGAATCCAATCTTTCGTGGCGGGATAAAGCGCCGAAAACCAGGATTCTTATATCGATCGAGTCACGGTTAGCGCGCGGGTAATCTAACTCGCTCGCGTGCGCGTCACCTTAACAGTGCGTAGATGACGCTGAATCGGGAGGGGAGAATTAGCCATGCCATCCAACGTATTGGTTGACTTCGAGGACATCGCGGCCAGGGCAGCCAGGATTGAATCGACTGCCAGTGAAATCGAGTCTCTGCTTGGCCTGCTGACCAGGGATATGGCGGCATTCGCCGACACCTACCAGGGACCGGGCGCGGACGCATTCCAGGAGGTCTACAACAAGTGGAAGCTGACGCAGGGCCAGGTCCATCAGGAACTCGCCGAGATTGGCGCCGCCCTGCGGGCCACCGGCCAGGTGCGCCAGCAGGTGGAGACTGAGATCGCCAACAAGTGGGCCGCCGCGCTTTAGCGAGCGCTAGCGATGGACGAGACACCACACCGCGTACCGGACCAGGCGGCGGCAATCCTGTACGTGCTGGCCGCACCGGAGCCCGGCGATGGCGCCCCCGCCTACCTGCTGTACGAGGTAGGCGGGGTGGGCTGCGTGATCGCCTACACAGAACTGGACCGGCTGGTCGACTGCTGTGGCGAGCACCAGCCGTGGCTCGGGGTCAAGATTGCCGCCCTCATGGCCGACCTGCGTGAGCAGGCTCTGCCGGGACCGGTGGTGAACCTGCCTCTCAATCCGGCGCTGTGGTGGACCGCCGACGGTCCGCCATACCCGATGCCCGCTCCCGATCGTCCCGCTGTCGATCTCGCGGCCGCGCAGACCGCCACTGCCAAGGGATGGTTCGCATGACAAGGGTCGGCGTCGACTTCGATGCCTTGCGCAATGGAGCGGGGCAGATCGGGCAGGCGCGCGACGTGTTCGGCCAGTTCTCGGGCCGGGTCGGTGCCACCCCAGGCGCCGCGGCGCCGGACCCGGGCGCCACCGCGCTGCTGGATCGCCTGCTGGAGTCCATCGCAGGCGCGCTGCACAAGGCAGCCGGCGAACTCGATGACCTTTCCGCCGGGCTCGCGGCGACCGCCTCCGGGTACGAGCAGGTCGAGCAGGTCCTGTCCAACTGGAACGTGCCAAGCGGGACGACGCTGTGAGCGTCCTCGGCGTCCACGGCGACCCGGGCGGCTGGCAGCACGCCGGTTACACCCTCGGCGCCGCCGTCAACCAGCTCACCGCGGAACTGCAGGCCGCGGACGCGGTCGGCGGCAGTGGCCTGGGGCCTGCCTGGTACGGCCCTGTGGCGCAGTCATACCAGGCCGCGTGGAAGGCGCGCCACGGGCACTACGGCGACCTGATCTACCAGGTCCGCCGCGGCTCAGAGGCCCTCATCGATTTCGGCGAGCGGCTCGCCGACTTCCAGGTGCGCGCGGCACGCCTGGAGTCGCACTGGCTGAGCACCGGGCTGCACCTGACCGCGGACGGCCTGCGGTTCACGCTGCCACACGGATACATGGGCTTGGCCCACGACATTCTGGCGACGTTGCGCGGCTTTGAGGCCGAGGCGGCGAGCGACATCGCGGCGATGTGGCGCGACATCGAGCGAGCGGTCGCCGACCTGGTGACGATCCTTGAGTCGGTCATCGTCGCGCTTGAGGACTACCAGGCGCTCTCGTACACGGCCGTGCACGCCGCACTCGCGTGGTCCTTCAATTCGACGGTAGACGAGTTGAGGAAGAAGCCGTGGGAAATTCCGAGCGAGCTCATATTGGAGCGGATGAAGGCTATCGAGGTCAGGGCCGACCACAACCTGCAGGTGGCAAAGGCACTGGACGCCAAGTGGTCAAAGGACGCCGACTCCGATGTCCGGGCAGCGGGGCGCGCCCTGGTCCGCGACGCGAAAGACGACGTCAAGGCCGCCAAGCCCCTCAAGGGACTGGCGAAGGTCGGCGACCATGCGCTCACCGCCGTCACCGTGGCTTACACCGTCGTGGAGACAACCACCACCGCCCGCAAGAAGGGCTGGATCAACTCCATCGAGGACCACTCCGACGACTTGGCCTCGCTCGTCGCGGGCATCGGCGTGGGGGTGGCGACTGAAGCGCTGATGGGCACGGCGGTCGTGGCGGGCGCGGTCGCCGCGTCACCCGTCCTTGTCCCGGTCGGCATCGTGGTCGGCGGCGGCTTGCTCTGCGCCGGCATCGGAGCACTAGTCAAGCACGAGGTAGACCACCACCGGGCGGCCACGACCCGCGTGCTCACCGAGATCGGTGACCAGACCGGCCTCATAGCGCAGCCCGCCTACTGACGAACGCCGCTGGACCGCCGGCTTCACTGACCCGTCGGCGGTTCAAGCTCAGGGACCTGCACTAGCACTGCCTGGTTCGCCTGGATGAGGAAGCCGCGCCCGGCTGGCTTTGTGAACACCGAGTTCGCAGGGAGCCGCGTGCCGAACAGCATTGCCTGGCCTTTGTCCTCCGGCGTGAGCAGCAGGCCGCACCGGGTGAGCTGGGGGACCGCGGTCAGGAAGCTCCGCGTCGCCCGGCCAAGGTTCGCGGCGGTACTGGCCACCACCAGGGCTCCTCCCTTGTCCCTGGCGATCTCCAGGATCTTGGCGAGGATCTCCTCAGTAGACGCATGCCCGACGAGCATCTCCGCGTCGTCGACGAGTACCGCCCACGGACCAGCCGCGGCTTTAAAGCGTTCCACGAGCCTCGCCGGGTCGGGTTCTTTCCCTTGGAGGACATCGAGCACCCCGTCCCTGCCGTCTAGCCCGCGCAGCGCAGAATCGCGCGGTGCCAGTCCGAGCAACTCAGTCCCGGCGGCGAGCAACGACTCAGCGAGCACCACCAGCGCCGTCGACTTCCCGGACAGCGCCGGCCCGGCGATCGCGAAGCCCGGGTACCGGGTCAGGTCTGGTCCGCACCAGCCAAGGTCGTCCCCGCCGACCGCGAGAACGGGCCGCAGTGCGCCGCGCCCCGGCCAGCCGGGCAGCGTCAGGGCCTCCGACAGCGCGATGCGCGAGTGCAGCTTGTCCACCCGCAGCGGTGCCGGCACCGGCGCCGGGAACCGGTACCGGGCCGTCTCGATCAGGTCGCTCACGGCAGCCGTCTGTGCCTCACCGCTAGGGTCGCTCCCGACGTACGACAGTTGTACCTCGGTTGCCGATGGCAGCAGCACGCCACGGCCGGGGCCGGGATTGGCCGGCATCGCCCCTTTGGGCACGCTCGCTCCGGCCAGGTCGTTGGGGCCGGACAGCCGCAGCACGATCCGCTTCGGGAAGATGCTCGAAAGCTTGCTTAGCGCGCTCAGCCCGCCGGTCGCGATGACCCGCAGCCCCGCGCCGGTGCCCTGGGTGGCCAGCTTCGTCAGCGAGAGGGCCAGCCGGTTCCCCTCGTCCTGGCCGATTCTGGCGTTGAACTCCTCCCAGCCGTCGAGCAGCAGGACCAGGTAGGGGAGCCGGTCCGCCGCGGGCACTTTGGACCGCTGCTCGCCGACCGACGCGAACCCGCCGTCCGCGAGCAGGGTCTTCCGGCGATCTACCTCGGCTTCCAGCCGGTCAAACAGCCGGGCCGCGCGCTCGGGGTCGTTGACTCGAATCGCCGCTCCGCAATGCGGTAGCTCCTCGAGGAGCCCGAGAGCGCCAGTATCGCAGTCGAGCACGTACAAGTGGACGTCGTCAGGAGAGCATCTGCTGGCCACCTCGGCGGCGAGCGTTCGCAGCGCCGTGGTCTTCCCCGTCTGCGCCGCGCCGCCGATGAGCAGGTTCAGCCCGCCCTCGACGTCAAACGCGGCCGTGGCCTGGCGCTGCTCGGCGGGCAAATCGCCCATCCCGTACCGCAACGGTGCGATGAGCCCGGCATCTCGCCTAGTCAGCGGCGCGAGCGCGGACAGCGGGAGTGACGGCGGCAGCGGTGCGAGCCATGCCTTGCGCGGCGGTGCCTGCCGCCCTGTGGCAAGGACCGCGTCCACCAGCACAGACAGGTCGGTCGGTCCCTTCGGAGCTCCTCCGGCCGGAGCGCTGTCGCCGATGCTCAGCACATCGCTGTCGCGCCGCCGCGTGGCCGTTCCCGCCGCTTCGAACGGCCAGACGCTCGCAGTCAGCGGGACCTGTGCCCGCCCACCGTTGGCCGCGGCTGCGCCGCCATCCGCGGGTGCGCCGACGTACGCGCCCCGGAACGCGGTGACTTTAGTACTCTCGGTTCGCGCGAAGCCGCGACCAGGGTCTTTCTTCGAGATCTTATGAGCGTCCGGGATGCCGATCACCGCCGTGGAGTCCTGCGCGTCCTCGACGCGCAGGGCTAGGCGCAATGCGGTGTTGGCTTGGATGTCCGGCGTGACCACGCCCGCCGGGCGCTGAGTGGCCAGCACGAGGTGCACCCCGACGGAGCGTCCGATGACGGTCACTTTCGTCATCTCGGCGAGGACCTCTGGCATCTCCTCTTTCAGCCGGGCGAACTCGTCAACCACGATCAGCAGCCGCGGGAGCGGCCCTGTTGGCGAGCCGGCGGCCCAGTAGCTTTCGATGCTCGGGCACTTGGCCTCGGCGAGCAGTCGCTGCCGGTACTTCATCTCAGCCGACAGCGCATGCAGGACCCGCTTGCCGAGGTGCTCGTCGAGGTTGCGCAGGAAGCCGGTCACATGCGGCAGCCCGCTGAAGGCCTCGAACGCCGCGCCGCCCTTGTAGTCGACGAGGATGAAGTTCAGCGCGTCCGGCGGGTTCGCATGGACCAAAGAGGCGATGAACGTTTGCAGGAACTCGCTCTTGCCCGATCCAGTGGTGCCACCCACCAGCATGTGCGGCCCGTCCGTCGCGATGTCGAGCCCGAACGGGAACCCCTCAGGCGACTTCCCCAGCGGCACGAGGGTGCTGCGGTTCCGGCGCCGCCAAAGTTCCTCGATGACTGCAGGGCTCATGCGATCGTAGTTCCACAGTTCGCGCAGCCTGATGGGCCCGTCCTCGGGCGCGCCGATGTCGGTGGGCGTGTCGCGCAGCGGCGCCAGGGCGCGGCCCACCTCATCGGCCCAGCGACCGCGAACCCGGTCGAGCCGCATGACATATTCGCGGCGGCCGCTGTCGCGTTCCTGGTAGAGGCCGCCGCCGTTCGCCGGGTCGGCTTCCAGCAGCGCCGCGCATTCATGCGGGAGTTCACGGCGGTAGTTGTCGCGGCAGATGACCAGGACGCCCGCCGCGGGACCATAACCGAGCACTTCTCTGATGCCAGGGATGTCGCGGACGATCGCGTAACCGTCGATGATGACGACCACCGCGGGCAACTGGCCGCTGTGCCCGGTAAAGCCGCCGCCAGGCAGGGAGCCGCCGCCACCTTGGCCGCCGCCCCATGGGGCGCCGCCCCAGGAGGCGCCGCCCCATGGTGATGGCCCGCCCGCGGCACCGAGGCCGCCGGTCCGCCCGGTCCCAGCACCGGTTCCGGGACCGCCGAGTCGGCTAGCGATCAGATCGCGCAGCTCAGCGACACGCTGATGACGGGTGACCTGGTCGGTGCCCACATTCAGCCAGCCGTCCGGGTCGCCGGGCGGCCGCACGTGCGGCAGCCAGCGCGTCCACCGCCACGCCGCCTGGTCGTCGGTGAGCACCACAAGTCGCAGTTCACTCGGCCCGTGCGCCACGGCCAGCTGCATGACGGCCCAGGCGAGGGTGCCTCGGCTCACACGCGGGTCGCCGGCGATGCCAAGCACGCCAAGTGCCCCGAGGTCGGCCGCGATCGGGACGCCGCGCACGGCGGGGACCTGGTTGTCGCCGGACTGTCCGCCGCGGATGGTGACCGACGCGGCGGGCCGGTCACCGATGCCGAACCGGATGCGCAGGAAGTCCTCCTCGCCGACCGACCGCTCCCAGAGCCGCCGTCCCGGCCGGGTGGCGATCCTGACCACCAACTCCGGGTCGGGCAGGAGACGTCGCAGGAACTGTTCCTCCGCCGCGATGGCATCGGTGACGGCGCCCGCGGAGATGCCCAGCTGCACGCTGCTCGCCGCCGCTGCCCGCCGGGCCTGCTCGGCCTGTTCCCTGGCGGACTTGCGTGACTTACGCAGGCTGATCAGCTGCGGGACCAGCGTGCCCGCGGTGCCGCCCACACCGACAAGCAGGAATAGCCACGAGTTCCTGCCGCCCATGGCGATGCCCATCGCCGCGCTTGACGCGATGGCGATGACGGGGCCGAGCAGCAACTGGAGCCATGGCGTGCTGGGCATGGCCGCCGGACTGGCGGTCGCGACGGGTCCGGCGCTGACCGCGATTGGCCTGGGATGCGAGAAGCCAGCGCGCGGCTGTTTGTGGACAACGTAAAAGAACCGGTCGCCCTTGTCCTGCGACACCGACACCAATGGCTCTGGCGTGCCCGCGTTCATAGCGAATGTGCCGCCAGCGCTTGACGGCCATTGATCGCCCTCGGGCGCCGGCCCGCCGAGTCCGAGCCGCACCCCGGCCCGGATGCCGGTGTCGATCAGCGACTGCCCCTCGGGGAGCCGCGACCCATTCAGCCACAGCCCGGCGGTCCCGGTGCGGGAAGAAACGGAGCCCCAGTCCCGCGTGTCCGTGCCGTCCGCGCCCCAGCCGCCCGCGCCCCAGCCGTCCGCGGACAACCTTCCCGCATACCGGTTCGAAGGCGTCATAGCATCGTGCAACGCGGCGATAAGATCCGCGACGCGGTGCCCGGGTGCGGCCGAAATAACACAGTCCGTTTCTATCGGGTCCCCGGGACGGCGCAGGTCTGTGACGCTGACCTGAAATTCCAACAATTACCTCCCCGGGTTGGCGTAATTCGTGGCGAGGCGTCGCCGCTGGTCAATTACGCGAGTTCGATCATGGGCTTTCCAGCGGTCATGTTGTCTTTTCCTGATGCCTGGGTGCAAAGCATTCAGTTCATTAACATCGCGGGTCGAAGACGCCATCAGTTCGCCGCGGGGTATGGGGGATATGCCAGCGCGCCGGGCGAGGTAAGCGGTATCGGCAGCACGCCGGTGCGGACTATTTCACAGACGCGGTCCGCGACCGAGTCTGAGTCGCCGAGGACCGCGGCAGGGCCACGGTCGCCGAAGACCGGGTTCACGAGGCCTTCCGTCTTACGCGGGACCAGCCAGATGATGGTGGCCTCGGCCGCGAGTTCGCCGAACGCGCCAACTGAGCGGCGGTCCGCGATCGGCGGGTCGGTGGTGAGCAGGACGACCGCGGGGCGGGCCACTGGGACGCCGAGGCCCGTCGCGGTAGCCCCTACCTCCGCCAGATCACGGCGGAGGGCGCCGTGAACACTCCTCACGACCTCGTCAAAGCGGCTGACCTCAACGGACCGGCGCGCGACGCGGCGGTTGAGTGAGCCGGCCGGCTGCCGTTCGCCACGAAGCTCGTCGTCGCTCCCGTACAGCAGCCTGACCTGGTACGCGTGGTTCGGCTGGGCCGCGAGGCCCTTGTCCACGTCACGTATGACGGCATGCAGGCGGTCTCGCCCGCGGCCCTCGCCCATGCCCGGCTCGGTGAGCGTCAGAAGGTAGATCAAGCCCAGGCTCTGCGGCGGCGGGGCGGCCGACGGCGCCGACGGCACCGATGGCGGCTGCCCGCGCCGCGAGGAGCCGGGCAGGAGCCGGGATACCGCGCCGGCTAGCCCCGTGGACGTCGCTGGCCGGCCAGCGTCCGCTCCCGGAATCGGGAGCGACTGACTTGGGCCCGGCGGAATGGAGTCCGGCGAAGGCACCGCCAAGTGCCCGGACGAGGCTGCCTGTGTATCGGAAGGCGGGGCCCACGTCGCCGGGTTCTCCGGGTCGAGCAGGTCGGCCGGGCCGGTTGCCCGATCGTCGGGCGAGTCGGCCGCGTCATCATCACCGGCGAGCGCGTACGCGCGCTTGAGCGTGTCGAGTTCGACGGGGGTCAGCCCCGGCTCCCTGCGGGCGGCGAAGTAACGCAACAGGTCCTCGCACTGCCGGTGCAGCGCGGCGACAAGGTCGGCGGGGTCACTCCAGGCTCCGTTCGGGGAAGCCACGATGTCCGCGTGAGAGCCGCCGTCCGTGCGGTCGTCATTGCTCGAGATGCCTGCTAGCCGCATCCGGAACCCGGCGAGGAACGGCTCCGCGCCGCAACTGGCCAGCACCTGCTCGATTGCCGCCGCCGACTTGTCGATGACGATGAGCGCGAAGTGATTGCGCCCGGCGGAGACCGCCGCCGCTCGCAACTCGGCCGCGACCTTGCGGACCGGGCGCTGCCAATCACCGATCTGACCCGGCTCCGGCCCAAGGTCCAGGTACCGCAGGGCGAGGAAGTCGCCGAGCACTGGGGACAGGCTGACCCGCTGCTCAGCCTCGGCCGTCACCGTGGCGAGCAACCTGGCGCGCTTGCTGTAGCTGGCGACCAGGCACAGGCAGCTCTCGCTGTCGTCGCCCGCCAGGCCTGCCGTCACAGCAGGTCGCCATCGTCGGTCGGCAGGATGAACCCTGTGCCGGCGCCGGGAGTAGCCGGATAAGTGGCCGTCGGCCCGTAACCGTCGTCCGCACCAGCGTTACCGCCGCCCCCGTAACCCGCGCCGTTGCCAGGTCCCTGAGCGCCGCCGCTCCCGTAACCCGCGCCCGCGCCGTAGCCAGCACTGTTCCCGTAACCCGCGGGATTCCCTTAGCCTGCGACATTCCCGTAGCCCGCCCCGTTC
>Ga0126381_100001716_pt1 | contig 23412 bp, 23 predicted proteins | sample PanSoiMetPlot_28_FD_96465 | JGI IMG/M metagenome (GOLD analysis project Ga0126381, IMG submission 96465) | Tropical forest soil microbial communities from Panama - MetaG Plot_28 | ecosystem: Environmental > Terrestrial > Soil > Tropical forest > Bulk soil | place: Panama | collected 2016-02-17 | reverse complement strand
TTTTTCACCCGGACTGGGAAGAACCACTGCAGATTGCTCACCTTCGGTCTCGTCCGCAAAGCGCATCCAGTGAGGCTTCAGGTCTTGAATGCGATCTGGGACATAAACATCTTTAGGCCGACGTGATCAACGTCTGTATTTATGGACACCAACAATGACGAGGGTTTCAAAGGAATCGTGTTGGATTCATTCGGGTCACCGAAAGAGGCCTTCTACAGCCGCACCTGCCACCAACGTGGGGAGAACCGACGCGCCGATCCCCAAGGCTCCTAAGGAGGCAAGGTGAACGTCATTGAACCCAGATGGTTGATCTCGCCCAGCGTGCGCTCCACCCAAGCAAAAGACGGCGCCCTGCTCTTGGATGTAAGGAAGGGCCTCTCCTATAGGCTCAATGTCTTGGGTGCCCAAGTCTGGGTGGCCATCGAAAAAAACCCGCAGGGAATCACTCTCCAGGGAGTCGTTGACGACTTGCAAGCTCGATTCCCGGTTTCTCGGGAGCAGTTGGAGTTGGACACCGCCGATTGGTTGGACAAGCTGACGGCGTTAGGGCTGCTGCAAAAGGCGAACGGCCAGGTTGCGAATTCGGGCTGACAGAAAGGGAGGTCACAATCTTCGAAGCGAAGCACCAGGCACAACAAAAAGGAGAATCATCATGCGAGAAATGCTAGTCACCTATGAGCCTGCGGCAATTGAATTGTTGGGCGGCATGGAGGAGTTCTTTGATCGGAAGCTCAGGCCTAAACTGGATGTTCCCTCGGATATCGACTGGCGCGCCAAAAAGATCAAAGAATTCATCGACACTCATCTAGTCCGTCACACGCTAGAAGATGTATGCAAGCAGCTCGGACTGTCGATGTCTGCTCGTCAAGCCCGACGTTTGTTCAAGGCGTGGACCGGAGTCGGAATCCGAGAGTACGCCAGAAGCAGGCGGCTTGCCACTGCGATAAAACAGATCGAGGTAACGGACACGCCGGTAAAAGTCATTGCCGCAGAACTAGGCTTCCACAGCGCACGCCAATTCAGAAGGCATTTTAAGGAGTTCTTTGGTCTAAGCCCGGTGGAGCTCCGGAGGGCGGCCGCGAACAGAGAGATTGGTTTCGCAATGGTTGGGTCGCTGTAACCCGCTGTCCTGCAGTATTGATGAGTTCTTTCCAGCCCGAGCTTGAAAGCCTGCAATGCCTTGCGGGGATTCTGACCCGAAAGCCTTTTGACTTTGGCCGCCTTTGACACACATCAATCGTCAGGAGGACTCTTGACCGCGATTGCGAACAGACAATTCCGCTGGTTTGCCCGCCAAGTGCGGCCGCTTCTCGGCTCACACGCGTTTAGTATGACGTTGATCGTGCTTACCAGTCTGATGTACTTGCTCGACCCTCTCCTCATTAAGTGGCTGATCGACAGGGTTCTCCCAAAAAAGGATTTCCACCTCTTACTTCTTGCCGCTGCAGGCTTCGTCGGAGTTTATGTTTGCCGGCTCGGTCTGTCTGCCCTAGCCGGACTCGTAAGTTTCCGTACGGTACAGGATCTCGTTTTCCGCATCAGGCTTAGCATCCTTGAAAAGATGAACCGTCTCTCCGCTGATTACCACGAAACGACACCTATCGGTGAAAAGTTGTATCGGATGGAACAAGACGTTGATCAGGTCGCCGAACTAGGGTCGAGTCTTGTTCCCTACGCTTTCCAAACCACTTTCAACGCCATCTTTGTTGTGGCGACCATGTTTTTCTTGAATTTCAAGCTCACTTGCATGGTGCTTCCTCTGGTGCCGCTCTTCTTGGTGTTCCGCAAGTACTTCGACAACCGGCTGAGAGAAGCTTCAGACTCAGCGCAGAGGCAATCCAGCAAGGAGAGTAGCTTTCTACAAGAGCATCTTGCATCGGTCACGCAAATCCAGCTACTACACCAAGAAGAAAATCAAAAGCGACTGTTTCTCGAGCGAGCATCGGACCGAGTGAAGGCTCTCAATCAGCGGAACCTGGTTGAAATCCTTTTCCGGACTTCGTATATGGCAATCATTACGCTGGGTACGATCGCCATTCTTGGTTACGGGAGCTACCAAGTGTTTGTCGGCGCGTTGACGATTGGTGGACTCGTCGCCTCCTATAGCTATATCGCAAGGCTATTTGATCCGCTCAACGCCGCGATGGAGATTTATTCACGCTTAAATCGAATGAGCGCCAGCATCCGTAGAATTTTGGAAGTCATCGAGGTAGAGCCAAGCGTTTCCGATAGGCCCGAAGCGGTTCCATTAAGAGGCCCAATCAAAGGAAGCATCGATCTGAAAGATGTCTCTTTTTCGTACTGTATCGGCAATCCCGTCCTCCAAAAGCTCAACATGAATCTGGAGGCGGGCCAAAAGGTTGCGCTTGTCGGGATCAGTGGCAGCGGCAAGAGCACGATCGCAAAGCTCATCGCTCGGTTGTATGACGCAGAGAATGGCGCCGTGTACATCGACGGAACAGACGTAAGAAATGTGCGGCTGGAGAGTCTTCGGACGAGGGTCTGCTACGTTATGCAAGAAGGTGTTCTTTTCGATCGAACATTAAAAGAAAACCTATTGTTGGGAAGACCGTCAGCGTCGAACGAGGAATTGCGGCTTGCGATACAAATCGCGGACCTTGAGGAACTACTCAGGCGCCTACCGAAGGGATGGGACACGCCACTCGGTCCAAGAGGAAATGCATTATCCGGAGGCGAGCGACAACGTGTTGCGCTGGCTCGGGCAGTGCTGCAACGGCCTTCATTGCTGTTGCTTGATGAATCCACATCGGCATTGGACGTTCCTTCAGAACGAAGAATTTTTGAGCGCTTGGCGCGCTATTTCCCAGAGGAAACGATCGTCTTCATCTCGCACCGAATCTCTGCACTCAAATGGGTTGACCGCATTGTTGTTCTGAATCAGGGCGTGATCGAAGACCAAGGTACACATGACCAATTGATGGACAGAAACGTTCTCTATATGGGCCTGCTAAATCCGGCCCTCCCGACAATGAATGACCAGCAACTTAACGCTTGCGCTGAGTAATTACTCACGGGATTGCTTCGATGACGCTTATGAATGAGAAAAGACGAAACAACGGCCGGACACTACACCTTTTGGCCGCATAGGCCCCCCCGTTTTCAGTTGACGGAACCAAAGACTCGCTGCACTATCACGGGGTCGTCAGGTAATTTACTGATGGCCCAGCCAGTAATCTAACTTAAGGTAAATCACCGATACGGTACCAAGTCCCAGCGAAGGGTAGGGGTGTCTGTTTTATAGCTGAGAAAAATTCCAACAAAAGCACAAAGCTTGAAAGGGCCGACTTGAGAATTCCAAAACACGTTCGCACGACCTTCACGCAAGACGGAGCGGTACTGATGAACATTTGGGAGGGCTCTATGCTTACGCTCAATCCGACAGGATCCATCATTTGGCAGGGGCTCAGTGATGGCCGCACACCCGCTCAAGTCGCCGTGCAGCTTGCATCTGAGTTTGGAATTTCTCAAGAACAGGCATGCGCCGATGTAAACGAGTTCGTGGAGCAACTAAGAGCACAGCAATTGATCGAACCTGAGGAGTTATCTGGTCCGAGAACCCTTGTCCGCCCCAAGCTTATGGGTCTGTTCTGCAATTTGTTTGGGAGGCGCAACTCTGCGCCTAGGCAAGAGCGCGGCTCAATGTAAGAAACACCGTAGGTGCGAAATCCGCGTCGAGCGGTTGTGCAAGGAGCACAAATGGAACTCTCCTCCAGAGTAACGCAGAGAACGACCGCGGCAATAACCGAGAAGGACGCTTATCGTCTCATCGTATTCAATCAGGCAGGCACTGCGGTGCTACTCAGCATGCGCGTCGGGGAATATGAACTGCCATTCGTGGAAATTCCAAGGTTCACAAGATCGGCCGAAGAACTCACGACGCTCCTTCGCGACCAATGGCATATGCCTTCCGTCCTTCTGTTTTCAAGTGTTCTGGATCCCGGCCCCGACAGCGTCTACGTTGCCGCTCTTGAGAGCCAGATCCGCACGTGCGCTCTGCCCGAAGGAATCGATTGGTTCCCTATCCATCACGTCATCGCCCATCTTCTCAAAGACAGGCAGCGCGACATCGTTCAATCGAGCTATTCGAGAGCGACGAGTAGGACATCACAGGACGATCCTGAACCTTTCAGCAGGCTCGGCTGGTTGAGAAATCTTCAAGATTCGGTGCGCGGGCTAATCCGTCCGCTCGGAATGGAGTTGAAGGGTTTCCGCCAATTGAATGGTTGCGAGACGTTCTCCCTCATCCGCTTTGATACTACGCAGGGGTCGGTGTGGTTCAAAGCCGTCGGCAAACCGAATTTGCACGAGTTTCCAATCACCGTCGCGCTGGCAGAATTCCTTCCCGAGTACTTGCCGCCACTGCTTGCGACACAACCCTTTTGTCATGGCTGGCTGATGGCGGATGCCGGCGGTCTTCCTCTTAATGAGATCGAAGATTCGTCAGCGTGGGGAGAAGCTGCAACCGCCCTTGCTAACCTTCAAATCGAATCCATTGATAGGACGGATGACCTCCTCGCGGCTGGGTGTCGAGACCTGCGCTTGGATGCCCTACTCGAATCGGTTGACCCTTTCCTCGACCTGATTGCCGATCTGATGCAGCAGCAAACGAAGGTGCCTCCGCCTCCTCTGTCTCGACATGAACTCGCCGATTTGGGCCTCACATTGAAGTATGCCTTGTGTTGCCTCGAGTCGCTAAGCATACCTAACACTGTTGGTCATAGCGACTTTAATCCGGGCAATATCCTCGTCGGTTCGAAACGTTGCGTCTTCATCGACTGGGCTGAAGCCCACATCGGTCATCCTTTCCTGACATTTGAATATCTGATGTCACACCTGCGCAAGGACTTTCCTGCGCTCATTCAATTCGAAGATCGAATCCGATGTTCTTACGCTCGGCGCTGGCAAACCGCTGCTGCCCCCGAGCAGGTTGTTGAAGCGTTCCTGTTTTCGCCGCTAGTGGCCGTATTCGCCTACGCCGTTGCGGGCAACAGTTGGCGGGACGCGGACCGGTTGAAGATTCCTCAAGTGCCAGGGTTTCTGCGGAGTCTTACGCGCCGGATGAAGGCAGAAGCTGATTTGCTGCAGGGGCGGAGGATGACATGCCCCAATTAATGGCACCTCAGCCTTTCTCAGCTGTGGAGCCGGTGACGGATATCTACCACGGTGTTTCCGTCACCGATCCGTATCGCTGGCTTGAAGACCAGGACTCCGTTCGCACGCGAGCCTGGATTGAACAGCAAACGTACTTTGCTCGGACTTATCTAGACAATATTTCTGGGCGCGAGCGCATCCGCGCCCGAATTCGAGAATTCCTGGCCGTCGAAACTTATGACTCGCTTCAAATCGCCAACGGCCACTATTTCTTCCGAAAGCGGCTGCGGGACCAAGAGCAGCCTTGCATCTATATGCGTCAGGGCGCAGACGGCGAGGACCAACTTTTGATCGACCCGGCCGAAAGAGGAACTGGCAAGTACACCGCCGTAAAGCCATTTCGCGTTTCACCTGACGGTCGACTGCTCCTGTATGAGGTGAAGGAGGGGGGAGAGAGAACGGGGACTTTTGAGCTGCTAGAAATAGCGACTCGGAGGCGCCTCCCCGATCTCCTCCCCCGAGGGTACTTGCGAGGGTTTGCTTTCGCGCCGGACAGCAAGGGTTTCTACTACGTGCACGAGGCCTTGGACGCATCCCGCCCGTTCTATCGGGCCGCATACCATCACGCGTTAGGAACTGCAACTTCAGATGACAAGGAAATCTTCTTTGCTGGCGAAGACAAAAGGCTTCAGCTGGTACTGCTTTCCGACAAGAAACGCCTCGGGTTCTTCCTGTATCGCTTCCAAGACAAGACGCTCACGGATGTGTACCTGAGGCCGTTTGCGGATGAAACCAAGACAACCCTGGCCTTCCGCGGAATCGACTACATGCTGGGCCTGCGATTGATGGACGAGAAGATCCTGGCCCTTACGGACCGCGGCGCGCCAAATCGCCGGATCGTCGAGATTCGCCTTTGCGAAAGCGGAGAGCACGAATGGATCGATGTCGTACCTGAGAGCGATGTGCCCATCAGTAATTGGATGATCGCCGGCGACCGCATATTGGTCTCTTATACGAAAGACATGATTCACCGCGTATTGATCTTTGACTTCTCCGGCAGGAACGTGGGAGAGATGTCCATTCGAAGCGACGAAACGCTTCGTCTGATTGGTGGTTCGCCGGACAGCGAAGAGGTACTTGTCGAAACAGAATCGTTTACCGAGCCCATCGGAATTTTCCGTTATTCTGCCAAAAGCAATGCACGCTCGCTCTGGAACAAGAGAAGCATCTCTTTTGATTCCTCGAACTACAGTCATTCCCAGATCTGGTTCACGTCTAAGGATGGCACCCAAATTCCGATGTATCTCGTGGGTCGCCACGATGTCCTCAAGAGTAGTGGTAACCCGACAATCATGACCTCCTACGGCGGCTACGGCGTTTCTATGACTCCGCAGTTCAGCATCTTCGTCGCCTTCTTGATGGAGCGCGGTTGTTTGTTTGCATTGCCCAACATCCGTGGCGGATCCGAGTTTGGAGTCGAATGGCACAACGGAGCCAAACGGCGCAACCGCCAGACGGCTTACGACGACTTCCTCTGCGCCGCTGAGTGGCTTCTGAAGACCGGGCGAACGGCCCCCGGAAAGCTCGCCATCTTTGGCGGCTCGAATTCCGGCCTGCTTGTGGGAGCGGCGCTCACGCAACGGCCTGACCTGTTTGGCGCCGTCGTCTGCATGGTTCCGATGCTCGACATGCTCAGATACCACCTCTTTGACAACGCGCACGTCTGGAAGGATGAGTTCGGCACAGCCGAAGACCCTGACGATTTCGCTGTGCTCTCGAAATACTCTCCTTACCACCGGGTCCAAAATGGCGTGGCTTACCCAGCCACGATGCTCGTTTCCGGGGATGCGGACCGCAACTGCAATCCGCTTCACGCGCGCAAGATGACAGCCCGTTTGCAGGCTGCAAACGCCTCAGATCGTCCCATCTTTCTCGATTACAGCAAGTTTCGCGGGCACTCGCCGGTACTTCCCTTGTCCGAGCGAATCGAGGCGTTAACTGACCGTATGGCGTTTCTATGTGACCAGTTGCAACTACAGGTCTGAAGGAGGACCTCGTCGATGAGATTTCTTGTCCTGAAAGCGTACTGGAAGCTGATTTGCTTCGACCTTTATCTTGCGCGAGGTAACTTTGCGGCGCTCTACGACAAGGTCCGCAAATATCCCGTCGGAAAATCCGTGCCTGGTGTGGACACCGAACGAATCTGCTCGGCCATAGACATGGCCTGCATCTGGTATTGGAAAGAGGCATTGTGCCTCCAGCGGTCCGCCGCTACAGCGTGCCTGCTGAAAAAGTACGGTGTGCAGGCGCAAATGGTGATCGGCGCGCAGCAGATGCCGTTCAAAGCCCACGCTTGGGTCGAAGTGGACGGTCGTGTGGTCAACGACAAGCCTTATACGCCCGAAATGTATGCGGTCTTGGATCGGTGCTAACAGTTCAGTTGCGTAGCGGAGTTAGAGGAAAAAAATGAGCGTCCAGTTTGGAAGATGGAATTACGACGGCAAACCGGTGGAACGAGGCTACTTCGAAAAGGTGAACGCGCTTCTCGCACCCTACGGCCCCGATGGTGGTAGCTCCCATTCCAAGGAGAGTATCAGCATCCTCTATGAGGCCTTCCACACCACCAAGGAATCCCGCCGCGAGTTGCAGCCGAATGTAACAGCTTCGGGAACCGTAATTACTTGGGATGGCCGCTTGGACAACCGCACAGAGCTCATCCAGCGGCTGGGAGACGCGGTGACTGCTCGCTCCACAGACGTGGAAATCGTGGCTGCCGCTTATGACTATTGGCGGAGCGATTGCTTCGCGCTTTTGATTGGCGACTGGGCGCTCTCGATTTGGGACCCCCACATCAGGTCACTGATTTTGGCGAAAGATCCTATCGGTACGCGCCATCTCTATTATTCGTTCGACGACAACCAGGTCACGTGGAGCACCATTCTCGACCCGCTCGTTCTCTTTGCAGGCAAAACTTTCGCCCTCTGCGAAGAGTACATCGCCGGCTGGTTCTCGTTCTTCCCCGCGGCTCACCTGACGCCTTACGTCGGCATCCACTCGGTTCCGCCGTCGTCCTCTGTATTGCTCGGTCCCGGAAAACACATCGCCACCAAGTATTGGGATTTTGACCCCCGCAAGAGAATCCGCTACCGCACCGACGCCGAATACGAAGAGCACTTTCGCAACGTCTTCGGCGAAGCTGTGCGCCGCCGGCTGCGTTCCGACAGTCCCATCCTCGCCGAGTTGAGCGGTGGCATGGATTCCTCTTCTATCGTCTGCATGGCGGACACGATCATCGCCCGCGGCACCGCTGAAACTCCACGTCTCGATACCATTTCCTACTACAACGACTCCGAACCCAACTGGAACGAGCGCCCCTACTTCACCAAAGTCGAGGAAAAACGCGGCCGCACCGGAACCCACATCGATGTCGGATCGAAAGAAAAGCCGAGATTTGAAACTGACAACGACTGTTTTGCGGTCACCCCAGGTTCAGGCGGTCGCACCCCCAAGCAGCTTAGCGCGTGTATGCTCTCACAAAGCAATCGGGTCGTCCTTTCCGGCATCGGCGGAGATGAGGTAACGGGGGGCGTGCCAACACCGATACCGGAACTCGAAGATCTCTTGGCGGGGGTTAAATTCAGGCAACTCGCCCACCAACTGAAAGTCTGGGCGCTTAACAAGAGAAAGCCCTGGTTCCATCTGTTCTTTGAAGCCGCCCGAGGATTCTTCTCTCCAGCGCTTGTGGGTGTCCCCAAACACAAGCGCCCAGCTCCCTGGCTCAACCCAGGCTTTGTGAAGCGGAATCGTGCGGCTTTGCACGGTTACGAGAGCAGGCTGAAGCTGTTCGGTCCCCCGCCGAGCTTTCAGGAAAACGTCAGCACACTAGAAGCACTGCAAAGACAGCTGGGATGCGATGCCTTGCCCTCCGAGCCCGCCTACGAAAAGCGCTATCCCTATCTCGATCGCGGCCTGCTCGAATTCATGTATGCGGTTCCCCGCGAGCAACTCGTTCGCCCTGGCCAGCGCCGCTCCCTCATGCGCCGTTCTCTCGTCGGGATCGTCCCCGACGAACTCTTGAACAGAAAGCGCAAGGCCTACATCGCCCGCGCTCCCATGGTGGCCGTTGCTGCAGACTGGTCCCGCCTTGCAGAGATGACTCGGCACATGGACAGCAGTTCTCTTGGCATAGTTAGCGCAAATCGCTTCTCCGACGCCCTGCAGAAAGCTCGCCTCGGCCAGGAAGTACCGACTGTTCCGCTACTGCGGACACTGGGTATCGAATTCTGGCTCAAGACCACAACGAATCGAACCCCGCCCTGCCTCTTCATCCGAAGCGACCCGCAAGAAGGAATTCAAGCCCGTAGATTGAATGTTCGTCACCAAAACTAGGAGAAAGACAATGCACTACAACAAGCCAGAACTGGTCACCTTGCCTAGCTCAATCAAGGCGGTCCAAGGCGTCCACAAAGGCGGTCGGGCTTTTCTCGATACGGACAAAGACGACCCGCTTTATCCACTCCCATTCACAATCCTAGTGTACGAAGCTGACGAATAGTTAGGAACCGGGGCGCCTCGACGTGAGGTCGGCGACTACGATTTTGAACCGCATGACCAGCAACCAGGAGAACAATCATGACGTACGACAAGCCAGCAATCGCGACAGCGGGTAGCCCGCTGATGGCCATCCGGGGTACCCATAAGGACGGCAACGTTCTTCTTGAGACTCTGGTACCGCCGAGTGACCCGCGCTACGGAACATACACTCTCACGGTTAACGCGTACGAGGCCGACGAATAACGGGAAACCGGTGCTATTTCGGCGTGGCGTGCCAGCAACCGTCTTGGAACGCGCGCCGCATGACAAGGAATTCAACTCGCAAGAGTTGAATGTTCGTGATCGAAAAAAAGGAGAAAACCATGACTTACAACAAACCAGCAGTCGCAACTGTAGGCAGCCCGCTGAATGCCATCCAAAAGACGCAGAAGGGTGGCTCCTTCGGTATGGACCACTTTGTACCGCCGAGTGATCCCCGGTACGGCACGGCGGACCTCACAATTAACGCGTACGAATCCGACGAATAGCACAGACTGGGACGACCTGGACGTGCGGTCACGGCTAGCATTCTTGAACCGCATGACCGGCAGTACGGAATTCAACTCGCAAGGGTGGAATGTAGTGATCGGAAAAGGAGAACAACCATGACTTACACCAAACCAGCAGTCGCAACTGTAAGCACCCCGCTGAATGCCATCCAGGGCACGCAGAAGGGTGGCTCCTTCGGTGTTGACCATCTGGTACCGCCGAGTGATCCCCGGTACGGCTTGAGGGACCTCACAATTAACGCGTACGAATCCGACGAATAGTGAGCATCGGGGCGCCGTCAAGGCGCCCCGACATTTTCCTGCGCAGCTTTGGCGCGTTTCCAAGAGTACATGCAATCGAGAGGAGCAACAAGATGAGTTACGTACGACCCGAAATTCGCGAGCAAGCTGACGCGACGACATTCACACGGGGCATCGGCGGCAAGATAACGCTTAGGTTCATCGATATGTACCTCCCAGGTCCTCTTTTCGGCACACTCACCGCGGGAACGCCCGGGGCATATCAGAGTGACGAATGACGGCGTTATTGCACGGCACTTGAAATTGCGGCTGGCCGAAGATTTCGAAGAGCCTCCCAGCGGCTATACTGATCGCGCTTCGCGGGGTCCGGATCTTCCTTGCCTTGAAGCCAGAAGCTAAACCAGTCCACCAAACCCTGTTCCTCCAGCATGCGCGCCGACACGATCCCACCCAAGTGTGTGCCGTGGGGAATGAGCACCAGCTCAACCGGCTTCTTCTGGAGGGTCAGTCCTGTATACCACTCCCATTGCGAAAGAAGGGCGTAGGGACCGAGAGCAACCAAACGAACCGGCACCTGTACCTTATCCAAATTGAAACCAGGAGCGTCGCTTAACCAGGTCTTGAGCCCTTCGCCGAACGGGGCGGCGTTCCCGTTATAGGCGCCAAACTCTGCCGCCGCATCGGGAGACCCAATTGCTTCAAAGTACCCGCAGCTTATGCCATCCACCAAGCTGGCGGCCGCAAACTTCAGTTGCGAGTGAGTCAGTACATAACCCACGTAGCAGACCGTGACGCTAAAGCCGACAATTCCCACGCGATCTCGATCTATCAAATTGCTTTCATCCAGCCGCTTAACGGCACCGTCGATAACATGAGCGGTCCAGTTTTTGACGGCTTCTTCGCGGGTAGCCCCTAGTTTCCTATCGTTGGCGACCACCGCCCTGCCGTGATCTTGTCGTTCTTTGAACTGCTGCAGCTGAAGGACCAATATCCCTTTTGAGGCCAACGATCTGGCCGCAAATCCGCTACTCCACTCGGAGCGGCCGTCCATTGAAAATTCGGCTGGCTCAAAGCCATGCGTCTGGATTACGAGCGGGTATTTCTTCCCTGGTTCATAGTCAGGAGGGAGATACAAGCCTCCGATCACTTTAATTCCGTCCGCTTCCCACTCGACTGTCTTCACGATCCCGAAGTTCAGGTCTGCAAACTGGGGATTCAAATCGAACAGGAGCGCCTCCTGCTTCGTATTGGTGTCCAGAGCGTAGATCTTCGGGGGCGTGTTGAGATCCTGCTTGACGGAGATGTCGAATGGCGGCCGACGCGCTGGCACAATGGGAAAATCGTGGTTACCTACCGTTCTAAATTCTGCGCTGGGGAACTTGACTTGGATTGGGAATTCGCTTTGCTCCCGGGCGCGGCGCTCTACGGGGTCGGGCACATCCAATGGGAGATACGATGACAGGAATACAGATGCGCTATCCTTCGCCCAGTAGAGCGGACTCAGATTGATCACGGGTGTGCCCACCAAAGGGCGGACGGACATGTCACTCGTATCCACAAACAAGTATTCGAAAATTCCCGCCGTGATTTGATGCTTGCCGAAAGCCGCAGCAAGGTGTTGCTGTATGAGATTGTATTTGTCGCGATACGCCGCCCATTCCGGAGGCGCGTCGCGACGAAGCACCGGAAAGACGGCGTATCGACCGTTCGGCGAAAGAGAAAGCGTTCCCCACGGGACAAAGTAGTTCGATCCGACGGGAACCGGCCGCGAAGCTCCGCCGAGCACCTGACAGAAAATGGCTTGCCCCTCAGGCGGCGAATAGTCCCCTCTGAGCAGGCTGAACAAACTCTGCCCTTCGATTACGAGTTGCTTAAGAGGACTCGGCTCTGGATAGGCCGACTCCATTGACGGCGTAGCGGCCCGGTAAACGAGGGTCGATCCATCGTCAGTAATTGCATAGTCATAGATTGTCGTCGAGTGAGAGGTAAACCTTTTCAAATCTCTTCTCGCGACATTGAAGGTGTACACTTGGGCTTTTTCGTGTGGATTCTCGCCCAGAAATACAAGCGTCTCGTTGTCGGGGAGCCAGCGAATGTTGGTGATCGCGTCCCGAATTGAACTGGACGACATTTTCAGTAGGACGTCCGGCTTGGGAGAACGCCAGACTTCCGCCGTCTTATACAGAAGAATTGAAAAATCGTTCGTATCCTGCTGCACATTACCGGTCCTCACAACGACTACAAATTGCTTTCCATCAGGAGAAAAAAGGGCGATAGGCGATTGTTTGAAGGGATCGTCGGTAGCTTCCAGCGTCGTCATTGCAACTGCATCAGCGACGGTAATGGGCCGCTTCTGTTGCTCCGGACCGTTGCCCCAACTAATGGCAGTTGGACTCAGCGCGATACAGAGCAGCGCAACTTTCACGAATGAGGCCAATCCTTTTTTACCACTCGCAAACACGCGGCCCCTTGTTCGCTCCGTTTTGTTTGTCGAGAGCCGCAGTGTTGTGCTGCTTCGAGTGCACTCGGGAAAGCGTCGCACACACCTAGGCTCTGGCGGTGGCATGATTCCTGTAATTGCCAATGCGTTTGCCCATCAGAACATGAGCTTGAGCGCGAATTGCATCGACCGAGGACCGCCCATTTGGTAAAGGGGATTCAGCCCACCTAGACCCTGCGCCAACGTATTGATAGCTTGTCCGAACGTGCAGCCGGGTGTGCTCGCAGGATTGCAGTAGTTAGGGTTGATCGGGCCAATAATCTGTCCAAAATTCGGGTGATTGAAGAGATTGAAGGCCTCTGCACGAAATTGCAGCTTGAGTCTTTCGGAGATCGGAAACTCGCGCCGTACGGCCGTATCCATTTGCCAAGCGCCAAAGCCACGTACGAGGTTTCTTGGCGCATCGCCAGGAGGCGCGCCGGGCGGACACGAGAAGGGATCGCACCCTGCCGGCAAACTGAATGCAGCAGGGTTGATCGCCCGTCCGCCGGGACAGCCTTTGCCATTGTTATACAAAGCCGTGCAGGCCGACCCGTAAATGTAGAGTGGCGCTCCCGTGAGGTTGAGTCCATCATGAAAGAACTGCAGTGTGGCGGGGTCGAGCACATTATTTCCGTTCAGCGTAACCGGGAACCCGGTCCGTGCCGTGAAGCGATCATCGATGCCCCAATGGTTCAGCAATGCCCCTGCGAACGGACTCCCAGAAACAGTCGGCAAGTCATAGGAAAGGGCGGCGGAGAGGCTGTGTCTTACGTCGAAGTCTGAATTACCTCGGAGATACGGAAGCTCTCCATTCTGCGAACCGTAGTCGATGGAATGAGACCATGTGTAGGACGCGAGAGCCTGTAGGCCGCGAGACAGCCGCCTTTGATACTGCGTCTCTAACGCATTGTAGTCAGATGTCAAGCCGTTACCTGTAAATACAACTACTCCGAAGTTCGTATTAAGCGGAGCTACATACTGTTCCTTGCTTTGCAGCAACCTTCTCCCATTCGCACCAACGTACGTCACCGTTAGGCTTTGCGATTTCCCTAAAGCTTGTTGAAGATTGGCGTTCCAATGGAGAGTAAAGGGCAGCTGTAAATGGGGCTCGAAGGTGAAGACCGCCGGCGAATACGGAGCCTGGGGCGGATTCACAATTAAGGGATCGGCTTGATTCGCAGGAACGGGAAAACTAGCGGGGCCGAAGGAGTTCACAGCCGTGAACCCTGCTCCCCCGTATCCCTGCGACCCCAGTTGCTGGCCGGTGTCGAAGAACACGCCGCCGCCGCCTCGCACCACAGTCTCCCATCCCAGATTCCCTCGAAGAACGTACGCGACTCCGAGCCTTGGCGCTAGGTTGTACCATGTCGTCTGCCACAGCTTCGTTCCTTGCGGCGCCAACGTCATTGTCGCCGGGTTAGCGCCGAGGACGGTATACGGCAGGTTCCCGCTCCTAGCGCCGGGAGGTGGATTTACCTCCCACCGCAAGCCCATCGACAGAGTGAGTCGCGGAGCTAGCTTCCAGTCGTCGAGACCGAAAGTGGAGAAGTTCGAGTAGATAGGAAAGGCTGGGAGGGCGTTCGACGCGTCTCCGAAACCCACATTGTTCGCCTGGACGTCGCTCGGGCTAAAGTACAAGTAGAGTAGGTCGGGCGCGGGCGGGATCAAACGCGGCGTCAATCTGCGATAGTCAATTCCGAACTTCAACTGGTGCCTGCCAAGCGTATAGGCCAGCGTATCAACCACGTTCCACTGGCGCTGCTGGCTGGGGATATTTGCCGCGGTGATACCGCTGAACGAGGCTCCGACAAAGAACGCAATTGAAACCTGGGAGGTTGGGTGCGGGCCACTAATACCGGGCTGCAGGGCAAAAAGGTCTGTCGGTGTCGCACCACCAAAGCTGTCGACAAAGTCGGATTGACCTACGTCGGTTGAGCTGTAATTTAGCCGAAAGTCGTCAGCAAGATGGCTGGATAGAGAAGCTGCGGCGCCGAATGTATAGGTCCGGGAGCCTGCCTCAATCGAAACGTGTTGGGCAGGACCGCCAATATTTCGTACATTCGTGGCTGACGACGTATTGCTGAAACGGAAGAACAGACGCACGCGCTCGCTGACCGCATGGTCCAAGCGAACACTCGTCGAGTCAATGTTGCTTGGGTTGGACCAGCTGCTGACGAATTGGGCAAATCCATTCCCCAGATCTGTGCTGTTGGGAACAGGGAAGGCCTGCAGCACTTGTTGTAGCGGGGCGGGCGTACTTGCTCGTAGACTCGCGTTTGGGACAACGGCTATGCTCGCAGCTTGCGGTGCAAGCAAGCGCAACCCCTCGTACGAAAAGAAAAAAAACGTCTTGTCAACTCCATTATAAACACGGGGAACTTTAACCGGACCTCCGAGTGTCCCGCCAAAGTCGTTCTGCCGCAAGGGCGGCTTCGGCTGATTTAGATAATCATTAAACCAGTCTTTCGCATCAAAAACGTCGTTACGAAGGTAGTCGTAGGCCGTTCCGTGCCACTGATTGGTTCCCGAGCGTGTCACGAACGAGAACTGTCCGCCGGGGTTACGTCCATACTCGGCGGAGTACGTAGATGTTTGTACTCGAAACTCCTCCATTGCATCAAGCGAAAGAAGGGTTTGCGTCGTGCCCAGTGCCGTGGCTGCCGGCAGCGAGCCGCTGCTCGCGGCCGTGGTAGGGTCCCCCTGGACTATTCCAGTGTTTGCGCTAACGCCGTCTACCGTATAGTAGTTTGATTCCGTACGTTGACCGCCCACACTAAACTCACCTCTTGTGCCGAACGTCGGCGTCTCGGGATTGTTTGTGACTACACCCGGCGTCAGCAATATCAAATCTTGAAAGCTGCGGCCGTTCAGAGGCATGTTCTTCACGTACGCCTGATCCACGACCGTGCTCACCGCCGCTGACTGCGTATTCATGATGAGAGCGCTTCCGTCAACCGTTATGCTTTCTGCGGCAGAGCCAATCTGAAGCGCGAAATTGCGGCTTACAGAATCCTGAACGTTCAAGGTCAAATCGGTCAGGTTGATGCCTTTGAATCCATCCTTGGCGACATGAATCCGATAGCGGCCGGGCTTCAATCCAGTGACCACATAAATGCCAGACGAATTGGTTGTGCTTCTCGAAGTGATGTTGGTATCCGCGTTCGTCACTTGGACCTCCGCGCCAACGATCACTGCCCCGGACTGATCGGTGACCACGCCCGACAGGGTGGCCGTCTCCACCTGCGCTAATCCCCTGGAACAGAGGATCAGCAGGATTCCGAGCAGCAAAATTGACCGATGTTTCTCTCTCAAGAGGTGATCAATTCTCAAGAGGTAACCGAAGTCTTCTTTGCCCAGCTCCACCTGGCAGAGTGATTTCATGCTGACCCTCCTGATCCAGAATGCAGGCAAAGAGAACGACTTATTTCAGGGAGGCGATAAAAATCTGTGGATAAGATTTAGTCAGTCAAGTATTGGATGGGTTTACAGCCCTGGAGCCCAAAAAGCAGACGGCGAATTACTCAAAGTGGCTAGGGATGATTGGGCGGGCTTCCAAGGTAGGCATTCAGGATTTGTTTGCCGCGCGGACGAGGTCCCAGTTTCCCGACGGCCTCCACCGTAACGAACACGCGGTCTATATCTGCCAGTACTTTCGCATCGCTCACTTTTAGCTTCCAACGCTTTTGAGCGTCGTCATCTCGGTTGAGCGCGCCCAAGTTCCGGACGGCTTCCAGATTGCCATCCTTGTTGCCCCAGACGTAATACGCGTATTTGCCGTTGTCCGAATGGCGATCGGAAAGATCATAGGCATAAAACAAGAGAGCTTGTCCTTCCGCATAGAAAACCCTGCCGAACGCCTTCTTTGTCTTGCCGTCAGAATCGGTATCGTAAACGTCCTGGAGATGAAAGTTCCGAGCGCCAACAAGTTCACGTAATTGACGCTCGGCGGAAACTACGTCGAGATTTCTATCCTGGCTGGCCGCTATAGCTTCTAGCCTTTCGTTTAAGGAAACGATCTCACGATTTTGTGCCGCGATGGCGACCTGTTGGTTCGCTCGATCAGCGTCCAACTGTTCCAGCTTCTGTGATGCGCTGGCCTCTTCCGCGCGCACGCGCTGTAAGTCGGTGGAAAGGTCAGCCACCTCTTTTTGCTTTTCCGTCTGATCACTCTGGAGCTTCTGATTCTCACTTTCGCTGTCTTCCAAACGATGTTCGAGACTTGCGCGTTCTCCCTCTAGCGCAGCTACTTTCGCGCGTAAGAGCTGTTCCTCGTGACTCTGTTCTTTCGCCACTTGACCCTGTGGAGCAGGCGCGACAGGTACCGCGGCAACCTCCATTATTCTGGAGGGAATAGGTGGATTGACAACCCGCTTTGGGCTGAAAGCAAAGACCAAAGAAGCAGCCAAAGCGCCTATTGAAATCCCAACCAGCAATCGTCGATTAGGTCGAATCGGTCCCGTAAAACGGGTGGGTGCACTTCTATGTTCCATAACAGATGGTTCCGCATCCACAAGTCGCAAACTCTCGCCGCGCGCCGCGCGCAAGATCGAATCCTTAAGCCGACTTTCCCGCTGAGAATCAGCTGCGACTGCTGAGCACGGTAAATTCGCAAACTCGACGGCATGGAGGTCCCGGAGCTCCTCGAAGAGCTGCCGGCAAGGGGCGCACTCGTTCAGGTGTATTCTTAGCCGCTCAGATTCCATCGGCGGAACGTCGCCGGCAGCTGCTAGAACACACAACTCCCTAAGCTGGTCGTGCTTTGAGATGCGCCACCCCTCTCTGTTCATTTCCAACAACCATGTCCTGCTTCACTTCAACCGGCGCGGACCACACTTGACTGCTGCCAAAGTTGCGCAACGCCACAATCCCGCGATAGTAGTAGTTTCTCGTCGCAGCGACGGAGTGTCCTAATGTCTTAGCAGCCTCCTCCAGCGTCAGTCCTTCCAATGCAATCAAGTCCACTGCGCTGCGCTGGTTGGCGTTTAATGTAGCGAGAGCCTGCTCAACAAACCTCTTGGCCTCTTGTTCCGTGAGTGAACCATCGAACTCGTCACGCTTGCGAACGGGTAGCGGGCCGGCTTCGTCCAACTCAAGCATTGTATAGAACCTCCGGTGCTCAAGTTGGTCCCTCCTGTTCATACTCCGAGTGTAAGCGTACCGCAGGAGCCACACTTTAAATGTGCCTTTGGCCGGGTCAAATAATTTCGCCTTGCGAAAGATTTCCAGGAACACAACTTGGACCAGATCTTCTGCTTCGCCGCTGTCCCGAACGATGCGGAAAGCAATCGTGAAGACTAGGCGTTGATAGCGGTCAATGAGAACGGCCAGCGCCTCGTGATTCTCACACATCAACTCTTTCGCGAGGTCCTGATCATTACAGGCCGCGAGGTCGCGCCGGTCGGGGTAGGCATCCCGCCTTGGAGTGGGGGCACAACTCATCGTGAAGCCGCTCCTGAGCGCAGAAGTGGCTCGTCGTTTGTTCTACTCTGCGCCACGTACGCTTTGCGTGTCAGATAAACTGAGCGGTTCCAAGGGAGTCCTGTGGGCCTGTGAGTTGTGCTTCGTCGTTCTTGTCGCTCTCCAGTCAATGTCTCGACCTCATTCACTCTGGAAGCGGACAGGGCTTGGCCGCTAACCAATCCAATCAACTGCTTATGGGACAAGGATTCCAACTATGCGAGGCTCAACGCAGGTGCGCCCTCGAAGTTCACACCGGACGTCTCTCCTCGACAATGTTTCGGAAAGTTGGAAGGGGAATCGCGACGCCGTCGTGGACTCTCGGCGTTGCCAAACGGGTATTTCGGCGTAAGCCAAATACACGGGCCGATACACGCAGCCCGCGCCCCGTCGTTCTTCTTGTCCCTCGTGGCGAGCCCTGAATCTCGCCGCGAACTCACTCATCGTCCGACCTCGTCCACCAAGTACCCGTTGGATTGGGGCCCGATCCCAAGCCCGGCGAAGGGGACAACCAGCCGTGCTGCTTGCTATGCCAAGCAACCGTTCTATTGCGGCGGAATATATCATAATGTCACCAATGCCCCCACCGAACTCGGTTGTTTTTTCACAACTTATTCACAGCTATTTCGATTTCCCTTCGCTCGTTGTCTGGAAGGAACCGAACGTCCCTTTCAGCACCAGCGCCATTCTGCTTGCCATAGTAAGCAGTTGCTTGCTGGGACTGGGCGAAGTGCCGCTCTCTACGGATCGAACGGCTCACGAAGTAAGCTAAAGGCAAGTTCCTACCAGGTGCACGCTGGTTTGCTACAGTCGCCCCTCATGGTGGGACGTGGTCTAGATTGCAGCCGAGCGTAGTCTGGCAATCTTCGTCCCCGGGCCACGATTTGATGCTCGCGACTTGTAACGGCTCATCCCAATCAGGACTTGACACCAGGACGCGAAGAACAAGGTTCCCCTCTTCATCTTCCCTTGCGTAGACCCCGACGGAATGCCATATGTCTTCGGCGCCGTCTGTTCGGACGCGCTGGCCCACTCTAACGGAAACGAACTCTGCCCCCACGCAAAGGCCCCCAGCCTCGCCGGCGCTGCGCTCAACCTCGAACTTGCGTCCATCCTTCACCCTAGGCACAGGGTTCATTTTTCCCACGGTTTTCTCAATCCGCGTTTTGGTTTTCTCATTTCTCGTCGCGATGTCCGGTAGAAGGTCGAATCTTCTGTTTTAATAAACGCTCAAGAGATCCGACTGATTCGACCTGCTCGAAAGACCATTTCACGAGAAGCCCACCCAAGTTGCCGAGCTTCGATGTTCGCGGTCCGCAAGTTTTGAAGCGCATCCTTCAATTCCTGTTGAACTCTGAGACTGAGGAGTGTCTTGCATGCGCTCATTGACTCCCCGTGTATTTACGCGCTCTATGAGCCAGTTTTCAAGGTATGAATTGCCTACTTTGCGGACGGTCAACACGATGCACTCAACGGAGCATTCACTGCCACCATACGATTCAGAGGACATCACGATCCAGTCCTTCGTCCCATAAACACACCTCGCCGTTGGAATCGGCTGCCTATTCAAATGGACCACAGCATTCAGCTAGAGGGCACCAGGGTGGGGGACGCGTGACACGCAGAGGTGGGAACAGTTGCCACAAAAACCGTTCTCGGCAATGGGGCCCGGTAGATAAAACGTTAGGATCTCGATGCCACTCTTGAAATCTCGTCCCCAAGCTCAGTCAATGAGAGCACAATCCGCATGGCCACACCTGTTACCTGGCCGACAATCTCCGCTTCTTTCTGAAATACAAAGATACGCGTCCTAACAGGTGAGAGAGGATGCGGAGCGAGAACCAATTTGTCCTCAATTAACTCGCACCACGAGCACGCATACTCGTTGCGAAGGTCAACAAAATAGATCGGGCGGTCGAACTCGGATCGCGCCGCACCGTGCAGCGGTTTGTTCACACCGGGATCGATCTCCACAAACGATGGGGGCCTTATTAGTGGATAGAGCGTGCAGTCCTTGAGACCAACGAAACCATACAAACAACAGCATAACTTCTCGGGAGCTTTTTGTAGATGGCGCTCTCGGTTACGTTAGAGCGACCCGCAGTAGCTCGTGCTTAACCGTCTAATTAGCCGCTAACGTGACAACTCTTTCTCGTTGATGTTCTGCCGCTCAATGCGCTGAATTGACAACCCAGTCCGACGTGCTTACGATTTCGAGCTGGTTTCATTTCTCAGGCCAAAACGGCCTCCATTGGCGAAATTTGTAGCCGGCATTCCATCCGCGAGAGGTTCAACATCATGAACAAGAGAGTTTTGTATGTCTTGGGGGTGAGGGTCGCAAGTTTGTTCCTCGCAGCAATCTCCGTAAGTAGGCTGAGTGCTCAGTCGACCGCGGAAGCAGTCTCGATCGGGAGCAACGACATCGGCGGCGTGGTGACCAGCCCGAAGGGACCGGAAGCCGGGGTCTGGGTCATCGCGGAAACGACGGAACTGCCCACAAAATTCGTGAAGATCGTGGTTACCGATGATCGCGGGCGTTATCTGGTGCCGCAACTTCCCAAGGCGAACTACAAAGTGTGGGTGCGCGGTTACGGGCTGGTGGATTCGCAACCGGTGCAGGCCGCCCCAGGCAAGCTGGTCAATTTGAAAGCGGTCGTTGCGCCGGATCCGCGGGCCGCGGCGGAATACTATCCGGCGATTTATTGGTTTTCCCTGCTGCACGTGCCGGAGAAAAACGAGTTCCCTGGAACCGGGGCAAACGGTAATGGCATCCCGGAGAACATGAAAAGCCAGGGGCAGTGGCTGCATCTGTTGAAGACGGATAGCTGCTGGTCGTGCCATCAATTGGGAGACAAGGCCTCTCGCGAAATCCCAAAGAGCTTGGGCCACTTCGATTCCACAACCCAAGCCTGGTCCCGGCGCTTGTTATCGGGGCAGGCGGGCAACAACATGATCAACGGACTTGGGCAGCTTGGTGCGGAGCGCTCGTTGAAAATGTTCGCCGACTGGACGGACCGAGTCGCGGCGGGCGAACTGCCGCCAAGACCGCCGCGGCCGCAGGGTGTCGAGCGAAACGTGGTGATCACCGAGTGGGACTGGGCCGACCCGAAGGCATATCTCCATGATGAAATTGCGACCGACAAGCGGAATCCCACGGTCAATGCCAACGGCAGGATTTATGGAGCGACGGAACTCAGCACGGATTATCTCCCGGTTCTCGATCCGTTGGACTCCGCGACGAGCCAGGTGAAACTGCCAGTGCGTGATCCCAAGACGCCGTCAAGCGCGGACGACCAGGTTGTAGCGCCTTCACCTTATTGGGATAACGAGGCTATCTGGCACAGTCAGGCCAACGTGCACAACCCAATGTTTGATGAAAAGGGCAGAGTCTGGATCACGGAGAGAATTCGCCCGAGCGACAATCCAGCGTTCTGCAAGGAAGGATCAAGTCAACCTTCGGCGGCGTTGTTTCCACTCAAGAACAGTGGACGCCAGCTCGGGGTATACGATCCCAAGACCAAGCAGGTCACGCTGGTGAATACGTGCTTCGGCACGCATCACCTGGTGTTTGCCGAGGACGCCAACGACACTTTATGGACGAGCAGCGGCGGTGGGGGAGCGGTGGGGTGGCTGAACACGAGGATGTTCGACGAGACTCACGATGAAGAGAAGTCGCAGGGCTGGACCGCACTCGTGTTGGACACGAACGGCAACGGGAAGCGCGATGAGTACGTGGAGCCAGATCAGCCGCTCGACCCCACTAAAGACAAACGGATCAACGCGGCGTTTTACGGTGTCACCGTAAGTCCCGCAGATGGCTCGATCTGGGGAACGGTGTTGGGTTTCCCGGGCGCCGTGGTTCGGCTAAACCCCGGAACAAACCCACCGGCGACAGCGCTGGCCGAAATCTACGAATTGCCAGCGAGTAATCCAAACGCGACGGTTCATGGATTCTCGCCGCGTGGGCTGGACATCGATCGCAACGGTGTGGTTTGGACGGTTATCGCGAGCGGGCACCTGGCGAGTTTTGACAGGCGACGGTGCCAGGGTCCACTCAACGGGCCAACAGCGACCGGGCAGCATTGCCCAGAGGGTTGGACGCTTTACCAATTGCCGGGACCGCAGTTGAAGGGCGTGAGTGATCCCGGGAGCGCGGAGGCCAGCTATTACGATTGGGTGGATCAGTTCAATACGTTCGGACTGGGGAAGAATGTGCCGATAGCCACGGGAAACGGAAACGACGCGCTGCTTGCCCTTTTGCCGGACACTGGCAAGTTTGTTGTTTTGCGAGTGCCGTATCCGATGGGATTCTACGCAAAAGGCATGGACGGGCGAATCGACGATCCCAAAGCGGACTGGAAGGGGAAGGGGCTTTGGGCGACTTATGGCACGCGCACACCTTTCCACGCGGAAGGTGGAAAAGGAACAACGAGCAAAGTATTGCATTTCCAACTTCGCCCGAACCCGCTTGCAAAGTAGATGTTAGAAAAAACCGCAGACTAGTGGACTCGGAATGGGGAAATGGTCCGCAGGCTGCGAACGTCCGTGATTACACTGGCTATCGGACGGATCAAGTAAAGTACTAGTGTTATGTCCCATAACTTCCTGGCGCAGGGGTCCGCAATACATCCAACTGCTGGTAGTAGTGTTCGGCGCGTCGCCGCACGCCCGCTTCGCTGATCTTGGCGAGCCATTCCGCGGGGTAACGTGATGCGTACACCTCGTTGCCGGCACACGGAATGCCCCAGCTGCGATACAACGCTTTGATTCGATTCATGACGTGCGTTACACAAATCGAAATTGGTTGACACTTTTTCTTCCCTCGAGGCGGCAGGTCGAGAAAGCGGAATGTTGTAGTGCACATCAACTCGCCAGTCCTTGACCACGACCTTGTCGAGGACCATGCGCATGAGCTTCTGTTTGTCCTCGAAGGAAGAGTGTTGAGCACGATCCGACACCAAAGCTCGAAACTCCTCGAGGTCACGCCGTATATCGCCTTCTTGCTTTTGCTCGCGAGCC